>Ga0255353_1000127_pt1 | contig 48321 bp, 32 predicted proteins | sample HBST25metaG_FD_189941 | JGI IMG/M metagenome (GOLD analysis project Ga0255353, IMG submission 189941) | Peat soil microbial communities from Stordalen Mire, Sweden - H.B.S.T25 | ecosystem: Environmental > Terrestrial > Soil > Wetlands > Peat | place: Sweden: Norrbotten County, Stordalen Mire...
GTCCTTATGAGGGGTGGGACGGGGGGTTACCCCTTGAGATAAGAGGCACGCGGCATCTCCTTGAAGAAACTCAAAGCGTGAAGTATAGTTAACGCGTGATCGAGGTTCGTCAGACCGAAGTCTTTGCCGACTGGCTTCGAAGACTGCGCGACGACAAGGCACGGTTCCGCATTCTGGTCCGTATTCGCCGGTTGGCTCTGAGAAATTTCGGAGATGTGCAGCCCGTTGGCGAGGGCGTGAGCGAACTGCGAATCGACTACGGACCGGGGTACAGGGTTTATCTCAGGAAACAAGGGGAGCTGCTGATTCTTCTGCTGGTAGGGGGCAGTAAAAAGACGCAGGCAGCGGACATCGCCAAGGCAAAGAGATTGGCAAAGGAGTGGGCAGATGACCATTAAAACGACTCTCTGGGATGCTTCCGAGTATCTCGACGGCCCGGAGGCCATTGCGGGTTATCTCGAAGCGGCGTTCGAGGACGGCGATCCGGCCTTGATCGCGGCCGCCCTCGGCGACGTGGCGCGCGCCATGGGAATGACCCAGCTTGCCAGCAAGGCGGGTGTGACCCGCGAAGCGCTTTACAAGGCACTTTCGCCCACCGGAGACCCGAGGCTGTCGACTTTTTTGGGTGTGATGAAGGCGCTCGGGCTCAAGCTGACGCCTCGCGCGGCGTGAGCCTTGGCGGTTGGGAAAGTACATGTCCTCCTTGCGCAGGTCACTCCCGGTTTGCATTTTGAGGGCCGTTTCGTTATGATTCAAAGATGTGTCCAAGGGAAACCCCTGGACCGTCACAAGCACCACGGTTTCTGGGTCCGTTCGAGTGGGTCGCGGAGCGACTGAAACGTCGCCGATGCGGCCAGCACCTCCGGACACTCCGCAAAGCGGGGCTCGCAGAAGCGGTGGGAGACGAGGGAAGAATGGCAAAAGCAAGCAAAAACATTGTGAAGGCGCGCGCGGCTGTGACCAAGCCTGCGTATCCGCTGCCCGAGGCAGTCGATCTGCTGAAGCAGGTCAAGTATGCCAAGTTCGACGAGACCGTCGACTTGACGATGCGGTTGGGTGTGGATACCCGGCACGCCGACCAGATGGTGCGCGGCACCGTGGTTCTGCCGCACGGACTGGGCAAGACCAAGACCGTTGCCGTGATCGCGACCGGCGACCGCCAGAAGGAAGCTACCGAGGCCGGTGCGGACTTTGTGGGCGGCGAGGAGATGGTGGAGAAGATCCAGAAAGAAAACTGGACCGCCTTCGACGCGTTGATCGCCACGCCGGACATGATGAGGGTGGTTGGCCGCCTGGGCAAGATCCTCGGACCCAAGGGCTTGATGCCGAACCCCAAGACCGGTACCGTGACCATGGATGTGGCCGCGGCGGTGAAGGAAATCAAGGCAGGCAAGGTGGAATTCCGCGCCGACAAGACCAGCCTGGTGCATGTTCCCGTGGGCAAGCTGAGCTTCGATCCGCAAAAGCTGATCGACAATGCGACCACCGTGATCGGTGCAATCGTACGCAACAAGCCGTCCGCGGCCAAGGGCAAGTACATCAAGAGCGTTACGCTGAGCTCGTCGATGGGCCCCGGGGTTCCGCTGGATTCGGCAGTTGCCGATGCGGCAGGCAAGCACTAAAAGGCAGGGATCAGGGAACAGGGAACAGGGATCGGTAAAGCCCGCAGTTCTCGCATGTCCGGATCTGAATGGTCAAAACAAGATTTGCAACAGGCGCCCGTTGAGGGCGAGAAGGGGTTAAGGGAGGAAGAGCGAGGTTCAGCCTGTGAAGCGGTGCTGTTCCCTGTTCCCTCTTCCCTGTTCCCTGTCGTAGCGGAGCGAAGACGATGGCGATTTCTAAAGCGAAGAAGGTAGAGAAGGTCCAGTTGCTGGCCAAGGAACTGGAGACCTCGACGACGGCAATTATCGGCACTTTTGCCAAGCTGACCGTGGCTAAGGACTTTGCACTGCGCAAGGTCATCCGCGAAGCGGGTGGTCAGTATCGCGTGGTGAAGAACAAGCTGGCGGCGGTTTCCAGCGAAGGCACGCAGGTTGCGGCCGCGCTGAAGGGCCTGAAGGGCGTGAACTCGGTTGCGTTCACCTCCGGCGACCCGGTGGCACTGGCCAAGGCGTTTGCCAAGTGGGCCACCGACAATGCGGAATTCCAGTTCAAGCTGGGCATTGTGGACGGCAAGCTGCTGAGCGTGGACGAAGTGAAGGCGCTGGCGACCATGCCGGGCAAGGAAGAGCTCTTCTCGAAGCTGCTGTTCCTTATCAATGCGCCGGCACAGCGTTTGGCGACCGTGCTCAATGCCACGGGACGCGACATGGCCGTGGTTCTGGGCCAGGGCGTCGAAAAAGAAAAGTTTGCGGCGGAAGCCGCGGCGTAAAGGCCGCGCGCTGTCAGCGGTCAGTTGTCTGCACGAAAGAGACTGATCGCTGACCACTGCTTTCAAGAGTTTTGGCCGGAAATCGAGTGGGAAGTGCGCGGGTCTGGGCGCATCGGAAACTTCCAGTTTGGGTTTACGGCTGGGAATATCAATTCAAAACAGTTCTGATTGGAGAGAAAAATGGCGGATTTGGCACAGTTGGAAGAGCAGATCGTAGCCCTGAGCTTGCTGGAAGCGGCGGCTTTGGTAAAGAAGTTGGAAGAGCGTCTTGGCGTTTCGGCAGCAGCAGCGGCCCCGGTAGCGGTGGCGGCGGCTGGTGCGGCTGCTCCGGCAGCCGAAGAGCAGACCGAGTTCCAGGTCATTCTGAAGGACTTTGGCGCGAACAAGATCAACACCATCAAGGCCGTGCGCGAAGTTACCTCGCTCGGTTTGAAGGAAGCCAAGGACCTGGTCGATGGCGCCCCCAAGGCGATCAAGGAAAACGCGACCAAGGAAGAAGCCGAGACCATCAAGAAGAAGTTCGAAGGTATCGCAACCGTCGAAATCAAGTAGTTACGATCAGGCAGCCCGAGTCCAAAAGGCTCGGGCGCTTGCAAGCTGGACCGGGACGCGCTACGATAGTCGTTGCGCGTCTTTCTGGCTCATTTCGGTTTTCTTAGGGAATGAGGTGGTTTTGTCTGGCGCGACTTGAGAGTAAGCGGATTGGCACGCAAGGGTCCGTTGGCCTGGGCAGGGCCAAGCATTCCGGCGGCGGGCACCGCGCAACAGTTAAGTGCCTTAGGGTCAAAGGGATCGGCGGATTCCCCTTGATGAGTGGCGAGTGGCTGGCGAGCGAGCGGCAGAAGCGAGCTTTGGGATCGGCGAGAGCATTGCAGGAGAATTCGGATGGGAGCACAGGCGATAGGCCGCGCTCGTGAGGCATTGCGTCCTTGCGGGCTATTCGTGTCTATCGGTCACCTCAGCTGCCGGGTTTAGCCGTTTTTGAGCAAAATCTGCGGTCTGTGCACCAAAGTCGTCATCGAGTTCAGCCGTCTTGTTTGCTTTCCCATTTGTGCGCAGTCTAGCGCACTTGCCGGATGCGCGGCAATGTCCACGACGTTTTTTGACGTGACTCTCACGGGTCATGCTTGGCCCCAGGGGATTCCCTGGCATATGCGCGGGGCTTGCTGTGGCCGCGGGGTTGGGGACTGGAGTTGGTAACCGTTCCAGTCCGGTTATTTGATTTTCTTACCGTAACGTAGTCAGCCGGCGCCGCAGAGACTCAGGCGCTGGCCCGGCCTCCATACGACGCCGGGTTGATGAGCCTCAGGAGTGAACATGCTGAACGAGAAGCGCGCGATTCGCAGCCGGCTCGATTTTTCCAAGATTCCCACCGCAACGCAGATTCCCAACCTGATCGAAGTGCAGAGGCGCTCGTACGAGCGGTTTCTGCAGATGGACAAGCTCCCGAACGAGCGCGACGATGCAGGGTTGCAGTCGGTGTTCGTCTCGGTTTTCCCCATCACCGACTTCCGCGGCATCTCGCAGTTGGACTTTGTGGACTTCTCGATCGGCAACTGGGAGTGCAAGTGCGGCCACTTGAAGGGGCTGCATCACCTGCGCACGGCCTGCGTGCATTGCGGGGCGATGGTAATTACCGACCCGTTCCTGCCCGGCGATGTGCTCTGCCAGAAGTGCGGCACGTACAACAAGAACACGCCTGATTTTTGTAACAAGTGCGGCGATCCGGTCAGCCTGCAGTTGAAGTACGACCAGCAGGAGTGTGAAGAGCGCGGCATGACCTTCTCGGCACCGTTGAAGGTCACGGTACGCCTGACCATCTACGACAAGGATGCGGAGACAGGCAACAAGACGGTTCGCGATATTAAAGAACAAGAAGTGTTTTTCGGCGACATTCCCTTGATGACGCCGAACGGCACCTTCATCGTGAACGGCACCGAGCGCGTGATCGTTTCCCAGTTGCACCGTTCGCCCGGCGTCTTCTTTGAGACGGCGAACAACCGCACCTACTTCCTGGGCAAGATCATTCCCTACCGCGGCTCGTGGGTAGAGTTCGAGTACGACCAGAAGAACACGCTCTATGTGCGCATCGACCGCAAGCGCAAGTTCCTGGGCACGATCTTCCTGCGCGCTCTTGGATTGCGCTCGGACGAAGAAATCCTGAAGACCTTCTATACGGTCGACCGGATGCACATTGCCGATGGCAAGATCCAGTGGGCTCTGCCTGAAGATCCGCGCGCCGGCACGCACCTGGTGGGCGCCAAGCCGGCCGGTGCAATTCTCCACAACGGAGAAGAGCTGACGCACGCCGGACGCAAGATTACGCCGCACACCATGAAGGCGCTGCGCGCCGCGGCCGTTGAACGCGTGGAAGTGGAAGCGGCCGAGTTGGATGGCGCGCTGACCGCCTCCGACGTGATCGATCTGAACACCGGCGAAGTGGTGGTGGAGGCCAACGTGGAGTTGACCGCCGACCGCCTGCACAAGGTTCTGTCGAGCGGCGCCGCGAGCTTCGAGGTTTTCTTCCCGGAGCGCGACGACGTAGGCAACATCATCACCAACACTCTGAAGCGCGACTCGATTCACAAGCCCGAAGAGGCGCTGATCGAGATCTACCGCAAGCTCCGGCCAGGTGACCCGCCGACCTTGGACACGGCCACAGCCCTGTTCGAAGGCATGTTCTTCGACGCGCGCAAGTACGACTTCTCGCGCGTGGGCCGGCTGAAGTTCAACATCAAGCTCTACGAGAGCCAGGACGCGACGCAGCTGGATCATCGCACGCTGACGCCCGAGGATTTTTACGCGACCATCCGTTACCTGCTGAAGCTGCGCAAGAACATCGGCATGGTGGACGACATTGATCACCTGGGCAACCGCCGCGTGAGAGCTGTCGGCGAGCTGATGGAGAATCAGTTCCGCATCGGCCTGGTGCGCATGGAGCGCGCCATCAAGGAAAAGATGAGCGTGTATCAGGAGCTTTCGACGGCCATGCCGCACGACCTGATCAACGCCAAGCCCGTGATGGCGGCCATCCGTGAGTTTTTCGGTTCGTCGCAGCTTTCGCAGTTCATGGATCAGACCAATCCGCTCAGCGAGATCACGCACAAGCGTCGTCTCTCTGCTCTTGGACCTGGTGGTCTGTCGAGAGAACGCGCCGGCTTTGAGGTGCGCGATGTGCACCCGACGCACTACGGCCGCATCTGCCCGATTGAAACGCCGGAAGGCCCGAACATCGGCCTGATCAGTTCGCTAAGCTGCTTTGCGCGCATCAACGAGTACGGCTTCATCGAGTCGCCGTATCGCCGCGTGAAGGAGAGCCGGATTCTGGACTTTGTGGAGATCACCAACGCGGGCGATAGCGGCCTGCGCGTGGGCGACCACATTGAAAAGGACGAGGCAGCACGCCTGAATGAGGAACTGAAGAAGGCCGGCAAGCGCGCCATTGACCACATGCCGTTCAGCTTCTATCTTTCCGCATGGGAAGAGGACAAGCACACCATTGCGCAGGCCAACATCGAGTTCAACGAAGAGGGTGTGATCACCGAAGATCTGGTGAATGCACGCCGCATGGGGAACTTTGTACTGGTCAACCGCACCGAGGTGGACTACATCGACGTCAGCCCCAAGCAGCTGGTTTCAGTGGCTGCGTCGCTGGTGCCCTTCCTGGAGCATGACGATGCCAACCGCGCGCTGATGGGCGCCAACATGCAGCGCCAGTCGGTGCCGCTGTTGGTGGCCGAGGCTCCGCTGGTGGGCACAGGCATGGAAGGCGTGACGGCGCGCGATTCCGGCGCAGTCATTCTGGCCAAGCGCAACGGCATCATTGACTCGGTAGATTCCGAGCGCATCATCGTGCGTGTGGAGGGCGAACATCACCCCACGCAGTTGTCGCGTGAAGTTGGTTCGGACATCTATCAGCTCATCAAGTTCAAGCGCTCGAACCAGAACACCTGCATCAACCAGAAGCCCATCGTGCGCGAAGGCGAGCGGGTGGTGAAGGGGCAGGTGATCGCCGACGGACCTTGCACGGAGCAGGGCGAGTTGGGCCTGGGCCGCAATGTGCTGGTGGCCTTTATGCCCTGGCGCGGCTACAACTATGAGGACGCGATCCTCATCAGCGAAAAGCTTGTGCGAGAGGATTACTACACCTCGGTCCACATCGAGGAGTTCGAAATCGAGGCCCGCGACACGAAACTCGGCCCCGAGGAAATCACGCGCGACATTCCCAACGTGAGCGAACATGCGCTGCGCGACCTGGACGAGAGCGGCATCATCCGCATCGGCGCCCAGATCGGCCACGGCGACATTCTGGTAGGCAAGGTGACGCCCAAGGGCGAAACCCAGCTGACGCCGGAAGAGAAGCTGCTGCGCGCCATCTTCGGTGAAAAAGCCGGCGATGTACGCGACGCCTCGCTGACGTGCCCTCCGGGAATTGAAGGCACGATTGTCGATGTGCGGATTTTCAGCCGCAAGGGACAGGAAAAGGACGAACGCGCCAAGCTGATCGAGGCCGAGTATGTGGCCAAGCTCGAGAAGAACCTGGGCGACGAAATCCGCATTCTGACCGATGAACGTTTGAAGCGTCTGGATGGCATTCTGGGCGGCAAGGAAGTGTTGGCCGATCTGCACGACGAGCGGACCAACAAGCGCCTGCTGACCAAGGCTGCGATTCTGGATCGCGACACCATCGAGCGCATCTCCACCAAGAACCTCAAGCGCATCCGCTACGCCGACAAGGACCCCCGCGTCAACGAGCAGATCGATGAGATCGAGGAGATGACCTCGCGCCAGATCGAAGTGTTGCGCAAGATCACCAATGAGAAGATCGCCAAACTGCAAAAGGGCGACGAACTTCCTCCGGGCGTGATCAAGCTGGTCAAGATTTATGTGGCCATGAAGCGCAAGCTCTCCGTGGGCGACAAGATGGCCGGACGTCACGGCAACAAGGGCGTGATCGCGCGCATTCTTCCTGAAGAAGACATGCCGTATCTGCCCGATGGAACCCCGGTGGAGATTGTGCTGAATCCGTTGGGCGTGCCTTCCCGTATGAACGTGGGTCAGATCCTGGAGACGCACCTTGGGTGGGCCGCGCATGAGCTTGGCAAGAAGATTGCCGATCTGATTGCGGCCAACACGGATGCGGCGTACACCCGCGAACTGATGAAGAAGGAGTTCGCCGGGACCGCAACGCTGCGCCAACTGCTGGATCTGGACGACGAGATGTTGCTTCGCGTCGGCGCCGGCATGAAGCGCGGCATCTGGTTCGGAACCGCGGTCTTCGACGGCGCACAGGAGAGCGAAATCAAGGCTCTGCTGGCGTCCGCCGGCCTGCCCTCTTCGGGCAAGACGGCGCTGTTCGACGGCATGACGGGCGAGCAGTTCGAGCAGCCGGTTACGGTGGGCTACATCTACATGCTCAAGCTCTCTCACCTGGTCGACGACAAGATCCACGCGCGTTCGATCGGACCGTACTCGCTGATCACCCAGCAGCCGCTGGGCGGCAAGGCGCAGTTCGGCGGGCAGCGTTTCGGCGAAATGGAAGTGTGGGCACTGGAAGCATACGGCGCCGCATACATCCTGCAGGAGCTGCTCACCGCCAAGTCCGATGACGTATACGGCCGCACCAAGATTTACGAGGCCATCGTCAAGGGCGAAGCGGCGATCGAGCCGGGCGTGCCGGAGTCGTTCAACGTGCTGATCCGCGAGTTGCAGTCGCTGTGCCTGGACGTGGAGTTGATCAAGCGTGCGGACCTGGTGAAAAAGGTACCCGCGCCGGAAGTGGCAGCGGTCGCTGACTAAGTAAGTGGTCTCCCGTATCTCCAGGCAGTTAGACGCCTGGAGATGCGGGGCACCCGAGCGAGTCGAGAGTTAGACCGGATTGAAAGAGCCAAACAGGTGCTTTCAGACCGGGCGCAGAGAGTTGTTCAGGGTTCTTCTTGAAAGCGGCAAACACCGCTTCCCGGGAAGGAAGGACCTTTAAGCAATCCCGGGAAAAGCCGCGGCAGGCGCCGGAAGGCCCGCCAAGGAGGGTCGCCTTGTTCCGTTCGAACCCGTTTGAACTTACCAGCCCCATTACCGATTTTGACGCAATTCGCATCATGCTGGCATCGCCGGAGAAGATCCGCAGCTGGTCGCATGGTGAGGTCACCAAACCGGAGACCATCAACTACCGTACCTTCAAGCCGGAACGAGACGGCTTGTTCTGCGCCCGCATCTTTGGGCCGGTGACCGACTGGGAGTGCCTGTGCGGCAAGTACAAGCGCATGAAGCACCGCGGCGTCATCTGCGACAAGTGCGGCGTGGAAGTGACCGTGAGCAAAGTGCGCCGCGAGCGCATGGGCCACATTGAGCTGGCTTCGCCCTGCTCGCACGTGTGGTTCTTCAAGGGCCTGCCTTCGCGCATCGGCCACTTGCTGGACATTTCGCTGCGCGACCTCGAAAGCATTCTTTACTTCGAGTCCTATGTGGTTGTGGATCCGGGCGACGCGCCGGTGAAGGAACGCGAGATCATCAAGGACGAAGCCAAGTTCCGCGAGCTGGATGCGCAATTCCGTCCCTCCGGATTCAAGGCGATGATGGGCGCCGAAGCCATCAAGGAACTGCTCAAGCGCGTCAACATCGAAGAGCTGAGCGTCGAGATGCGCGAGAGAATGAAGACGGAAACGTCCGCGCAGAAGAAGATCAAGTACGCCAAGCGGCTGAAGGTCGTCGAGGCCTTCCGCAAGAGCTCGAACAAGCCGCAGTGGATGATTCTGGACGTGCTGCCGGTCATTCCTCCGGAGCTGCGCCCGCTGGTGCCGCTGGACGGCGGCCGCTTTGCCACGTCGGATTTGAACGATCTTTACCGCCGCGTCATCAACCGCAACAACCGGTTGAAGAAGCTGATGGACCTGCACGCGCCGGAAGTGATTGTGCGCAACGAAAAGCGCATGTTGCAGGAAGCGGTAGACGCGCTGTTTGACAACGGCCGTCGCGGCCGCGTGCTGCGTGGCGCGAACAACCGCCCGCTGAAGTCGCTCTCCGATACGTTGAAGGGCAAGCAGGGCCGTTTCCGCCAGAACTTGTTGGGCAAGCGCGTCGATTACTCGGGCCGTTCCGTCATCGTGGTCGGGCCGGAATTGAAGCTGCACCAGTGCGGATTGCCGAAGAAGATGGCGCTCGAACTGTTCAAGCCGTTCATCTATCACCGCCTGGAACAGACGGGCCACTGTACCACCATCAAGCAGGCCAAAGAGATGGTGGAGATGCAGGATCCGATCGTGTGGGACATCCTTGAGGAAGTGATCAAGGACCACCCGGTCATGCTGAACCGCGCTCCCACATTGCACAGGCTGGGCATTCAGGCCTTCGAGCCGGTGCTCGTCGAGGGCAAGGCCATCAAGATTCACCCGCTGGTCTGTACGGCGTTCAATGCCGACTTCGACGGCGATCAGATGGCTGTGCACATTCCTCTGTCGCCCGAGGCGCAGATTGAAGCCAGCGTGCTGATGCTGGCCTCGCACAATATTCTGTCGCCGGCCTCCGGCCACCCGATCACCGTGCCCACGCAGGACATGGTTCTGGGCCTGTATTACCTGACCAAGGCCAAGAAGGGCGCCAAGGGCGAAGGCCGTGTCTTTGCCAATACGGAAGAGATCCTGATGGCTCTGGAAGCCAAGGAAGTCGAAACGCTCTCGCCCATCCGCCTGCGCTATACCGGCAAGGTGCTGGACATGACGACGGCCTACGACGACCAGGATCTGACCCACACCGAGTCGGTGGACTTCAACAAGCAGTACATCTCGACGACGGTGGGCCGCACGATTCTGAACGACTCGCTGCCGCCGGGCATGCCGTACATCAACGGCCTGCTGAAGAAGAAGGGCATTGGCCAGTTGGTGGACTATTGCAACCAGAACCTCGGTCTCGAGGTAACGGTGGGCATGCTGGACAAGATCAAGTCGCTGGGCTTCTACTACGCCACGCGCTCCGGTCTTTCCGTGGGCTTGGACGACATGGTCATCCCCGCCAGCAAGTACACGACGGTGGCCGACGCCGACAAGAAGGTGATCGAAGTCCAGAAGCAGTACATGGACGGCGCCATCACCAACGGCGAGCGCTCCAACAAGGTCATCCAGATGTGGTCGGCAGTCACCGACAAGGTGGCCGACGAGATGTTCGGCAACATGAAGAAGGCGGACGACGAAGGCGCGTTCAACCCGATCTATATCATGGCCGACTCCGGCGCCCGCGGTTCGAAGCAGCAGATTCGACAGCTTTCCGGCATGCGCGGACTGATGGCCAAGCCTTCGGGCGAAGTCATCGAGACGCCCATCACGGCGAACTTCCGTGAAGGCTTGACGGTGTTGGAGTACTTCATTTCGACCCACGGCGCACGTAAGGGCCTGGCCGATACGGCGCTGAAGACGGCCGATTCCGGCTACCTGACCCGCCGCCTGGTCGACGTGGCCCAGGACGTGATCGTGACCGAGTTCGATTGCGGCACGGTCGAGGGCATCTACGTCGGCTCCATCGTCGAGTCGGGTGAAGTGATCGAGGAATTGCGCGACCGCATCATTGGCCGCGTGACCCTGGAGCGCATCAAGGACTACGACGGCAACATCGTTGTGGACGTGAACCAGCAGATCGACGAGGACATTGCTTCCGCCATTCAGGGCGCAGGCGTGGAGAAGGTGAAGATCCGTTCGGTGTTGACTTGCGAGTCGCGCCGCGGCGTCTGCGCCTTGTGCTACGGCCGAAACCTGGGCTCCGGCCGCATGGTCGAGCTGGGCGAAACCTGCGGCGTCATTGCCGCACAGTCGATCGGCGAGCCGGGAACGCAGTTGACCATGCGTACCTTCCACGTCGGCGGCACCGCCAGCCGCGTTCAAGACAAGTCGCGCCTGGATGCCAAGAACAACGGTTCCGTGCGCTTCATCAATCTGAGCTACGTGGAGAGCAAGGACGGCACGCTGGTGGCAATGAACCGCTCCGGCTGGATCGCCGTCAACGACGATCGTGGCCGCGAGAAGGAACGCTACCAGGTGGTCTACGGCGCGCGCATGCGGGTGAAGGACGGCGAAAAGGTCAAGCTGGGCCAGTTGCTGGCCGAGTGGGATCCGTACACCTACTCCATCCTGACCGAAATCGGCGGCACGGTGCAGTTCAAGGACTTGCAGGAAGGTATCACCCTCAACGAGGAAGTCGATGAAGTCACCGGCCTCTCGCGTTGGGTGGTTGCCGACGCAGCCGATGAAAAGCGCCAGCCGACCTTTGTGGTCAAGAACGCCAAGACGCACAAGCGGTATCTGTTGCCTCGCGGCGCTCACCTCATGATCGAGGACGGAGAAGAAGTGGGACCGGGCGACGTGCTGGCCAAGATTCCCAAGGAGAGCACGCGCACCAAGGACATCACCGGCGGTCTGCCGCGCGTTGTGGAACTGTTCGAGGCGCGCAAGCCCCGCGAAACAGCCATCATCAGCGAGATCGATGGTGTGGTCCGGTTTGGCGAAGTGGCCAAGGGTCAGCGCAAGATCTACGTGACCGCGGATAACGGCGACGAGAAGGAATACTCGGTGCCGCGCGGCATCCACGTCAACGTGCAGGAAGGCGAGCGTTTGAGCGCCGGCGACGCGTTGATGGATGGACCCTTGAACCCGCACGACATTCTGGCTGTGCTGGGTGAAAAAGCGCTGCAGGCTTACCTGGTGAACGAAATCCAGGAAGTCTACCGTCTGCAGGGCGTGGCCATCTCGGATAAGCACATCGAGGTGATCGTGCGGCAGATGCTGCGCTGGGTCAGGATCGACGAAGTGGGCGACACCAACTTCCTGCTCGAGCAGCAGGTGGACCGCTTCCGCTTCCGCGAGGAGAACGATCGCGTGGCAGCAACGGGAGGCCGTCCTGCAACCGGACGTCCGCTCCTGCTGGGCATCACCAAGGCGTCGCTCTCGACCGACAGCTTCATCTCTGCGGCCAGCTTCCAGGAGACGACCCGCGTGTTGACCGAAGCCAGCATCAACGGCGCCATCGACAACCTGCGCGGCCTCAAGGAGAACGTGATCGTGGGACGCTTGATTCCCGCCGGCACGGGCCTGGAGTACTACCGCAACGTTCAGCTCTCTCCGGAACTGGAAGAAGCGGCGGCCCGCGTGCAGCAGGAGGTTTCGGCAGAGATCGAAGCCGCCGAGCGCGAACTCGAACTGATGCGCCAGGAAGGCGAAGCCGAGGAGATGGCAGCCGAATAATAGCTGCCATTCCAAGCCAAGTTTCCTGCTCTCAACTTGAAAGGCCCGGCCAAAAGCCGGGCTTTTTCTTGTGACGGAAACGGAATGGATGTATCCGGATGCGCGCCCTCAAGTGGTGTTTGCTCGAAAAGAGCCACCTTCAAGAGTCGAACCAAGGGAACGGCGATCCTGATTCTGTTTTATGGATGAGTTTCTATGGGGTGTGCGGGCGGAGCCGCGGGTTTGGCGTTCTTGACGCGATACATGGCGGCGTCGGCTGCCTTGAGCAGGCTGTCGCCGGTTTCGCCATCTTCAGGGTAGATGGCGAAACCGACGCTGGCCGAGCCGTTCAGCAGGAAACCGTCGATGGAAAGCGGATCGTCGAAGCAGTGTTCCAGCCGCAAAGCGATCTCCTCAATGTCGGCGCGGGTGCGCACACGCTGGACCAGGACCGCGAATTCGTCGCCGCCCAGCCGGGCCAGCATATCGTGGCCGCGGAGCTGGCGGTTCATGCGCTGCGCGGATTGCTGGAGATAATGGTCGCCAACGTGGTGGCCGCAGCGGTCATTCACCAGCTTGAAGTCGTCCAGGTCGATATAGATCAGCCCGAAGATGGCGCCCTGCTTGCGGGACTCCTCAATCAGCTTGTTCAAGCGCGCATCCAGGAAAGAGCGGTTGTGGATGTCGGTAAGTTGATCGAATTCCGAGCGGCGGCGGAGGTCGGAATAGAGGCGGCGGGTCTCGATGGCCAGGGTAGCCAGTCCGACGGCCATGGTCATGGCCTCGCCCTCTACGGCGTGGGGTTTGACGAGTGCGTTGAGGGCGGCGAAGACGGTGCCCAGCGCCGCTCCGGAGTGAGCGGGAATCTCGGTCTGGATGACGCGCAGACCGGTGAGCACGGGCGGGCGGTTGCCGAATTTTGCACCTTCCGCAATCTGGCACCAACAGGGCGCTCCACTCAACTTGAAAGAGGCCAGTTCCGTGATCTCCTCAAGGACTTCGGCGAGCGGCCGCGAGCCGTTGATATCTTCCAGAATGCGGCTGCGGCGTTGTTCGATATATGCCAGGGCCACGGTCTGGCGGCGCACCTTGTGCTCGATGATCCATCCCCTGGCGCCGACCACCACTACCACGGCCAGCAGCAACGCGACCAGCAGCAGGAGGTTGCGGATGGTCAGCCAGGAAGGCGTGCCGACAATGACGATATCGTTGAAGGAACGGAGCAGAATATCGAACGCCACCGGGCCCTGCAGGGGATCGGAGCCGTAGGAGGGCACGCAAATGCCGGTCACACGGAGCCTGGCTCCCACCGGAACGATCTTCATGGGTGGAAGGGGAACTCCGGAGCCTGTATCGGGATGGCGGTAGATGGCGGAGAAGCGATGGCCGTCGGCGACCAGGACAAACTCATCCTGCGAGTGCCCGCGGATCGAGGTCAACACCACCCCTTCGACGGAAACCAGATCGAAGGCGCTGGTGCCAGGGGCAAGCTGCTTCCAAGTCATTTGCGCGGGTGGGATGGGCGCATAAGTAGTCTCTTCGGAAATATCGCCCCGGGTCAGAGTCAAATCGCCATTCCGGGCGTCGGGGAATCCAGTGGCTTCAGCCAGGTGGCCGACATGGAATGGGACCTCGGAGAGGGTCTTGATCCACAAGCTCTTGGCGCCGTTCTGTAGCACGACGGCAGAACCCGGTTGATTGTAGGTGATGGTTCCCTTGACCCTGACTCTCTGGGTCAGGTCGCGCACATCGTACCCCTTGAGAATTTCGTCCATGGGCGTAAACGGAAGCGAAGCGGGGTTGACGCTGGCACGCTTGAGGATCTTCACGCCGGCCATGGAAGGAACAGCCAGTACGATGCCGGCCAGCTGTTTCTTGCTATCGAACTTACCCGTCACAACACCGGTGATTTCGACATCGGCGTCCAGCAGTTCCTTGAGCACGCTGGGATCGTGGCCGATCACCGAGGCCTCGATATATCCGCCGTCCATCAGCAATTCCAAATAGATGCTGGGGAAAAGTGAGTCCGTCACGATGTCGGCGCTGCGCACGGTGGCATGCACCGTGACCCTTCTGCAGTCGAATTCCGCCCGGATCAGCTTGGGGAAATCGGTGGGTACCGCGTTCGGCAAGCTGCCATGGCGGAGCAGTTTTGTCTCGTCGGCGTAGACATCGGGCCGGAAGTCCATGTGCGTCTTTCCCCGCACCTGGACACGGTCGCCCGGAACCAGGTTGGCGTTCGCCGCTGCCTGCACGTAGATGGCAGAGTCGCCTTCCTGAATAAAGAGAGAGGAGAGATTGTCGTAATAAGTGACTGTGCCTTCGACCGCGACCGGCAGCGCCTTCCGAGCCTCGCTGCCGGACAGGGCCTGGATTGCAGGCAGACTGGTCAGCGCGGGAGGCGTCTCCGGCCGGGCCGTCGAGGTCCATCCGAGAAAGACAGCGATCACTAGGAGGAGCTTCTGCATCGTGTGCGTCCCGTTGAAACGGCGTCCTCTCTCTTGCAGAATACCGTACGTGGAGTTCCATGAGGCTGGTGGCATCGGCTTCAGCATTTCTGTAATTGCCTTAGACCGAAGCCACAGCGGCCGAGTGGCTCGTTCACCCGAAAAAACACCTCGCACGCATTGGATCCGTGCACTTTCATTGGAGAACCGCTCTCACTGCGCACCATGAGTCTAGTGCATTTTCATTTCCATTGCTGCCCGGCCTGCCATGTGCGAGGCGCCTTTTCCGTCAGGGGAAAAGGCTATCCCGGAGTTTCGTTTCGGCAAAGGTCAGCGTCGCAAATGCCGAATTCCAAAAGTCCCTGTTCAAGAAGGTGTGGGGTTTTCAGCGTGAATTTGCGTGTCCAGATGCTCGGCTGCCATTTGCCGCTTGATGTGCTTGGACACGTACATGGCGGCGTCAGCGGCGCTGAACAGGCTGTCCCTGGTGGCGCCATCCTCCGGGTAGACGGCGAAGCCTACGCTGGCTGAGCCATGGAGGATGTGGCCTTCCACGGCGTACGGATCGTCGAAGCAGCGCTCCAGCCGCAGGGCGATCTCCTCGACATCGGCGCGGTTGCGCACGGTGGGAGCCAGGGCTGCGAATTCATCGCCTCCCAGGCGAGCCAGCATGTCGCCCGTGCGCAGTTGCCGCTTCATGCGCAAGGACACTTCCTGCAGGTACAAGTCGCCGATACGATGGCCGTACACGTCGTTCACCTGCTTGAACTCGTCCAGATCCACGTAGATGAGGCCGAAGACGCACCCTGTCTCCCGCGCGCTGGCGATATGCGCTTCCAGATGACGGTCCAGCGAAAAGCGGTTGTGAATGTCGGTGAGCAGGTCAAACTCCGAACGGTGCACGAGATCGGTGTAGAGGCGCCGGGTCTCGATGGCCAGGGCGGCGAGCCGGGCTCCCATCCAGAGCGCCTCGGATTCTTCCACGGCTCGCATGCGCTCCGGTTTGAGGGCCGCGTAGAGCGTTCCCAGAGGCGCTCCGGTGCGGGCCGGAATCTCCCTGGATGCAATGCGCGTTCCCTCTGTCACGTCCGGCTTCGACCCCAACTGGGTCCCTCCGTCGATCTGGCACCAGCAGGGAACGTCGTCCAGGGTAAACGAGACCAGTTCGGCGATCTGTTCGAGGACCTCGGCCAGGGGCCGCGATCCGTTGATGTCTTCCAGAATGCGGCTGCGGCGTAGTTCGAGTTGGGCGTTGTGCCGCTCCGTCGCCGCTTCCGCCTCGATGCGCGCCGTCAGCGCCGCGGTTTGACGCCGGACCTTGAGCCCCATCGTCCAGCCCCAGATACTGACCGCCAGCACCACCGCAAGCAGCACGCTGACCAGCCGGATCAGATTCTTGACGCTCAGCCAGGAAGGTTCGGCGACCACCGTGATGTCGGAGTAAGTGCGCATCAGAAGATTGAATGGCACCTGGGTGTCGAAGGGATTGGAACCTTCCAGAATGCAGATTCCGGTGACATGCACCGTCGAACCCAGGGGAATCTGCTTCATCGGCGGCAGCGGCGTCGGGTGGATGTTTGAAATCGGCGAATGCTTGTAGATGGCGGAGAATAGCTGGCCGTTGGAGGTCAGGACATACTCGTCCTGCGCGGACCCCCGTACTTCCGCAACGACCTTTCCGTCCATCGAAACCAGGTCGAATAAGTTCTTGCTCGACGTGAGCTGTTTCCAGGTCGAGGATCGCGGCTCGACCGGCGCCTGAACAAGATTGTCCTGAATCTCGCTGTTGGTCAGGGTCAGGAAGCCATCGTGCACATCGGGAAATCCCGTTGCGTCTGCCTGGTCGCCGATGCGCAGCGGAGCGATCGACAGAGTCATCACCCACAGGCTCTTGGACCCATTCTGCAGCACCACGGCCATCCCCGGCTGATAGTAGGTGATGGTTCCGTGAACGCGGACTCTCGGGGACAGATTGCTGACTCGATAGCCGTTGAGAATTTCGTCCATCGGTGTCACCGGGAGTGCCCACGGGCTGGCAGCCGCGCGCTTGAGAATCTTTATGTTCGCCAGGGAACTGACGTGCAGCAATACCCCGGTCTGCTGCATCTTCCCATCGAATCTCCCTGAAGCCGCCGCGGTAACCTCCACCTCAGCGTCCAGTAGATTCCGCAGTGCATTCGAGTCGTCGCTGTCGATCACGGCGCTGATTTCACCGTCCCCGGTACGCATCTCGAGATACATGCTCGGCACATTGGAACTCAATGAAAGGTCGGCGTTGCGAACCACGCCGCGGACAGTGACCAGCATGCAGTCGTGCTGGGCGCGGATCAGCTCTTCAAAGGTGGCCGGAGTGGGCTTCGGCAGCGGCCCATGGGACAAGACCGTAATACTCTCTGCTGTCACGAACGGCCGAAAACTCTCGTGCGTGGTTCCCTTGATCAGAACGCGGTCGCCGGGGATCACGCGAACATCGACGGATGGATGCACATAGATCGCGATCCCTCCGTCCTGTACGAAGAGCGTGCGTTCATACCCACGGTAGTAGGTGACCGTCGCCTCGAAGGCCACCGGAAGCGCATGGCTGGCCTGGGCGTTGTTCAGGGCGTGGAGGTCGCGTAAAGAGGTCAGGGGCGAGGGGGCCTGCGACCACGCGGTCGAGGCCAAACCGAAAAAAACAAGGATCGCGGAAAGCAGTTTCTTCATCGAAAACCTTCCGGCCGAACCGGCTCATCTTGCTGGCGCCTAAAAGGTTCATATCGGCAGCAATGCCCGGGGGAATCAATCCTGGCCGGTAGATTGGGCGGAGTCCGCACAGTATTCTTTAAATGTCGAAATAAATGCGACCTCATCTTACACTTGCACGAATCTGCTTTAATAGGCCTCTTGGCGCACCAAAGATCGCGTTTTTGCACAGAAGTAATGGGTGGGCTCTAACTTGGCTGTTTGAGACAGGCTCTTCCGCCTCACCCAGCGATCCGCCGCCCGCCTCAGGAGCTGATCCTATGTCGAATTCCCCTGAAGTTACGGCCTCCAATCCCGCGCCCATTCTGCCCAGCGGCAATCAGGCGCAGCCCACCCGCCGCATTCGCGTGATGGGGGTTCCGCTGGATCTGGGCGCCAGCCGCCGTGGCGTGGACATGGGCCCCTCCGCCATGCGCGTGGCCGGCCTGGAGACGCGTCTGGAGGCGCTGGGCCACCAGGTCACCGATGCGGGCAACATCCGCGTGGAGATCGCTGAAACTCAGGGTTTTGGCAATGCAAGCGCGCGCTACCTGAAGGAAATTGCGGAAACCTGCACCCGCACGGCTGAGGCCGTGGTGAAGACCCTGGAGGCTGGCATGATGCCGCTGGTGCTGGGCGGCGACCACTCGCTGGCAGTCGGCTCGGTCTCCGGAGTGGCCGAGTTTTACCGCCGCAAAGGCGAGAAGATCGGCGTGGTGTGGATCGATGCCCACTCCGACATCAACACCCCGGAGACGTCGCCCTCCGGCAATGTACATGGCATGCCGCTGGCAGCGTTGCTGGGACTGGGACCGGAGCCGCTGAGCCACATCTTCGGCTACGCGCCCAAGGTTCCGGCGGAAAACACCGTGCTGGTGGGCGTGCGCGACATTGACTCGGCCGAGCGCGAGAACATTCGCCGCGCCGGGGTGGCCAAGGTCTACACCATGCGCGACATCGACGAGCGCGGCATGAGGGCCGTCATGGAAGAGGCGCTCGCCGTGGCCGGCAAAGGCACTGCGGGCTACCATGTTTCGCTGGACATGGATTGGATCGACCCCGAGGACGCGCCGGGCGTGGGGACCCCGGTGCGCGGCGGCGCCACCTACCGCGAGGCGCACCTGGCCATGGAAATCCTGGCCGACCATGGGCATCTGCTGAGCTTTGAAATGGTCGAAGTCAACCCGGTGATCGACGAGCACAACCGCACCGCGGACCTGGCCGTCGAACTGGCCTGCTCGGCATTTGGGAAAAAGATTCTCTAAGAGTTCTAAACTGAAACTGAAAGAGTGCTGGTATTTTTCTGCACCCGGAGCGGTGACAAAAGAACGATATGGCAAAAAGACTACGAGTTGGAGTTTTGTTTGGCGGGCGCAGCGGGGAGCATGAAGTTTCTCTGCTGTCGGCCGCTTCGATTTTGAAGTCCATCGATCGCCGGAAGTTCGAGGTGGTGCCCATCGGCATTACCAAGGAGGGCCGCTGGCTGGCGGCTGCCGACGCGAATAACCTGTTGACCGGCGACCAGAGCCAGGTGGCGCGGCGGTTGCGGGCCGGCGACCCGGCGGCCACGCCCGGCGCGAAGCTGCTGCACGAGGGCATTCCCACGCTGATGGCGCCGGAGCCGTCTGCGGCTGCAAAAGCCGGTTCGGTTGAGCCCGCGATTGGCGAAGCGCCTCTGACGGCGGAGACGATCCGTCCGGCTGCGTCCATGCTGGATGTGGTCTTTCCGGTTCTCCACGGCACCTTCGGCGAGGACGGAACCATCCAGGGACTCTTTGAGCTGGCAGGCATTGCCTATGTCGGTTCGGGCGTGCTGGGCTCCTCGGCGGGCATGGACAAGGACGTGATGAAGCGCCTGTTCCGCGAGGCCAAACTTCCCATCGTGAAGCACGTGACGCTGCTGCGCGCCGACTGGGAGAAGTCGCCCCGCAAGGCGGTTGCGCAGGTCGAGGCGGCGCTCAAGTATCCGGTCTTTGTAAAGCCGGCAAACCTGGGTTCCTCGGTGGGCATCAGCAAGGTCCACGACCGCAAGGAACTGGGCCCCGCGCTCAAGCTGGCCGCCAAGTACGATCGCAAGCTGATTGTGGAGCAGGGCGTGGGCGGCAAAACGGCCAAGGCCCGCGAACTGGAAGTTGCCGTCCTGGGCAACGACGATCCCAAGGCCAGCGTGGTAGGCGAGATTGTTCCGGGCAAGGAGTTTTACGACTACGAGGCCAAATACCTTTCGGAAGGCTCGGTGCCGGTGATTCCGGCCAAGCTGACCAAGGCCGAGAGCCAGCAGATCCGCGAGATGGCGGTTGCCGCCTTTCGCGCCTGCGACCTTTCGGGGCTCTCCCGCGTGGACTTCCTGATGGAGCCGGATGGCAAGCGCCGCATCTTCCTGAATGAAGTGAACACCATGCCCGGTTTTACCCGCATCAGCATGTACCCCAAGCTGTGGGAGGCCACCGGGATCGGCTACAAGGACCTCATCACCCGGCTGATCGAACTGGCCCTGGAACGCCATGCGGAGAAGAGCCGCAACACCTACAGCAGGGAAGAGTAGATACCGAGTGTCCAGTGTTCAGTGTTCAGTGGACAGTGTTCAGTGGACAGTGATCAGTGGTCAGTGGTCAGTGATCAGTGATCAGTGTTCAGTGAACGGTGAACAGGGGTCGGTTCCGCACCGCATGGAATCGGCACTGCAATTGGGCCAGGGAACGGTTAGACTCCCTGCGGTGTCTAAAGAGAAGGGTGTTATGCTCCGGTACTGGCGCAGTCGCAGGCGGCTGTCCACTCACAACTGACCACTGATCCCTGACCCCTGTTCCACGAGGAAACCGAACGATGACCTTGCTCGACGCTCCCAAGTATGACGAAGTTCGCGAACGGCACCACAAGGTGATAATTCTCAGCGCCGTGGGTTTGGTGCTGGCGTTGTTTGTGGGTTGGTGGCTGGTGGCGGGCCAGCCCGTGGATTGGCCCTGGAACTGGAACAACCACCTGCGTGGAAGACTGGAGGCCAACCAGTTCCTCACGGCGGTCGAGAAAAACGACATGGCGACAGCCTATGCCACCTGGCTTCACGACAAGAACTGGCAGCAGCATCCTCTGACCGGGAGCGGCGTTTACACCTTTCAGCGCTTCCAGCAGGACTGGAGCCCGACCAGCCCGGACAATGAGTACGGCGTGATTCAGAGCCACAAGATCGTGGCGGCGCGCATGTACGGCAATGTGCTGCTGATGGCCATCCTGATCAACGGCCGCAAGAGCAAGGCGCTCAACATCGACTACGACCCCAAAACGCACCAGCTCAACTTCTCGCCGCCGGACGTGGAAATCTATCTGGGCTCGAAGTTCTGAGGACCGCGGGGCGCGGTTTGTAGCGTGGGCCTCCGGGCCCACGCCCACTCTGCACACATGGGAGCGGAGTACGGGTGCCTGGAGAATTGAGAAAACGGCCCGATTTTCCCTCGAAAAAGGCCAAAATTGAGGCAAAACGCCCCGAAATTGGCCGGTTTTCAGGAGTGCTGACGTTGATTCCATTGGACTTAAAAATGGATAGCCTGTGGAAATCTTGAATCCTCGAAGAATTGACAGCAGCGCAAGTTATTTAAAATAAGCTATATACGTCTCTGGTTTTCCGAAAAAAGCGAACAAAAGGTGAATCGTTCCCTATTTTTTTAGGGACTTTCTGTTCCCGGCCGGGGCCAAGATCGAGTCGACTGTTCTTATTGTGCGCGCGTGAAGGGTAATGATGTGCAAAGGCAGCTTCAGGATCAACTGGGCTCCATCTTCGCCGGTACTTCCGCGGAAAAGATGGAACCCAGTTGCTTGATGGCCGAAAGCTGTCAGCCGATCCCTGATCCCTGACCCCTGTTTACGCGGCGGGAACTTCACTCTTCAACGCTGCCAGAGTTTTCTCCAGGCTGGCAACATCGTCCACATTCAGAGCCCTTTGCGCGGGATCGATCTGGCGCAGCAGGCCGCAAAGCACCTTGCCGGGGCCGACTTCAATGAAGAGTTCCGCGCCCGCGCCCACCAGCGCCTGCACGCAATCCACCCAGCGCACCGCGCCGGTGACCTGGCGAACGAGCGCGTCGCGAACGGAGTCTGCTGTGGTCACGAGGTCGCCGGTGACGTTGGCGGCCACGGGAATCCGCGGGTCGGACAGTTCGATAGCGGCCAGGATGCGCGCGACTTCTTCCTGCGCCGGCTGCATCAGGGCGCAATGGAAAGGCGCGCTCACGGGAAGCATCACGGCGCGGCGAGCGCCCTTGGCCTTGGCCAGCGCCGAGGCTTTTTCAACCGCTGCCAGAGCTCCGGAGATCACCGTCTGTCCTGGCGAGTTCAGGTTGGCGGCGGCGACCGTCAGACCGGTTTCCAGGGCGGCTTCGCGGCAGGCTTCAGCCACCTGCGCGGGGTCCAGTGACAGGATGGCGGCCATTCCGCCCTGGCCGGCAGGAACCGCCAGTTGCATGGCCCGGCCGCGGGCCTTCACGGCGCGCAGGGCATCGGCAAAGCCGATGGTTCCCGCCGCCACGTGGGCCGACCATTCGCCGAGGGAGTGCCCGGCCGCCAGTGTCGGCTCCACTCCATGCGCCGCCAGTACACGGGCAGCCGCGACGCTTACCGCCAGGATGGCCGGCTGGGTGTTTTCGGTGCGCTTCAGGTTTTCGTCCGGCCCTTCGAAGCAGAGCCGGGAGAGCGAAAAGCCGAGAGCTTCGTCGGCTTCGGCAAAGGTCGCACGGGCAACGGGAAAGTGTTCGGCAAGCTCGCGGCCCATACCAACGGCCTGCGAACCTTGCCCGGGAAAGAGAAAAGCAATTTTAGGGGTCATTCCAGGAAGAATTGTACCGGACGGCCCCTCGATTGGCTTTATAGCGAAACCGGAGTAGACGTATGCCGAAAGCAAGGCACTCAAGTCGACGCACCACCAGGGAGCGGCGATCATGCACAGCCCTCGACAGGACACAGTTACTCTGATTTCGCTCTAGCACTACAGTTGTACTTCGTCAGAGTGCTGCAAAAGAACAAGGGCCCGGGCCTAAACAGGCTGCGGAAAAAGGCAAGTTTTTGGGTAAGACTCGCGAGAAACGTCCCTCCGTGGCTGAAGCCACGTTGATTATGCAGGCCTTATGCGGGGGTTAAAACCCCCGCCTCCCTCCGGATCGAGTATTTCCGCAGCCTGTAAAGGCCCCTATATTTTGCGGCTGTTTCAGGGGCCTGAAGGCCCCTGCTCCCTCCGTAACAGTCGATCTACAACTGTAGTACTAGATGAGTGCCTCTTCGGCTTCGAGGGGGTCTTCCCGGCGCTTGCCGAAAAGTGTTTCGCCGCTCCCGGCCAGAAGGATCCCGGCCTCTTCGAGCGGCAACGGCCGGGAGAACAGGAATCCCTGATAGCGGTGGCAGCCGGCCTCTTGCAGAATGAGCTGCTGCTCCAGGGTTTCCACGCCCTCGGCCACAATCTCCAGACCAAGATGCTCGCCCATCGCGATGACGGCTTCCACGATGGGGCGCGTTCCGTCCACCTCGCCAAGCCGTTCAATGAAGGACCGGTCGATCTTGAGCATGTTGATGGGGAGCTTGTGCAGGTAACTGAGCGAGGAGTAGCCGGTGCCGAAGTCGTCCATGGCGATACGGATACCGAATTCCTGCAGCAGGTTCATCTGGCGCAGAACGGCGGTGTAGTCCTCCATGACTACCGATTCTGTGAGCTCCAGCAGGAGGCACTCGGGGGAAATGGCGAAATCCCGGAGCATCCCAGCCACCATGCCGGCAAAGTCGCGTCGGGCAAACTGGAGCGCCGAGATGTTGACGCCTACGCGCACGGCCGGGTGCCCGGCATCTCTCCAGGCCTTGAGCTGCCGACAGGCCTGGCGGAGCACCCAGGTGCCGATGGGAACAATGAGGTGTGTCTCCTCGGCGATGGGGATGAAGCGGGTGGGCGAGATATTGCCCAGCCGAGGGTGCTGAAAGCGCAGCAGCGCTTCAAAGGCGGAGAGGTGGCCGTCCTGCCCGAAGATCGGCTGGTAGACGAGGCGGAGGAGATTCTGCTCGAGCGCGACGCTGAGGCCCTGTTCGATTTCAAGAGCCTCGCTGACCTCTTCGCTCAGGGTGGGCGAATAGATGCAGGCGCCCAGTCCGCCGGCCTTGGCGCGATACATGGCAAAGTCGGCGTTGCGCTCCAGGGCGTCGATGGCGGAACCGTCCCGGGGGTAGATGCAGATACCGATGCTGGTGGAAACGGAGACCTGGGTTGATTCGAGGGCAATGGGTTCGGCGATGGCGGTGCCCAGTTGGCGAGAGAGTTCGATGGGGTCGCGGGAGGCGGACCACCCCGGGATGAGCACCAGGAACTCGTCGCCGCCCATGCGCGCCACGCCGCCGGCAGCCAGAGGATGGTGACGCAGCCGGGTGGAGATGGTGCGCAGGACAAGATCTCCGGCGCCGTGGCCATACTGGTCGTTGATGCGCTTGAAGCGGTTGAGATCGAGCCAAAGCACGGCCACCGATTCGTTGTTTTTGGCGGCCTTCTGGATGGCGGACTCGATAGCCTCCTCGCCGGCGCGGCGGTTGGGAAGGCCGGTGAGCGCATCCTGGTAGGCGTTGTCGACCAGTTCCGAATGGATGCGGCGGTGTTCGATCACCAGGGCGGCCAGCCGGGCAGCGGTTTCCACCAGTTCGATATCGCGCGGGCCGGGCTTGTCCTGCAGTCGCGAGTAGACGGTCAGCGTTCCCGCCACCACGCTGGAGTCATTGGTATGAAAAGGAACCGACCACGCGGAGAAGACGCCGTTGGCGACCAGCAGTTCGCTCCAGGGACGGCGGGCATCGATCATCTTTTCCACAATGTGCGTTTGGCCGGAGGCGCAGGCCCGGCTCTCCGGAGCATCCGGAAAATCGGTGCCGATGGAGAGCAGGTAGCGCGTCAGCCTCTCGTTCACCTCGGAACTGGCCACCAGGTGCAGGGTCTTGCCGGAGTTTTCCACCAGGTGTAGCGAGCACTCCCAACTGCGGCGCTGGGCGGCCACCGTTTCAGTCAGGTGGAGCAGGATATCTTCAGTCTTCTTTTCTGGGTCGGTGGCGAGCATCTCCAGAACCTGCTTTTGTCCCCGGTTCAGCTCTTCGGCGCGCCGGCGCTCAATCACTTCCTGGCTCAATTCGCGGGTGCGATCCTGGATGCGCGCTTCAAGAGCCCGGCGCTCCCGGTCGAGAGCGCGCTCGGCATCTTCCTTCTCACGGGCATCGCGGGCGGCATGATGGCGCAGAACCAGGCCGAGAGCGCAGAGCGCGCAGCAAAGCAGCAGAGAAATTCCCTGCGCGGCTGTGGTCCAGCTCCGCACCGCGCGGATCTGCTCGATCCGTGCGTGCAGTTCTTCGGCATCCCTTGAGAATGTCGCGCTCGAATCCGCTTGTGTAGAAACGGCGGGCTGGGGCAACAGGCGATACCGCAGGTTCCAGGAACCGGCCATACTGAGCCCGACAAACACAAAAAGGAAGAAGAGAAGTGCAGCAAAAACGCGGTTGATCGCCGTCACGAAATCCCCTTGGCGCCAAATTGACAGAGCTATAGCTAGCTACACTATCGGCAGAAAAGGTGATCCCAATGTTACAAAAAGGTAAACATTGCAGGGATTCGTAACGTGACGTGCAAAAACGCTTTAGTTCCAGCGTTTCTTGTCGTCGTGGTCCTCGTCCATGGGGCGGCCGTTGCCGTCGAAACGGACGGTGCGGCCCTGCGAGCGCATGTAAACCTCAAACTTGCGGGCGGCGCGGCGGCGCTTCCAGCGATAGTAGCGGTTGCGCAGCGCGTACCAGTGCTCGCTGAACAGGAAGGTGATTCCGCGCCGCGGAGCCATCCGCACCCAAAGCAGGCCGGCCAGAGCCCCTCCCAACTGGGCAAAGGCGTACATCCTCTGCTGACCGAAGAGCATGGCGACGGTGATCAGCGCATAGATTGCCACCAGGTAGCGGGCTTTGATCCCGATTACAAAGAAGAGCAGGAATTGCGTGTCGCCGTAGAGGAGGCCGATGGCGACCAGCAGGCCGAAGATGCCGCCGACGCAACCGGAGAGCTGGATCTCCGCGACGGAGAAGCCCAGGGCCCCGCTGCACACATAAATGGCCGCTGCCGCCACGGCCGTTCCCAGAACCGAGACGGAGAAAAGGCCGATAATCCAGCTCGAACTGTGGCCGGCTTCCAGAAATCCAGCCAGGAACCACAGGGAGAGCAGCTCAAAGAGCGTGCCGTAAAGGCCGGGGTGCACCAGGCTGTAGGTCAGGGGTTGCCAGAACCAGCCGTGGAGAAATGCGCCGGGAGTGAACGCGAAGGCTCCCATCAGCGTATAGGCCGTTGCCGGGACAGCCATTTGCGCCAGGGCCAGGAGGAAGTAGGCGAGGAGGTTCGCCAGTACCAGGCGCCGGGTGGCGCCGCGAAAGTCGGGGAAGGCAAACGGAGTGGCGCCGAACCTTGGCATCGTGGTCAGTCTCAGAGTAAATTGTTGCACGCGCGGTTGTCGCGGAGCCGGAAGGGCTTGAGGGTGCAACTTTTCCCTCCGGTGGCCGTCGAACTGCCTGGATTCCAACCCGGTTCCGTTTTGGGCGCGGTACCGGGGGACGATACTGAGCTGCGTGAAGCTTTTGAGGTATTCTCCCTCTTGGGACTTTCGACTGCGGTTGCGACTTGCTGCTCTTGACCTGGGACCGGCTTCTCTCCAAGAATAGCGGAGTCGCACCGTAAAGTGCCGTCATCTTACTACACGAATTGCCTTGGAAAGAGAGGAGGCTGCCATGCCCAGCTGCCCTGAATGCGAGAATGATCTAGACATCGAATTGGACGAAGTCGAAGAAGGCGACCTGGTCGCTTGTGATGAATGTGGAACCGAGTACGAGGTGGTCGGCGTCGAACCGCTGGAGTTGTCGCGGGTAGGCGAAGGCCTGGACGATGACGACGAAGATGTGTTCGACGAGGAAGAGGAGGAAGAGTGAAGTTTGGCCGTACGAGTTTGATGGCTGGAGTGGTGTTTGCCGCCCTGGCGGCTGGTTTGGTTCCGATGGCGCCGCGGGGCGGGCTGCTGGGTCCGCAGGTGGCGCAGGCGCAGAACCTGGGCCAGCGCGTCGTGAAGGGTGTCGTATCGGACTCGGACTCGAACCCCGTGGTCGGCGCCACGGTCTTCATCAAGCAGCAGAAGACCAAGGGCGTGCGCAGCTATACCTCCACTGCGCGCGGCCGCTTCCAGTTTGCCCAGGTCAACATGGCCGAGGATTACGACCTGTGGGCGGAAAAGGACGGCAAGAAGAGCGCCGTCAAGACCGTCAGTTCCTGGGATACGCGGAAGGAGTTCGAGATCGAGCTCAAGTTGAAGTAAAGGCGCGCTGCAGCAAGGGGACGCGCCTCTGCCGCGCGATGAAGGGCTTCATCGCGCGGCGCGATTATTCTTCCAGCTTTTTCGTCACCAGTTCATTGAGCAGAGCCGGGTTGGCTTGGCCCTTCGAGGCCCGCATCACCTGGCCCACAAAGTAACCGGCCACGGTCTTCTTGCCGTCGCGGTACTGCTCCACCTGCTTGGGGCTGGCGGCAATCACCTGGTCGATCAGCGCTTCCAGCGCCGAAGCGTCGGTGATCTGTTGCGGCTTCTCGCGCTCATAGACGGCGGGGAAGTCCTCGTTCTTTTCAAAGCACACATCGAAGAGCTGCTTGAGCTGCTTGGAGCTGATCTTATCTTCGTCCAGCAGATCGGCGGCCAGCACAATGCCGGCCATTGAAACCGGCGACTGCTCCTGTTCCATGCCCAGCGCATTCAGCCGCCCGCCGATTTCGCTCAGCAGCACGTTGGCCACGCGGCGCGGATTGCGGGCTGTCTTGGCTGCGGCTTCAAAGCGGTCGGCGAATTCGCGGGTTGCGGTCAGCGTGAAAGCGTCCTTGCTGGCCAGCTCGTAATCGGCGATCATGCGGGCGCGCCGCGCTTCAGGCAGCTCGGGGAGTTTTTTCCTGGTCTCGGCCAGAAATTCTGCAGAGACGATCAGCGGCGGCAGGTCCGGCTCGGGGAAATAACGGTAATCGTGGGCCTGCTCCTTCGACCGCATGGAGTAGCTGCGGCCCTCGGCGGCGTTCCACAGACGGCTCTCCTGGATGACGCGGCCGCCGGACTCGATGACCTCGATCTGGCGTTCGATCTCATACTGCAGGGCGGCGCGGACGAAGCGGAAGCTGTTCACATTCTTCACTTCCGCCTTGGTGCCGAACTGGGGCGCGCCTTTGAGACGCACACTGATGTTGGCATCACAACGGAGCGAGCCTTCCTCCATGTTGCAGTCGGAGACGCCGCAATAGAGCAGGATCTCCTTGAGCCGCGTGAGGTATTCCCAGGCCTCGTCCGGGGTGCGCATGTCGGGCTCAGAGACGATCTCCGCCAGCGGCGTGCCGCAGCGATTCAGGTCGAGCGAAGTGTGGTTGGCGGAATCCGGAAGGCCGTCGTGGATGCTTTTGCCGGCATCTTCTTCCATGTGCAGGCGGGTGATGCCGATGCGCTTGGTCGAGCCGTCGGCCGCGGGCACGTCGATCCAGCCGTTCTCGGCCAGAGGCTTGTCGAACTGCGAAATCTGGTAGCCCTTGGGCAGGTCGGGATAGAAGTAATTCTTGCGGGCAAAGATGGAGCGCGCGCGCACTTCGCAGTTGATGGCCAGCGAAGCCAGGGTGCTGAATTCGAGAGCCTTGGCGTTGAGCACCGGCAGGGCTCCGGGCAGTCCCAGGCACACCGGGCAGACGTTGGTGTTGGGCTCGGAACCGAATTGATTGGCGCAACCGCAGAAGGCTTTGGTGGCGGTCAGCAGTTGTACATGGACCTCGAGTCCGATGACGGGCTCGTACTTGGCCAGGATTTCGGGCGAAAGCGCAGCGGCAGGCATATGTGAATTTTAGCGCGAAGCAGACAGAGGACTCCGTCTGGTGATCAGTCAGTTTGCTATGTTGCCTCGGCCTTAACCTCATCTTCTGCAGTTTCCGGCACCGGATTGAGGAGGCTCACGGCCAGTATGCCGCTGTTTTTCGTCAACAAAATACCCGAGCCTGGAATTGCAATCTCCCCACCCTTCGAGTCAACCCATGAGGCCTGGGTGAGATAAATCGATGTGTCTTCCGCCATATCCGAGTAGTAGAGCAAACTGCCCAGCACGCTTCTGCCGTCGGCCAATTCCACCTGCAACGGCTGTCCATCGATCGCTTCGCTCTCAAAAACGTCGTTCCAGATGGAATTGCGCGTTGTGCGTTCTGTCAGCTTCATCCACTGAAGCAGTTGGTTGCCATCGAAGCGGATGTAGGCGACAGCAGCGAAGGCAAACACCAGAGTCACGGCAGCGAGCCAAGCTAACTGCGCCGGTTCCCAAAGGATGGTGTCCTCTATCTTTCCGGCAGTATCGTGAATGACGTGAAAGGGCAGCTTTCCGCCATTGAGTGGTACGTAGCAGACATAAATGACGAAACTGAAAACCAGAGGTTCAATTACGCGCTCAAGATCCGATTGCGAACGGCGGGTTGCCAAAGCCTGAACGATGTAAGCTGCCGAGAACCCAGGCAACAGAATAAGAAAAACCTATAGCGCAAGAAGCGTTACCGGCATTGGGGACGGCTCCTTTCGCCTTCCTTACTGCTTCGGAGCATTCGATTGCGTGGGCGGTGGAGGGACTTTGACCGGAGGAGGAAGCTTAACCCGAAATCTTGCCACCGGCTTACGCCCCTTTTCAAGAAGGTCTGGGCTGACATATTTGGAACTACCTCTTGGCAATACGTATCCCATACGCCCCTCCATCCTCAATTATCGCCTTGCCTGCGGGCGAAGTCTACCGTCTATTTCTCCGGGTCCTCAGCTGTAAACGGCGAGCAGCAGGGCTTCTCCGTGGCGTGGAAGTTCATCAGCTCCAGACGGATGCCGTCGGGGTCGTACATGTTGAACTGGCCCTTGCCGTCCTTGCCCATCTGGGTGTGGCCGTCATTCACCACGCCCTCCAGCCGTCCCGAGTCCTTGAGGGTCTTGTAAGCCGCGTCCACCGAGAGTTCGCCGATGGAGAGATGGTCCAGCACGCCCAGTTGGTGCTGCGACATGGTGGCCGGAATGCCCGTGCCCGAGGGGCCGCTGGTGAGCATGTATTCCAGCCAGTCGTGGCTGTTGGGTGTCTGCTGACTCACCCAGTCGATTTTGCCTTCCTGCATGCCGCCGAACCAGTAGGGCTTGAAACCCAGAAGGTCGCGGTAAAAGGCGTCTTCGGCTGTGCGGCTATGGACCAGGATGCCGACATGAATGATGTGGTGGCCGATGACGTGCGGGGCAACGATGTCCTTGGGCAGGCGCGGCGGCTCGACGAACTCCACCTTGTTGCCCTCCGGATCCAGCACCGTGAACCAGCGGCTGCCATCGGCGCCCTTGGTCACCGCGGCCGGCGTCTTCCAGCTTTTGGCGGCCAGGTACTTGCGCAGGCCTTCGGCGCTCTCCGTGGTGTAGGCGGTGTGGTCCATGCGGTTGATGCCGGCGTCTGCGGGCAGCGGCAGCACTTCCACAAACTGCGTCGGGCTGAAGGCGTAGCGCACGCCCTGTGGGTTCTCCGGGTCGGCCAGCTTGGCCGCGCCAATCACCTCGCGGTAGTAATGATCGGTGGCCGCGGCGTTCGACGTGTAGACGGCCAGATGCGAGATGCCGGTGATTTTGGGCCGCACCGGCGCGGTTTGGGCGCTGGCGGCGATGGTGAAGGCAAGGAGACAAGCGGCGGCAAGGAACCTGGACTGCATTTCGCACCTCAAAAGTTGGAACGGGTCAACGATAAAACGATTTTCCGCGCTGCGCAAGGCGCAAATCTGCGGTGCGTTCGGCTACCGGCCTGGAACCATCCGCGGAGTCGGCGCGTACTCCTGTTTGGATGCGAAGGCGCCCGGCCATTCCCCATCGGCGAACGCGCAATCGACTGAAAGGGCCAAGTGAACGAAAGAGAAGGCGAGATGGCGGAACGTGTGTGCCCGTGGTGGGCTGGATACCTGTTGGCCAGTCCGATTCGGCGCTGGATGCAGAACCCTGAAACTCTGCTCGGGCGCTACATCGAGCCAGGCATGACGATTCTGGAACCTGGGCCGGCGATGGGCTTTTTCACGCTTCCCATGGCCCAGATGGCGGGGCCTGCCGGCCGCGTTGTGGCCGTGGACATTCAGCCCAAAATGATTGACGGGTTGCGGCGCAGGGCTGCAAAGGCAGGGTTGTCCGAGCGCGTGGACGCGCGTCTGGCGCAGACAGATTCCCTGGGCATCGACGATCTCAAAGGCAAAGTGGACTTCGTGCTGGCCTTTGGCATGGTGCATGAAGTGCCTTCCGCCGAGAACTTCTTCCGGGAGGCTGCGTCCGCTCTCAAAGCGGACGGCCAACTGCTGCTGGCCGAGCCGGAAGGCCACGTAAATCCCGCGCGTTTCGCCAAGGAGATGGATGCAGCGCGACGGGCCGGGCTGGTAAGGCTGGAGCGTGTCGCGGTGCGGCGCAGCCATGCGGCTCTCTTCGAGAAAAAGCCGGCGTAGCCACAGGACTCCGAGGGGCAAGGCCCGGTGACCTACAATGCGGCCATGCGTCTTGTCCCTTGCTCCGCTCGTTTTGCCCTGCCGGCTGCCCTTGCTCTTGGATCATTCGCCTCTCTGCCCGCCAAGGCGCAGAGCCCGCTGCCCACCGCTTCCGCGGAAGACCGCGCGCAGGCTCGCGAGATCTTCAAGCAACTAATCGAGATCAACACCACCGATACGTCCAAGGGCAGCGTAACCGCCGGAGGCGCGGCCATGCAGAAGCGCTTCCTGGATGCGGGGTTTCCGCCCGAAGACGTGCACCTACTCGGTCCCGATGCACGCAAGCAGAATCTCGTCGTGCGTTTCCGCGCCTCCGGGCCAACGACCCAGAAGCCGGTGCTCTTTCTCTGCCACATGGACGTGGTGGAGGCTCTGCCCTCCGACTGGCACACCGACCCGTTTCAGTTCGTGGAGAAGGACGGCTACTACTACGGCCGCGGCACGCAGGACATGAAGGAGTCCGACGCCGCACTGGTGGCTACTTTCCTGCGCCTGCACAAGGAAGGCTACAAGCCCCGCCGCGACCTGATCCTGGCGCTGACCGCCGATGAAGAGGGAGGCAAATTCAACGGCGCTCAATGGCTGGTGCAGCAGCACCGCGAACTGGTGGACGCGGCCTGGGTCATCAATCCCGACTCGGGCGGCGTGGAACTGGATCACGGCCGCGCGGTGGTGGCGGCTGTGGAGGCCACGGAGAAGGTTTATTCCGACTTTCAGATTACGGCGACCAACCCCGGCGGCCACAGCTCGCGTCCCCGGCCGGACAACGCCATCTATGAGCTGACTGCCGCGCTCAGCAAGCTGTCAGCCTACACATTTCCCTTCGAGATGAACGAGGTCACGCGGACGTACTTTACCAATCTGGCCGCACAGGAGAAGGGGTCGTCAGCGGCCGACATGCGCGCCATTCTGGCCACGCCGCCGGATCTGGATGCCGCCGCGCGGCTCAGTGCCGAACCCAGCTTCAACTCCAACTTCCGCACCACCTGCGTGGCCACGCGCCTCATGGCCGGCCACGCCAACAACGCTCTGGCGCAGACCGCGCAGGCCAACGTGAACTGCCGCATCTTCCCCGGCCACTCGCCCGAGGAAATTCGCCAGCAGTTGATTGCCCTCTTCGCCGATCCCAAGCTCACGGTGAAGTATGTCTCCGACTCCTACGTGGTCTCCGACTCCGCTCCCGACCGCAAGGCCATGGTGCCGCCGGCGCCGATCAAGGAGGTCTTTGAGCCGCTGACGCGCATCACACAGTCCATCTGGCCGGGCGTGCCAGTGACGCCGGTGATGGAGAACGGCGCCAGCGATTCCATCTACTTCGCGCTGGCCGGGATCCCCTGCTACGGTTACTCGGCCATTGCTCTCGAACGCGACGACGACCGCGCCCACGGCCAGGACGAGCGCCTGCCGGTGGATTCCTACTGGAAGTCGCTGGATTTCTATTACTCGTTCCTGAAGGCCGCGGGCGGGCAATAAGTGGTTCGACAACCGCTTTGGAGGACGCATGAAGCTTTGGCAAAGGATACTGGTTCCGACATTGCTGACGCTGTTGGTCGGCGGCGGCTATCTCTACAGCGTGTGGAGACATCGGCAGAACCCCGGAGTGCTCCGGAATCTCGATGCAAGTCAAACCCTCAGCAAGGACGATCTGGCGGTGGTGCGCGCTTTTTTTCCCGCGCACTTTGAGGATACACAGCGTTTGGAAGGCACTCCGGTGTGGATGAAGAACGGCTACACCATGAGTTATTACCCTTATGTGGGCGGACATGTGGAGTTTGCCAAGCGAGTGGGCCTGATTCCCGCGGACGAGCGGCTGGATGTGAAGAAGGTGATCAAAGCCGCCGCGCCGGCCGGGGTTCTGGACGGCATTGAGCACGGCGACCGCCAGGCCTTTGTGGTCTTCTCGCTCAAAGGCGGAAGCGGCCTCTTTGCTACGCCCATCGGCTATATGAAAGGGAACGACGAGTCCTATTACTGCGACTTGCTCTTCTATTACGACGATCCCCACACGATTTACAGCCATTGGCCCGCAGACGTGTGGGCTGCTGTGGATGCACACCAGGTCAAGCAGGGCATGAGCGAACTGGAGACGCGCATGGCGATCGGCCAGAAGATGCATCCCGACGGAGAAAAAGAGGGCGATCGTACCGTCACTTACGACCAGAACGGAAAACACTGGATAATTACTTACGTAAAGAACCGGGCCACGACGATTTTGACGCCAGCCGAGGGTAAGTAAGTAAATCTCGCCTTCTTATCGGGACAGGCGGTTGTTTCTCTCCAAAAAACGAATCGGGCGGCTGCCCTCATCCAAGGCAGCCACCCGAGAATAAAACCTTTGCGAGACCAGTGAACGAAACGCCTTCAGGAGGCATTTACAGGCTATCGTCCTGTGATGAGCTTGTCTTGCGCCTTTGGAGCGAGGCGGAAGTCAATCAATAGGTTGGCTTTCCTGCCGCCGGCGCCGGACTGAGCATTTATTAGCGCAGAAAGAAAGGAATCGGGGGGCTGTCTGAATCGATAGGCGACCACCCGATGATGTTCGTTCAGAAAGCCACGTCAGGAGACCAGTTCAGGAGACATTCACAGCCTACCGGCAAGCCGATGCCTTGTCTTGAGCCATTGGACCTATGTGGAACTCCATCAATGGTGGGGCTGGAGAGAGCCCGGACGGAGCGGCGCCATTTATTGCCCCAAATAGAGTTCGGGCGGCTAACCTTCAGGGAGGCAGCCGCCCGAGTATCAAAACTTAAAGAACCAGTGAGACACCACTACAGGAGACATTCACAAGTTACCGGCAAGCTGAAGCTTTGTCTTGAGCCATTCGAGTGATCCGGAAGCCCATCGATGGGTGGGGCTGGAGAGTGACGGGACGGAGCGGCGCCATTTATTGCCCCAAATAGAGTTCGGGCGGCTAACCTTCAGGGAGGCAGCCGCCCGAGTATCAAGTTTTGGAGAACCAGTGAGACATCACTACAGGAGACATTCACAAGTTACCGGTAAGCCGATGTCTTGTCTTGAGCCATTCGAGTGATGCGGGAATCCATCGATGTGAGGGGCCGGAGGGCTCTGGCGCGATAGCGGCGCTATTTTTTGCCCCAAATAGGGTTCGGGCGGCTACCTCTCAAAGGAAGTAGCCGCCCGAGAATCAAAATTTGCGAGGCCAGTGACACACCAGTTCAGGAGACATTCAAAGAGTATCTGCGGGCGCGCGGCTTGTCTTGGTACTTTGGGGTGAGGTAGGGGTCAACCAATAGGTTGAGGTGTCCCAGTTTAGTGCAGGAAAGCAAGCGATCCTCTGTGCGTTCAGGCATCTGGCGCATTACTGTGGAAGTGCGTGGTTTTTCCTGGTGGCCTGGAGCGCTGCCGGAGAGCCGCGTAGCTCGGCCAGGTTCAGGATGCTTCGTACTTTGAAAGAAAAATCGCGCCAAACAGCGCGGCGCTTGCGCCGGATGGCTCTTCTGGCGGTTGTGCTGCTCTCCAGTGCGCTGGCTGTGCAGGCGCTGGAGCCATCGACGCCTCTGGCAAGCTATGGGCGGCAGGCGTGGGTCATGGAGAACGGCCTGCCGCAGAATACGGTGCAGGCCCTGGTCCAAAGCAAAGACGGGTTTGTGTGGCTGGGAACCGAGGTGGGTCTGGTGCGCTTTGACGGCAACGGCTTCCAGGTTTTCGATCGGAATTCAAGTCCCGCGCTGCCGGGCTACGACGTCCGTTGCCTGCTCTCGACCCGCGATGGAGCATTGTGGATTGGAACCAGCGACGGCCTGGCGCGCTGGAGAGACGGGGCTGCGACGGCCTTCACCACGGCGAACGGTCTGCCCGGAAATGGGATTCGCGCCCTTGCCGAGGACGGAGACGGCGGGCTTTGGGCCTGGACGGAACTCGGCCTGGCGCGGCTGGAGAAAAACACGTTCGTTGCCGCCGGGGCGGGCGACGGTCTGCCCGGAAGCGGCATCGTTTCGCTGGTCGGCTCGGCCGGAGGCGGCGTGTGGGTGGCCACCACGCAAGGCGTTTTTTACCGCGCGCATGGCCGCTTCAACAGCCTTCCGCTTCCTGCTGCGATTTCCAGCGAAGGGATTGAGTTGATTGCGTCGTTGCCCGCCGGTGGCCGCGCGCTGGCCACCAAGAGCGCCGTGTTCGTGGCGCGCGGGAACAGCGTTGCGGAGAGCTTGGCAGCGGGCAAGGAGCTTCCCGGCAGCAGGATTCAGGCGTTGTTTGCGGATCGTGAGGGCAGCCTGTGGATCGGAACCAACGGGGGACTGGCGCGATGGGCCGGGGGCAAGGTGCAACGGCTGCCGGTCACCGATCCGCTCGCTTCCGCGTCGGTGCTGACGCTGATGGAGGACCGCGAAGGCAACCTGTGGGCCGGAACTGAAACCGATGGCTTGCACATCCTGCGCGATCAGCGCTTCCGCACCCTGGGCGCGCGGGACGGGCTCACTTCCGACGCAACCACCACCGTGGTCGAGGACGGATCCGGAACACTTTGGGTGGGAACAGCCGGCAGCGGGCTGAATGCGGTCAAGCGGAATACAGCCGTGGAATCCCATCCCGCCGCAAACACCAAAGCCGCTGCGGGCGCGAGCCACCCGGGTTTGTCCTATCTGGCGGGATCCGATTCCATCGTCCGCAACTACTCGGTGCGCAACGGCCTGTTGAGCGACGTGATTCTGTCCTTGGCTACGGCGAAAAACGGCGACCTGTGGGTGGGCACGCCGGATGGATTGAACCGGATTCGCGGCGGCAGAATCGACGCCTTTACCTCGGCCGAGGGGCTCCCCGACGACTTTATCCGCTCTTTGCTGGCCGACGCCGACGGCTCCCTGTGGATTGGCACGCGGCGCGGACTGGCCCACTGGACCACCCAGGCCCGCAGCTTTCCGGACGCGCACATGGAGACCTTTACGCAGGCCAATGGCCTGGGCAGCGACCTGGTCGGCGCCATGGCGCGCGATGCGGGCGGCGACCTGTGGGTGGCCACCTTTGCCGGCCTCAGCAGGCTGCACGGTGGCAGAATTCTGAACTACACCACCGCCAACGGCCTCTCCAGCAACGTGGTCACGGCCCTCTTGCCGCGCGCCAACGGCACGGTGCTGGTGGGAACGCAGGACCACGGCTGGAACCTGTGGGACGGTCAGAGATTCTCCGAAATCACGCACGACGGGCTGAACCGCACCACCATCCACGCCATTCTGGAGGACAGCGGCAATCACCTGTGGTTCGCCACTGGTAACGGGATCGCGCGCTGCGACTGCGACATGATGGGCGGCTGCTCGCACTGGATCGAGTTTGGTCCCGCGGACGGCCTTCGCAGCCGGGAGACGGCCACCAACAGCCACCCCTCGGCGTGGCGTTCGCACGACGGCCGCCTCTGGTTTGCCACGCCCAAGGGCCTGGTCGAGGTGGACCCCGCGCATTTCCCGGTCAATGCAACGCCGCCGCCGGTCGCGTTGGAGCGCTTCTCCGTGGACGATGTCGACCAGGCCTTGCACGCAGCGGATTCCTGGCTGCGAGTCTCTTCAGGGCATGTGCACTTCCAGTTTGACTACGCCGGTCTGAGCTTCACTGCGCCGCAGAAGGTTCGCTACCGCTACATGCTGGAGGGATTTGACCACGGCTGGACCGAGGCCGGGACCCGTCGCACCGCGTACTACACGAATATTCCGCCGAGGAAGTACATCTTTCGCGTGCAGGCGGCCAACAACGACGGCGTGTGGAACACCGAGGGCGCAGCGCTGCAGTTTGAGCTGCGACCGCATTTCTACCAGACCATCTGGTTTTATCTCTTCCTGGCCGCGCTGGCGGCGGGGTTGGTGGTGTTGCTGCTGCGTCTGCGCCTGCAGCGCGCCGAAAGCGAATTCAAGGCGGTGCTGGGAGAGCGCGGCCGCATTGCGCGCGAAATCCACGATACCCTGGCGCAGGGCTACGTAGGAATCTCCGTGCAACTGGAAGTGCTGGCGGAACTTCTGCGGCTGAAGAAAGTCGATGCCGCCGCCAAGCATCTGGACACCACTCGCGGCTATGTGCGCGAAGGGCTGGCCGATGCGCGGCAATCCATCTGGGCGCTGCGCTCGCAGGATTCGCGCGAAACCACCCTGCCGGTGCAGTTGCGGCGAGTGGTCGAGGCGGCCGGAAGCCATGGTTTCGAGCCGCATTTCAGCTTGTACGGCGCCTACCGGCCGCTGCCTCCGGGCACTGAGCGGGAAATCCTCCGCGTGGCTCAGGAGGCAATCCATAATGTACACAAGCACGCCGGGGCGAAGAACCTTTTCGTGCAGTTGGAGTATGGGCAGGACACGATTGCCCTGGAAGTGCGCGACGACGGACGCGGATTTGAGGCTGGCACAGAAGTGGCTCCGGCCGCGGGCCACTTCGGATTGACAGGCATGCGAGAGCGGGCGGCCTCCATCGGGGGCACGCTTGAGGTAACCAGCGAGCCGGGCGACGGAGCGGTGGTGCGCCTGCGGGCGCGGGTGCCGCGAGACGGCAAAGAGAGAATGGGAGAATGAGCGTGGCAGAAACGGGAACCAGAGAAGCGATTCGCGTGCTGGTGGTCGAAGATCATCACGTGGTGCGCCAGGGACTTGTGGCGCTGCTCAACGTTGTGGACGGCATTGAGGTGGTGGGCGAGGCCGCGGATGGCGTTGAAGCCATTACGCAATTTCGCAAGCTCCAGCCGGACATTACACTGATGGACCTGCGCCTGCCGCGCATGGGGGGGGTGGACGTGATCCAGCGCCTGCGCATGGAAACGCCGCACGCCCGGTTCATTGTGCTCACCACCTACGACGGCGACGAGGACATCTATCGCGCCTTGCAAGCCGGGGCGCGCGCCTACCTTCTGAAGGGCATGACCACCGAGGAACTGATTGCGACCATCCACGCCGTGCATGCCGGCAAGCAGCATATTCCGCCGGCCATTGCGCAGCGCCTGGCCGAGCGCATGGGCACCGAGGAGCTGACGCCGCGCGAGTTCGACGTGCTGGAGCAGATCGTGCGCGGCAAGAGCAACAAGGAGATCGCCACGGTGCTTGAAATCTCCGAGGCCACGGTGAAGACCCACATCAACAGCCTGCTGGGCAAACTCGGCGTCACCGACCGGACGCAGGCTGCGACCGCCGCGATTCAGCGCGGCATCGTGCCCCTGGAATCCCTGAGAAAGCCAGGACAATGAGTAAAAAATCAATCGGGAAGTTGTTGATTTGCGGGATATTTCTGATGACTCTGGCACCATCCGCCTTTGCGCAGAAGCAGGCGTGGCATCAAGCCAGCGATGCGGAACTGGCTTCGCTGCTGCCGGCCCGTGCGCCGGTCGAGCGGGAGCATATTGAAACCGAGATGCGCACTGCCTCGGGGATCGTGAACAGCCGCGGCCGCTTCATCGCAGGCGTGGTGCTGCTCACGGCGGGCTACTCGGCTGACGGAAAATATTCGCACTATCTCATCGTGCAGGCGCCAGTGCGGATTGGCGGGATTTCCCTGCGCCCCGGCCAGTATGTCTTTGGCTGGACGCGGACCAGCGGCGGCGACGCGCTCAGCGTGCATTTTCACGAAGCGGCGACAGGCGCTCTGGTGGGAACCACGGACGCGCATCGCATTGCCGGCCACAGCCCCGTGGAGAGCCTCCACATCTGGCCTCCTACAGATAAAGCCCTGATTCAAATCGGCCGCTTCGGCATTCCGTACGAGGTTGGCGAAGACTAGCGCTTGAGCTTGATCGGTGTGTATGGGGTCCCGTCTTTCCGCAAAAGATGCCGAAGGATGGTGCACTCGGCTGTGCCCGGAGATTTGGCATTCGTCCTAACTGCGTTTAGACTCTGAGCGTCAAACGGGCGGCAATGATCGCGGTCGTGCAGATGGAGGCTGCGGTCCAAGGAAGAGCCATTGCCCCAGCCAAAATCAACTCGACTGTCGCTGGCATTGGCTTTTGTCTTCGCAGCATCTCTGTGCGCCCAGTCCGCCTCTCCGGCGGGATCGCCGACGCAGCCTGAGGCAGTATCCCCGCCTCCCGCCCAGGCGGCCACCCAGCTTCCCCCGTCCGCATCCGCAGTCAGAGAGGGCCGCATCAAGCTCGATGTGGTGGTCACCGATTCCATGGGAAAGCCTGTTTCCGGCCTCGAACGCAAGGACTTCACGCTGCGGGACGACGGTCGGCAAGCCAACATTCTGTCATTTCAATCGGCCGATGGAATCGCGGCCAAGCCCGATCCTCCCGTTGAAGTCATTCTGGTTATCGATACCGTCAGGCACTCGTCCGACGAGGTGCACGATCTTCAGGATGGGGTCGAGAAGTTCCTGCGGCAAAATGGCGGGCATCTTGCCCAGCCAGTATCGGTCTACCGTCTTGCCGCGGGGAGTTTGTCGGCTACGCCTCGGCCTTCCACTGACGGAAACGCATTGGCAGACGAACTCTCTCGCAAGGACGGACTCAGCGAAGTTCTGCTGGACCGGCGCGAATTCATATTGGGCGACGGCCTGACACAGCTTAGCCAGAGCTTCAATCAAAACGCGACGCTTCACACCCAAGGGCCGCCGCTCCATTCCCTGTTGACCTTGAAAGCGCTCGGTTCCATCGTTCTGGAAGAGCGGCGGAAGCCGGGCAGAAAGCTGCTGGTATGGCTCGGCTATGGCGCTCCGGAGGATGAAGACCTCGGGAATGATTTCGGCAAGCTCTCCCGGCAAGACTCCCGATTCGAGTGGATCACCGAATTCTCGACCCGGATCCGAGAGGCGCGCATTTCGCTCTGCGGCGTTACGTTCTGGCTGAAACCGGATCGCCGGTTTCCCTATGAGAAATACCTGGCGGGCGTGCATTCGGCTTTGGAGTCGAGTTATGCCAACCTGGCTCTGGAAGTGCTGGCCATCGAGAGCGGTGGCCGCGTCCTTGCGAAGCCGGATAATGACCTAGCGCGCTTGATCGGCCAGTGCGTCGAGGACGCAAGCGCCTTTTACTCCATCTCGTTTGAGCCAGCCCACACGGATCAGCCGGATGAATATCACGAACTGACGGTGCAGGTCTCCAAGCCTGGCCTGGTGACCCGCACCAATGCCGGGTATTACGATCAGCCGGTTTATTACGATGAGCCGTACGTCCCAAGCGAGCGCCTCACTGTCGAGCAGGTGGAGCAGAAGCTGGATAAAGCTCAAGGCCTCAAGGATGACAAGCTGGCTCAGCAACTCTCCGGCCTGGAACTGACAGAGCGCTTGAGCAGCGTCCGGCTCGCGTCCCTGAAGTCTCGTGTCTCTGGCGCCAAGTCCTGGGCTGCGCTGGTGGCTCTGGCCGATGCTTCGGCCTTTCTGGATCCTCCGCCTTCCGAGGTCCCCTCGCGTCCTCCGCCCGACCTCGCCTCCCAACGGCAGATGCAATCCAGAGCCATCGACTATCTGCTCCAGACAATTCCCAAACTGCCGGACTTCTTCGCCACGCGCACCACGGTGCGCTATCGGGAGCACCCGCTCAATCAAAAGCAGACCTGGAAAACTGTCTTCGGCGATCGGTCGCTGCATTGGGCCGGGAGTGCCCGTGCCGACGTGCTCTACCGCAATGGCTTCGAAGTGGTGGATTCCGTGAAAGGGACCAAGCAGGAAAAAGGAACGGCGCGCTTCAATACCAAGGGCATCTTTGGCCCCATTCTTCGCGCTGCCATCCTGGATCCTGCCCGCGGCGACTGGGTCTGGAACCGTTGGGAGCAGGGCGCGGAAGGGCTTCGGGCGGTTTTCCGCTTCAGGGTCCCGAAGCAGGAATCGCACTATCAGCTTGAGTCTTGCTGTTTGCTCGATGCGGTCGACGGAACGGGCGCATTCGAACTCCTGACCGGCTATCACGGGGAGATCGCGATCGATGCAGAGAGCGGAGCCATCCTGCGGCTCTCACTGGAGGCGGATCTCGAACCCAACTTGCCCGTTCTTCGTTCCGGTATTGTCGTCGAGTACGGCCCGGTAACGATCGGAGGAACCACGCACCTCTGCCTGGTGAAAAGCATCTCCATCTCGAGAGTGCGCACGATTTTCGATCTGCATGAATGGGACGACAACTTCAGAGTCTATGGTCCCTTTGAGACCATGATGGACGATGTGGACTTCGGGCAATATCACATGTTCAGCGGGCAGACGCGGATATTGACTGGCTTCGACGAGACGCCGGATGGAAAATCTCCCGGCCTTGGCTCCGCGCCCTCACCGGCCGCAGTTCCGGCGACACCCAAGAGCCATTGAGACCGCTTCATGGGTCGAGCGGAGAAGCGCAAAAATCAGCCGATGCAAGCCGTCAGAAAGAGTGGATTCTTCACTCTGGCGCCGACTCTGAGAGTGTGCCGTCCGTCTCCGCATCCGCCGCGCCAAGCAGGTCCTTCAGAATCTCCAGCGCCTCGTTCTCTCGCGCTTGAGCTACTTGAATCTTGCCCACGGGATTGATGATCGGGCTGAATCCGTAGCCGGTCAGCGCTTCATCGGTTTCCGCAAATTCAATTCCGGCGTCTTCGAGCGCAGACTTCGCAATCCCCAGCGCAATCGGATCAGCGCTCTCGAAGACGACCACCAACTTCAGGGTCGGGTTTGGACCTGCCATGGTGTTCTTCTCTCTCTCGCCCCACAGCTTATCACTTCTTTGCGTCTGCCCTCAGCACAGCCTTCTGCCCAGCCGTCGGCGGATTCACGTGTGCATTCAGGAAGTCGGTCAGGTCGTCCACATCCTGCTTGGTGCCCACCATCGGCGGCATGAAGCGTCGGTAGGGCGAGTCGGATTTGTAGTCGTGCAGCATGGTGATGAAGCTGCCGATGTTGGCCCGGTCGCGGCCGGCCAGCAGGGTGTTCAGAGGGCGATATCCGGCCAAAGTGTGGCAGGAAGCGCACTCGCCGCGGAAGATGGCTTCGCCGCGCGAGTAGCTGGACGCCGAGCCGTTCCAGACCCAATGCGAGTGCACCAGGTAGCCTTCCTGATTGATCCGGTCCACATACTTCACGCGCACGCCGTTCGAGTACATCCAGTGGCCGATGACGTAGGGCTTGCGCAGCATCTCGCGCGAATATTCTCCGGCGCCGGTGGCGATCAGCGCCAGCAGCAGCACGCTCATGGCGTGGGAGAGATTGAAGTCGACGGGATTGCGATAAGCCAGGAAATAGGCCACGCCGATGATGGTGGCCGAGGTGACGATGATGACCAGAGCCATGCGGGTCACGGCAGAGAAGGTGCCGGCATTGATGGTGTCGATGCCCAGCGTCAGCAGCGCCTGCTGCGATGCCGGAACCATCATGTAATACCAGACCATCAGGAAGGGCATGGCGACGAACGAAGGCACCAGCCACCGGACGCTCCACTTCACCAGGGAGGCCTTGAGCGCCGGCTGCTTGTCGCCATCGATGCGGCTGGAGGTGATGAGCGCCCAGACGCCGGCCAGCGAAGCGCAAACGCAGGTGCGCAGAAGCAGGCTGGGCCAATACGTCGGATTGAAGAAGGCGTTCCAGAACTTGCTGGCTTCCATGCCCGTCCCGGCCACGCTCAGCCAGGTGTCGCCCGGCGTCAGCATGAAGGCCAGAATGCCGTTAATGATGATCAGCGTTGCTGCGGAAGCCCCGGCATACACCCAGCCCACGGTCAGGTGCAGCTTCTCGTCGATGCGGTCCCAGGTGTAGTAGTACACCGCCGCGGTCGCCAGTTCCACCAGGAAGAAGACCCATTCCATCGCCCAGCCAAAAACGAAGTTATGAATCAGCGTGCTGGTGCCTTCCGGGTGTGTAAGTCCGATGGCGAACCAGATGCCCACACCGCTCACCGTGCCGAAGACGCCTGTAAGGATGAGGAAGAATTTGGAGTGGCTGATGAGCTGTTTGTGCCATGCCGCGCGCAGTACGGGGTCGGTCATGCGCTGCGCCTTGCGTTCGGCCATCGGCAGATAGAGCCCGCCGCCCACGGCAAACTGCGAGATCATGACGTGGAAGATGGCGATGATGCCGATCACCCAGCCCGAGCCGAGGATTGGAATGTCCCAGAAGGGGTAATTCACGGTTGCATTCTCCTTGCAGTGGTCAGTGAACAGTGGTCAGTGAACAGTGGTCAGTGAACAGTGATCAGTGAACAGTGATCAGTGAACAGTGGTCAGTGAACAGTGATCAGTGAACAGTGGTCAGTTACCGGGTTTGAGGCAAATCGACGACATGGACGGCCGTCAGTTCTCGCATCCATCTGTTCTTCGCTAACCGCTGTCTTCTCTCCATTGACCGTTGTTCACTGTTCACTGTTCACTGTCCACTGTTCACTGTTCACTGTTCACTGTCCACTGTCCACTGTTCACTGTTCACTCGTCCACTGTCCACTGTTCACTGTTCACTGTTCACTGTTCACTCGTTCTTACCGAATCGTCCAATAGCTGATAACAGTGGTGACCAGCAGGGCGATCACCGCCAGCAGGCCGAAGTAATGGGCGGCTCGTCCGCGCTTTCCTGATTCCTTCGATGAGTCGTAGAAGGGAATCAGAACCCAGAGCGCAATGCCGACGGTAAAGAGCAGAATTCCCGCAATCTCTCCCACCTCGCCGGGCAGAACCGCGCCCAGCATCTTGAGCATCTCGAAGGGGCTCATGAAATACCACTCGGGATGGATGCCCACCGGGGCCGGAGCCAGCGCGTCGAACGGCTTGCCCAACGACCATGGAAACACCGAAGCCAGCAACGCAAGAATGTTCAGCGAGATCAGCCACATGGCCAGATCCTTGCGCAGGAAGTTGGGCATGAACGGCATGCTCTTGCGTTCGGAAGGCGGCAGGGCTTCGACGCTGGGAGGCGCTGCGTTGCCGTGCTTTTGCACCAGCCACAAATGAAATCCAAGCAGGGGAAGGAAGAGTGCAGGGAGCACCACAACGTGGAGTGCGAAAAACCGCTGGACCGTGAACTCGCTCACGTCCGGGCCGCCGCGCAGCATGTTGGCAATGGCTGAGCCGATCCACGGAATGGCCGCCGGAATTTCGAGCCCGACCTTGGTGGCAAAGTAGCTCAGCTCGTCCATCGGCAGCAGATAGCCCGAGAAGCCGAAGACCGAGGCCACACCCAGCAGCGCCATGCCGCTCAGCCAGCCGAACTCCCGCGGCTTGCGATAGGCCTTCATGAAGAAGACTGAGAACATGTGCACCAGGATGGAGAAGATCATCAGGTTGGCGCTCCATGCATGCGCCGAGCGGATGAGCCAGCCGAAGTGCATCACAAAAGTGATCTGGCGGACCGATTCGTAGGCCTCGCCGCCGGGGCGGTAATAGACCAGCAACAGCACGCCGGTGAAGCACTGCACCATGAACAGGAACAGCGAAATGCCGCCCCAGTAGTACCAGAAGGATTGCGAGTGGACGGGAACAGTCTTGTGGCGCGCAAAGGCGGCCAACTCACTGAGGCCGAGGCGCTCATCGACCCAATCGTAAACCGAGCTTGAAATGGTCTTTGAAGTCATCCCTTTTTCCTTTTCACGTTTTTATGCACGCGAGACTTCCACGCCGCCCTCGTTGACAGCCACTTTGAAGAGCTTCAGCGGCTTGGGGGGCGGTCCGCTGACGTTGGCGCCGGTGTAGGGGTTGTAAACGCCGCCGTGGCAAGCGCAGTGGATGCGGTCGGCCTGCGGCTCGTACTGTACCGTGCAGCCCAGGTGTGTGCAGACGGCGGTCATCGCCACCCAGCGGTCGTCCGCGTGGTGGATCAGCATGGCCGGCGATGCGCCGAACTTGAACATCAGCACGGAACCGGCGGGAAGCTTCTGCGCGTCCTTGAGCATGACTTCCGTCACGGCGGTCGCGCTCATGGCCATCTCTTCCGGCGAAGCCAGATAGCGGTAGATGGGATAGGCCAGCGCGGCAGTATAGGCCAGCCCCGCGGCCCCGGCAGCGGCCAGAAACGCCCGTCGCGTGGTGGCTTCTCCGGGTTCCTCAGCTAGAGGTTGCAGCTTGATCTCTTCGTTCATGGCAATCTTTTCGCGGAGGTTTAGGCCGCGGCCTCCATATCTTTTCTGGCGCGGGCCACTACGGAAATAAGCCAGCCGATAACTCCGAGACCCGCGACAAACAGGACCAGGAACAGGCCGACAATCCACCAGTTGGTCGCGACGGCGCGATCCCAGACGTTATAGCCTTTGCTCAGCAAGGTCAGGTCGCGGATGCCGTCGCGGTAGACGACAAACATGATCTCGATGAGCACGCCCAGCAGAACTCCCACCCAACCCAGCCACGCGGCGGAGACTTTTCCAAACCCCGCCACTGCGCCCGCAACAACCGCAACCGCCACCAGCGCCAGCCAGCCGTATCCAGCAAATCCCGCGAACTTGTAGAGGGCGTCCGTGTGCAGGCCAACCTTGACCACATCCGGCTGCACGCCCGCTGCCCACACACCGGCAGCCAGGTAGACCAGCCCAAAGACTGCGGCGACTTTTCCGCCCACACCGGCCAGGAAGCTCTTTTCCTCAGTAGTAAAGGTCGAGCGGCCGCTCAGGTACACCATCCACAGCCCGCCGAAGAGCAAGCCCCCGGCCATCATCAGTAGCCAGCGCGGCGTCAGCGTCGGGTCGCCGGTGGGCAGGTAAGCGCCCATCGCCGACGACGAGTACATCTCGCGCCAGACTTCGGGCCGCAGCATCAGCGTCATGTTGCTGGAGAGCAGGCGCGCGATAAAACCAGCCAGCACCCACGCGCTCAGGCCCACCCACCAGGCCGATTTACCTGCCTCCAGCCGCGCCGTGAAGCGGTAAAGCAGCCAGTAGGTCAGCATGAGAAGGCCGATGATTGAGATCCAGTAGACGCCGATCAGCACGCTCGACGTGTAAAGCGCGCGCCCATAGAGCACCTGCGCAAACAAGAGCGGCGGCACGGCCAGGTTGATCACGAACGTCATGACCACCGTCAGCCGGCGCGCCACAGCCCGGGCGGCGACCATGGAGGCCGGTGAGCTGCGGAAGAGGCTGAACAGAATCGCGAGCAGCAGCCCGCCGAGCAGCATTTCCACGGCGACAAAGTGCAGCGCCAGCGTCACGATATGCAGCAGCTTCAACAGCCATATCGGGGCTGGCAAGGGAATCGGATCGACTGCGGGAAATGATTGCATACGCCCTTCAAGACCCCCCAAGGTCGCTTTTCAGACTAACAGTGTCCAAAATGCCGTAAGTGATGGAAATCACAGGTGTCTGTGAGCACGCGAAATAACGGCTCTATGCCGCACGGAAGCATCTTATACCTCAAGCTCGCGCGTCGATGGTCAACGAGGATGAATCGCCTCCACGCCGCCTGCTTGTGGCGCGCCAGAGGGCCTCCAACCTTCGACCGATACTCGGGTCCACCCGGCCCCGTATACTGACTGCCATGTTCGAGGTACTGCGCACCACCACTGTCCTGGGGCTGCTGGCGGCGGGAATTCCCGCCCTTGTCTCCGCACAAGCCACAACTCCCGGCGCTCTTTCCCCAGGGCAAACAGCCGATAAAACCGCCCAGACGGCAAAGCCAGCGGCCGCCAGCGGCCAGGAAGTCAGCTCGGCCCACCCTTTGCAGCTCGACGAGAAGCAGCGTCCGATTACCGCTGGCGGATTCGTGAAAACCGGTCCCGTCGTCTTTGAAGACGACTCGGAAAAGGCCGGCCTGACCCGCTGGGCCCACAAGATGGGCACGCCGGAAAAGAACTACATCATCGAGACCAAGGGTTCGGGCGTGGGCCTCCTCGATTACGACAACGACGGCTGGCTCGACATTTACATGGTCAACGGCTCCACGGTGGACGCCCTCACCGGAAAGGCCACCCCGCCGCACGCAGCCCTCTTCCACAACAATCACGACGGCACCTTTACCGACGTGGCGGAGAAGGCCGGCGTGACCAACGACCGCTGGGGTACCGGCGCAGCCATCGCCGACTTCGACAACGACGGCTGGCCCGACATTTTCGTCTCCAACGTGGGCAAGAACCGCCTTTATCACAACAATCATGACGGCACCTTCACCGACGTGGCGGAAAAGGCCGGCGTCACGCTCGGCAACTGGTCCGCCGGAGCCACCTGGGGCGACTACGACGGCGACGGGCGGCTCGATCTCTTCGTAGCCGGCTACCTGCACTGGGACTGGAACGATCTGCCCAAAAGCGGCGAGGGCGGCGCGACCAATGCCTTCTGCACCTTCCGCGGCGAGGCGGTGGCCTGCGGGCCGCGGGGCCTGAAGGGCGAGCCCGACCACCTCTTTCACAACAACGGCGACGGCACCTTTACCGATGTCAGCGAGAAAGCAGGAGTGGCCGACAAGCCCGCCTACTACGGCCTGGGCGCCTTGTTCGTGGACATCAACAACGACGGCAAGCCGGACCTTCTGGTGGGCAACGACTCCACGCCCAACTACCTCTATCTGAACAAGGGCGACGGCACCTTCGAGGATGTAAGCTACGCCTCGGGCTACGCGCTCAACGAGGCGGGGCGCGAGACGGCCTCCATGGGCATTGCCGTGGGCGACTACCAGAACAACGGCATGTTGGCCATCTTCAACACCACTTTCTCCGACGACTACAAGCCCTTCTACCGCAACGAGGGCGACGCCAACCTGACCGACATCAGCTACCAGATCGGCCTGGGCGAAATCTCCGTGCCCTTCCTCAGTTGGGGCGACGCCTTCCTCGACTACGACAACGACGGCTGGCGCGATCTGCTCATGTCCGACGGCCACGTCTACCCGCAGGCCGACAAATACGCTTGGGGCACAAGCTGGGCCGAGCGCCCGATGCTCTTCCATAACTTGGCAGGCAAGAACTTCGAGCCGGTTCCGGCAGTCGAGGGCTCAGGCCTGGCGGTGGTCATCGCCGGCCGCGGCATGGCGGTGGGGGATCTCTTCAACGACGGCAAGCTCGACGCCGTAATCAATGTAATGGACGGCCACCCGGTCCTGCTGCGCAACGTGAGCCCGGACAAAAATCACTGGCTTGAACTCAAGCTTGTGGGCGGCCCCAAGAGTCCGCGGGACGCCGTGGGAGCCACCGTCTACGTTACCGCCAACGGCATGAAGCAGCGCG
>Ga0255353_1000128_pt1 | contig 48240 bp, 39 predicted proteins | sample HBST25metaG_FD_189941 | JGI IMG/M metagenome (GOLD analysis project Ga0255353, IMG submission 189941) | Peat soil microbial communities from Stordalen Mire, Sweden - H.B.S.T25 | ecosystem: Environmental > Terrestrial > Soil > Wetlands > Peat | place: Sweden: Norrbotten County, Stordalen Mire...
CAACTTGAATAAGCGTCGTACTACCCATAGCAGCTCCTCTTTCTTACAGCATCTTGCTTGATTCGCTCCCCGGCCTGAGCGGAACATGGCTGACACCGGGCGCCAATGCGGCGAGATCCCTGGTTCGAAAAGCACTGACCGTCCTGCAAGCGCATACAATTCCATAACGCCGCCGGAACACCTGCGCTGTACGGACTACCTGACCCGCGTGCGCCGGCGCTGGATCAAAACCACCAGAACGATAACAAACAGCACCCCGGCAACAACTTGAATGATCGTGCCATTCTGCATATCGGTCCCTCCTTCCCTCATTGATTGAGAGCCTTGAACGATGCAATGATGGAGATAAACGCCGGCCCCAAAGTCACAACAAAAAGCGACGGAAAGATGAAGAATACAAGCGGGAAGAGCAGCTTGATCGTGGTCTTGGCCGCTGCCTCCTCCACCTGCTGCACACGCTGGGTTCTAAGCGTGTCGCTATGAACACGCAGTGTCTTCGCTATGCTTGTTCCAAACTGTTCTGCCTGAACCAGCATTGTGGTGAGATTGCGCACAGCGTCAACGCCTGTGCGTTCCGCCAAATGCTTCCAGGCATCGGCGCGAGGGCGCCCGGCCCGTTGCTCCAGCACGACAATGTATAACTCGTCGCACAGTTCCGGCTGGGCCTTTTTCAATTCCACCGAAGTCCGTGCCGTTGCCTGGTCCAGGCTCAGTCCGGCTTCGATACAGATCACCAGCAGATCGAGCACGTCTGGCAAGCCCCGCCGGATACGGCTCTGGCGTCTCTTGGTCCGTCTATCCAACCAGAAGTCAGGCACCAGAAAGCCCAATCCCAGGGCCAGAATATATACAAAAAACGCGCCGAAGCGCCCTAGCCCTGTTACCAGACACAGGAGACAAAGCGCAAGGGGAACCAACACTTTCGAACCGGAAAAGATCCTGACCGCAGACTCGTTGCGAAATCCGGCGTGCTGAAGCTTCTGCTGGGTAGCAGAGACCTCGGCCTGGCTTTTCGGCAGAACATTCTCAAAATGCTCGACCACGCCGCCGATCGAAATGCCCGTTTGCTGAATGGCGCTCAACAGCGATTTCTGCTTGGGGCGCGGATTGATCACATCGGAGATCCGCTGAAACATCGCTTCGCGATAGAACAGAAGCAAACCACCGCTGACGACCAGCAGAAATACAACAAAAAAAGCAGTAATCGCATATCCCATAGATCACCCTTAAACGTCCACGTTGACGATTTTGCGAATGATCAAGCCGCCAACAACAATCATGCAGCCAGATACCCAGAGCAACTTGACGCCAACTTCGGTCGTCCAGAGGATGCTCATCATCGTGGGATCGACAGCATATAACGCCAATCCCAGAACTACAGGGAGAAGCGTAAGCACCATGCCTGTCATCCGCCCCTGAGCTGTGTGAGTCGCAACCTGCCGCTTGAGCCGAAACCGCTCGCGGATTACATGAGATGTCTTGTCAAGAACCTCCGCCAGGTTTCCTCCGCTCTCCTTCTGGATCATGATCGCGGTTGCCACAATGCGTAAGTCCTGAAGGGGAACACGATTGATCGTGTTGTCCAGGGCTGTCTTGATCTCAAGGCCATAGTTTTGCTCCTCGAAACACGTCTTGAATTCGCAGCCCACAGGATCGGCGCATTCGCGAGCCACCGAACCCATCGCAGCGACAAGACTATGCCCGGCGCGCAGAGCGCTAACCATCAAATCCAGTGCTTCCGGCAGCCCCTCTTGAAACTTGTCGAGTCTCCTCCTGCGTTTGAATACCACCAGGCCAAACGGCGCGGCGCTGCATGCCAACCCAACCAGCAATGCCAGGGGAATGGACCCGACCCGCCAGAAGACCAAGGCAGCCCCGATCACAAGGAAGACTCCGCAAATGGTGAGCAACTGCCCGGTGGTCCAAGTGAGATCCGCCTGATAGAGCAGGTTCTGAAGACGCGGCGCTAATTCGAACTTGAGCAGCTTTTGATTAAGCCATGGGATGCTGCTGAACTCGTCGTTCTTGCGCAGATTGACGATCTGACTGCGCTCTACCGGGGTGTCCGTGGCCAGGGCTGAATCGAGCGTGTCATGAACCTGTTTTGCCTGCTGAGAAGCCTGGCCTCCGAAGGCGATCATCACCAGAGCGACAACCGCAAAAACGCCTATGAACACCAGACCGATGATCAATCCCATATCTGCCCCCCTCTGCTCAGTTAACTAGTGTCTCGCGCTCGAAAAGGGCCGGCGGCAGGACAATGCCCGAGACGCGGAGCTTCTCGAGGAACCTCGGACGGATACGTGTTGGCTGGAATACTCCGATGACCTTGCCATCGGGCCCAATCCCTTTCTTGATGAAGGTAAATATCTCCTGCATGCTGATGACGCTCTCTTCCATGCCGGTGATCTCGGAGATGCTGGTCACTTTGCGCGTGCCATCGCTCATGCGGGCGGCCTGAACCACAATCGTGATGGCAGAGGCTATCTGCTGGCGGAGGGATTTCTCCGACATGTTCATATTCCCCATCTCGACCATCGATTCGAGTCTGGAAATGGCATCGCGGGGAGTGTTGGCGTGAATCGTCGTCATCGAGCCTTCGTGTCCGGTATTCATCGCCTGCAACATGTCGAAGGCTTCTTCTCCACGCACCTCGCCCATGATAATGCGGTCGGGGCGCATACGGAGGCAGTTGATCAGCAGTTGACGCTGCTTGATCGCGCCCTGCCCTTCGATGTTCGGCGGACGGGTTTCCAGGCGCACGATGTTCTCCTGCGCCAAGCGGAGTTCTGCCGCGTCTTCGATCGTGACGAGACGCTCGTTGCGCGGAATGTATTGCGAAAGGATGTTCAGGAACGTCGTCTTGCCGGCGCCTGTGCCCCCCGCGATAAGAATGCTGATGCGCGCCTTCACTGCGGAGGCAAGCACCTCCATCATTTCCGGGGAAACACTCTTTAGCTGAACCAGTTGATTGGCGGCCAGGGGGCCTGTGCCAAAACGCCGGATGGAAAGGGACGGCCCATCGAGCGCCAGCGGTGGAATGATGGCATTGACGCGGGAGCCGTCGGCAAGTCGCGCATCGACCATCGGCGACGACTCATCCACTCTGCGGCCCACGCGCGATACGATGCGGTCGATGATCTGCAGCAGGTGGCGATCGTCGCGAAACGTCGTATCAACCCTCTGCAGCAGCCCGCCTTTCTCAATAAAGACATGGTCCTTGTTATTCACCAGGATATCGGAGATCTTCGGATCCCTCAGCAAGGGTTCCAGAGGACCAAGGCCAAAGACTTCGTCGAGCAGATCCGCCTGAATCTTTTCCTGCTCGTCGAAGTTAAGCGGCACACGCTGGTCGGCAATGATCTCCTTCACAATGCCGGCCACTGCCTGGCGCGCCTGGCTGGAATTGGCGCGTGACAGTTTCTCCAGATCCAACTTGGAAATCAGAGTCCGGTGTATTTCCGCCTTGTACTTTTCCAGATTCGGCAGTTCCACGTTTTACCTTTCATCGGCAGAGGATACCTATCCACGTGCCCGCATTTCCCCTGCCCACAAAAAGCGTGAAAAAGCTAGAGGGAGTGTCACTGAGCCAACGCAAATGTCACGTTCACGGCGGTGTCGACTTCGACCGGTTCACCGTCAAGCAAATATGGCCTGAAGCGCCAGTTCTTCACGGCATCCAGAGCGGACTGACGCAACATCGCCGGTCCACTGACAACCCGCAGATTCCCCACCCCGCCGTTCTTGGAAATCGTGGCTTGAATCACCACCGTGCCAGAGACATGAGCAGCCTTGGCAAGCGGCGGATATACAGGCGTCGTCTTCTGAATCACCAACCCGACCGCAACGCCTGCCGAGATGCTCACCTTCTTGGCGGCCTCAACCTTCACCCTTGGTCCGCTCTGTCCGCTGAAGACACTGCCACTGCCGCCCATGCCTTCCACGCTCCCCGCGCCAAAATCAGAAGATGGCGGAGCTTCCCTTCCTGTCAGCGCCTTGAGGTCGCTTGAGATTCGCGATGGTGCATTCAGCTGCTTTTTCATCGCATCCGACTGCGCGCGGAGCGGAACCGCTTGCTCGGCCGGCGTCGCCGTCTGCGGATTGGCGGCTTGCGACTCATCGGCGGTCGTCGTCTGTGTCGCCGCCGTCGGCTTTTCCATGTTCGCCATCGTTGTCTGCGACCCAGCCGGATGATTCGGCGTGACCGTCTTCGGCCGCATCTTCATATAGCCCAGCGATCCGGCGATCAGCAGAACCGCAACCCCGCCGATGGCTAGGAACGCCGCCTTCTTCTTGCCCTTGCCAGCGCCCTCGGTTTCTCCATACTTCGAACTCCCCACTTGGGATTGAGGCTGATAAACCTGCTCAACATTCGCGTAGGCCGCTGCCTGCGACCGCGCGGAGCCATGACTCGCCACAGGCAATACAGCAACCCGCGCAGCCGCGGCTTTCACCGGCGGCTTGGATGCGGCGCTTGTACCGTGAAAGCTCTCCACAGCGCTAGAGGCGGCTGATTGATCCGCAGTATCCTCCCCATTATCCCATTCGCCAAAATCCGCGGGTAGAGTTGTGGGTTGCTCTTTTTCTATTTCTTCTGGAGGTACCATTGGCCATCGGCTCCCTTCTCATAGGTAGCACCTTTGTAAGTGCGCGTTTCAAGTCTACGCTGCTCGGTGGGGGTGCTGCTACCTTCTAACGCCCCCTCCTTCGCGTCCGCCGGATTTGTATGGTCCGCATCCCCATCGCCCCCCGCCGGCATGAGCGAAGCGATGTTCGGCAAGCCTTCCACCATAAGTGGCACGCTGGCTTGCGCCGTAGTGTAGTCCACCGTGTCCGTAGGAGCAAATGTCACCGAAAGCGTCTGCCTCCCTGCTGCAAGCACGGTGCCTGCCGCGGGAGTGTAGACGAAACTTCCCGGAACCAGGGCCGAGGCATTCAGCTGCGCGGCGCTCAGCAAGCTGCCATAAGGAATCGCCGCTGGCGTCTGCCAGGTGATGATCGGCGTCGCCTTGGCAACAGTGAGCGTAACCTCGGCCTCCGTCACCGCTTCGTTCGCTGTGTTCTTCGGAGTGAACGTCACCGACAGTGTATGCGTTCCCGCTGCCAGCACTTCGCCCGCCGCCGGATTGTAAACAAACGTCCCCGGCACCAATGACGTGGCATTGAGCTGCGCCGCGCTGAGCGCCGTGCCATAGGAAATCGTGGCCGGCGCCGCCCACTTGATGGCCGGCGCAGCCTTCGTGACCATCAGTTCCACGGAAGCCTGAGCCTGCGGAATGTTGGCGTCCGCCGGAGTGAAGGTTACTGAAAGCGTCTGCGTTCCCGCCGCCAGCACCTCGCCCGCGCCAGGAGTGTAAGCAAATCTTCCCGGTATTGGCGCCGTGGCATTCAGTTGCATGCCATTGAGCGCCGTGCCATAGGAAATGGGAGCAGGAACTGGCCAGGTGATCGTCGTTGGCTTTGCCTGGGTCACGGTGAGCGAGGCCGTGGCCTGCACCGCAGCGCAATCCGTGCTATCCGTCGGAGTAAAGCTCACCGAGAGCGTGTGCGTTCCCGCCGCCAGCACTTCGCCTGCGTCAGGAGTGTAGACGAATCTCCCCGGAACCGATGCCGTGGCATTCAACTGGGCCGCGCTGAGCGCGGTGCCGTATATGATCGGTGCGGGCGCCGGCCACGTAATGCTCGATACTGCCTTGGTAACCGTAAGCGACACGGCGGCCTGCACTGTCGCATAGTCCGTGCTGTCGGTCGGAGTGAAGGTCACTGACGGAGTATGGGTTCCCGCCGCCAGCACCGCGCCTACCGGTGGAATGTAGGCGAATTTCCCCGGAACCGATGCCGTGGCATTTAACTGTGCATTGCCCAGCGCAGTGCCATATGCAATCGAAGCCGGCTTCCGCCAGGTGAGGATCGGTGTCGCTTTGGTGACCGTGAACGACACTGTGGCCTGCGCCGTGGCGTAGTTTTCGCTATCCGCCGGAGTGAAGGCGGCCGAAAGCGAATGAACCCCGGCTGTCAGCACCTCGCCTGCGGCGGGAGCGTAGGAGAATCTCCCCGGAACCGATGCCGTGGCATTCAACTGCTCGGCGCTGAGAGCTGTCCCGTAGACAACCGAAGCGGGCTTCGGCCAGGTGATGATTGACGCTGCCCTGGTGACCGCAAGCGGCACGCTTGCTTCCGCCTTCGTGCAGCCTGCGGCGTCCGCCGGAGTAAAGGTCACTCGAAGCGTCTGCATCCCCGCTGTCAATACCTCGCCCTCGGCAGGATCATAGACGAATCTTCCCCGAACCGATGCCGCGGCATTCAGTTGCGCAGCGCCGAGCGAAGTGCCGTAAACAATCGGAGCAGGTTCAGCCCACGTAATACTGGGCGTCGCCTTGGTGACCGTGAGCAGGACCGTGGCCTGTGCCGTCGTGTAACCCGCAGTATCCCCCGGCGTAAAGTCCACTGAGAGCGTATGAACTCCTGCGGGAAGCATCTCGCCCACGGAAGGAGTGTAGACAAAGGAGCCCGGAACCGACGCCATGGCCCTCAACTGCGTGGTGCTGAGCGCTGTGCCGTAAGCAATCGGAGCCGGCGTCGACCAGGCGATGACCGGAGTCTCCCGCTCCACCACTCGTTCTGGAACCCTCTCTACGGCTCTTTCTGGAACTCTTTCTACGACTCTCTCTGCCACCCTCTCTACGGCTTTGGGCTCAGTTTGCTGCAGATGCCATTCGCCATCTGCGCCCTTGACATAGGTAGACCCCTTGTAGGTGCGCGTTTCAAGCCCGCCCTGCCTGCTTGGCGCGCTGACGCTCTGCCTCGCTTCGCGGTCTGCGGCCTCCATCGGCCTCGGCTCCGTCTCCGCTTCTGGCTCAGGCACAGCGCGCGCGTATCGATCAGCACGAACCGCCTTCTGCACCGTGGCTTCAGGCCGAGTCTCGTCGGTCGCAGCCTCATTCTCCTGCACGGACTCCAACCCGAGCTGCGTCAGTGCCGGCGCCTCATCGGGAGTGGAGATTTTCGACGAAAGGCTCCGGCTCAGGCTCTTCAGGCTGAAGCCTGTTCTCTTCTCCTGAACTGGAGGCAGCCCACAGGCGGACCGGGCCATCTGCCGGATCAGCCGCGAAATCGGGGAGTCTTCAAGCGCCAGCGGTATAGCGGTGGTCTGCATCCGCCGCACCGCGGCATAATCGTTGGGAATCTTCCACTGGGCCGGCCGTGTGAGCGCCTTCGTGATCTGGTCCTCGGCAACGCCCAGCGTGCGATGCTCAAACCGGTTGAGCACGATTTCCAGTTTGGGCACCCCAGTGGTGAAGTACTGCGAGATCAGGCGGTTTGAGTTGCGCAGTCCAGCTATGCTCGCCTGAATGACCAGGTAGATCGAGGAGCCATCCTTGAACAGACTCGTCCCCGTCAGATCGAGTCTGGACCCCATATCGATGACCACATTGTCAAAGTCCTGCCGCGCCACGGCAACCAGTCTGTCGATAGCTTCATCAGAAGCATCAAATTGGGGAAATTTGCCCGGAGCCGCAAGCACCGAAACTCCCGAGCTGTGCTTGACCAGCAGCTTCGAGAGAAAACTGGTGTCCAGCCGGCTGGCATTCTGAAGAGCGTTTATGGTCGAGTATTCGGCAGAAATTCCCAGATTCAGCGCGGCGTCTCCCAACGGAAGATCCAGATCGATCAGAAGCGTGCTTTCGCTCGACTCCTGCGCCAGGGATACTGCAAAATTGCAGGCCAGCGTGGTTACGCCGTCCCCGCCCTTGGCGCCCAGAAACGCCAGCAGCCTGCCGCCCGTCTTCTTTGGCGCGCGCGGCGCCGGACGCCGCGCCGAAGCCCGGACCAGTGCTTCGGCCATCGTGTTCTGCGCAAAGGGAAGAGTCAGGAACTCGCGAGCGCCCGCGCGCATGCAGCGAACCAGCAGCTCCGAATCGGTCTTCATCGAATAGACCATGACCGTCGCCGTGCCGTTCGCGCAGATGCTTTCTACCAGTTCCAGGGCATATTCGGGCTGAGCATCCAGGTCGATGATGATCACATCGTAATGCTGCTCCAGGAGTCTGGGCACATCGTCGAGACTGGGCGGATAGCTCGAAAACTCCCGCACTTCGCCACCCTGGCATCCGGCAAGAGCACTGGCGGCCGCCTTGCGGCGATCCTCGTCCGGGCCGATAAGCGCTATCGACAAAACATCTGCGCCAAGCGAGTCCGGGTATTGATCATCAAGATACTGCTGAGATTCTGAGTTCACTGGATTGCTGCCCCCTGCCGCGTGCAACTTTCCCCGTGGGTTGACTGAATGCTGATATGTTGATTGCCAGTTTGACATGATACTACTCCAAATCACTCAACTTGCGAAAAATGACATCAAGGTTCCGATGGCGATGGCCGGAGCGTAGGAGATCTTGCGCTTCATGGGGTTGGACAGAACCAACTCCGGGTCGCCATGCATTCCGCGCCGCTTCCAGCCAAAGAGCAAATCACCAGCGCCCGTGAAAAGCTCCTTCAAAAATCCGCCACAAACTGCCCAGCCGAGAACCATAAGTCCACCGGCCATGGCTGTGACGACCAGCGCGATGGACAACTGGGCCGGACCAATCCAGGCCCCGACCGCCGCCATCAGCTTTACGTCTCCGGCTCCCATGCCACCCATCCAGAAAAGCAGGCCGAAGATCAGCAGGCCTATCGCCATGCCGGATAGGCTCTGGCCCAGGCCATGCCATATGCTCTGGTGGACGCCAGGCCAGTCATGGCGCAACGGAGCGGCCAATATCCCCGCAAACAGGAAAGGAAACACCAGCCAGTTGGGGATGCGCTGGGTGCGCAGATCGGTGTATGCCGCAACAGCGAGCACAATGAGCGTTGGCCACCAGGCAACCGAATGCATACCCTGCTCCCCTTTCCCTCCCGCGTTCGGAGACAACTTCACTACTACGACTGCGAAATCTATGTTGCAATTCTGTAACCAAACCAAAAAAGACCGAAACTTCCCAGATTCTGAATAGTTTACGGCCCGCTTCCGCCTCCGGTGTACACGGGTGTTTACTGGCCACCTCCCCAGTGAAGCGACACGTATACACCCTCAAAATCGGTGCTTTGGCGACCACTTGAGGGTGCTTGGGGAAGCAAATCCGCCTTCGGAGTAGTAACAATATGGATACTTCTTGGGGGTGCCAAAACATTAAGTACCTTATATAATGTTACCATCAGACGGCTTTTCAGGTACACTAAAAGAGTATGAACAGGTTTCCATCCAGTTTGCGGAACCTCCGCCGGTTCGGCCTCTCGCGCCTCCTCACAACACGGACCTCCATCGAAATCCATGCGGAAATAAAGGGGAATGAGGATGTTCTATTGCATGGCAATGTGCCCGGCAGGACTCCTGCCAGGGGATCTCTTCACGGCATTTCTTCCTCCCCGACCATGGATTCACGAGCGGCCAGCAGCCAGAAGAAAATTACCACAGTAACCTCGACACGGCTTCCATACATCGCTAATATGGTTGGTCTGAGTCGCGAAATGCTGATGGAGTTGTTGAGGCTTTGCTGTGGAGGGAATCTGTCACCTCGGTGGCGGCATTCAGGCACAGGGTGGCCATCGGCGCCTCGGAGTGGGATGACGTTCTCTGCTTCTTCGCTGTTCTCCTTGAACGCGGCGTGGCAGTCAACAGATAAGGAGCGGGTCCAGCGATGATTAAGATCGGGCTATATTCGGAAGACAATACGCTGCATACCCTGCTTTCCTCCGCTCTCGGAAAGGAATTCGAGGTCCTCTTGCAGCCGGATGAGGATGGCATGAATGTCTTGCGTGCCGCCGGCGACTGCGATGTCATGATTCTCGATCTGCATTCGAATCACGACTCGCTCCAGGAGCGCATCGGTTGCACCCAGCGCCTGATCGCAACCCAGGTCCCCGCCGTGGTGATGGCCGACGACGGCCTCCGCTCGACAGCCTTTGAACTGGTTCGGACCGGCGCCTTCGGCTATTGCCGCAGACCACCTTCCATTCGCGATCTCAAGACCATGCTCAGCCGCGCGTACGAGAACTCCACGCTGCGGCAGCAACTGCAGACCGTGCAGCAGCAGTTGGACGCGCCCGCCAATTGCGACCATCTGATCGGATCCAGTCCGCAGATGCAGCATGTTTATCAGCTCATCCATCGCGTGACCAATCTCAATGCCTCGGTCCTCGTGACGGGTGAGAGCGGAACCGGCAAGGAATTGATCGCCCGCGCCATCCACGACCTCGGCTCCCGCACCGACCGTCCGTTTGTCGCTGTTTCCTGCGGAGCCATTCCTGAAACGCTGATTGAGGCTGAGTTGTTCGGCCATGAAAAGGGCGCCTACACTGGCACCGTTGGCGCTCGCGAAGGCTACTTCGAACAGGCGGCTGACGGCACGCTCTTCCTCGATGAGATCGGCGACCTGAGCCTGTTCACTCAGGTCAAGCTCCTGCGCGTTCTACAGCAGATGGAGTTCTGCCGCCTGGGCAGCACCAAGCTCATCCCCCTGCGGGCGCGCCTGATCTTCGCCACGCACCAGGATCTGGCCAAGCTGGTCTCCGAGGGAAAATTCCGCCAGGATCTTTATTACCGCATCAACGTCATGCGGATTGAATCGCCGGCGCTTCAGGAACATCCCGACGACATTCCCCGGATTGCCATGCACTTCCTGCGCCACTATGGGCAGTTGTTCCAGAAGCCAATGGATGATATTGATGCCGAGGCGCTGGCCCTGCTTCAGGCGCATCGCTGGCCCGGCAATGTGCGCGAACTGGAAAACGTCATCCAGAGAGCCATCGTCATTGCGCCGGGAAAGATTGTCCGCGCCGAGGACCTGAGCGTAAGCCTCGAAGAGACCGATATCGAGCTCGGCGACATCGACGACATCGTCGACATCAGCGATTACCATCCCGCGGGCTCCTTTGAAAGGCAGTTGCGCGACTATAAGGTTAAGCTGGCTGTGACGGCCGTTCGAGAGAACAACGGAAACAAAACGCTGGCTGCACGCAGCCTCTGCATCTCCCGGGCCTATCTGCATCGCTTGATCAGGCTTGCCGAACCCGATGCTGGCTTTGAGCAGAACATCCGGGAGCGCGATGTGGAGTCTGCTTGAGTACGGCATCTCCGGCTAATCAGAATATGGATGATTCAGCGCTCCTTCGAATCCTGCGGAGGATTTTCTCCTTTCCTGTCATGCTGGCCGTGCTTTTGGCCGTGCTGGCCGTGCTGACCGTCCGGGCGCGTTTCGATGACCCCGATATGTGGTGGCAACTCAAGATGGGTCAGCTCATCTGGACCACCCACGCCATCCCTCTCACCGACATTTTTTCCTATACTACAAACCATCATGCCTCGGTGCCGCAGGAGTGGCTCTCGCAGGTGTTTATCTACGGCGCCTATCAATGCGGCGGCTTCTCTGGCCTGATGTTCTGGTTCTGCTTCTTCACCAGCGCTTTTGTCATCGCCGGATATGCCCTTTGCTCTCTTTATTCCGGCAATCTCAAAGTGGCTTTTGTGGGAGCGATGCTGATCTGGCTCTTCGGCACCATCGGCTTTGCAATCCGGCCACAGATGATTGGCTATCTTCTGCTGATCGCCGAGTTGCTCCTGATTCACCTTGGGCGCACGCGCAATCCCCGGTGGTTCTTCTGGCTGCCCGCTCTTTTCACGCTCTGGATCAATTGCCACGGCTCCTTCGTCCTCGGAATCCTTGTGGCAGGCATCTTCCTCTTTGCTTCCTTTTTCGACTTCCAGATCGGTTCCCTGGCATCGCGCCGCTGGGACGCCGGCTGCCGCAAGATCTTGATGCTGACTTTGCTTCTCTCCGTGGCGGCGCTGTTCTTGAACCCGGCCGGCGTCAAACAGATTCTCTACCCCTTCGACGCCATGCTGAATATGCATATTCAGATGGTGAACGTCGAGGAGTGGGCGCCTCTCAACATGACCGAGGAGCGCGGCATCGCGCTTCTGGCCGTACTTCTTTGCAGTTTCCTTCTGGTAGCCATCCGCCGCTCCGAGTTGTTTTTCGATGAACTGCTTCTGCTAATGATGGGCACCTGGCTGGCCGTCAGCCATACCAGGATGCTCATTGTCTTCGGCATTTTGGCCGCGCCCATCCTATCCCGTCAGCTCTCCAATTCATGGGAGGGATATGACGCGAAGAAGGACCGCATCTGGCCCAATGCTGTGATGATCGGTGCGTCTCTGCTGGTGATTTTTCTGGCCTTCCCTGGCAGCGCGAATCTGGAAAAACAGGTGGAGAGCCAGAATCCGGTAAAGGCGGTGCAGTTTATCAAGGCAAGCCATCTTTCCGGACCCATGCTGAACGAGTACGGTTTTGGAGGCTACCTGATCTGGGCGGCGCCTGAGCACTCGGTATTCGTCGATGGCCGGGGTGATGTTTTCGAGTGGTCAGGCGTTCTCGGCGAATTCAATAGTTGGAAAGCGCTGCAGAGCGACCCGAATGCGCTTCTTCAGAAATACGGAATCAGTTTCTGCCTCTTGAGCCGTCAATCCCCGATGGCGCGCGTCCTTCCGCTCTTGCACGAGTGGAAGATCGTCTACTCCGACAACAACGCCGTGGTCTTTGTTCGTGCCGCAAGCGGAAACCCTGCGGAAAAATAGAAGATCCGCCGGCTTTGTCTGCCTGAATTCACGTCGCCCCGAAACTCGGTTCCTGCCAACTGACATCTACACGCTCTTCTCGACAATAAATCGAGGCCTGGCCTTCACTTCCGAGTAAACCTTCGCCAGGTATTGTCCGATGACTCCCAGACAGAGCAGCTGAATTCCTCCCAGCATATAAAGCGGAATCACGATCGAAGCCCATCCGGGGACTGCCTCGGGCGAAATAAACTTGATCACCAATGCCCACGCGGCCAAACCAAAGCTGAATAAGGAAACAAACATGCCGAGAATCGTGATGATCTTCAACGGTATCTCGGTGAAAGAGGTAATCCCAGTCACCGCCAGGGCAATCATCTTCGAGAGTGGATATTTGGATTCTCCCGCGCAGCGGACATTCCGGTCGTAGTAGACAAACGCGGAATTGAACCCAAGTTGCGGAATCAAGCCTCTCAGCAGCAGGCTCGTTTCCTTGTAATTCCGCAGAACTTCCACCACACGCCGGCTCAGCAGGCGAAAATCTGCGTGATTGAATACCATCTGCACGCCCATTCTCTGAAGCAGCCGGTAATACCCTTCGGCTGTCGTGCGCTTGAAAGGGCTGTCTTTCTGCCGGCTGCGCCGGATGCCGTATACAATCTCGGCGCCGCCAGCGTAAGCGCGTATCATCTCCCCCATCGCCGCCGGATCATCCTGAAGATCGGCGTCGAGGCTGATCAGCACGTCGCCGGGAACCGTAAGCAAACCCGCAAGAATTGCGCCCTGTTGACCGAAGTTCCGGGATAGCTTCAATCCGTGAATGCGGGCGTCTTCCCTTGAAAGGCGCTCGATGACACTCCACGTGTTATCCACTGAACCATCATCAACAAAATAGATGGAGGGTTCGGCGATCAGCGCCTCCCGGCTAAGTTCCTCGAGCAGGGCGCCAAGGCGCGAACAAGTCTCCTCCAGCGCCGGCTCTTCGTTGTAACAAGGAACCACAATCGTGAGCCGGGGGCAGGAAACGCGTGGATAAGATTGAGACGCAGGCGCGACGCTAGCCTGAACATCCCCGGCCGCCAATTTGGAAATCATTTATCTACCCCTCAACGAACGGTATGCGGTGACAATTCTGTGTTTCGCGAGTGCGATCTTCGACACACACCGCATCGGCAGCAACGAGAGTATGCGCGCTCTGATCCTGAAAGGCTGCGAAGTCATGGCTGGTATTGCCTGGCCATCACGCAAACCGGAACGCAATAGCTCAGGAGATAGTGCTGGCAGGGCCGTCTCCGCAATAAATAAAACCATATTGTAGCGATACCACGATTCAACTTCCGCAACGCCCTCGATCATGCGGCGAAACAGATCGAAGGGTTTATAACCGTGCTTGGCAAACAGCCGGCGCCAGAATTCGTATGTCTGTTCATTGATGTGGTTTTCGCCCCCTTGTCCTGGGGTGGCGGCGGAAAACAGAACCTTGTCTCCGTGCCTCACTAGATTTTCAATCAAAGTATCGGAAGAGGCCTCGGGCACGTGTTCCCCCACTTCCAGGCATTGGACAATGTCGAATCGGCGTCCCAGTTCAAATGGCTGCGCTGCGTTCCGGCTCTGAAAATGCTCGGCAGAAATCAGCAGCGAACTTTGCTGAAGATATGCGCCATCCACGCCCAGATAATCTGTAATCCCATGATTCCGGTATTCCGCCAGCCAGGCGCCAGCACCGCATCCCACGTCCAGAACACTGGATGGCGACAATTCCCGAAGCACCAGCGGAACTACGACGCTCGCCGAACGAAGAGATCCCGCTTCAATATATCGATAGAAGGACTCGTTATAGCTGTAACTTCTCCCGCCAGATGGCGCTGCCTGCTCAGAGCTCGCATCAGGCGGATTGGCACTCGCGTTGGGATTCATGGATTTCATTGGACAATGCGGCGTCGGGAATCATTATAGCCATGCAGGCTGTCGTCAACAGTGATAATCTTCAGCCGCAAACCAGGCGTTTCAGCCTTCACGCACCCATGATGGCTGCATGAAACATGCGCCCGCCAATATCAGTCACTCCTCTCATCCGCTCAGGTGTGCGCGTTGTATTCCGGAGGCCCCGCCATGACCAGTCCGCTGTTTTGCCGTCCGTGAATGTACCAGCAGCACCAGTTCGTTGCATGCACTTGACTGTCGGGCGGCGAAATCAAATCCTTGTAGAGGATCTCTCCGTATAGAAAGACTTTTTCTTCCCAGGTTTCGATACGCTTGAATCTTTCCTCGGAGTCGCAAAGCCCCTTCACATCATCCCTGCAAAATGGCTGGATGGCCGTGAACTCACCCGGAAGAAGAATGATCGGGACGAGCGGAGCGTCTGCCTTCTCATTTTTGTACTCCGGCTTGAGGGGAAGATGCTTCTCGTCGGTCGCAATTCTGGTCTGTTCCATCGTTGAGATGATTCTGGCCGGGGTGCGGCCTCGATTCGTGGCCACGACGGTAAAACTGTTTTCTATGCTCCTGGATGGCTCGACCGTTACTAGAATCCAGGGCCTTTCCGAATGCACCACGGCTTGAGCATTCAACAATGCGGCTTGAGCAGCGGTAGCAGCAGCATCGGCTGCTGTTTCCGCGTATGCTGTCTGGCGGTCAATCTTCTTGAGCAGAGAGAGGGCCATCATGATGCCGGCATATCCCAGGATGACGAGCACCAGGTTGGCTCCCCATGCGACTTGCTCTCGCCAGGTCGATGGCGCTGGCGCCGCCGGAGGAGGGTTGGTGATGGTGATGTGCTGCGGCTCCGGGACGCTCGCCTCGCTCTCGCTTCCCGGGCTTGCGCTGGCGGCACTTGCCGGCACGGCGTCAGAAGCAGTTGAATGGGCCGGGGTCTGCCGATCCGCGCCCGCGGGATTGGCTGCCTTGGAGGGAACTGCCGCGGACGCCTGCCCGATAGCCAACAGCACAACCGTCCATGTGGCCAAACCCTTGAATCCCATGGCGCAACTTTATCACACGACCCGCCGAAGCTCACATCCAGGTAGTGGGTCAGGATTTCGACTCTTGCATCGAGCTCGATTGGAGCTAGACTAACTTACATGTGCTTCAAAATCACATCCCGGCAGCGAGAGTATTACCATTATCGCGGCATTTCTGCAGAGATGGAGAAACGCGGGAATGGTTCGTCCAGACCTGAGCTTGCATGGGCGATTCGGGAGAAACAGCGCGAGACTGAAAAGCCGGCAGACGATCAGAACAAGTGCGAAAATCTCAGTTCGCCCCGCACCCCAGATTCAAACTGACCCACTCCACACATCCACGCTGCCCAGTGGCCATCACAGAACTTTCTTGCGCGCTGAAAGATGTTGCCTCTTGAGGCGGAAGGCGGATTAGCATCCCAGCAGCGGAAGAAAAAGCCTTCCCCTGCAGGATCTTCCCCTCGCCGCCTGGGCCTTGGACTCTCTCCGGCTATTCTTCCACTTCCACGCCCCGCCAGAAGCCAACGTAGCCCCTCAGCTTGCGCGCAACAGGGTTGGGATCGGGATAGTACCAGGCCGCGTCCGGGTTATCCTGCCCGTCGATCAGCAGGTTCATATAGCGGGCCTGGCCCTTGTTTGGATCCAGAGAGATCGTGCTGCTTGGCCGAAAATACTCCCGCTTGAGACTCGACTCGGGAAAGTAGACATTCCCCTCGACCGTCTGCGTCTTTTCGCTTTCGGCAATGACTTTGCCATTCCAGATTGCTCGTGCCATGGTTTGTTTCGGGTATATTCCCTTCTACCCCCTATCGACCAGCAAACCGGGTCTGGCGGGAGTATCGGATACGACAATAGCAGAGATTCGCCCCTGTGGCGAGTCCGGTCGAAGGCCTAAACTGCTTGCGCTCTATTTGACCTCGGTGACCGAGACAATGTGGACGCTCTTCTTCGCCTGGTCGGTCGTCGCGGTCACGGTGACATGGTCTCCGTAGAAGTCCTTCACCGCCTCCGGGTTGTCGATGCTCCAAACCGCCTTCTTGGCCTCGTCCACAAACACCGGGGCCTTGCCGCCCTCGATGCATTTCTTCACGCACTCGGGATTGGTGCCAAGGTGCTTGGCGCCACACATTGAGTCGGAAATCCAGCCATTGATCTTGGCCGAACTGGCTGCGCTGGCCGCCATCGCGGTCATGCCAAGAGCCATAACCAACAGGGCTACAAAACGCTTCATAGGAAACCTCCCGCGAGCTGATGATCCTCAGATCGCTTCCATCATGCTCCTTCGTACCAGATTCGACAAGAGATTTCACCGTCCCGATTCAAAAAAAACTATTCCTGCGCCTCAGGCCCGGCCGGCAGGCTCTTGCGCCGGGCTTCCAGGTTCTTGAGCACCGCCTCGTAGCGCAGCGTAGCAGCCGAATACCGGTTCACCAACTCCGCAGTCTTCCTTAGAAATAGCGGATTTCTTTCCCTGATCTCCCCCAGGATCGGCGCGAACTTGGCCAGCAGGAAGAACCCCTCGCCGTTGCAATCCACGAACAGCTCCTCTGAAACCGCTCCATGAACCACCATGGCAGCCGCCATCTCCCAGTAGGAAATCACCTGGCGCAGCCAGGCATTGTGCGGATCGGCCGGGTTCTCGGCCACGGCGAAGAACTCCTCGGCCGTCGCCGGCCAGAACTCGCCCGTCACCCACGCGCGCGCCTGGCGCATGACTGCTTCAGTGCGCAATTCATAGAGCTTGAGAATGATTTCAGCATCTTCCGGGGTCGCAAGCATACGTTCCATCTGGGTTTCTCCGCTCACTCATAGTAACGGATTCAACCGGAAGCCGTTGTGAAACAGCTTTCCGGCAGCGCAACCGCTGATGGAGCCGGCATTGGCGAATGCTTTTGAACCAAGCTCACGCGCGTCGTGGCCGGACAGATTCTACGCAGTTACATCAACCAGGCTTCCTGTTCCCTGCCCATTCTGCACCAGGAAACTGGCCAGTGCCTGCAACGCTCCCTGGGTGCTTCCCGAACTGAGCGAAGTTGATATCTGGTTGATCAGGGTCTCCAGTGGACTTGTGGTCTTGGGGCTGGTGCTGGAAGTGTTCGAAGCATCCTCCGCCTTCAAATCGGCCTGCACAGTGGTTGCGTCGGTCTTGGCCGCCGCGGCATTCCCGGAAGTGAGGTCATCGAGAAGCGAGGTCACGTCTTTGGTGAGATTGTCGGAGGATGTGTTGGATGCCTCCGTCGCTACCGTAGCTTCCTCAGCCGCCAGGTCCTTCTTGAGCTGGCTCAAATCGGCTTTGGCGGAGGTGGTATCCCCAGCGGCCAGCGCTTTCAGCAGCGAGACCATATCCTGCGTGAGGATACTCAGTGCGCTGGGGGTGGTGCTGGCAGCATTGGACGCGGTACTCGCAGTGGCAGAACTAACCGAACTGGTTGAGCTTGCTTTTGTTGTCGCGGTCAAAGCGGCTGCGAGCGCGCTATCCAGGAGTGCGGTAGTAGAGGAAATAGCAGAGATTGACATGATGCCCCTTCCAGAGATGCCGGATACACATCCATGCTCCCTATCGGCAGGGGTCAGAACTAATTTCAAGGTTTTTTAATTCTTTATTGCGCAACCGCGACGGCTTCACGGCAAACGCGCTCTTGAGGAAAGCCTTCAGGGCGGCCTCTACTGAGAAAAGCCACCCTGCTCGACCTGGTAATCCATTCATTCCATGCCGGATCCATCACCTGAAACCGCTTTACGCCGGCTGCAAATCCTTCTTGCCGTCCTTCGCTTCCACCACCGGCCCGTGCGTCTCGGCTGTTGGCGGCGGCGGCGCGTCTCCGATGCGCTTCGAGTAGTTGCACACGACCGTGCTCTCCGCCGGCGCAGCCTTCTTGCTGGCGCGCTTCTTCGGCGCAGCCTCTTCCCCGGCGGCCTTCTTCTTGTTCGGGCATTCCAGGAAAACCCCCGACTTCAGCGTCTTCTCCACCAGGTACGGGCTGCCGCACTCCGGGCACTTCTCAGCCACCGGCTTGTTGTTCGACGTAAAGTCGCATTTTGGATAGTTCGTGCAGCCCCAGAAGATATTGCCCCTGCGCGCCTTGCGCTCCGCCAGGTCGCCCTGTCCGCACTTCGGGCACTTCATCCCTTCAATCAGGTTCTGCTTCACATACTTGCACTTCGGATACCCCGAGCACGACACAAACTCCCCATAAGCTCCCTGGCGCAGCACCAGCGGCTTGCCGCACTGCGGACAGTCTTCGCCCGTCTGCTGGGGCGCCGATTGCTTCTGCTGCTGCTTCTGGCTCAGCTTGCGGAATGTCTTGCAGGGCGGATCCTCGTTGAAGCCCGGACACGACATGAACATCCCGAATGGCCCGCGCCTGAGCACCATCACCCGGCCGCAGTTGTCACAATACTCTTCGGTTTCCCCCGCCTCTTGCGCCTCCGGCGTGTTCATCTCCGGCTTGCCCGCCGTGTTCTCCTTGGTGAACGTACAGCTCGACTTGTCCTTCTTGTCATAGGCCGAACAGGCAAAGAAGCTGCCGAACTTACCCCACTTCAACACCAGCGGAGAGCCGCACAAGTCGCATTTTTCGTTCGTCGGCTTCTCCATGCGCTTGATGTCTTCCATCTTCGCGTCGGCGTCCTTCAGCTCTTCCTCAAAGTGGCCGTAAAAGCCGTTCAGCAGGTCGGTCCACTTCTCATTGCCTTCCTCGATCTCATCCAGCTCCTCTTCGAGTTTGGCCGTGTAAGCCACGTCAAAGATGTACGGAAAGTTCTTCACCAGAAGGTCGCAGACCACCATCCCAATCTCGGTGGGATAAAAGCGGCCGCCGATCTTGGTCACATATTCGCGGTCCTGGATTGTGTTGATGATCGACGCATAGGTCGATGGCCGGCCGATGCCCTTCTCCTCGAGAACCTTGACCAGGGATGCTTCGTTGTAGCGTGGAGGCGGCTGGGTGAAGTGCTGCTCGCTGTCCAATCTGTTCAGCTCCAGCTTCTTCACATTGTCCAGATTGGGCAGCTTGTTGGCTACCTCGTCGTCCTCGTCGTCCTTCTCGGCGATTTCGTAGACTTTCAGGAATCCATCAAAGCGCAACACCGAGCCGCTCAGGCGGAAATCATACGTCTTCCCTGTCTTCGAGCTGACGGCGGCAATCTTCGCCGTCGTCACATCAAAGACGGCCGGCGCCATCTGCGAGGCCACAAACCGCTGCCAGATCAGCCGGTAAAGCTTAAGCTGTTCCTCGGTCAGATAACGCGCAATCGAATCCGGGGTCCGCGAAACATCGGTGGGCCGAATGGCTTCGTGCGCGTCCTGCGCCGCCTTCTTGCCCTTGTACAGATTGGGCGTCTTGGGCAGGTATTTTATCCCCAACTCATTGGTAATCCGCTCCCGCGCTCCGGCAATCGCTTCCGGCGACACGCGCGGCGAGTCCGTTCTCATATAGGTGATGAGGCCGGTAATGCCATCCGCGCCCACATCGATGCCCTCATAGAGCCGCTGCGCCACGCCCATCGTCCGCCGCACGTTGAACCCCAGCTTGTTGGCCGCATCGCGCTGCAACTGGCTGGTGATGAAAGGAGCCTGCGGTCTCCTCTGCTTCTCTGTCGACTGAACTGAAACCAGCGACCACTTTGCATCCCGAAGCGCCGCAAGCACCTCTTCCGTCGATTCCTTGTCCGGCAGCGCACCTGAGATGAACTGGTCTTTGCCGTCCTTATCCTTGCCGTTGGCGACCCGCGACGGTTCGCCGTCGATACCCACAAAGTGCGCCTTGAGCTTTGTCTCCGCCTGCTTCTCCGGGTTGAGCACGGCGTCCAGCGTCCAATTCTCGACCGGCTGAAACGCGCCGATCTCCCGCTCGCGCTCGACGACCAGCCGCACCGCCACCGTCTGCACGCGCCCGGCCGAGAGCCCCCGCCGGACTTTCTTCCACAGCAGCGGAGAAACCTGATAGCCCACCAGCCGATCCAGCACGCGCCGCGTCTGCTGCGAAGCCACAAGATCCTGATCCAGGTCGCGCGGGTGCTTGAATGCCTCCTGCACAGCCTTCTTCGTGATCTCGTTGAAGGTCACGCGGCGAATCTTCTTCCTTTCCTTCGCCGAGGTCCCCAGCTGCAGCGCCAGGTGATACGCAATCGCTTCGCCCTCGCGGTCAGGATCGGGCGCCAGATAGATTTCGTCCGCCTTGGCCGCCTCGCGCTTCAGTTGCGCCACCACCTTCTCCTTGCCGGGAGAAACAATCAGCGTCGGCTCGAAGGTGCGATGCTCCAGCTCCACGCCAATCTCTTTTTTCGGCAGGTCCATGATGTGCCCCACCGATGCCAGAACCTCGAAGCCCGTGCCCAGATACTTCTCGATCGTCTTGGCCTTGGCCGGCGACTCGACGATTACCAGTGATTTGTTCATTGCCATCCTTGATTCCAGTTTCACTTTAACCTGTCCGGCCTGTTGCACCATAGCCAGACCAGAGTTGCTGTACTTCGAAAACGCTGCCATCGAGTCGACGCGGCCACCGGGGAGCGGCGACCCGGCACTGAACTCGCGAGGGCATGCCAACTATGGTTTCGCTCTCGGCTCGGCTCTGTTCCCTTGCATTCGCGGACCGTCCAAATTCCGCCCGCGCCGCCGGCCGCTTTCGCCGTCCGGCAAAATCACCCGCAAAAGTTGCACCCTACCATGGAACACCGCTTTGTTTCCACTCGCAAGCCTGTTTTTTCTTCCCCATTCGCCCCATTTGGTTCGGAATCTCCGCCGCCATGCGCCGCTTTCCCTCGCATGATTCCGTTTATAAACAACACTTTGAACTCCGGCTGAACCGGCAAGCAAGGGAAAAAGGAGAAGGATTTGCCTAAGCTCGGACTTCGGCCTTGGAAACCGAAATAGAGCTTTCCGCCTTTCCACGCCTCCCCATTTCTACTGTCGTGTCTTCGTCGTTCAATTCAGCGGCACCGCACTGCCAACGGCGATGGTCGTTAAGGGAGAATAGCGCGGATGCTTAGGGATTCGGCGACTTTGCCGAGTTTTCCGTCCAGGGTCCATATTTGGGTGCCCGGAGTTGCCAGGCAGGAGGCAATCAAATGTGCGTCCGTCAAGCCGATCCCCTTCGAGGCAAATCCCCGAGCTTCGATCATGTGCCGAACATCCTCCAACCGCACCGGGCAGACTGAAATCAGTTGGTCGAGATACGCCAGCGTTCTTCGGCGTTCCGGCAACGTGCAGAGCGCTAACTCCGCAATCAGAAATGGGTGAATGCAGAGTTGGTCATTGGCAATCAATGTGTCCAACTCTGCCTTGTAAGCGCCAGTACGAAACATGGCGATCCAGATTGAAGTGTCCGCGAGAATCACTGTTCGTCTACTCGCAATCTCCGTACGTCTTCAATGTTGGGGGCCGTCCCAGCTAACGCCAGGAGCCTGCGACCGGCTTCCCGCGCAATCAACGACTTAAGCGCGGCACGAATCAGAGCCGCTCTTTCAGTCAGGCCGCTGTACTCTTCTGCCGTTCGTAACAGATCGTCGTCGAGCGATACAGTTGCTCTCATATTTCCCCCATGCACCAATTATAGCACCGATCCGTGCATTAAAGTGGTGTCTATTGGGTATGATTGCCGCGTTCCAGAAATGCCGCCGTCCCAGTCACGACGGTGTCGTACCATAACTTATTGTGGTCACTGTACTAAAGCAGCCAACCCACTTTTCGGAATTACTGTAGACCGAAAGCATACACTAAAGTGGCTTTTTCTCTCCGGGGTCCCCGGCGAGCGATTTTTGCTCGCTGGGGTGGATGAAAAAGCCACCGTTCACTGCTCTCCAAAAGTCTACGCGTACTCCGAAAATGCTCTAGTTCATTCCCTTCACAGCAAGCGGCCGCCTGAACAGAATGAACGCCATCGCGCCAATCGACAGCAGAACGAAAGTGCCGGGTTCCGGCGTCGTCCCGATCACCGTGCCAGATGCCTCAATGGGATCCAGGTAAGCAACAGTCTGGTTGTCGGACTCGAGTCCGGCGCTGGTGGTCTCGGTAAAGACGATTTCGTCAATGTAGCCGGTCGTATCGAAGAAGTTCAGGAAAGCATATTGTTCCCCTGAGTCCTCTCCCTTGTAGGCCCCGCTCGGGTTGCCGCAAAATGCGTTACTCGAATTGGGGCAGGAGCCAACCAGCTTCTGGAACAATGCTGGCGTGAAGTCATACAAGAGCGTTTCGGTTCCTTGCGCGTTCTTCTCGTAAAACTTCAGGTCGTTCCCCGCGTCCAGCGCTGAGAACCATAGCCCAAAGTAATTCACGCCGGGAAGATCGCCGGAAGTAGTCAGTTTCAGCGTGTAGCTGCCATCTGACACCGATGCGAAATAACCCGTTCCTCCGGTGCCGCCGTATTCATTCGCGCCGCTGACCGTCAAAGACCCGGAGTAAGTTCCCGATATCGTCCCCGTCGGACTGCCCACGGTCGTCACCACGGGAAACACCCCTGCTGCCGGCACAGACGACTTAGCGAAGCTCTGCTCGCCAACCCAGCATATTGAGGTGTCCGAACACAATGCCGTCGTATCAGGCGCTTCCGTCTTCGCCGTCAAATACGTGGGCACAATCGTGTCGCCGTACAACGCGGAAGCCGCGCCTGCTGCAAGGAACGCCATCAAAGCTAACTTCATCCAGCCCTTCGCCGCGAGCAATTTCATTCGAAAGACTCCATTCTGGGAAACTCTATTTTGGACGTTGTGATTCCTTCAGTTTAACTGAGACTGCAATCCCTCTCTCCTGCATGTCAGTCTTTCTTTGGTAACAACAAGTAACATCCTTTTTACCCACTCCAGATCATAATCTGGCGTTGGAAAACTCAATAACTTCGTCCTGCACTCTTTCTCTCACATCGTCCGCACGTAATTCTTGCCCGGCAGACTCCGTACCCGTCCCGCCATCTCCAGTTCGAATAGCGCCGTGAAAACCTCCGAGGAGGTCAGTTGCGTCTCCAGCAGATCCAGAATCTCGTCAATTTGCAGGCTCTGGTCTGCATGCAGGACTTCCAGCACGATCGACTCTTCTGGCCGCAGAACAGGATCTGGCAATAAAGATGCCGTGGTCTCCGATTTCGATTCAGCTGGCGCTTCCGCCTCCAACTCCAGCCGCACCTGCGAGGGCAGCTCCTCCCACACGTCCTCCCAGGTGGCCACCAGCTTGGCTCCCTGTTTAATCAGCGTGTTGGGCGTCCACGAGCCCTTGCTGGTCACGTTGCCAGGCACCGCAAACAGGTCGCGGTTCTGTTCGGCGGCGCAGCGCGCCGTCACCCGCGTGCCAGAGTTCTCCGCCGCCTCCACCACCAGCACGGCCACGCTCAGCCCGCTCAAGATCCGGTTGCGCCTCGGAAAGTTCTGCGGCGCAGGAAACGTCCCCATCGGCAATTCGCTCACAATCGCCCCGCCCAGCGCCAGAATCTCCTCGGCCAGCTTCTTGTTCTCTTTGGGATAGACCACGTCGATGCCCGTGCCCCACACGGCAACCGTCGGCATCCTCGCCGCCAGAGCCCCACGGTGCGCGCAGGAGTCGACGCCCCGCGCCATCCCGCTGATAATCAGCAGCCGCCGCGCTGCCAGATCCCGCGCCAGCATCTCCGCCATTCCCGAACCATACGGCGTCGGGTGCCGCGTCCCCACAACCGCGATTCCCGGCCTGCTCAGCAGTTCCGCCCTGCCGCGAACCCACAGCACCGGCGGCGGATCGTAGATTTCCTTCAGCCGCTCCGGATACTCCGCGCAGCCATACGTCACCACCGTCGCCCCCTGCGCCGCTACCCGCGCCCACTCCGCCTCGGCCGCCTGGCGCGCCTTGCCGTCGAAGATGAACTGCGCCGCCTGGGCCGGGAATCTCAACCCTTCCAGGGCTGTCAACGGCAGCGTAAAGATCTGGCTCGCGGTCTCCATCTCTTTCACCGCGTCCAGAATCCGCTTCGGCCCCAGCCCCGGCGACAACGCCAGCGCCAGCCAGGCCAGCCGCTCCTCATCCAGTTCGGGCGTAGCCGCGCAGGCTGCGTCTTCGGTCAATGTGCTCATTGTTTTGGTCCGTGTGTCCTGAAATTGCACACCGGTTTCCTCTTGGGAAACCGAAACCGCGCTCGTTGGTAATTTTGCCCAAGTTACCCTTAGCAGACTCTCATGTCAAGCCTGGCGTATTGGCGACGCGGATGCTCCCATCGCGTCCTCCGAGAAGGCCATCCCCCAAAAAGCGCATCCTGAGCCTTGAAGCTCTGCTTCCGCATGACCGCGCCGAACCCAGTCCGGCCTGAATATTGGCTTCCTTATTGATTCGTTGCATTGACGCGGGTGCTCCAGCTTCGGCGTCTGTTTTGGGGAGGCCACGAACAGGTCTTCATCCCCGGCATGGCGCTTTGTGCCTGCGTGAGATCGAAGACCTATATTCAAAGTGGTACTCAATGACGCGATTCATGGTAATAATGTAAGCAGATTCCGGCTACAGCGAAACCAGAGTAGGCGTATCCCGGATGCACGCCCGCCAAGTGGCTTTTTCTCAAGAAAAGCCACATTGAAGACTCTCGGCAAGGGCACATTCACTCTGGTTTCGCTCTAATATCAGTACCCCTCATCGGAGCTCATCGGGTACCACAGAGAGAGAGAAGATGCACACAAGACATACTCTTTTCGGACTCATGGTTTTTCCGCTGTTATGCGCATTTTCCGTTTCGGCGCCGGCGCAGGCTGACAAACACGCTTCTCCGCCTCGGCAGCAGGTTGCCGGAGCGGCTTCCCGCAACCAGCTCGCAGCCTACCTGGCGGATTTTCAAAAACATCCTGAGGACGCCACTCTGCGCGGCGAGATCGTTGCGCTGGCCAAATCCATGAATCCGGCTCCGGCGATTCCCCCACTTGCGCGCGATACTTTTGCCAGGGCTGGCGCGCAGATGAGAACCGCTTCGTCCGCGGACGGTTTCAAGGCTGCGGCCAGGCTCTTTGAGCAAGCTGCCGTCCAGGCTCCGTGGTATGCTGATGCCGACCTCAGCGCCGCCACCGCCTGCTCTCAGGGCGCTGACTTTGATGGCGCCCGGCGCAATCTCGATCTTTATCTGGCAGCCGTTCGCGCCGGCGTTGGCACCCAGAACGCCGAGGACTTGAGGCGCGAAATTGACAGCCAGCAAGCCAGGCTGCAGTTTCAGCAGGCGTTGCAGCAGTTTGCCGCCAATCCCAGCAACACCGCCCGGCAACAGATCATCAAGCTGGCAAAGGCCAGCGGGACCGCGCCGGATATCCCCGAAGAGGCCCGTGGGCATTTTGTGATGGCCACAGTCCTCATGAACTCGGCCGAGGGCAATCCCGGCTATGAGCAGCGCGCCATTGAGGAGTTCAAAGCCGCCCTCCTGGCCGCGCCCTGGTGGGGGGATGCCTATAAGAAGCTGGCCACCGCCCAGACAGCCGCCGGGCAGTATTACGAAGCCATCGCCAACCTGAACTTTTACCAGCTCACCCAGTTCGTCCCCGACCGCAAAGCGCAGGACGAGATTTACAGGCTGATGGCGCTCGGGCAGACCACGGCGGACCAAAAGGAAAAGGAGCAGGCGGAAGAACAGCTGCGCAAGCTCCGTGAGGATAATCGGCAACAGGAGCGTTCTGCCGTCGAAGGCAGGCAATTTACCATCGAGGGAAGGTGGTATGGAATCCCCGTGCCGAACGACTATTTCGTCGGAGATAAGTCGAAACCGGAATGCGACTACATCATCACCCAAAGCAGCGGACGATGGACAATCAAGAATGCCTGCTCCCGGCCTTCATGGGCCATCGACAAGATACGAGTCGATGCCAGGCAAATCAGTTTCCGCCTGTCGGGGCATGATCCTGCGTACTCCTTCGCGGAGGTCAATGTCACGCTGGGGCTCTCGGATGATGGACAGACTTTGCTGGGTCGCGCCACCGCTTACGATAAAACCTACACCCCCGTGAGTGACCGCTCTGTTCGTTGGACTCGCCGGGTAGAGTGACGGCGGAAGATGAACTGAGATGCGATCCATCAATCATGGCAAAGGCCTTGCCAAGGTGCATTTCACGAGGGCGGCGCCTGAGCGCCGCCCTTCTCTTTTGGCTATGGCATTTTCACTGATAGTGTAAGGGAGCTCCGTGCCCCATCCATTTCACGTTTTTTGTGAAATGGGTGGGAAACCACGAATTCAACCGTACAGAAAAAGCGAAAATGCTCTGTATCCTGGCTACCCCGTCAACCCCAATTCTTCACCTCACGCAAAAAGGGGCCGCTCCCCGAAGGACCGGCCCCTCTTTTGCTAACTCGCTAACCCGCGGCCTTACTAACCCCGCTAACTCCGCTGCCTTTCGCTAACTCCGCTTTCTCTCAGATCTCCCACCGCATCAGCGTCGCGCCCACCGAGAAGCCCGCGCCCACGGCGGCCATCAGCACCAGGTCGCCCTTGTTGAGCTTGCCCTCTTCGACGGCCGTCTCGATGGCCAGCGGAATGGTCCCTGCCGACGTATTGCCGTACTTCTCGATGTTGACGATCACCCGGCTCGGGTCCATCCCCAGCCGATCCGCCGTAGCCTTGATAATCCGCAGATTGGCCTGGTGAGGAATGAAGCAGCCCAGCTCCGCGCCAGTCACGTTGTTGCGCTCCAGCAGCTTGGTTGTGGCCTCGGCCATCTTGCGCACGGCAAACTTGTACACCGCCGGCCCGTCCTGGTGGATGTAGTGCATGTGCTTGTCTATGGTCTCGTGGCTGGCCGGATTCAGGCTGCCGCCGGCCGGCATATTCAGCGCCGCCGCGCCCGAGCCGTCAATCTCGTTTACGTAATCGATGAAGCCGATTTCGCCCTCTCCAGCCGGTTCCACCAGCACCGCTCCGCCGCCGTCGCCAAACAGCACGCAGGTCGTCCGGTCGGTATAGTCGGTCATTCTGGTGTTGGCGTCCGCGCCGCAGACCAGCACCTTCTTCTGCGCTCCGCTCTCCACCATCTTCACGCCCGCCTGCAGCGCATACATGAATCCCGAGCAGCCGCCAGACAAGTCAAATCCCCACGCTCCCTTGGCCCCGATGTTGTGCTGCACCAGGCAGGCCGTCGAGGGGAACATCATGTCCGGCGTCACCGTGCCCACAATGATGACCTCAACCTCGCTGCCCTCGATGCCCCGCATCGCCAGGCATTTTTTGGCCGCCTCCGTGCAGATGGTGCTCACGCCCAGCCCCTTGGCCAGCACGTGCCGCTCGCGGATGCCCGTGCGCTCCATGATCCACTGATCGCTGGTTTCCACCATCTTTTCGAGGTCTTTGTTGGTCAGAACTTGCGGGGGGACATAGGTTCCGAAGGCCGTAATCTTGGCGCGACAGCCCACGATGGGGCGAACACTAAGGGTCAATGCATTTCTCCTTGAATCTTGAACTCTGCGGCTTGAACTATGGAAGCAGTTCCCTGTTCTCCGGTCAATATAAAACTTCCGTCATCCTGAGCGGCCCGGAGCGTACCGGGGTCCCCGGCGACTGGTCCTCGTCGCTGGGATGGATCGCGGAGAGGAGTCGAAAAAACTGCCGTTGCTCTTCCGCTTCAATCTCAACCGGACCGAACCAAACAACACTGCTTGGGTGCCCCACCCTCGCCGCTGTCATTCTGAGCGAAGCGCAGCGTAGTCGAAGAACCTGCGTCTCGTTCCCTTGCGGCTAGGGTGGGAATCAACGCCCCCACAATCCAACCGCAAAGCGCCCACGGCGCAAAAAGCGCCGGGTGACCTACTGCACACGCACTAGCCCGTTACCGTTGCTTCCTTCCGGACCTGGCGGGGTTGGCGGGATTACGTCGCGTAGGACCCGGCACTTGCTGATTCTACCACCTTGGGACCGAGGATTCAGGGATCAGCGTTCAGGGGCAATTGCCTCATTCCAGGCCATCCCGGAAACGGCCGATCCGCAAGAGATCGCGACTGCAATTCACGAATACCACGGCTGGTGCAATGGCCCCTTCGCGTCGACTGAGGTTGAGTGTTTGGTTGCCATTACGTCGTTCGTCAGCACCTCTGTAACCGGTTTTCTGAGACGCCCTCCAATCAGAGCAGAACAGACCAGACTGTGACGTGAGTGTTTGCAACAATAAGGGCACGCTTACTCTGGTCCGCTCCAGATCGCACCGCGGAAGCGAATGCGGGCTCTGCAAGGCGCCGAGACCGCAAGTTCATCGAGAAGTGCTGTTTGATATTGGAGAATCGCGCCAAATGACTCTGGACCCCATCAAAACGCCGTTTTCTAAGGAGGTCCGATAACATGCCTTTAAGCCTTGGCCATCAGATGGAGCCCTTAACCCATAAGAGACACCTTGATTGGAAGCGTCTCGGCATCATCTCCGGGTTTGCGATCCTGCTGGTCCTGCTTATCGCGGCAACCATGTTCCTCGGGCATCAGTTGCAAATTCAGATCGGCAACCAGGATCGGGTCACACACACGCGACTGGTTCTATCCGAGTTGAAGGAAACGGAATCGCTTCTCAAGGACGCCGAAACTGGCCAGCGCGGCTTTTTGTACACCGGCGACGTGAAATATCTGCGGCCTTACGACTTCGCCGTTGCCCAGGTCGAACGGCACGTCGATAACCTTGCGCGCCTGACCGCGGACAGTCCCCGTCAACAGGCAAGGATTCCTGAACTGCGCAGCCTGACCAGCGCAAAGTTGGCTGAACTCGGTCAAACCATCTCCCTCCACCGTTCAAACCATCCTGACCAGGCCAAGGCTATGGTCTTGTCGGATCAGGGATTCGTGGAGATGAGCAAGATCCGCGACCTGACCGCTCAGATGGAGGAGGAAGAAACATCCCTGGAGTCTTCCCGGATTGCCGCATCGCAAAAAAGCATTCGTGAAACAGTTTTTTTGGTTTATCTGGCCTGTCTTCTCGGCGCGCTCAGTCTTACCCTTCTGGCGTATTTCGTCCTTCTCGAAATGAATCTTCGCGAAAAATACCTGCTTGACATATGGAATCGCGAGGAAGCGTACAGGGTGACTGTCGACTCCATCGGTGACGCCGTGATCTGTACGGACGATCAGGATAAAATCATCTTGCTCAATCTGGTAGCGGAAAGATTGACCGGCTGGTCACAGGTGGAAGCCAATGACCATCCCATGGATGAAGTCTTCCGGATCGTGGACTCTGTGACTCGCAAAAACATCTCCAATCCGACGGACGTGGCTGTCAAACAGAACCGGATTGGGCATCTGCCTCCAAACTGCCTCCTCATCCGTCGGGATGGACATGAAGCCTTCATTGAGGACTCCGCCGCCCCCGTTCACAATCGCATAGGAGAGACTACCGGATCGGTCATCGTTTTCCGCGACGTGAGCACGGCAAAGGCCTTGGCGGAAGAGGTACAGCATGCCGCCGAGCATGACTCTCTCACCGGTTTGCCCAATCGATTGCTCCTCAATGACCGGCTCGGTCAGGCCATCGCCTTGGCGCAGCGTAACAAAACCCTCGTCGCGGTGATTTTCCTGGATCTGGATGGCTTCAAGCACATCAACGATTCCCTGGGACATCTGATCGGCGACAAACTGCTTCAGTCCGTCGCAAAACGCCTCCAGATGCAAATACGCACACCGGACACGGTGAGCCGGCAGGGAGGGGATGAATTCGTCGTGCTGCTTCAGGAAGTGCAAAAGCCGGAAGATGCGGCCATTACCGCCAGAAGAGTGTTGCAGGCTGTCTCGGAGGTTCACACCATCGGCCGGCACGAACTTTATGTCACCGCAAGCATCGGCGTGAGTTTGTATCCCGACGATGGACTGGATGCGGAGACACTTCTGAAAAATGCTGACACCGCGATGTACCAGGCAAAGGAAAATGGACGTCAGTGCTACAAGTTTTTCACCTCTGCCATGAACACTCGGGCCGTCGAGCGCCAATCCATTGAGGAGGATCTGCGCCGCGCCCTCGAACAGAAGCAATTCTCGTTGGATTACCAGCCGAAGATCGATATTAAGACCGGCGCCATCAAGGGGGTTGAAGCGCTCCTCCGCTGGACGCATCCCAAGCGAGGATGCGTGCCTCCGCTCAGCTTCATGCGTATAGCGGAAGACTCCGGTCTCATTCTGCCCATCGGCGCATGGGTCATGCGCGAAGCATGTGCGCAAGCCAAGGCCTGGGTTGATCAAGGACTGCCTCCAGCGATCATGGCGGTGAATGTCTCGGCCGTCCAGTTTATGAACGAGAATTTCCTGGAGAGCATCTTTGCGGCGCTGAACGACACAGGCCTGGACCCTGGGCTTCTTGAACTCGAGTTAACCGAGAGCGCGCTGATGCATCAGCCCAAACTAGCCGTTTCAATTCTGAAAAGTCTCCGGGATAAAGGGGTAGTGGTATCCGTGGATGACTTCGGCACGGGTTACTCCAGCTTGAGTTATCTCAAAAAGCTTCCACTGGATATCTTGAAGATTGACCAGTCGTTTGTTCACAATCTCAGAGACAATTCCGACGATGCGGCCATCACAATCTCAATTATCAACTTGGGCCAAAGTCTCAAACTGCGAGTCATCGCCGAAGGAGTTGAAACAGCCGAAGATCTGGCCTTTCTGGATGCGCACGATTGTGACGAGGCGCAAGGGTTCTATTTAAGCCCCCCGGTCTCTGCCGAGCAATGTGCCCACCTGCTCAGCCGCCCATCATTTTGCCTGACTTCTTAGTCGCCAAGATCTTCCCGGCGTGCATCGCATGTGTTCCAACCAGTTCGCATCAAGACGAATTGAAATGGAGTTCAGCAGTCAGAACGAGTTCAGTACACCGCTGCAAGTCTACGGCTGGAATGAGTTGCGGCCAACTCGCCAACTCGCGATTTCCGCGAAGCGGAAGCTAACTTGCTGTTTCTGTTTTGCATACGGCGGGTGGGGGCTTCCACCGAGCCGAAGCTCCGCCCCGATACAATGAACTTGTGACCAAAACCATTCCGCCCACGCCCCCCACGGTGGGCTTTATCTCCTTAGGCTGCCCCAAAAACCTCGTCGATTCCGAGGTGATGATGGGTCTGCTCGACCGCGCCGGCGCGCGCCTGACCTCTCATCCCGAAGAGGCCGAAATCCTCATCGTCAATACCTGCAGCTTCATCGACACAGCCAAGCAGGAGTCAATCGACGCCATTCTCGAAATGGCCCGCCACAAGACCTCCGGCCGGGCAAAAAAGCTGATCGTCGCCGGCTGCCTGGTCGAGCGCTATCGCGACGAAATCCGCAAGAGCATCCCCGAAGTGGACGCCGTTATAGGCACTGGCGAGCTGGAGTCCATTCTCGAAGCCGCCGGCCTCGCGCCCGTCGCGCCCTCGCCCTTCAGCATCCTCCGCGCCAGCCAGTCTGCTGAAACCCGCCCCGGCCAGGAATCCCAGGCCGGCACCCACAAACACGGCCATGATTCGGTGAAGGGTACGGGCTTCAGCCCGTACATGAACCCTGCCCAATCGGCCGGGGCTTCAGCCCCGGAAACCGCCTCCCGCCCCGAAGGCAATCTCCGCGAGCGCCAGGGCCGCTTCCGCCGCGACGCCTGGCAGGGCGCGGCGCGTCAACTGCCCACCTACCTTTACGACGAGCAGACCCCGCGCCTCCTCACCACCCCCAGCTCTTCGGCCTACATCAAAATCGCCGAAGGCTGCGACCACCCCTGCGCCTTCTGCGTCATTCCCAACCTGCGCGGCAAATTCCGTTCCCGCCGCCTCGCGTCCGTCGTCGCCGAGGCCAAGCAGCTCGTCGCCCGCGGCGTCCGCGAAATCACCCTCATTGGCCAGGACACCACCTGTTACGGCGAAGACCTCGGCATGAAAGACGGCCTGGCCCAGCTTCTCGACGCCGTCGCCGCCATCCCCAACCTCCGCTGGCTCCGCTTCCTCTACGCCTACCCCAACCGCATCACCAATCGCCTTCTCCAGACCATCGCCCGCCACGACAACATCTGCAAGTACCTTGACCTGCCCCTCCAGCACGCCTCCCCCGCCATTCTCAAGCGCATGAAGCGCGGCGGCAGCGCCGGCATTTTCCTCAAAACGCTCAAAAAGATTCGCGCCGCCATCCCCGGCGTCGTTCTCCGCACCGCCTTCATCGTCGGCTTCCCCGGCGAGTCCCTCCGCGATTTTGAGATTCTGGAGGAGTTCATCCGCGAAGCGAAATTTGACTGGCTCGGCGTCTTCTCTTATTCCGACGAGGAAGGCTCCGGCGCCTTCGCGCTCGACGGCAAAATTCCCCGCCGCACCATCGAATCCCGCCGCCGTCGTCTGATGAAGCTTCAACAGTCCATCAGCAAACGCGCCAAGCAGCATTGGGTGGGCCGCGAACTGGTTCTGCTCGCCGAAGGCGAAAGCGAAGAAACGCCGCTCCTCTGGGAAGGCCGCACCGAGTTCCATGCCCCTGAAATCGACGGCAAGGTCTACATCAACGACTTCGGTCCTCTGGATAATCTCGAACCCGGCCGCTTCTACCGCGCAGTCATCACCGAAGCCCACGACTACGACGTTGTCGCGCGCATCCTTTCCGCGGCCCTGTAGACTGGTCGCGTCAGTGCGAAGAGGCGGAAGCATGAGCATTTATACCGGGACGGACGCTATCATCAACCGTTTTTTGTTTGCGAACACGGCAAACCAATATCAGCAAAGCACCGCTCTGCGCATCCTCAGCGGGAGAAGAACTTTCTGCCCGGATGCGGCGGCTCTGGTGCGCGAATTGTACGAATGCATGGAAGAAACCTGGCTGGGATCGACCCGCCGCCTCTCAACGCAGCCATCAAAGAAAAATTGGCGATTCACGCAAGAGCCCAGCATCGACGAGAAGAATACGAGCCGCGAAAAGCAGGTTGAAAAGCGCATCGCGTATCTTGCGCTCGAAGGAAAGCTGGATGCGAACCAATGGGCAAATCAGGTTCCTGTCGCATCGGGGCTCCTCGGGGTCCACACCGATAAGAAAGCCTGCGTCGATATTGCGTTTCGGCAAGGGACACACAGCTTTGACCTGCTGGAACTGAAGATGAGTTCCAAATCGTGCCATGTGCTGTGCGCGATGATGGAGGTGCTTCGCTACGGGCTCATGTATTTGTTCTCGCGGCGGCGCGCGCGCGACCTGGGTTATGGGATCGGTGGCGCTGGACTGCTGGGCGCTGAAGCAATTCGTCTCATCGTGCTGGCGCCCGAGGCGTACTTCCGTGAAGTACCCAACCCGTGGCTGCGCGCGGTGTGCCACGAGCTTGCCGCCGGGCTGGCAGCCGAGCTCAGCCGCGAAGGACCAGAAGGGCTATCGATGGAGTTTGACGCGGAGCAATTCCCACCGTCGTTCGCATGGCCCTGCAGCGACGAGGAACTGGTGCGTGCGCTGCTCGGACGGCAGCGGGTTTGCGCATGAGTGCGGCTCAGACTTCACGATCATAGCGAAGCCGAAGCAGGGCCAGGTGCGCTGGCGGATTCGGACGGTCCCACTCTGCCCACAGGTCGTGATAACTCATGGGAATCAGGCTGATGCTGGATCCTGCGGCTCGGCTGGCAAGATCTTCCGATTCTTCGCGATGCGTGCGGCATTCAGGCCAGTCAGCGCGGTTGCGCGGCTCCCAATAGAGATAAATCAACCGCACCGTACGCTCTCCAAAGCATGACATCAGGCCCAGCGCGTGCTTCACCAGCTGCGCCGCGTCGACGTATTGATAGCGAGTTGGATTCATCCGTAGTTGTTCGATCTGAGCGAACCAGGGCGAGTGCCCGTGCGTGGCCCGTAATCGGTCATACGAAGCGGAGAACTGCGCGGGTTTCGGTTCCATCCACTCAGTGCATTTGGACTCGATGGCAACTGGCGAGTCTCCGTAGGCCAGCAGGTCGAGGTGCGGCGGCGTTCCACCCAGGCCTGTAGGGCATCTGGCCTCGAAACGCATCGTCTCAAACCCTGTGACTCCCCCGATGCGCAGCATCCGTGGATCGCGGCGCCATGGTCCAAACGTGTTGACCACGAGTGCGGCCGAGGAATGGGCGGCGCAGAGCTTGCCGTCAAGCTCTTTGCCGGCGCCGGATGCAAGATCACCGACGATGCTTTCAAGGGGAAGCCCGTCGATCAGGTTCTGGTCAAAACTGGAGAAATAGCCAGTATGGTCACACGGCGCAATACAGGCTTGACGCGCGCCTGCGGCCAAAGCTGCGTACGAAAGCTGTCTCAGTTCATGGCTCATGGTTGGAATTCACGTATGCTCACCTTGTACCATAAGAGTCGAGCCTGTCCCAAAGCAGGCCGATATTGGTATCCCATGGCACCCAGGAAAAAATCCGCCAAGCTCCTCCACTGCCCCACCTGCGGCATGTTGGTTCGCCGCACAGACGAAGACTTCCCTTTCTGTAGCGACCGCTGCCGCAAGATCGACCTCGGCAAGTGGGCCATGGGAGTCTATAAAATCAGCTCGCCCGTCCTTGACCCCGAAGTTCTTGAAAACCTCGGCGAAATAGGCGGCGGTCAGGATGAAGACTCCGATGACAACTAGCGCGCCCACTTCAGCCCCCGCCGCCCACAAGACCTTTTGGGCCTGGACCGTCGCCACCTTCTTTGGCGCGGGCTTCGGCCGGCCCGGCCCCGGCACCTGGGGCTCGGTCGCCGCTCTTCTTCTCTGGGCCGCTTACGCCTGGGGCATCTCCTCCGCCTCCGGCGCGCTGCTCGTCGCCCTGTTCGCCGCCATCGCTCTGGCGCTCGTTTTCGGCATCCCCGCCTCTACCATCGTCGCCCGCGAAAGCGGCCGCCACGACCCCGGTTTCGTGGTCGTCGATGAAGCAATCGGCCAGTGGATCGCCCTCGTCGGCAGCCAGGCCAACTGGCGTCACGCCCTCATCGCTCTCGTTCTCTTCCGCCTTTTCGACATCACCAAGCCCTTCCCCCTCCGCCAGCTCGAAAAGCTCCCCGAAGGCTGGGGCATCGTGCTCGATGATGTAGGTGCCGGGCTATATGCTTTGGGTGTAGCATCGCTTTTGCATCTTTGGATTTGATATGCCAGGCGCTTACGCCAAATCCGCTTCCGGACCCATCTCTTCGCCGCGCATCGACGACATTCTGCCCGCCGCCGCGCTGCCGGGCGGTGAGGTCGAGCTGACCGGCGCAAATCTGGGGCCTTCAGTCGGTCCACCGGCCCTGCTGCCCACCGTGTTCGTGGATGCCCAGCCAGCCCAGGTGCTGATGAGCCGTCCTACGCGGCTGGCCTTCCACGTTCCCGAAGATGCGGCGACAGGCCTGATCCAGGTCAGCAATCCCCGCGGCCTCAGCAACACAGCCCCTCTGCGCGTCGCTCATCAGCTCTCCGACGGCCTGCATCCGGTCACCAGTCCGGCCGTCAGCCGCTCCGGCATGATCTACGCCACCATCTCCGGCGCCAGGGGCAAGCAAACCCCGGTCTCGGTCGTGCGCGTCAGTCCCGACGGCCGCGGAACCCCCTTCGTCACCGGAATCCTCAACCCCACGGGCCTGGCCTTCAGCCCCGAGGGTGAACTCTTCGTTACTTCGCGCGCCGAGGGCAATGTCTACCGCATCGACCCAGCCGGCGAGCCTGTTCTCTACGCCGAGGGCATGGGCGTGGCCACCGGCGCGGTCTTCGACATCGAAGGCAACCTCTTTGTCGGCGACCGCAGCGGCACCATCTTCAAAATCAACCCCGACCGCCAGATCTTCGTCTACGCCACCTTGGAGCCCAGCGTCTCGGCCTATCACCTGGCCGTCGACGCCGCCGGTACGCTCTACGTCACCGGTCCCACGCTCTCTTCCAACGACGCCATCTGGGCTATCGACACCCACGGCGACGCCCGCGTCTGGTATAGCGGCCTGGGCCGTCCGCAGGGCCTGGCGCTCTCGAAAGAGGGCGACATCTATCTGACCGCCTGCCTTCATGGCCGCTGCGGCGTCGTGCGCGTCACCCCGCAAGGCGAGGCCACTCTCGTGCTCTCTGGAACCAATCTCGTCGGCCTGGCCTTCTCACCCCTCGGCACCGCCATTCTCTCCACCAGCGACGCCGTTTATGATGTTGACTTGGGTGTCGAAGGACTGAATCTGTTCTAGGCTCTTACAACTGATCTCTGATCCCTGACCCCTGATCTCTGCCCTTATGAAAAGCGAAATCATCGCCATCGGCTCCGAGATGCTCACCCCCTTCCGCCAGGACACCAACTCCCTGCATCTCACGGAAAAGCTCAACGATCTGGGCGTCACCGTGGCCTTCAAGACTATCGTCGGCGACCGCCGCAAGGACCTGACCAACGCCATTCGCGTCGCCCTCGGCCGCACTGACATTGTGGTCATCACGGGCGGCCTTGGCCCCACAGAGGACGATCTGACCCGCGAGGCCGTGGCTGAGGCCCTCTCGCTCTCGCTGCGCCGCGACGCCGCCCAGGTCTCCGCTTTGGCAGCCCGCACCGCCGCCTGGCGTCTGCCCATGCCTCCCAACAACCTCAAGCAGGCCGACGTGCTCGAAGGCGCAACCCTCCTGCCCAATCCCAACGGCAGCGCCCCCGGCCAGTGGCTCGACGCCACATGGGAGGGCTACCGCAAGCTGCTCATGCTCATCCCCGGCCCTCCCAGCGAGTGCCTGCCTCTCTTCGATGCCGAGTGCCTGCCCCGCCTGCGCGAACTCCTGCCCGTCCGCCACATCGCCCGGCGCACCCTGCGCGCCGCCATGATCCCCGAGTCCCAGGCCGACAAGCTCCTGGCCCCCATCTACTCCACCTTCAAGGACATTGAAACCACTATCCTCGCCCACGCCGGCGACATCCAGCTCATCCTGCTCTGCTCCAAGTCGAACCAGGCCATCGCTCAGCAGCGCGTCGACGAGCTGGCCACCCGCATGGAAGAAGCCCTCGATGACTGGTTCTATTCTTCCGATGGCGAGTCTCTGGAGCAGATCGTTCTCTACTATCTCGGCCTTCGCCAGGCCACCCTTGCCGTCGCCGAAAGCTGCACTGGCGGCATGATCGCCCAGCGCATCACCAGCGTTCCCGGCAGCTCGCGCTCCTTCCTCGGCGGCGCAATCGTTTACTCCAATGAGCTAAAGACCTTCTTCGCCGGCGTTCCTTCGGACCTGATCGCCCAGCACGGCGCTGTCTCCGCAGAGGTGGCCGAGGCCCTCGCCACAGGCATTCGCGAGCGCACCGGCGCAACCCTCGGACTCGGCATCACCGGCATCGCCGGCCCCACCGGCGGCACGGATGAAAAGCCCGTAGGCCTGGTCTACATCGCCCTCAGCGACGCCCAAAAAACCGAAATCGTCGAAAAGCGATTTATGGGCGGCCGCGACCACATCCGCCAATACGCCGCCCAGCAAGCCCTCGACCTCATCCGCCGCCGGCTCAGGTAATGCGTTGGTGTCACGCCTTCCGCTCCGCGGGGAAGTGCGGCTTCAAAACCCATCTAATATAGAATGTTGGGTACAGGCGGAAGCTGCTCAAAATGCGCAAGCGAAAATTCAACCCGAAGCGGCGCATAATTAATTCCACCGACGAAGCAGCGTTGCAGGCGCTCTCTCAGAGGGTCGGATATGCCGGAAATCCGGCCCACAAGAAGCATCCGGCCGATTTTGGGCTGACGCCTCCTGCACAGCCTCGGTTGAATAAAACCTTGTGCGACGGCACGCAGGTCAAGCTGCATTTGGCAATGAAATTGTTGCGCACCGGAGCGAAGATGGGTCTTATCTCGATTCAAGAGCACAATGGGCTCCCACAGAACATCTGGGCTGTGTCTCCGAACGGCGTCGCACTTGAAGCTCAACTTGACAATGTCGAAGCAGCAACCTACCACGGCTACCCCATGGGGCTTGACGATCCGCTCGCAAACGAGATATTGGCACGATGGAAGGACGGTGCGCCAAGTGAGTGAGTCACTGAACATTTCTGTTGCAGAATGGCTGGCTGGCGACATTGGAAACCCCGTCGAAAGGGCAACCAATGCTGAGCTCTCCATCGTTATTGGCGATCACCGGGTCACAGAGGTCGAAGACTTTGAATCGAAGACGGTCCGACAGACGATCAGGGCTTCAGCGGGCTTGGTAGCGATGTGGTTCGTTGCCAATTGGTGGCGGCTTCATTGGGAACCCGAACCTAGCATTTCGACGCGCGAAAACCTGACATGGGCAATGTCACATCGCATGCCAGCGATTGGTGGTGGATTCGTCTGGCCTGATCTGGCTTTTCAGGGATCGGATGGATCACAGATATTGGCAGTCTGCAAGAGTCATGTTGTTTCAGAAGAGCTGTCCCCCATTCGTTATCTGAATAGTTTCTCGGCAGTGATTGACACCACTGTATTTGAAAACAGTGTTTCTGCGTTCGTTGAAACTGTCCTTGCCAGGCTCCATTCCTGTGGAATTCGAAGAAGCGAATTACATGATCTGTGGAGCGATATCCATTGCGAAAAAGAAAGCGCTAAGGTATCTTCGCATCGGAAGTTAGAGGCGCTCTTAGGTCTCGATCCGGACGAAGACGATCAACTGATAGGCTCACTTTCCAAATGGTCTAAATCATATGGCAAGCAAGCCCTGGAAGAGATTTCCGCCTCGACGGACAGAGCCCATATTACAAATATTCTAAAGGAAGCCAAAGCGGCCGCTCAAGGAGTCAAAACTCTTGCCGAAATGCCTAATTTGGTAGAAAGTTCGACCTTGATGAATCGACCGGTCGACACTGCTCCGTGGCAAGAGGGGCAAGCCACAGCTTATGCTCTTCGGAAAGAGTGGCAACTCGGCGATCAGCCGATCTCGGATGAAACATTGGCTGATCGCCTAAGCATTACACCCCGAAAGTTGCTCGACGTGAAGGAGAAGGCGCCGTTCTCGTTCGCTGTTAGCAATGGATCTAAATTGGGCTTTGTATTGAATCGTCCGCATAGTCACGGCAGGCGCTTCGACACTGCTCGTTTAATTGGTGACCACATGGGCTTCGATCTTAACGATCAGTTAAGGCCTGCCACTGGGGCCGTGACGACTAGGCAGCAGTTCCAACGCGCCTTTGCGGCCGAGTTCCTCTGCCCCTCTGAGATGATACGCGAGCGCTTTTCAGGAAAACTGGATCAAGGGCGCATTGGCGATGCCGTGGCTGGCCTTTCGGCAGAATACAAGGTTTCAGAGCAATTGATCCTTCATCATATGCAAAACAGAAACGTCCTCCCTTCAGGAATAGGCCAAGCATCGCTTCTTTGCGCATAGCGATATTGCGTTTATCTCATTCTTCCTTACGCCGGACCGGTCGCGCCTGAATCATTTTTTCCTTCCGCATATGGGCAATCCCGTAAGCCGACTGCATCCGCATTAGCGTATCCATCTTCACCCCGAATGCCTTCTCGATGGGCAACGCCATTTCTCCTGAAAAACCAGACTTGCAGTTCAGCAATTTCGACAGCGCGGGCCGAAAGACGCCCAGCGTTTCGCGCCCTTCTCCGCCCCACCTGCTAAACTCACAATCTGTATGATTCTCGCAATCCTCCTCATCGCGGCCGGTGCTTATCTGTTCGGGTCTTTTCCCACCGGGTACCTGCTCGTCCGCCTCTTCCGCCACCAGGACATCCGCCAGTCCGGCAGCGGCAATATCGGCGCCACCAACGTCCTCCGCTCCGGCGGCAAGGGCCTGGGCGCGGTCACTTTCCTACTCGATGTGCTCAAGGGCTCGGCCGCTGTCTGGCTCGGCGGCCTTGTCGGCGTCCTGCTTCTGACCCACTGTCCCGTGCGCGACCTCCAGTCGCTCGCTGCTCTGTTTGCCGTTCTCGGCCATGTCTTCCCCGTCTGGCTCCGCTTCCACGGCGGCAGGGGCGTCTCCACAGGCTTCGGCGCGTTCCTGGTCGCCGCACCGCTTGCCGCTCTGGCCGCTATCTCCGTCTTCGCGCTGGTTCTCGTCTTCACGCGCTATGTCTCGCTGGCCTCCATCCTCGGTGCAGCCAGTTTTCCCGTCTTTGCCTGCTTCCTGGTCCGCGGCGACCGCCCGCTGTTCTACATCGCCGTCCAGTTTGCCGTTGCTTTGCTCATCATCGCCAGGCATTACCAGAACATCCGCCGCCTTCTGGCCGGCACTGAATCCCGCCTTGGCGCCAGGAGGTCCGCATGAGCCGCATCATCGTTTTGGGGTCCGGAGCCTGGGGAACCGCCCTCGCCCTCTCCTTTCACCGTCGCGGTGGTCACGAGGTTTCTCTCTGGGCGCATAGCCCCGAGTTTGCTCAGGAGATTATTGACGCTGGCGAAAACAAGCCCTTCCTGCCCGGCTTTCCCATCCCTGCGGGCCTCACTGTCACCGGCGATAACGCTGCCCTTCGCGAGGCCGAAATCGTCGTCTCCGTCGTCCCTTCCGAATTTCTCCGCTCCACGCTTGCCCGCGTCGGCCCATATCTCCGCCCCGGCCAGGTCATCCTCAGCGCCACCAAAGGCGTTGAGAACCGCACCTTCCTGCGCATGACCCAGGTCATCGCCTCCTGTCTTGAAGAAACCTGCCCTCCGCAAGTCAGCCTCACCGTCCCCATCGGCGCGCTCAGCGGCCCCAGCTTCGCCCTGGAAGTCGCCCAGGGCCAGCCCACCGCCGTCACCGTCGCCTTCGACGACCCGGCCTTCGCCGCCCGCATCCAGAGTGAATTCTCCTCTGAGTCTCTCCGCCTCTACACCAGCACCGACGTCATCGGAGTCGAACTTGGCGGCGCTCTCAAGAACGTCATCGCCATCGCCGCCGGCGTTGCCTCCGGCGTGGGTCTCGGCTACAACTCCGCCGCCGCCCTCATGACCCGCGGCATCGCCGAAATTACCCGTCTGGCCGTAGCCTGCGGCGGCCATCGCGAAACCCTCGCCGGTCTGTCCGGCGTTGGCGATCTGGTGCTCACCTGCACGGGCTCGCTCAGCCGCAACCGCACTGTAGGCCAGGAGTTGGGCCGCGGCCGCAAGCTCCCGGAAATCCTCGCCAGTCTGGACGGCAAAGTCGCTGAAGGCGTCTTCACCACTCGCGCCGCCCTCGGCCTCGCCCGCCGCCACAGCATCGAAATGCCCATCGCCGAGCAGATGGAGCTGATCCTCAACGAAGGCAAGGACCCCCACGAAGCCATCCACGAGTTGATGCTCCGCCCCGGCAAGGACGAGCGCTAACCATCGTCTTTTGAGCAGAATGGCTTGAGCGCCCAAATGTCTGGGCGCCCTATCCTTTCTGTCGTCCTGAGCGAAGCGCTGCGAAGTCGAAGGAACTGCTTCTTGTGATTCCTGGCGTAGGGCGGAGACCAGAGCCTGCAGCTACGGAATTATGCGGTCAGTGACCAGTTGCGTTCCGTTGTTCATGGCAAACCACTCGATGTTCAGCAGCCAATTCTCGATCTTGAGATCCGGTCCATGCCGCCATTCGTCGATTGACATGGCAAAGGCGAGCCTCCTACGATTTCGGTGTTATCGAGTCAAAAAGAGAGAGGCGCCATTGCCCAATGGCGCGATGGGATACAACGCGAATGCAACCCTTATTTCCAACTGAATTCATTGCGCGGCATGGCTTTCGATCCATCCGGACTGCGCTCGCATGCACAACCATGCTGATCATGCTGACGGTGGTTGCCGACGCTCAGGACCAGGCCAGCCGGTTCGTGCTTGAGAGAAATGACAGAACGATCGTGCTCGAGCCCTATGCGGACAACATCGTTCGCATCACGATGAGCGCAGAGAAGCCGGCGGCGCTTGCGGCGCCCGGATATGGAATCGTGGGCGCCCCCTCGATGGCCGGATGGACCCAGCAGCGGGAGCCGGACGGCTATGACGTCATCCGCTCTGGCAGATTGGTCATCCGTGTTGCTCCCGAAAATCTTCCGCCACCCCACGCCTTCCATCTGGATGCGTTGAATCAGTCGCTCAGGGATCACTACTTTGGCGGCGGCGGCAATGGGCACGGGCCAAACAACAACATCATTTCCGTAGCCACTTTCTCCGGCAAGCAACTGCTGAAGCTGGATAAATGGTCCATGGTCCCCAACCACCCCGCGGCATCGCCCGCGAATGCGGACGGCAAGGAAGGCCCGGGCTACCGCGTTTCCGCTACCTTTGACTCGCCGCAAAGCGAGCATTATTACGGCCTCGGCCAGCAGCAGCAAGGGTTTCTCGACCTGCGCGATCATCGCATTCAGTGCTGGCACGATTACGGCGCTGTTGGCGGAGAGAACGTCTGCGTTCCTTTCATGGTTTCCAGCCGCGGCTACGGCCTCATCTGGGACAACCCCTCCAAAACAACCATCGATCTCGGCTTCAACCAGTTGAATGTCTGGTCCTCCGAGGTCGGCGACCGCGTCTCCTTCTTTGTGATTGCCGGCGACAAGAGCGACGAAATCTACACGGGCTATCGCCAGCTTACCGGCGTAACGCACCTGCTGCCCAAAGCTGCCTATGGCTACATTCAGAGCAAGGCCATCTATCCCACCCAGCAGCAGGCGCTCGATGTTGCCAAGGGATATCGCGACCGCCAGTTGCCGCTGGATGTGCTGGTCGTGGACTTCCTCAACATGACCCGCCAGGGTGAAATGGATATGGACCCGGCCCGGTGGCCCGATCCCGCCGCCATGAACAAGCAGCTTCACTCCATGGGCGTGACGACCCTTCTCAGCGTGTGGCCGCACTACTCCAACGGCACACAGTTCTATGACATGCTGCAGAGCAAAGGCTGGCTGGTGCATACTCCCGATGGAAAACCGGACCAGGGATGGTCGAAGGATGCCATCGGCCCGAACATCGACACCACCAATCCCGAGGCCGCCAACTGGTTCTGGGAGAAGATTCGCGACCGTTATGTGAAGCCAGATGGCTTTGATTACCTCTGGCTGGATGAAACCGAGCCGGATATCGATCCGGCGAACGACGTTTTCTGGATCGGTTCAGGCCCGCGCTACTACAACGCTTATCCCCTGTTCCACACAGCCTCCGTATATGACGGCTTCCGGCGGGATTTTGGCGACAGCCGGAGAGTCATGATTCTGTCGCGGGCGGCGTACCTGGGAGCGCAGCGCAACGGAACGGTCTTCTGGTCCAGCGACGTTTTCTCCACCTGGGATATGCTGAAGCGTTCCATCCCGGCCGGGCTGGGCTTTACCGCCACCGGCATGACGTATTGGGACACGGACATCGCCGGCTTCTTCTCGCCGTCAATCGATGCCAATTACCACGCGGCCCATACGCCTCTCATCGATGCCTCCGACGTGCTGGATAACATCGGCAACTATGAAGACTATCCCGAGTTATTCGTGCGCTGGTTCCAGTGGGGAGCATTCCAGCCCGTCATGCGCGCGCATGGCGAGAGGATGCACAACGAAGTGTGGTCCTACGGCAAGCAGGCGGAGCCGATCCTGGAAAAGTATCTGCGCCTGCGCTATCAGTTGATCCCGTACATCTACTCGCAGGCATACGGCAGTTACCAGACGGGCGCTCCGTTCATGCGCGCGCTCTTCATGGACTTCGCCGGCGATCCGAATGTCGCCGACATTCGCGACGAATACATGTTCGGGCCTGCTTTTCTGGTAGCACCTGTTACGGAGCAGGGGGCGACGAGCCGCAAGGTCTACCTGCCCGCGGGCTCTGACTGGTACAACTACTGGACCAATGCGCGCTTCACGGGAGGCCAGACCATCACCGCCGACGCGCCCATCGACACCATTCCTCTGTTCGTGCGAGCGGGGTCCATCGTGCCGCTGGGCGGGCCAGTTCTGAGCACGCACGAGACACAGGCCATTGCGGCCGTGCGTGTCTACCCTGGAGCGGACGCGGACTTCACGCTCTATTCCGACGACGGCCTCACGTATTCCTATGAGAAGGTTGCGGGCTCCACGACCACGCTGCACTGGGATGATGCGAAGCAACAGTTCACTCATGCGGGCGCGGCGGCCTGGACCGAGCCCGATTCCAAGATCGTTGAAATCGTGCATCCGCAATAAAGCAATCGGTGCATGACGGCATCTGACGAGACGCCGTCATGCATTGATTCAGGCCCGCTGTCTGGCTTGCCCCCAAAGTGCCTCCCATGCCTGCGCGATACCATATAAAAACAGCGAGGCAGCGAAATGAACAAGACAATGAGATTGCTGACAGCAGCGTTGATGTCGGCCGCTCTGGCCTGGACGGCGGCGGCCCAGCAGCCCGCGCCCACACGAGTCATCGGCTTCATGACCGACTTCGGCGTCAAGGACGATGCCGTGGGCATCTGCAAGGCAGTGATGGAAGGCATCGTGCCCGGCGCGCGCGTCATCGACATCACGCACCAGTCGGAGCCTTACAACATCGCCATGGGGGCGCGCTTTCTGGCCGGCTCGGCGCCGTACTTCCCCAGGGATGCGGTCTTTGTGGTGGTCATCGATCCCGGCGTGGGCTCGACGCGCAAGGCCATCATCGCCAAATCCAAAACAGGCCAGTTTTTCGTCGTGCCCGACAATGGCCTGCTCACGCTCGTTGCTGACCGTGACGGCATCGCGGAAGCCCATGAGATCACCAACCCCGCGTGGATGATCGGCTCCGGCATCTCCTCGACCTTCCATGGCCGCGACATCTTTTCGCCCGCCGGCGCGCATCTGGCCCGCGGCGACGACTTCCGCCAGGCCGGCCCCGCGCTTGACGTGGCGAAGCTGGTCCGCCTCGAACTGAAGAACGCAACGATTGATGAGAAGGGGCTGCACGGCGAGGTCATCGCCACCGACGGGCCCTTCGGCAGCCTGGTCTTCAATGTGCCCGCGGAGACCTTCGCCCGGCTTGGCTACAAACTCGGCGATCAGGTGCCTGTCACGTTTGCAGGCAAGAGCTACATTTTCCCGTTCGTGAAGACCTTCAGCGACGTGCCGGTAGGCAAGGAACTGTTCTACATCGACTCGCGCGGCCGCCTGGGTCTGGCCATCAACCGGGGGGATTTTTCAGCGGTCTACAAGTTGGGCGCGGGCGCGGAGCTGACGATTCCGAAGAAATAGCAGAAGATTTGCGGATGATTTAAATCATTGCGCCCCAGGTCTCGTTTCTTGAGACCTGGGGCTCCACGAATCGCTATCGTTTATATCAGAAAGATTATCCGGTCTTACCGGATAATCTCGAAGCGCTCCCAGGGGCAATTGCAGACCGGGCAGCGCTCGTGTTCCTCTTCTGTTTCCGAGGTATAGCCGCAGACCGGGCAGATGTAAAAGTCGCGCGCTTCGCCGATCCACGAGTCCTTCTTTCCCGCCGCCAACAGGGCAATCGCCTCGCTGAAGAGGCGGGCATGGGTCTTCTCGGCTTCCAAAGCTCCATTGAAGGTGCGGATGGCGGCCGTGTTCTTCCGCTCGGTGGCCTCCGCCAGGAAGCCGGGATACATGGTGCTGACCTCATAATTCTCGCCGTTCAAAGCGGTCTTCAGGTTTTCGAGGGTGCTCTTGACATCCGCGATCTGAATCTCGCACTCCGCATGACCACCCAGCATATTGATGACGCGGGCGTGATTGGCTGCATGGATCTGCTCGGCGCGCGCCGCGGCGCGGAAGAGGCTGGCAGCCCCATGCAACTCGTCCTCATCGGCCTTGATGGCAAAGGCTGTGTACTTGGCGTGCGCGTTCGACTCGCCGTCAAAGGCGGCCATCAGGTTCTGAACGGTGACGGCATTTGCCTCGGCAATTTCTGACATGAGTAAATCCTCCCAAAACTCCGTTCCAGAGCCTACGAGCGGCGCAAGTGCCTCGGCTGTGACGCCGGTTACACACGGTTAAGAGGCGGAAAGCAGCTCAAGCCGCCGAGCGGAAGGCTGGAATAGAGAGCAAAACGGCGGCAACGGGAGAGCCAGCGGCTCAGATTGTGGCGATCTGGCTTGCGAATGGCCACCGAATGCCCTGCGTTCGCGGTCACATCCGGCCGAATCTGCCCGCTTTATAATTGAAGTGATCCAAAGAACCGTTCTTGTTGCAAGGTGTGCAGTGCCTGTAGATAGGCCATCGGCTCAATCTGTGTCGACTTTCTGGGGAATAGCCATCGTCCATGGCCGTCCCCAGCGGGAAACAGGCTCTGCGTGCTCGGGCCGCGGCCACACCGTACCCACAACAACAACCTCTCCGATGAGTCTTCCGGCGCCACAGGGCTCCATCGAACGAATGAGACTCTTATCCTCAACCCAACCGAACAAAGGAGTGCAACTCCAGATGCATACACACGAAATTGAACAGATGTGCATAGTTGCCAAGGGACCGAATCACGGTCCGGCGCCTATTCCACAAGAAGGCCACTGGACCAAGGCTAAAGAAGTGAGCGACATCTCCGGTCTGACCCACGGTGTGGGTTGGTGCGCTCCCCAGCAAGGTGCTTGTAAACTCACCCTGAACGTCAAAAACGGCATCATCGAGGAAGCGCTGGTTGAGACCATCGGCTGCACCGGAATGACCCATTCCGCCGCGATGGCCGCTGAAATCCTTCCCGGCAAGACCATTCTTGAAGCCTTGAATACCGATCTGGTTTGCGATGCCATCAACGTGGCGATGCGCGAGTTGTTCCTCCAGATCGTCTACGGCCGCACCCAGACCGCGTTCTCCGAGGGCGGACTGCCCATCGGCGCCGGCCTCGAAGACCTGGGCAAGGGCTTGTGCAGCGTGACCGGAACCATGTACGGCACCAGCGAAAAGGGCGCGCGCTACCTGCAACTGGCCGAGGGCTACGTCACTGAACTGGCGCTCGACGAGGATAACGAGATCATCGGTTACAAGTTCGTCAAGCTCGGACCCATGATGGACTCGATTGCCAAGGGAGTGGATGCACAGACCGCGCTGACCAAGGCAACCGGCACCTATGGCCGTTTTGCCGACGCCGTCAAAACCATCAACCCCCGCAAGGAATAAGGAGAAGATCATGGCTTTATTTGAAGGATACGAAAGACGGATTGCGCAGATCGACTCCTTTCTTGCCGCGAACGGCATTGAATCGCTCGAAAAAGCCGAGAAGATCTGCCTGGACAAGGGCGTTGACGTACGCAAGATCGTGAAGTCCATCCAGCCCATTTCTTTTGAGAATGCGGGCTGGGCCTATCTGATTGGCGCGGCTGTCGCCATCACCAGGAAGCAGACCATAGCCGCGGAGATTGCCGAAACCCTCGGCACCGGCTTGCAGGCTTTCTGCATTCCGGGCTCTGTTGCCGATGACCGCAAGGTTGGCATCGGCCATGGTAATCTGGCCGCCATGCTGCTGCGCGAAGAGACCGGCTGCTTCGCTTTCTGCGCCGGTCACGAATCCTTTGCCGCCGCTGAAGGCGCCATCGGCCTCGCCCGCTCCGCCAACAATGCCCGCAAAACTCCCCTGCGCGTCATTCTCAACGGCCTGGGCAAGGACGCGGCGATGATCATTTCGCGCGTCAACGGATTTACCTATGTCCAGACCGAGTTCGACTACAAGACCAGCAATCTGAAAGTCGTTCGGGAAAAGGCATACTCCAAGGGCGAGCGCGCAGCCGTTCGCTGCTACGGCGCCGACGATGTGCGTGAAGGCGTTGCCATCATGCAGCTTGAGAACGTAGATGTGGCCATTACCGGCAACTCCACCAACCCCACCCGCTTCCAGCACCCGGTCATGGCAATCTACAAGAAGGAGCGCTTGCTCGACGGCAAGAAATTCTTCTCGGTTGCTTCCGGCGGGGGCACGGGCAGAACGCTTCATCCCGACAACATGGGCGCTGGTCCTGCTTCCTATGGCATGACCGACACCATGGGCCGCATGCACTCGGATGCCCAGTTTGCCGGATCGTCTTCCGTGCCCGCGCAC
>Ga0255353_1000132_pt1 | contig 47833 bp, 38 predicted proteins | sample HBST25metaG_FD_189941 | JGI IMG/M metagenome (GOLD analysis project Ga0255353, IMG submission 189941) | Peat soil microbial communities from Stordalen Mire, Sweden - H.B.S.T25 | ecosystem: Environmental > Terrestrial > Soil > Wetlands > Peat | place: Sweden: Norrbotten County, Stordalen Mire...
TGTCTTCGACCATGGTGTTGGGGCAGAGGCGGCTCCAGGCGGCTCCGGCGCGGACGGCCCAGGCGTCGGTGTTCCTGCGGCGCTCGGCAAGCGGCTCGGGCGGCCCCTGATCGGGCTCGGGGCGGCCCAGATTCAGTTGCGCCTGGGGGCTGAGGCTGGCCGGGACCGGCGCCACGCGGGTCACGTGCGCCGTGCCTTGGGCGTCGATGTAGCTCGAGTCGCGCTGCGGAGCTTCCGCCGCGGTGGTGGGCTGGGGCTGAACTACCGCGGCAGGCTGCTGGGCGCCCAGGACTCCGGATGCCAGCAAAAGCAGGAGAGTGGCAGGACAATGGATGCGCTTCATGGGGTTGGCCTCAACCGGAAAATCGATTTTCACAAGCATTCCCGGCCCAATCGGCGGGACCCGTCCACGATAGCAGAATCGTCGGGAAGAGGGCTTTTCAGCGTGAAACGCAGCGCAACCCTGAGACAGCGCGGTCTTCTCGTAGGGAGCAGCCCGACTCGCAACGACGAGTTACGGCTGGGATGAACTGCCGCCAACTAGCTAACTCGCGATTTCCGCGAAGCGGAAGCTAACTTGCTGATTTTGTTCATAAAACTCTTCATTCGACCTTTTTGCTCCTTGAGAAGATCTGAAAATAGCCCCCGGTGGGGCCCAGCGCAACTGAGGGAAGCCTGGATCTGCTGTTGCCGACCTGCCAGCCGTCCCGTAGGGATGGCAGGAAAATAGCCCAGGGTGGAGCGCAGCGCAACCCTGGGACAGCATCCCAATCATGTTTTCGCGTCCCGTAGGGCCGCGCTGAGGGATTTCTTCGGCACTGAAACCCCTTCATGCGATTGCCCTGCGGGCTCGGCAGCGAAGAGGAGCGTGCTACCGACCCTCCCCTTCGCTGACCGTCTTCTTACTTCATCAATGCGGTAGAACCAGCAATCCGGTTTCCAGAAGCTTCTCCGTCAACCGGTCCAGGGCCATGGGAAACTTGTACGAGATGGTGCGCACGCTCATCCCCAACAACGGCGCCGCTTCGCTCTGCGTGTACTCCTGGAGAACGATCCGGCTCAGCATTTGGCGATCCAGCGATCCAAGCTGGTTGAGACACATTTCCACGTCGAGAACAAAGATGACTGCGTCCTCGAATGTCCGGATCGGTCGGCTTGAGGCCCATCCCCTGGCGATGGGTTCGCCCAGAATGGACGGCGTCCTCCCTACCTGCATCGAGGCGTACAAATAACGCCGCAACATGCTCTCCGTGTGCTTCCGGTAAAAGGCCAAGCTCACCACCGGTTCCGCTTTGGGCTCCCTGACGACTGGCCTTACCGACGCCACAGGCTTCTTTTCGTATCTCCTCCGATCCTGGATCCAGGTTTCCTGCGGATTGCTCGCTCCCCAAACCGTTGACAACTGAAGCGCCGCGCTCATTCGGCGCCCCCATTCGCTTCCGCCACTGCCCAAACCCTGATCAGCGGCTTGTTCCCTGGGCGTCCCCTGCGTTTACGGCTCTCCGGCGTCGGAAAGTCCTTCAGCTTCGTTTCACATTCCTGGCAGTACACATTTCCCTGAGTCTGGGGGCGGTACCAAAGACAGCCGCACCCCTCGCAAACCTTCAAATGCACGCGCAATTCCATGACGAAGTCTCCGTGTTTCTGCGATCTCCCGACGGCACTGCTTTACCAACTTGTTTCCGCGGGGCAGAGAGAACCGGGCTCGGCTGCTCAGGGTTCTTCTGCCCTGATGGGGGATAGCCTCCCGTCTTCTCTCGTTTTTTGTTGTCATGCTCATAGCGCGCAGATTCTGGAATTTCCCCGCTCGGACTTGCTCGAACGCCTCTCGTGGGCGTTTGAGGTGGGAATTTGCCGTCCACAGTAGCCTTCCCTACTGCGGCGATTGTTCATTGCCGGCTGAAAAGGGCAGAATCTCGCCCCGTTTCAGCCCTGAGGCAATGAAACGTTTCTTAAGAAATTCCCACAAGCCAGAACAGGATTAAGTAAAGCCAATCTAGAAAGTTGATTCTCTTGCGTCAATCTCTCCCTAACCTTTTACGGCTTAACGCTTTTCAATCGCATACTAAGCGCCGAAAATGAAGGCCAATCAGCCCTTTCAGCTTTTCAGAAAGAATAGGACGACCGTTCGTCCCCATTGCTGGTGGCGAATGATCCACAAATGAACTTTACCCAGATGCACGAACGTCTCCGCCTGGAACTGCTGCGCAGGATACAGCGGGGCACGCTCAGCGTCTCTTTATTGGCTCGCCAGACCGGATTCGGCCAATCCCATCTCTCCAACTTCCTGCACAGCCGCCGTCAGCTTTCGCTCGAAGCCCTGGATCGCATCCTGAGATCGCAGAACATGGACGCCAGGGATCTTTTGCCCGCGCCCTTTCAAACCGGTGCCGGGACTCCGGACGGGGAAAACAGCATGGTGCCGGTGGTCTCCCATGCTGCGGCGCTCTTCGAGCCCTTCATCCGGCCCTCTGCCGTGCAGACCATGCTTCATCTGCCCGCCGGCCTGTTGCAGTCGGTCCGCAGCCGCCCCTCCAATCCGCGCCGCGCCTGGCAACGGTTCGTCGCGGTCCGCATCTCAGCCTCCGACGCGCTGCCCATGGAGCCGCTGGTCTTGCCGGAGGCAATTACCCTCATCGACCGGCATTACAACTCCCTGCTTCCCTACCGGCCCAATCGGCCCAATCTCTACGCAGTGCGCCAGGGCTCGCACCTTGCCCTGCGGTATCTCGATTTTGTCTCCAACCGCCTGGTCCTGCGCCCGCACGCCATCGCCTTCCCCGTCGACCTGTTCGAAGTCGAGCCCGGCGAATCCCCCAGCGACCTCATCGCCGGCCGCATCGCGCTGATCCTCAACGAGCCGTAAGGAACTGCGATTGGGTGCCCCATCCTTTCCGCGTATTGTGCGGAAAGGGTGGGAAACCACCATGAATTCTTTTCATGCCGGATCGCTAGGACTGCCTCGCCTGGCGGCTCTTCATCTCCTTGAGCAGCGTCTCCACCTTGTCCTCGCTCTCCAGGGCCTGGAACTTGTCTTCCAGGGTCTCGGGAGCCAGCAACTCGCTGGCCGCGGCGTTTTCCGCGGACTGGATGCGGACCTTGCTCTGCATCCGTCCCAGCGCGTGTTCCTGATCGTTACCCACCACCTGCTGAGCCTTGGTGGCGCGGCCCACCACCTTGGCGCGACGATGCTCCGCCACCAGCATTTCGCAGTGCGCGCGCGTCTCGTTCAGCTTCTGTTCCAGCTTGTGCAGCGCCTGGCGAAGGTTGTCCGCCTCGTGCTTCTGGTCTTCGGCCTGCGCCCCAAAACCAACCACCAGCTGGTCGGCGCTCAGGGCGCGCTCCAGGGCGGCGCGAGCCATGTCGTCGTGGCCTTTTTCCACGGCCAGTTCGGCCTTGCGGCGCCACTCGGCGGCCTGCTGCTCGTGCTCGGCGCGCTTCTTCCCCAGCAGGTGCTCGTCGGCGATGGCAATGGCCACCTGCGTCTTGACCTGGAGCAGTTGATTCTCCATGTCGAGCACGATCTGTTTCAACAGCCGCTCCGGATCCTCGGCCTTCTCCACCAGGTCATTCAGATTGGCGCGGAGCAATGTGCTGACTCTCTCCAACAATGCCATGACAAACCTCCTCGTTTGAACTGCTTCGTAGTGTGCTTTCCCATGTCTCGGAATCGAGACCTGGGGCGCCAAGTTATAAGCTACTTATCCTCGGGCTTGGTCTCCTCCGGCTTGGTCTTGATAGCCTTCACATTGGACATCAACTGCTTGATGTCCATGCCGCTCAGAGCCTCAAACAGAGCCGGCACCTGCGCGGCAATCTTGGTCATGTCGCCGGTGATCTTGTGGATACCCGAGGCGTCTTCGTTGCCCGTCGAAACGATGGTGATCCTGTCCACCTTGCTCAGCGGCTCGGCCATGGCGCGCACCACGTCGGCCATGTTGGTCAACAGCTTGTCCACCACGGCAGCCTGGTTCCACTGCTGGTAGGCCTCGGCCTTCACGTTCATCGCCTTGGCTTCCGCTTCGCCCTTCTGGAAGATGATGCTGGCTTCCGCTTCACCCTGCGTGCGGATGGCGGCGGCGCGCCCCTCGGCCTCCGCGGTCAGGCGGTTCTTTTCCGCGGCGGCCATGTTTTCAATGCGCTGGCGTTCGATTTCAGCGCCCTTCAGCACGGTGGCGATCAGTTCCTTTTCATGGCGCGTGATTTCAGCTTCCTGCACCTTGATCTGGCCCTCTTTCTCCACCTGCTGCACCTTCACCTGCTCGAGGGTTACCTGCTGCAGCATCACGTTGGTCTGCAACTCGTAGGCCTTGTCGGCCGTAGCCTGCTGGCGGCGGCTCTGCTCGGCGTACTCGGCCCTCTTGATCTCCAGGTCGCGCTGCGCCTCGGCCTGGCGGGTTTGCGAAGCGGTCTCGGCAATCACCCGCTCCTGATCGGCCTGCGCCTTGGCCACGGCGGATTCGCGCAGAGCGGTAGCGCGCTTGATGGCCGTGTCGCGTTCGGCGTCGGCCGTGGCCATCTCCGCGTCGCGCTTGATGCGGGCCACGTCCGGGCGGCCCATGTTGGAGATGTACTCGTTCTTGTCCCGCACTTCCTTGATCGTGAACGAAATCACCTCCAGGCCCATCTTGCTCATGTCTTCCGCGCAGGTGGCCCTCATCCGTTCGCCCACCATCTCCGGCTCCTTGACGATCTGCTCCACCGTCAACTGGCCGATGATGCCCCGCAGGTGCCCTTCCATCACCAGGCGGATCAGTCCTTCGCGCTGCGCCGGAGCCTTGGTCAGGAACTGCTCGGCCGCGGTCAGAATGGAGGCCTGATCGCTGCGCACCTTGATCTGCGCCACGGCCTCCACGGTGACCGCCACGCCCTGCCTGGTATAAAGATCCTGCTGCGGAGCCACGTCGAAGCTCATCAGCTCCAGACTCAGTTCGCGGCAATTCTCCACCATGGGAAAGATGACGGTGCCGTGACCCTTGATCACCCTGGGCCCGCGGAATCCATACACAATCAAAGCCTCGTTGGGCCCGGCCTTGCGATACATTCTCGCCAGCAGCCCCAGGATAAGAATCAGCGCCAGTATGCCTAATCCGACAAACAGTACAAGATCATTCGTCATTGAGGTCCCGGCCCTTTCGCCCGGGAGATAAGCGGTTGATGGTTTTTACAGCTAACAGTGATTAGCTAACAGTGATTAGCTAACAGCGATCAGCTGTCAGTTATCGGTTAATTGCTTTCAGATGTCAGTTAACAGTTGTCAGCGGTCGAAAACTTCTAACTGACAACCGCTTATTGATCCGGCCCCAAAAGATTGCATCCCCTGAGAGCTGTCATCCTGAGCGAAGTCGAAGGATCTGCAGTTGCTTTTGCTCTGCTCCGTATCAACCCAATCGGGCCGGATCAATAACGCTTCGAGCCGGAGTTCCGGCCCCTCTTGGGAAATAACTTGGCCAAAAGCCCCAGCAGGAAGATGCCCACAAGGATGGCCATATCCGCGATCAGCACGGTCGAGTTGGTCATTTCGATCCCGGTCCTTTCAACCGGGAAGAAGCTTGTTGATGAGGGAGTAGGGAGTAGGGAATAGGGAGTAGAACTACTTACTTTGCGAACGGGTGGTCGTTGTCGCTGAGCCCAAGCTACTCCCTACTCCCTACTCCCTAGCCCTTCCGACATCTCTTCCCACCGCCGCACATAGGCGATTCCTCTTTCGTAGCGAACGACAAACACCTCTTCCTGTTTTGGAATCGGTTCGCCGTCCTCAGAGCGCGCGGGAGCCGAGTGCAGCGCGCCCATCTGCTCATACACAATTTCCCCGGTGCCTTCGGCGCGTATGGGGGCCGAAACGTGGCCCACCACGCCCACCACGTCGGTTTCGTCCGCCGTTAGTTCGCGTTCGTGGGGCAAGAGCACCCTGGCCAGGAAAAAGAAGACAATGCCTCCGCCGGCCAATCCGCAAACAGCGGCTACCACCAGAACCACCCCGACCACCAGTCCGCCGTAGCGCGTCAGCAGGTACCCCGTCGCGCCAAACCAGCAGAGAAAAATCATGATCGAAAACGCATTCCACCAGGGCACCGTTGCGCCCGCCTGCCCGCCTGCGCTCTGGGGCAGATGCGTTACATGGCCCGCGGCCGGCAGATGGGGGATGTGCGCGTGCGGTAGAGGTACGTGGCCGCCAAAATGTCCCATTCCGCCCAGAAGCGAAAACGCGCTCAACAGCAGGCCCACCAGAAAACAAACCAGATAGAAAGATTCCCAGTTCATTTGTGCGCTCCCTTTTTCTTTCCGCGCCCGCCCTCTGCCCTCTGCCCCCTGATCTCCGATCCCTGCAGTTTGGGCCGCAGCACCTCGGCCAGCCGCGGAGCCAGTCCCGGCGTTTCCAGGATGGCTTCAAGCAGCAGCAGGCACTCCCGCGTGTGTTCGTGACGAGCCACCGTCAGCAGTGCGTGCTTCAACTCCGGATCGCGCCGAAAGCGCTCCGCGCCAGAGACCAGCCAAAGGTCCAGCTTGTCCTCGACGTCGCGGAGTTCGCTTTGCAGCTCGATCGAGTAGCCCTCCGGATCGTCCACCAGGTAGCCCGGATGAACCTTGAAGAACTTGGCCAGAATCTGCCGGGTGGTGTTGGTCAGGTGGGGGCGCGCGCCGCTCTCGATCTGCGACAGGTAGCTCTGGCTGATCTTCGACCCGGTCTCGGCCTCCAGGGCGCGGACCATCTCCTGCTGGCTCAGGTCGCGATCCAACCCGCGCAGGCTGCCTTCCACCTCGCGGAGATAACGTATTTTTTCGCCAAGCTTCATAAAAACTGCCGTCCGCCTTCAGTTGTCAGCCGTCAGTAGTGATCCGGCCTCAAAGAATTGCATCACCCAAGAGTTGTCATCCTGAACGAAGCGCAGCGAAGTGAAGGATCTGCAGTTGCTCTTTCTCCCTCTCCGTTGCAACACAATAGAGCCGGATCAATAAACCGCCCGTTCCTCCGGGCCATTCTGACTGCGTTTGCCTGCCATGGGAGCGCTTGTTGGCTCTCGCCCATTGCAATATGCGATAACGTTATCGCGGATTGCGATAAAATGCAAGAGGATTTTGAAAAATATTTTCGCCTCCAGGATTCCGATTGGATTTTGTGCGAGGTGGGCGTGTAAAGTGGCCTTCGAACCTACTTTTGAGGAGACTTCCTTTATGCCCCATGCGCATCCGGTCGTACATTTCGAAATTCTTGGCAAGAACCAGCAACTTCTCGAGGCGTTCTACAGGGACGTCTTCCATTGGCAGATCGAACCCGCCATGGAAGGGTATTCGCTCGTGAAGCCCGGCGGCGGCGGCATCGGCGGCGGCATCGGCGCCATGGGCGAAGGGCGCCAGCACGTCACGTTTTATGTTGCCGTGAACAACGTGGAAGAGGCCCTGGCGCTGATCGAGAGCAAGGGCGGAAAGAAGGCCTTCGGACCCCATCCCATTCCGGACGGCGGCTTCGTCGCCGGCTTCGAGGACCCCGAAGGGCATTTGATCGGGATCGTGCAGGGGCCGGCCGGAATGTGAACTGTTTCGTGTCCCACAGCCTGTCTACCAGGGAGCGAATCTCGCCCGTCCTCGCTCCCGAAAGCGAGGGAGATGAATTGCGATTTCCCTTGCGTACAATTAAGCCCCATGAGCGCATGATGTTCTTAGTCGGAAAGTAGCGCCTCCTGGCCGGCTCTACTGGCGGCGTCCTCGCCGCCAGCCGGCGTCAGAGCGAAGCATATTTCCTGGCGGTCCCAGACCTGGTACCACTGTGCAAATCGAGGATTCCGGAGGGAACAGGGGGTTTTAACCCCCTGGAAAAAGGCCAAAATAATCGGGCCTTCAGGCCCGGGCCATACGGCTGGGAAGCACCTCTTTTGATCTCGATTCCGAGCAAAAAACCAGCCGAAATCGCCGTTACCCCCACCCCCTATAGTGATATTATCGTTTTTTCAACGATAATATTATCGTAAGTCGCAAATAATGAATAACTTACAAAAATACATAGTTAACTGACAAGTAACTGGAAACCCTCGATTTTGGCCCCTTTTTAGCCGTTTTATGGCCATTTTTGGCCAAAAATGCCGCAAAATCGACGCCAAAATGACCCCTTTTTGCCGCTCCGGCGCGGTGTCGAAGAAGGACCGTTCAGCTTCGGGGTCGAGCTATCCTGGAACCGCCCTACGCCGCGAAGTCGATAAACCCTCTCTGCGGGTCGGTCGAGATCAGCTTGACCGTCAACTTGTCGCCAACGTCCAGGCCCTTGCCGCCTTGGACCAGCTTTCCTTCCACGTGCGGGTCGAGAGTGCGGACGAAGGTGCCGTAGTTGTTCACGCCGGTGACAATGGCGGGGAAACTCTGGCCGATGCGGGGCTGCAGCACCACTGCGGCGATGCGCTTCTGCATCTCGCGCTCCACCTTGCGCGCGCCGTCTTCCATCAGCGTGCAGCGGGCGGCGATGGCGTTGAGGTCGTCGGCCGTGTAGGGCTGCTTCGCCTTGGCCAGCCACGCCTTCAGCAGGCGCTGCGTCACCATGTCGGGAAAGCGGCGGTTGGGGGCCGTCGAGTGGGTGTAGTCCTGCACCGCAAGGCCGAAGTGGCCAGGCGAAACCTCGCCGGGCTTCACCAGGACGTACTCGCCAGGGCCCATCAGCTTGACCACGGCCAATGAGAGGTCGGGAAAGCGGTCGGGGTCCTTCTGCTTCTGGGCCAGCAGGAAGTCGTTGAGGAGCTTGGAGTCGGGCGTGGCGGGCAAGGTTGCGCCCAGGCCGGCGGCCAGTTGGACAATGCGGTCCCAGCGCTTGGGCGTGCGCACGATGCGCCGGATGGAGGCCACACCGGCCTGCTCGAAGGTGCGCGCGATCACGCCGTTCGCCGCCACCATGAACTCCTCAATGAGCGACGTGGCACGGTTCTTCTGCAGGCGCGCAATCTCGATCGCCTCTTCGGCCAGCATGACGGGACGGGTTTCGATCGTTTCCAGGTCCAATGCCCCGTGCTGTAAACGCCCACCCACCATCTGCTGCGCCCCCGTGTCCTGCAGCTTGAGCTGGGCGGCGAGTTTGGGGTTGGCCGCCACCTTGACGGGAGCCGGCCCCTTGCCTTCCAGCCAGGCGCCCACCGCGTTGTAGGCCAGTTGCGCATAATTCCGAACCAGGGCGCGGTAGGCCTTGCCGTCCGTGACGGTGCCGCCCTTGTCCACGCAGAACTCTATCACCACAGCCACCCGGTCTTCATTCTCATTGAGCGACGTGATGCCCTCGGAAAGCTCGGCGGGCAGCATGGGGAAGACCTTGACGCCGGTATAAACCGAGGTGGTTTCCGAGCTGGCGTGGCCGTCGAGGATCGAGCCCTCCACCACACGCGCGTCCACGTCGGCGACGCCGATAAGGACGCGGATGCGGCCATCGGGCAGCGCTTCGGCCCACTCGATCTGGTCGAGATCCTTGGACGTGTCGTTGTCGATGGAGGACCAGAGGAGGCTGCGCAAATCCTGGGCGCCGGGAACGGCGGGCACGTCGGGCCCCGCTTGGAGGTCGGCCAGTTCCTTGTCGGTTCCGGCGGGAAAGTCGGGCTGAAAACCGTGTTCGAGCATGGCGGCGTGGGCCGCGGCGACGAGATTGAAGTGGACCGGGTGAATGGATTGCATGGAAAAATCGGCTCCTCGCAACTGAAGAGCAAGGCTACCACGTAAGGGGGCCAAAAGCCGCTACCGGAAAGAAACCATCCGATTCGGTTCATTTCGGAACGAAGGGAGCAGGACAAAGCGGAAAAGCATGCACCAACAAAAAACCGGGCAGCCGTGGATGCGGCCGCCCGGCTGCTGCTGAGTGCGGAGATCAGTTCGTGGTGGTCGAGCCGGGAGCAACCACATTCACGGTCAAATAGACGCTGCGCCCGAGGACCGCGTTGTCCACGTAGGCAGAGGCGGTGATCTTGAGGGTAGCCACCCCGAGCGGCGTTCCTCCTGAAGCGGGCTGCGTGACCGTGCTGTTGGAGCAGCAGATGCCCGCGCCGCCCAGGCCCACCAGCAGCAGCACCAGAATCAACAGGCGCTGAGTGGAAATGCGTGCAAAAATGCTTGCCCGGCGGCCGAAGGGCAACAGGAAGAATCCGGCCAGCAGGGCGAGCGCCGTGCCGCCCGCGGCGCGCGGCCACAAGGGCCGAGGTGCGCGGTTGGCAGCGGTGGTGCTGCCCGAGGCGAAGGTCTGGACGACGAAGGTAACCGTGCCGGTGGGGATCAACTGTTGGGGCGTGGCCGTGCACGTCATGTCGTCCTGCGACGGAACCGCGCAGACCACCTGGATTTCATTATTGAATCCGCCCAGGCCGGTAATGACAAAGGATGCCGTGCCGGAGGTACCCTTCACGATGGTGAGGTTCGTGGCCGGGTTGGTGGGCGACGGGGTGATGGTGAAGTCCTGGATGGTAAGGGTGAGAAGATTCGAGGTCTCGGTGTCGTAGTAGAGGTCGCCCAGATAGATGGCGTAGACCGTGTCCTGCCCGCCCGGCAGCGTGGCTAAAGTGAGCGTGGCGGTGGAGGCAAAGGTCAGCGGAACCGGAACCAGCGCGGTCTGACCAAGCACGGTAGTGCCGCTATAGAAAACCACTGTGCCCGAAGGGTTCTGCTCGCCGGTCGCGGAGGGGATCGTGGCGGGCGTAACCGTAGCGGTCAGAACGACGGTCTGGCCTGGCTGCGCGGTCGAGAGATTGGCGGTGAGCAAAACGGTATCGGGCTGGGTGATGGCCACCAGAAGAATGGGAACCGAAGCGCTGGGCTGCCAGTTCAGGTCTCCCGAGTAGACCGCCGTAATGGAGTGGTTGGCTGAGCCGGAGAGCGCGACGCCGGTGAGCGAGGCTACGTTACTGGTGACTGCGGCCCTGCCCAATATGGTCGTGCCGCCGTCGTAGAAGGTCACCGTGCCTGTCAGGGTGTAGATGGTTCCGGTCAGGGCGCTGACGGGCGCGATGGTGGCGGTCAGGGTCTCGGTGGAGCCGATGGTGAGCGTCGCGGGCGTGGCCGTAACCGTGGTGGTTGTGCCGCCTTTGGCCACGGCGAGGGCGATAGCGGGGGAGGTGGAAGTGCCGTAGTAGTTGTCGCCGCTGTAGGTGCCGATCAGAACGTGGCTGCCGGCGCTGATCAGGGGAAGGTTGATGGTCGCGGTGGAGGGCGAGCCGGCGGTCACCGGTTCAACCCCCTGGCTGACCCCGTCCAGCGCGAAGTTCACGGTCCCGGAGGGAAGCACCGTACCGGGGCTGCTGGAGGTGATGTTGGCCGTCACCTGGAGCGAGCCGCCGGCGGTGGGCGTGATAGTGGCCGGGGTAATGACGATGGTGGTGGGCGCCTTGGCGACGACGATGTTGACCGCGGCGGCGATCGAGGTATTGTAGTACGAATCGCCGCTATAGGTGGCTTGCAGAACATGGGTTCCGGGAGTGACGGCGGTGAGGGTGACGCTGGCCGTGGAAGGCGAACCCGGCGTCACCGTTCCCGTGCCCGCGCTGACGCCATCGAGAGTGAAAGCCACGGTTCCCGAAGGCTTGGTCGCGCCGCTGCTGGCGGCGGTGATGGTGGCCGAGACCAGCAGGGAGCTGCCGACGGTGGGGGTTGTGGTGGCGGGAGCAATGGCCAGCGTGGTGGAGACCTTGGCCACCATGAGGGGCACCGCGGGCGAAGTCGAGGCGCCGTAGTTGGTGTCGCCGGCGTAAGTGGCCAGCAGGGTGTGCGCTCCCGCCGAAGGTGCGGTAATGCTGAGAACGGCGACGCTGCCGGCGGTAAGCGGCGCGCTTCCCTGGCTGGTTCCATCCAGCGTAAAGGTCACCTGACCGGTGGGCGCGACCGCTCCGGTGTAGAGGGGCGTGAGGATCGCCGTGAGTTGCAGCGCAGTACCGGGCGCAGGCGAGGCCGGCGAGGGCGTCAGCGCCAGCGTGGTGGGTGTCGCAGTCGAGGTGACGCTCACGGAAGGCGCGGTGGACGCGGAAAAGTTCGCGTCGCCGTTGTAGGTCCCGCTCAAGGTGTGGCTTCCGACCGCGGGCCCAGCGATGGTGAGCGTTGCGGTCGAGGGCGAGCCGGACGTCACCGGCGCTTGCACCTGCGCCGCCCCGTCCACCAGGAACGTGAATGTGCCCGTTGGCTGTGAGGCATTGGTTGAACTGGCTGTGATGGTCGCTGAAAGCACCCACGGGCTGTACGCATAGGGATTGGTGGTGGTCGCTGAAGAGATGGATGAACTGGTGGCGGTCTTGCTCAGGGTGAGGGGGACGGACGCCGAAGTGGAGCCGTTGTAGTTCCCGTCGCCGGCATAGATGGCCTGCAGCGCGTACGATGCAACTCCCAGCGCCGTCGGAACCGTAATGTTGAAGACCGCGGTGGTGACGCCGTTGGCCGTAGAGAGATTTGCGTAATAGCTATATGCCTGCGGCCCGTCAGCCAGGTTGAGCGTAATCAGCCCCGTGGGCGCGTTGGCGCCGGCCGGGGGACCGCTCGCAGTAGATACCGCGGCGGTAACGGTCACCGTAATGCTCTCGCCAGCCACGGGCTTGGTGTCAGAGGGCACAACCGTCAGAACGGTAAAGCTCTGCTCCACGTTGATGGTCGTCGCCGCCGAGGTAAGAACCTCGTAGTTCGAATCGCCGTTGTACTGGGCGGCGACATTGTAGCTGCCCACGCCCTGCAGGACGGTGTTTAGATTCAGGGCAAGCGCAGCGACTCCACTGCCGTTGAGGTTCGCAGAGGCGGTGGAGGAAAGAGCCTGGTTGGTGGTGGTGTTGATAAACGTCACGGAACCGGTGGGGACGCCGCCGCCGGTCTTGGAGAGGACGGTGCCTTTCAACGTGACCGCGGCCGAGGGGTTGTAGGTGAAGTTGGCATTCTGGGGCGTGATGGAAAAAAAGACGTTCACGCCGCCCGTGCCCACCGCCGGACTTGCACTCCACTGGCTGACCAGCGTCTGCGCATTGGCGACGCCGAGCCCGGTGGCCAGGTCGTAGCCCTCGGCCGCGGCAAAGCCGATCTGCCCTGTAGGGCCGCACCCGGGAGTGCCTGCCTGGCAGCTTAACTGTGCGCTTCCCTGCGCCACATCGCTGAAAATTCCGCTCCGCCCGCTGAGCGTGTAGAGATTCGGGGCAAGATTGCCCTGCGGACCATATTTTTCCGCCACCAGGGCGGCAATGCCGGCAAAGATGGCCGCGGAAGCAGAGCTGCCGCCACTCCGGACCAAGGTGCAGCCGCTGGAAGCCGTGGAACCGCTGAGGCAGAAAGCCAGTCCGCGATTGACGCCGTTGTCCAGGGCGGTAGGCAGTGCCAAGTCGGGCAAAAGACGGTGGTTCGTGGCTGGCGCAGAGCCTGTTTCGGCCTCCTTTGCATCTGGAATGGGCTGCCATGCGGGCGCTGGATACAAGGCGCTTTTGCCGCCGCCACCGGCATAGGCCGGATCGGCAGGGTTGGCCGGCGACCAGGCGGAGAGCACCGAAGCGCCCGCGGCAGGCCCGCCGGAACCGAATGAGGCCACGCCGGCGGCCGTGTTCCATGGCGTGGAGGCGAGGGCATTGACGGCATAGCCGCTGGTGACCGGCTCTTCGCTGCCCGCCGCCTGGCAGGCAGAGGGACCGCTGTCGCCCACGGCCGCAACCACCGCCATGCCTTCTGCGGCGGCCTGCTGGTAGAGTGCGGCATAAAACGCCTGGTGGGCCGCGCTCAGCGAGGCTTCACAGGCGGAGTAGCCCACGCTGACCGTGTGCGCCAGGGCCTGATCCACAACCGAGGCGAGCGCCAGATCGAGGCCGTCGGTGGCGCCGGTGTTGGCTGCGGGAACCAGCACAATCTGCGCGCCGGGCGCGGCGGCGCCGGCCCAGGAGGCTGCCAGTACGGCTTCGGACTCATCAGCGGTGCGCCCCGGATCGGGGCCGTTGGGAAGCACCGCCAGCGGGCTCACGGGCAACGAGAAGACGGAGCGGAAGGCGGCAATATCGCTGGCGCGGACGTTGCTGCGCGTAGGAATGGCGATGCTTTCGCCCGCTCCCAGAACTCCGGCGGTGTGTAGCGCATCCAGGTGAAGAAGCTGTGCGGCCAGTTGCGGCGTTAGGGCTTCCGCGCTGTTCGGCGAAGTCCGGGCGGCAAGTTCAGCGGCAGAGACGGCCACCGGGCGCGGAGTGGTCAAGGCCGGAGTGGAAAGGCCGCCATCCAGCGAGACCAGCCCGTCAACCAGCGGTAGCAGCGCGGCGGGCACGCTGATGCCGGAAACCAGCGCTGCGCGTGTTCCCTGGAGCGTGGCGACAAAATGGACCTGGGTATGGAAGGTCTGCTCCACCTGGGCGGCGGTTCCTGAAAACTCGATCCAGCCGCGGCTCGCGGGCAAGGGAGCTACCTGGAAGCCCTGGGCTTCGAGCCAGCCAGAGACGGCCGCAACGTCCGCGGCGGAGTTGGCGTAGGCAGCGGCGAACTCGGAAGGCGTAAGCCAGTGATGGTATTCCGAAGAGGCGGAATTCTGCTGATTGGCGAGCTCGGCGGTCAGAGCCGTCTGTTCGTCCGAAGAGGGTGAGAGCAGCAGCAACATCCGCTCCAGGCGGGTGCCGGAAGGCGTCACGCCAAGGTCCGAAGAGGCCGCGGGAGGCTGGCTGAAGGGAACCGCCACGGCCGCGGTGCTCCGCCAATCGCCGGCAAGCCGCGAGACCTGGGCCCCTGCGGAAAGGTCCGCAGGCTGGGAGGCGGGCGTTTGGGCGATGGCCACTCCGAGGCTGAATGCGAGGCTTGCTCCCAGCAGGATGGCTAGACGCCGGCCGAAGCTTTCTTTGTGTGCCATGTTCCTCTTCTTTACCGAACCTGATTGACTTGCACCTCACTCCGAACCGGAGATGGAGGATAGATTCCTATCTTGCCTCATGGAATGGTCTTCACGCCCTACCACCTTTAGGGCAGGAACGATTCAATATTCATGACGTTTCGTCCCGATTGTATAGCGGCAGAGTGTTGTCCCACAGCAGTTTCTTCGCCAGAAACCATGCGGTAAAGCGGGAGGGAGCAAGGGAGGAATACAGCAGGCGGGCAAAGAAAACGGCGGCCCATCCCGCGCGACACTGTTGCCGCAGGGGATAGGCCGCCGTTCGTGGAGCTACGTTCGTCGAGCTACTGAATGCCGAGGTCGGAGAGTACCTTGGGCTTGGGCTCGTCGACCGCCAGCAGGTTGTGGCAGGCCGCGCAATCCTGCGTAATAGCCTTGCCGTCCTTGGCCGCGTGGTCGCCATCGTGGCAGCGGAAGCAGCCGGGATAGTTCATGTGCCCGATGTGGTTGGGATGCGTCCCCCAGGTCACCTTCATCTCCGGAAAGACGTTGTGGGTGAAGATACTGACCAGACCTTCTCCGGCAGCGGTCACCAGTGCGGACTTGGTGGCCATCACCTCCGGGTGCTCGGTGCGATAGAAGGCCGCCAGCCCGGCAGGAATCTTCTGGCGCGCCTCGGCTTCGGTGGCGTAGTTGGCCTTGAGCAGTTCCAGGCTCTTCTTGTGGACCCAGGGCAGATCGGGACTTACCGCGCCTTCGGCCATGGCGCGGTTGAGCGCGTCTTCGGCCGTCTGCATGGTATGCGCGGCGCGGTTGTGGCAGTCGATGCAGTCCATCACGCGCCGCTCTCCCTGCGGCACGCCCTTGCCCGCGAGGGTCGAGGAGGCGAACTCAGTCACCGAGCCATCGTCGTTGCGCTTCTGCACCCAGGGAATCGTGGTGCGGGTGGGATCCGTGGCTACGTATTCGATGTGGCCCAGGTGAACCCCATGAATGCCGGACAGATGAGAGAGAGAATCGCGGCCGCCCAGGTGGAGCAGGACCACGGATTGCGTCTCGGTGTTCTTTTCGTCGTCGGCAAAGGTGGATTTGACCAGCAGCTTTTCGCCAATGAACCGGGCCGGGGTGTGGCAGCCCTCGCAGATCTCGCGCGCCGGGCGCAGATTCGTCACCGGCGAAGGAATCGGCGTGGGATAGTCGGGAATGTATTTCGGTGCGATGCCGGCCAGCGGATGCAGGGTCACTTCAACAAGCTGCTTGGTGCCGTTCACCTTGGCGCGGAAGTAGGAGGCGGCGCCGGCGCCGATGTGGCAGTCCACGCAAGCTACATGGGAGTGGGCGGAAACGCGGTAGGCCGCGTCCTCGGGGTGCATCACATGGCAGGACTGGCCGCAGAACTGCGGCGAATCCATGTACGCCGCGCCGCGGTAGCTGGCTACGGAGACTATCAGGAGATTCGCGATCGTGGCCACCAGCACAATGTCGATGCCGTGGCGAAAGATACGATCGTTGAAATCCACCTTGGGAAACTCAACCGGAATCAGACCTGCCGTCTGCAGTTTTTTGCGGCGCACCCAAACCCCGATCGGGATGAGAACCAACCCCAGGATAAAGACGGCAGGCAAAAGCAGAAAGAAGATAATGCCGAGGTAGGGATTGTCATTGGGGCGACCCAGGATCTCGACCAGCCAATAGCCGATCATGGTCACGCCAGAAGCGGTGGTGATGGCTCCGCCGGCCAGGCTAATGGAATTGTTGCCGAAAAACAGCGCTGGCCGCACCCAGTTTTCACGGAATCTCTGAAACACCGGCACCTTGTCCCCTCTCTCTCAAATGGATGGCCCGCGCTGCAAAAGCGCAACCCCGACGCCTCGGCCCTCGAATCCCTCGTTCAGTGCGCCGGTTCCCAAAAGGAATCGGCGCTTGAGGGACGCGGCCTTGATTCAATCGACCTTGATTTGATCGACCTTGATTCAATCGATCTTGTCTGGATCGGCCGTGGTTGCGCTCTCTGGGCGGGCCAGGTTGTTCTGCGCTCGGGCGATGCTCCCTACTTCAAGCTGCGGAAGTACGTGACCGAGTCCTTGATCTGCGCGTCGGTCAGTCCCGTGATGGGCTTCATCTTGTTCTTGCCGGTCTTCACAACGGCAATCATCTGGGCCTCGGTGAGCTTCTTGATCTCGGGATCGGAGACCGGCTTGACGCCCATCATCTTGGTCATCGCCGGGCTCGGGGTGCCGGTCGCGCCGTGGCAGCTTTGACACTTGGCTTTGTAGGTCGCTTCACCTGCAGACTGGGCGAAGCCCACGGCGCCGGCCAGGGATACCACCACGGCGAGCACCAACTGGGTACGAATCATCTTTGTCATTGAATACTCCTTCAAAAATTTCTCTGCCAGAACGCTCTGGAGTGCCGCGCCTGCCAGGTGATTGCCTTGCATGCTTATCGATCCGGTATGAAAGTACTGCGATTGGGCGCCCATCCTTTCTGCGTTTTGTGCGGAAAGGGTAGGAAACCACGATAAATTCGTTTCATGCCAGATCTGTAGACCCCGCTGGCCCCAAAGAGTCGCAGGGAGTCTTCCGTTGAGACGCTACAAGGTAAATCTGCGCGCCCGTCTCGCGCAAGTCCGTGTTGTACAGACGTCGCGAAGGCTCTGCCTGCTTACTTCAAAAACGTGCGGAAGTAACCCACCGCGCCCTTGATTTCCGAGTCGCTCAGTTTGTCCTTGTACGGCTGCATCTTGCCCATCCCGTTGTGGGTGGCCGCCACCATCTCTGCCTCGGTGAGCTTTCTCACCGATGGATCGGTAACCGGCTTCACCTTGATTGCCTTGCCGGCAGAGGTATCGGCAAGCCCGGCGGCGCCGTGGCAGGTTTGGCATTTCGCTTTGTAGGTTGCCTCGCCAGGAGATTGCGCCAATACAGCCGCGCAGCCCAGAAAGACAACCGCAGCTCCCAATGCACTAGATCGAATCGCTTTCCTCATTGCAGGTCTCCTGTTTCATTCCATGACCGTCGCAGGCGTCAGCGGACGTCTGCGGCCTCTTCTAAAAATGAAGATTGTACGTCAGTTGCCGGATCGACATTCCTTCTTCTCCGGCGATCTCGCCCCTGTGCAGAAGAAGGGGCGGAACGGAAAGGCCCTTCCGGTCCACCCCCGAATCTTCTGAAGAACGGCGCTTGCGGTTATAGCGAAACCAGAGTAGATGTATCCCGAAAGTAAGGCTCTCAAGTCGACGCGACCACCAGGGAGCGGCGACCCTGCACAACCCTCGACAGGACACAGTGACTCTGGTTTCGCTCTAGAACTCGTAATGCACTCCAAGGGTTATGTTATTCGCATGGAAGTTACGGGGCGCCGTCAGACCGGAAGGCGATTCGGTCAGACCGGTCGGACTCGACAGAGAGGTGCAGGGAACAACCACCGACGTCAGTGACGTTGAAGTGCTGCAGAACTCTGGGCCGGAAGCGCCGCCCTCGCCGTAGCCGTAGAAGTTGTACTCTCCTCTCCAAACCAATCCCGGATGAATCGTCCATGCAAGGTTCACATAGGGGGACTGGTACGAAGAGTTCAGTGAGCCGTTAACTGCCCGTGCATCGTTGAAAAACTGGCTGCCATTCACCGCGCTGATGCGATAGCCGAGATTGGAGTGAATGGACTTGACGGGAGACATCGTCAGAGCCACGGATCCATACTGCGTGGGAGCATCCATGAAGTCCCTGGCAAACCAGTCCGCCAGCTGAGTCGTCGAACCTCGGGTGAACACGCCCTGACATACATTCGGCGCTCCGCTGCTGTTGGTCGAGGCCGTGCCCGGCAGAGTGGCCGAGGCGCCGCTGTCATAGCAGATGTTGGTCGCCGTATACACATCGCTATAGGAGTAATTGAAATCCAGCCCATAGTGCTCGTTCGGCGCCAGCATCCCGCCCACGCTAAACACCCGGCTGCGGTCCACATGGTTGAGCGGACCCTCGTAGGGGTCGTCGCCTGCGGCCACGGCGCTCTGGTTGTTGTTGGTGTTGTTGTGCCGCTCCAGGTCGTTATAGGCCCCCGTAAACGTCGCCCAGGGCTTCAGCCTGTATTTGGTGTGCACTCTGTAGTGCACGGTCTGCCGCGGACCGACCGGAGTGAACACGTTGTCGTCGTAGAGTAACTCGACCGTGCCATTGATGCTCCAATTGGTCGTCGGGCGTACCGCCGCGTTGAGGATTCCGCCGTTCTCGTTGATGGTGACGGTGCCGTTCGAGGTGGCGCCCACGGCCAATGCCGTGTTGTGTGGGCTGCCCTGGGCGATGGTGTGCGTACCGTACCGATACGTGAACGAGAGCGTGGCGCGCGACGAGGCATCCCAGCTCGCTGTCAGGTTATTGATCAGGAAGTTCTGGCCGAAGTAGCCCGGCAGTGGGGTGCCGATGCTGCCGCTGCCTTCAAAAGTAGAGGCGCCCGCGGCCGCGGCCTTCGTGGTCAACGGACCGGAGTAGTTGATGGTTTCATTTCCGGCAGTGGCTGGCGTCGACACGGTGGTCCCGCTCGTCATGGTGGTGGTTCCCGGCTGGTGGACGCTGGAGAAGCTCACCTGTTCGGCGAGACTGAACGTCTTCATCGCCTGCCAGATGACGCCGTAGTCGGCGGCCAGAACCTCCCGTTTTGCGCTTGCCGTGCCCGTATACGTCAGCGAACGGGTCGTTCCGTTCAAACCCTGGTAGCTGTCGTAGTAGTTAGGCAGGTTCATGTTCGCGTTGGTGTAGCGGACATCGCCATTCATCGAAACATTCTTGAGGCTGGAACTCTGCAGACGTAAGATCTCGGTGGGATAGAGAATGCGCGTCGGCTGCGAACGCAGGTAACTGGTCACCACAGCGCATGCCGCATTGATCACCGGCAAGCCACCCGGGGTCTGTGGCGCAGAGAGCAGGGGCGTCGTGCCCATGCTGTTCGCGTTGCAGGCGCTGCTGGAATAGGGCGTCAGGCTGTCGTAATCGTTCAGAGCAACCTTGGTCCCGTCCGCCTCTTGCGCGATGAAGGCGCTAGGATTCAAGGTGAAGTAGGAGTCCGCCTTGTAGTGGTTGATCTCCTCCTCAAAGGTCAGCTTGGTGCCCTGTACCGGCTTCCAGTCGATTCCTCCCGTGAAATCGTCGTTGCTGTTGCGCTGATACTCCTTGAGTATGGCGTCGTACTTGGCGAATTGATAACCACTCGGGCTCAGGGTCGGGCCTTCAAAGATATTCTGCGAGTAGCCGAACCGATACGTCACCGTCGAGAGCGGATTGAGCGTCAGGTTGGTGTCCGTCATGCGGCGCACGGTGTTGAACAACACCGACGATTGCTCAACCTGCGGCCACGCCAACGAGCCGGTCGGCGCGCCGGTGGGCCCGATGGGAATCGACTGCCCCCCGGGAATATTCGGGTTGCCCAGCAGATCGTAGTCGAAATACTGGCGATCGCGGCGGAACAATCCCGTAAAGTCGTAGAGCTTGCCCTTGGATAAGTTCAGCTTGGCGAAGTTGTTCGGATCGCCGCCGAAACCGTTGCCCATGGCGCTTATCGAATCCACCAGGGTATGCTTTTTGCCCGGCAGTGCGCGCATCTCAAAGGTCTCGCCCAGCACCCGCATCCCCGACTGCATGTTGACCAGCGTGTCGTACATGGCGCCGCTGCCCGACAGACCCGTGATGTGCCCGCCCAGATCCGCGCTCTGATGGATCGTATACCCCTCAGGGGCGGTAACCTGAGTTTCCGGCATCGGAAGTGGGGCGGCAGGCGTCGGATTCTGGGCTAGAGCGCTGCCCGTCGTCATCAGTAAAATGGCGACTCCGATGCCCCCAGCGGTGCGCTGGATCATTGCCGTAGATGGCTGTTGATGGAACAGCCTGGAAAACCAGCCAATCTTGTTCATACCGAAGCCTCACTAGAGAAAAACATTGTTGCTGACATCGAAATCTCGAACTCGTGTGCCAAGTCATTACGGAATCGGGGCCGCGCTGTCCAACCAGTTGGACAGCGCGGCCCCGTTCCATTATCTGAGGAAGGCCGCGTTGATGTTGGATCCGTGAATATAGGTGTGGCAGCTGATGCATGGCGTCAGCTCCGACGATCCTGCGTTCATCCCGTGAACCGTGCCGGCCGCGACCGGACTATGGCACTGGTTGCACAATGTGTTCACATTCGGCATGTTCAGCAGCCGGGCGTTCTGAGATCCGTGCGGCGTGTGGCAACCCAGGCATCCCTCCGCCTTCACCGCGGCGTGCTCGTACACGAATGGCCCGCGCGTTTCCGCGTGGCACTTCGTGCAGATCGCATTCTGATCGGCCGTGGACTTGATGTTGTTGTTCCCGAAGGTGCCATGCACATCGTGGCAGTCCGAGCAAGTCACCAGTCCCTCGTTCACCTTGTGGTGGAACGGCATGTCGAACGCCGTCTTGGTGTCCGCGTGGCACTGGAAGCAGAGCTGCGGCTGCGAAGCCTTCAGCAGATGCTCGTTCCCCTTGCTGGCGTGCACGCTGTGGCAGCCGATGCAACTGACGTCCGCCTTGGCATGTGGAGACCGCTCGAAGTTGGGATGCGTTCCCGCGTGGCAACCAAGACACGTGGCGTCCACATCCTTGGCCGAGGCTTCGGTGGGATTGAAGATCTTGGTCTTGTCGCCGCCGCCGTCCACATGCGCCTTGCCCGGCCCGTGGCAGCCTTCGCAGGTGATGCCGGACTTGCCGTGCATTTCAGCAATCTTGGTGTGGGGGTTGTTCGTGAATCCCTTGGCCACCTCTTCGTGACAGGTGGCGCAGACCTCCGCGCCCACGTAGTCACCTGGCGCGGCGTTCTTGGCCTGCGCGGCTGCCGGCTTGGGAGCCGGCGCTGGGGCAGCCAGAAGCGAAACGCTCAACAGGCCTGCGCCCAGGACCAACATCAAACAAGCTCGCAGTCCCGGCCACTTGTCCGGAGCCGCACTGATCGGAAAATTGTTCACTGGCCTATCCCTATGCATTGAAAAAACCGCCTTTGCTATCGTTGCCGCTTCCGAATACAACCCGGCTATTTCTCGATGTCCAACACTCATTTCCCCTGAGGGAAAATACTGCCCAACCCTGGATTCGCCGGTCTTGCTGTTGCGGAAACTGCTCTTTGTGCGGAGCATCACTTCATGCGCGAATCCTATCCTTTGATTACGGACATGAACTGTGATCTTTGTCACACACTGTAGCGACACTGGAATCTTCTCATCTTTCCTGTCCTAGAGTGATGTAGATGGGCAGAAACGTCAAGGTTTTATGCGAAACCAAGATCCATCCGTTACTTTGGCGCCGACCCTGTCCCCTTTGAGCAAGAGATCGGCCGTGCGCAGAGAACACTGCCTGTCGCAGAAGATCAGAAGAATCGCCCGGTCGCTGCCCAAAATTGAACACTCTCCCCGGTCAAGCATAGAACCTGGGGTGAGACGAGGAGAAGCTTCCGCAGAATCGGCGATTTGCCGCGATTTCTCGCCTACCCGTCCTGCCATCAAGCTGTTTGCAATAAACAACTTGCAGAGGAATCCATCCTCCGCTCCCAAACCGGCTGGCTGCTGTGGCGCTTGGTCGGAAACCTGTGCGGTCCGGTTTGGATCGCCAATCAAGGAGCGAGCGCTGGTTTTGCGCCTGCATAGGCGTGAGGTCCATCACATCCACGGCCGTGACTTCTCCGGCAGACTCTCTTCAGGCAAGGGTCTCTTTATCGGGAGACCCGAAGCTCTTTCACCCGAAGAATGGGTTCGCGTTCGACCGGCCTGATGGCGATGTACGAGGTTCAGCCAGCGGGTGGGGTGATGGCGCTGAAGCTGCGACGGATGGCAACAAGTTCATGGCGCATACAGAGAACTCGGCAGTTGGGCAGGCGCGGCCGAAGCACATTGCGCGGCAAGTGCCCGTAGGCTGCGCGGCCTGCGGCAACCGGCGTCCCGGCTGGTTTTGCTCGCTGGGCAGCGCCGTATTGGCCGATCTTGAACTGGTCACCAGCACAATCTCTTTGCCCGCACAGGCCCCGCTCTTCACCCAGGGCGAGGATGCGCGCTGCCTTTACCTCATTTGCAGCGGCTATCTCAAGCTCACCGCCGGGCGGGTTCAGGATAAGCAGATGATTGTGCGCGTGGCCGGACCCGGCTCCATGCTGGGCCTGTACGCGGTGCTTTCCCATGGCGTTTACGAGGTCTCCGCCGAGTCCTTGACCAGCGCCCAACTCCGCCCCGTCGAGCGCGACCGGTTCCTCGCCTTCCTGCGCAACCACAAGGAAGCCCAGATGCGGGCCGTGCAATGCATCTGCCAGGAGTATCGCTTCGCCTTGCAGGACGCCTGCCGCATTTCGCTGGCCGAGACGGTGGCCGGACGTTTGGGCCGTTTGCTGCTCGAACTGGCCCACCAGATCGGCGAACACCTCAATGGAGGCGGCTACCGCTTCCCCTTGCTCCTGACCCACGAAGAGATGGCCTCGATGGCCTGCACCACCCGGGAAACTGTCACCCGCACGCTGGGCCAGTTTCGCAAGGACGGCTGGATCTCCATCGAAGACTCCCTGGTGACCGTTCATCAGCCGGACCGGCTTCAGACACTCGTCTAGCCTCCTGCGACCTTCCTGTGTTTGCCTTCCGCAGCCCCCGGCCTCTCCATTTGTCCCTTGCAACGCGCTCTTTCCCGGCCTAGACTCGCCCCATGAAATGCCCGCTTCCCCTCCCGTTCAAACCCGCCGCTGCCGCTCTGGTGCTTCTATTGGCCGCTTCTTCCCTTCCCGCGCAGGACTGGGCCAAAGCCCGCCTTGAAGCCTCCCCCCGTCACCACGAATACGTCCACCTCAAACACGGCAGCCGCACCGTCGAAGCCTTCGTCGTTTACCCGGAGGTCAAGTCCAAAGCTCCGGTCGTGATCCTCATCCACGAGATCTTCGGCCTCACGGACTGGGCCAAGGAGATGGCGGACGAACTGGCCGCCCAAGGCTTCCTCGTCGTCGCCCCCGATCTGCTCTCCGGACTCGGTCCCAAGGGCGGCGGCTCCGGCGAATTCCCCAGCCAGGACGCAGCCGTCAAGGCCGTCTCAGGCCTCGACCCCCAAGTCGTCACCGCCGATCTCGACGCTGCCGCCGACTACGGAAAGCACCTGCCCGCCGCCAACGGCAAAATCGCAACGGTTGGTTTCTGCTGGGGCGGAGGCCAGTCCTTCGCCTTCGCAACCCACCGCAAAGACCTCTCTGCCGCCTTCGTCTTTTACGGCCCCGGCCCCGCGGACGTCTCCCAAATCACCGCTCCCGTCTATGGCTTCTACGCCGGCAACGATGCCCGCATCGGAGCCACCCTCCCCGCCACCATCGCCGCCATGCAGGCCGCCCAAAAGAAGTTTGATCCCGTCACCTACGACGGCGCCGGCCACGGCTTCATGCGTGCCGGAGAAGATCCCGCCAACCCCCTCCCCGCCAACAAGACCGCCCGGGAACAAGCCCTCTCCCGCCTGATCAAACTCCTCGCAGCAATGTAGGCGCCTGCGGCACCTGCGGTGCGGCCAATCGCCTTCGGCCGGTCCGCGCTCGTAAAACGCGCGGCAAAAACATGGGCGGGTGTCTCAGGTCCCAAGCAAGTGAATCGCGCCACTGAAGGTGGGTGCCCCTGGTCCCTCGCATTTGGAGACCAGGGAGAGCACAGACCTTGGTAGTCCAGTTTTGGCCCACCCTTTCCCCGCCACTGAATCGGGTGCCCCATCCTTCCGCAGTTTCATCGCGGAAGGGTGGGAGACCACCGCCCTCACCCAGCCCCGTCCAAATCTTCCGCCGCCTCGCTTCCGCGCCTTCTTTCTGGCGCGGACCGGCCGAAGGCAGTTGGCCGCACCGCAAGGTGGCCGAAGGCAGTTGGCCGCACCGCAGGTGCTTTGCAGATAATTACGTCCATTCGTTGCACACTTTATCTATACGGAGGATCCACCATGCTCTCAGAATCCACCTCGGAACTCGCCTTGGTCGAAGCCAACCCGTCGCGCCAGCCCGAACCCAAACAATCCCGCGCCGCCATCCGGCGCTGCAGGTCCGCCTGGAACCGCGCCTACGATGCGTACTTGAAAGGGAAGAAAGGCACCGGCATCGACAAGATGTTCGCTTCCCACCAGGCGGGTCCTGCCTACTGCGAAGCCATGCCCCCTCTGGACGACTACGAAAGCATCCGCTGTTTCATCGCCTGCGTCGCCCACGGCATCCTTATCGAAGCGATTCCCCAGAAGAGGGCAAACCAGCTTTTGTACGCTGCTCAGGTGGCGCTCTCCGCCCTCCATTCCGAGTCAAAAGCGCGAAAATCCGCCTGAAAAACCCACCCCCTATAGTGATATGATCGATTTTTCAACGATAGACTTCATGTAAGTAACAAAGAATGAATAACATGCCAATATTGCCAGTTAACTCATCGGTAAACAAAACCGGCCAATTTTAGCCTATTTTGAGCTGATAATGTCGCTTTTTTGCTCAAAATCGTCGAAAAACAGCACCTTTTTTACTGCCGGAGCTCCACCAGCGTCGCTCCTTGGCCGCCTTCGTTCTGCGGCGCTTCGGCGATGGTTGCCACGTGCGGATGCCCTTTCAGGAACTCGCGCACGCCGCGACGGAGAATCCCCGCGCCGTGGCCGTGGATGATGCGCACGCGCGGCAGACCTGCCAAAAATGCGCGGTCCAGATACTTTTCCAGCTCCTCGGTGGCTTCGTCCACGGTGCGGCCGATCAGGTTGATCTCCATGCGCATGTCGTCGGTGTTGGCGCTGGTAACGGTGACATGCACGTTCTTCTGGCGGCGTGCGGCGGCAAGAGGATCGTATTTTCCACCATCCGAAGACGCTCCGGAGGGCTGCGGCTCGCAGAGCTCGTCGCGCTTGACGCGCATTTTGATGGGGCCTAGAGCCACTTCAAAGACGTCTTTCTCGACCTCGCGCTGCACCACCGCAATCTTGTTCATCGACTTGAGGCGGACCTGGTCGCCGATGGCGATGTGCTTCAACACATGCGGCTGGGCGTTCTGGTCGCCCTGGTCGGCGCCGCTGCGATGGGCCACGACGGTCTGGTTGAAGCTCTCCTGGAACTCGCGGCGCAGGCGGTTGATGCGGCGTTCGGCTTCCTTTGAGAGTTTTTGCTGCGCGGCGCGGTCCTCGATGGCGCTCACGTTCTCGCGCATCTGGAACTCGAAGTCCTTGAGCAGCGAAGCCAGCTTGGTTTCAAGCTCGCGAGTGTGCCTGCGCAGCTCGACGTCGCCCTCGCGGGCAAGCCGGGCGCGCTCCTGGTTGAGCGCATACTGCTGCTCGCGTGCGGCTTTCTTCTCGACCTCAAGCAGAGCGAGATCGTTGTGGAGCTTGTCGAGGAAGCGGGCAATGTCCACCTGTTGCGAACTCAGGCGCTGGCGGGCGGCGGCGATGATGCTCGCGTTCAGGCCCAGCCGCTCGGCGGTCTGGATGCCGGCCGAAGCGCCGGGCACGCCGAGGCGCAGTTGGTAGTTGGGCACGAGCGTTACCTCATCCACGCCGGCCGCGGCGTTCAGAACGCCTTCCGTATTGGCGGCATAGATCTTGAGCGAAGTATGGTGGGTAGAAATCAGCGACCACGCGCCGGCGGCAAGAAAGTGGCTGGCAATAGCCACAGCCAGAGCGGAGCCTTCTTCTGGATCGGTCGAGGAGCCCAGCTCGTCCAGCAGCACCAGCGAGCGCGGTCCGGCCAGCCTCGAAAGGCGGTCGAGATTGGTGATGTGCGCGGAAAAGGTGGAGAGCGCCGCCTCAATGGATTGCGCGTCGCCGATGTCGGCCAGAAAGTCGGTAAAGACGGGAAAACTGGCCGCGGTAGCGGGGATCGGCAAGCCCGCCTGGGCCATCATCGCCAGCAGCGCCGTGGTCTTGAGGGTGACGGTTTTGCCGCCCGTGTTGGGGCCGCTGATGATGAGCTGGCGCTCGGCCGCGGTCAACTCCAGCGCGAGAGGAACGATTTGGCCGCCGGAGTGGCGCAGACGCTTTTCCAGCAGCGGATGGCGCGCGCCTTCCAGGTTGAGCCGATCAGGAGTAAGGACCGGCGCAACGCAGTTGTAGTCGCGCGCAAAACGGGCGCGGGCCTGCAAGCTGTCAACCAAAGCCAGAACCCGCGCGCCGACGACAAGTCCCGGCGCGTAGGCGCCCACTTGGCGGGTGAGAGCGACAAAGATGCGGTGGATTTCCGCCTGCTCCTCCTCGAGGAGCCGCACCAGCTCGTTGTTCTGTTCGATGGTTTCCAGAGGCTCGACGTAAACCGTCTGTCCCGAGGAACTGGCGCCGTGGACTACGCCGGAAATCTTCCTCTTCAACTCCGCGCGGACGGGAATGACGAAGCGGTCGCCGCGGATAGTGATGAGGTCGTCCTGGGTTGCGCCGTCCGAGGAGAGCTTGCGCAGGGCGGAGCGCAGGCTTTCCTCAATCTGTCGCTGCTGGCGCTCCTGCTCGCGGCGGATGCGCCCCAACTCGGGCGAGGCGTTGTCGGCCAGCGAGCCGTCGGGCAGAATGGTGCGCTCAATAGTCTCGGCCAGCGGGCGCAGGCTGGTGGTCAGTGCGGAAGAGATCTCGGAGAGTCCAGGCAGCTTACCCACCAGGCGCGCGGAGGGCGACTGTAGCAGCGATTGCCAGGAGGCGACGTCGTTGGCCAGGCGGGCCACGGCCTGCAACTCGTCGGCTTCGAGGGCCGCGTCCGGAATCCGCGACTTGGCGGCCAGTTGCGTGGGGTCGAAGAGGCCGCCGAGGGGAATGGAGACCTGCTCGGTGAGCATGAGCCGGATTTCGCCGGTGAGCCGATGCTGGCGCGCGATCCAGGCCTCATCGGTGGAGGGCTGGAGCGAGAGAATAGCGCCGCGGCCAACCGGCGAGGCGGAAAAGCCGGCGATCAGCGCCAGCAGTGGCTCCCATTCGAGAGCGGCAAAGTCGGCGTGTTCAACAGGCGACGGGATGGGGTCAAGAAGAGGCATAGTTTTCAGCGCTGGAACTATCTTAGCGGTCCGGAGAGCTGAGGCAAGGCAGGATGCCACCGGTCCAGGCTGGCGCTATGGACCTCTGGACCGCGCGGCTGAGTCCGCTTGATCAAAAAGTACAGTGGATGAATCGATGAGGCCAGACCATGTTTATGACTCAGCCACGGGCGCAACCTTCAGTTCCCCTTCCCACTGGGCGACCAAGGCGGCGGCCATGCAGTTGCCGATGACGTTCATGCCGGTGCGGCCCATATCCATCAGGGTGTCGACTCCGAGCAGCATCAGGACGGCGGCGGCGGGGATGTGGAAAGAACCGGCGACGGCCAACAGGACGATCAGCGTGGCGCGGGGAACGCCGGCAATCCCCTTGCTGGTCAGCACCAGGGTGGCGAGCAGAACGATTTGCTGAACTAGGGAAAGATGGATGCCCGCGGCCTGAGCGGCGAAGAGGGCCGCCATGGAGACGTAGATGCTGGAGCCGGTCATGTTGAAGCTGTAACCGGTGGGGATGACGAAGGAGACAATCCAGCGCGGGACGCCGAACTCTTCCATGCGTTCCATGGCCAGAGGCAGCGCCACCTCAGAGGATGTGGTGGCAAAACCGAGAGCGGCGGGCTCGGCGACGGCGGCGGCGAAGCGGCGCAGAGGGATGCGGGTCAGCAGCAGAATGGGCGCCAGCACCAGCAGTGCGAAGGCGATCAGGGTGACGTAGCAGGTGACGGCCAACTTGGCCAGAGGCAGCAGCGTCAGCAGGCCCATGCTGCCCACGGTATAGGCCAGCGCCGCCCCGGCGGCCACAGGCGCCATGTACATGAGGATGCCGGTCAGGCGGAACATGGTTTCAGTGAGCGACTGGAGCACAGCGAGCAGCGGTGCGCGCTTGGGCTCGGGTAGGGTGGCCATCGCGGTGCCGAACAGGAGCGCGAAGATGGCCACCTGCAGAATCTGGTTCTGCGCCACAGCCTGCGCGATGTTTTCAGGAAAGATGTTCAGCAGGATCTCTTGCCACCCGGCCTGGTGAGCAGCAGGAACAGCAGCCTGAATGGTGGCGGGCAGCGTGACGCCGACCCCGGCCTGCGAGAAGTTGATGGCCAGTGCGCCCAAGATGAGGCCCAGCGTGGTGGCCCCTTCAAAGACCACGATGGACTTGAGCGCAACGCGGCCCACGCCGCCCAACTTGCCATGGCCCGCAATGCCGGTGACGATACCGCCAAAGATGAGCGGAGCCACAATCATGCGGATCAGGCGCAGAAAGATGTCGGCCAGAAAGTGGGTTTGCGCGGCGAATTGGGGTGCGTCCACGCCCAGTTCCGCCCCGGCCAGCATGGAAAAGAAGGTCCATGCCAGCAGGGAACGGCGCCGCGCAACCAAGGGAATGCAAAGGCCAAGGCCCACCCAGCGGAGGGTGACGGCCAACTCCGCGGTTGCGGGAAAAAAGCCCGCCAGCAGGCCGGCGATAAAGAGCAGAACGGCCACCGCAAACAGGATGCGCGGCAGGCGGCCGTCCGATCTCCAAAGAGAAGGCGTTGTATCGGGAGTCATGGATGGACCTTGAGAGCTCAAGGTCTCCATTATCCCCTGCCGCCTCAGGCCAGGTCGAAGAGCAGGACTTCAGCGCCTTGGGGGCCGGCGGTTACGGAGGCAGCGGCTTCGTTGCTGAGGGCGAGGCCGTCGCCCTGGGCCAGCGCGAGACCGTTGACCGTCGCGGCGCCGCGAGCTACCTGCACCCAGCCGTATTTGCGGGCGGCAAAGGCGTGTTCTACCGATGCGCCGGGGGTGAGCCGGGAGGCGAAGAGGTCAGCGTCGGTGACCCAGATTAGGCTGTTCTGACGGCCATCGGGCGAGGCCAGCAAGTGCAGCTGGTCAGTTTCCGTGGCGATGGGGAATGTCTTCTGGTCGTAGCTCGGCACAATCCCTTCCTTGGTGGGCTCGACCCAGATTTGCAGCAGGTGCACGGGGGCGGAGTCGGAGCCGTTGAACTCCGAGTGGCGAATGCCGGTGCCGGCCGACATGTGCTGCAGCTCGCCGGGGCGGATCTGGCCGCCCGGGCCGATCGAGTCCTTGTGCGCCAGCGCGCCCTCCAGGACGTAGGTCACGATCTCCATGTCCTGATGGGGATGCGTGCCGAAGCCCTGGCCGGCGGCGACGCGATCCTCGTTGATGACACGCAGGCTGCGGAAACCCATGAACTTCGGGTCGTAGTAGGTGTTGAAGCTGAAGGTGTGGAAGGTGTCGAGCCAGCCATGGTTGGCGTGGCCGCGCTCATTCGAACGCCGGATGGAAAGCATAGGGGAAGACCTCGGATTTCTGGCCGTTCACAAGTTTACGATTCGCCAACAATTCCGAGCATCTAGTGCTTATTAGGTAAACACAGCGCGCGCGTATTGGCGAAACCGTCAATAGAAAACGGTTCCATCCAAGGGATGCGGGGGTAGGGAAAAAGATGCAGAGGTACCCGATGAGGCCGGCGCGCAGTGCATTGAGAAAAGTCTCTAACCTTCAAGTTCCAAGTTGGTTAGCTGGCCGCCGTGGCAGAGGCCGCCGCAACCGCGGGGCAAGCAGCGCCGCATTTTCCGCCGCATGGGGGGGTGGCTTCGGCCGGAGCGGACTCGACGGCGGGGACACTGCTCTTGCCGGCGTAATCCGTCACATAAAAGCCGGAACCCTTGAACTTGAAGGCAGGGGCGGTCAACGGGCGCTCCAGAACACCGTGACATTTGGGGCATTCCTGTTTCAGCGCATCATTAAAATGTTGAACAATCTCAAAGCGGTAACCGCAGTCTGTACAGCGATATGCATATAAAGGCAAGGCTCTTGACCCCTCCACGAGGAAATGACCTCTACCCCCATTGTATCGGCAAGGCGGCAATTGCCTCAAAAAAACCGCCCTGCCGGTAGTGTGTGGCGCTATTTCGCCGCGACCGGAACCGTTCCGCAGAGGTTTTCCCAAAGAAGGGAGAGGGTGCCTGTGTTGCCGGAAGCCTTGAGGATGTACTTCAGATTCTCAACCAGGGCGGGTGGCTTTTCCATCTTCATCTTGACGCGGCCCAGGTCCTGGGACTTGTCGTAGCTCAGGCCCCACTGGCCAACCTGCTTGTTGACGATCAGAGTCCAGTTGTCGGGGTCCGAGATGTCGACGAACAGGGTGTAGTCGCCCGCGGGGACAGCGAGATCGCCGATGGTCAGGTCCGCGTCGGTGTGGAGTTTGGTAGCGACATTGGCGCCGGCGCGCCATACCGGGTAGCCGGGGTTGTGGCTGATGAGCCCGTCCTTGGTGAAGAGGTGGCCGGCGCGGCCCTTGACGCCAGGGGACGAGTAGGTGATGGTGATGGCTTTGCCGCCGAGGGTGGCCGATTCGGTGGCGGCCGGGCTGGCCGGCGCCGCCTGCTGGGCGGAAAGCGTGGCGGCGACGAGCAGAAGGCCCGCTGTGACCAAAAGACGTTTCATAACGATGATTCTCCTCCAGCCGGGGCGAACGTGAATCATGGGGCTGCCCCGACGCGACGATTGTCGCACCGCGCGCCCCGGTTCGGAAAGCGATTTCAGAAAAGCTGGATGGTAACTGCCGTATGTTTTCACGCGGTTCCGCGCGGTTTCTGCGGGCAGGTGCGGCGGAGGGTAAGGTATACTCCGGTACGCGGTAGAAAAGTGGAGGTTATTCCGATGCGTTTGCAATCAATGGGTAAATTGGCGGCAGCCGGGATGCTGGCTGTGGCGATGATGACGCCGGGCGCAATGAAGGCCCAGGGTGGCGACACGGTTCTGAAGCCTGCGGATACGCAGAAGATGCTGCCGGCCAGCGTGTATTACAAGGGACAGTCGGCAACCACGCAGTTGCGCAATTCCGGCGGCGTCAAGTTTGCCGACGGGGCTTACCTGTTAGCCACGATGGTGGACACCAGCGGCTACTCGAGCGATGTCTCGACCAAGTACCAGGGCTACTTCATCACCGAGGTTCCCATCAAAATTGGTGGGACGAATCTGCCGGCGGGAGTCTACGGGATGGGCTTTATCAGCGGCGACAAGTTCGTAATCACCGATGTGGGTGCGCACGACGTGCTGACGGTGAACTCCGCCAACGACGAGGGGCTCAAGCGGCCCATGCCGTTGCAGGTGGTCGCGGACCCGGCCGGCGGCTTCCGGCTCTACGCCGGACGCAAGTACGTGATCTTCAGCCGGTAGTTTTTTCAGTGGACAGTGGTCAGTTTCCCAGGTTCCAAAGGCGGACCTGGGAGCTGACTGCGATTTGTGGCGCGCGCGCCGGAGCGGCAAAGATGGCGCATTTTGGCATCGATTTTGGGCCATTATCAGGCCAAAAATGGTCAAAAAACGCCAAAAAGGGCCAAAAATCGCGGTTTCCTGTTACTTAATAGTTAACTATGTATTTTTGTATACTATTCATTCCTTGCAACTTATGTGATTTTTATCCTTGAAAAACGATAATATCACTATAGGGGGTGGGGGTAACCGCGATTTCGGCTGGTTTTTTGCTCGGAATCGACCTCAAAAAAATCATTCCTAAAGACATTATGCGCGCATGAACCCTAATTCTACGCAAGGGAACCTGCCCATTCTCGAAACGTAGTAGCGGGCATGAAAGCTGACTCAGCGCGGCCCTACGGGGCGCGAAAACACGATTGGGATGCTGTCCCAGGGTTGCGCTGCGCTCCACCCTGGGCTATTTTCGCCTCTTCCCTCCGGGAAGACCGCTGCGCAGTGGACAGTGAGCAGTGAACAGTGGTCAACGGTTGATCCTCCGCTCAGGGTTGATCCTCTGCTTTTGCATTGGGCAGAACCGCCTTGAGGAACAAAGGGCATTCATGCGATTGCCCTGATGCCAGATGCTGGAACCGGCGGTCTTCGGCTGCTCTCTGCTAGCATTCTCTTTGGAGATTTTCCGAATGGACACTCTTGGCACCGCGGGCCTTGGCGCCCGGCGCAATGAAGATATCGCTCTCGATCTGTGCAAGTTCGTAGCCGCCACGGCCGGCGTAGGCCGTCCTGCCGTTACCTCCACGGGCTTCAGCGGCGCAGCCGCACCCAAGCCGGAGGAGCACGTGACCGAGTTGCTTGAGCTCTATAGCCGCTGCCTGAAGGCCGTTGAAGGCCAGGAACCGGAGAAAGAGGCCGCAAAATAGCCGGGAAACCTATTTTGCGCGTCGCCGTCGCCGGGGCCGGCTCCTTTGGCAAGAACCACCTTCGCGTTTACCGCGAGTTGGAAAAAGCCGGACTGGGCGTTGCCCTGGTTGCCGCCGTTGAGCCGAATCCGGCGCGCGCCGCCGACCACGCAGCCAAGTACGCTATTCCCGTCTTTTCCACCGTGGACGAGTTGCTCTCCGCCGATCTAAAGCTGGACACGGCCACCGTCGCCGTTCCCACCGTTCATCACCACGCCGTGGCCAGCGCCTTGCTCGAAGCGGGCCTGGACCTGCTGGTGGAAAAGCCCCTGGCGGCTACGCTGGCCCAGGCCGACGAATTGCTAGCCTTGGCCGCAAAACACAGCCGCATTCTGCAGCCCGGCCACCTGGAACGCTTCAATCCCGCCGTGCTGGCGGTCCAGACCCGCCTGCACCGTCCCATGTTCTTCGAGTCCCACCGGCTCTCCATCTTCACGCCTCGCGCTCTGGATGTGGACGTGGTGCTGGACCTGATGATTCACGACCTGGACATCGTGCTCACCTTTGCTGCCTCGCCGGTGAGCGAAGTGCGCGCCGTCGGCCTGCCGATCTTGTCGCCCAAGGTGGACATCGCCAACGTGCGCGTCGAGTTCGAGTCGGGCTGCGTGGCCAACTTCACCGCCTCGCGCGTCTCCACGGAGCGGGTGCGCAAGCTGCGCTTCTTTGAGCCGCGCCAGTACGTCTCCATCGACTACGCCCGGCAGGATCTGCTGGTGATTCGCCTGGACGGTGGAGCGGGCGTCCCCTCCGCCGCCAATCTTCCTCCTGAGATCGCCGCGGCCATCGCATCGGGCAAAGTCGATCCCGCCATTCTGGCCCAGCTTGCCGCGGCCGGAGCAGGCGGACCGGCGCCGGGTCTTTCGTTCGTCAAGCCGGAAGTCACGCCCGGCGAGCCTTTGCGGCTGGAGATTCTCAGCTTCCTTGAATCCGTGCGCACGCGCCGCACCCCGCAGGTGACGGCCCTCCAGGGCCGCAACGCGCTGGCGCTGGCGTTGGAGATTCAGGCCGCGATGGCCGCCCATGCCCATCGCGCCGGACTCGATAACTTTTTCGAGCAAGGCGCGTAAACGGGCGGCGGAAGAAGGCTTGAGTTCAGAGAAAGTGCCAAAAGAGCAAGCCACAGGGGGCTTTGCCCAAAAAGTGAGTTAACCGCCCGTCTTGCCCAAAAAGTCGAGCCCTTTCTCAATGATGGTCTGCTTGGGAGTTTATCGACCCGTAACTGACGAGTTGGCGGTTAACCGCCTAGCGCCACAAATGGGTCTGTCATCCCGAACGCAGTGAGGGATCCGCGGTTGTTCTTCGCGTCACAGCCAATGCAGCCATGGGCGGATTACGATGCCACCGATGCGCGAGCACAGCTATTTCACATACATCATGGCGAGCCGCAGCCACACGCTCTACATCGGTGTCACAAGCGACCTTCACAGGCGTGTGTTTCAACACAAATGGAAAGAGCACGAAGGGTTTACGGCAAAGTACAACTGCGATCGACTCGTGTGGTTTGAAGGGCACAAGGAGATTGCGAGGGCCATCGCCCGCGAGAAGGAACTGAAGGGTTGGAGACGAGCGAAGAAGATCGCATTGATTGAGGCGATGAACCCGGTCTGGACGGACCTGAGCCGCGATTGGTACGAATATGAGCCAGCGGATTATCGTCGTGCATTGGATCGAATGGATTCTTAAGAAGCAACCGCAGATCCTTCACTGCGTTCAGGATGACAGCGTGGTGGGTAGAGGAGGGCGGTGCCGGAAGGGTGTTGGGGTCGCATCGTAGGCAACTCTTCCCCGACCATGAGCCAGATCACCGGAACAAGCGAAGACTCGCCAAAGGTCAGAGTTGGCGGTCACTCTCCCGCAATTCGTTCAGAACCCTCGCTTCTTGGCCAACGATTCGCGGGGATTCCATCCTGCCGCAGGCGCAGCCAGGTTGTCGATGCGCATTCAGGGATCGTCTGATTGCGCTGCAACGATTAGTCCTCGACCGGAGATAGCAAACTGCTACGCGACCGAGGCATGACACTAGCGCCGTAAGCGGACCCAGGATAGTCCCGCCGCTACCACGTCGAGGAATGGTGGCAGAATGGCCGATGGCCAGGCCCACAAACCAAAATGCATTCCAAGTTGTGTGTTCATCCAGAAGGCGTGGCCGTTCTGACAGGCGTAAAGCACTGCCGCAGGCAACACGATAATGACGCTTACCAGGGCAATGACAGTTGCGCCTTGCCATCGCGTCCAGGATCCAAGTGCCGCAATTACCAACCCTACGCCGCCTGCCAACGTGCTAATGAGGAAAGTTCCGGTTGCGAGGCTTACTTGCCCTCCTCCATCCCCGATTCCGAAGGCAAAGCCAAATGTGTCGAACCCGGCAAAAAGGCGCACCCGAAAAGCACCAGGGCATAGATCAGCGAAACGAGCTTTCCCTTCGGATTCATATTTGCTCCTGCTTGAATTCTTAACACTTTTAAAACGTATTCTACGGAAACAAACCAAAAATTGACCTTCGCACAAGTCATTTTGCTTGCAACTTGCGATCTGTGATTTGCAGCCCCGAGCGGTTGGTCGCCTACTCGGAATTAACGCCGCTTTGAGACTTTCAAAGGCAACCGCAGATCCTTCACTGCGTTCAGGATGACAATGCAGTGTGTAGAGGATGATGGTGTCGAACGGGCATCGCGGTCGGATCGTTGCCAATCCGGAGATTACCATGCAGTCACCCTAGGCAAGCTCCGGGTTAGCGCAGCAGTGTTAGAGCAAATTCGCGAAATTCAGCCCCCTGTCTCAGGCGATTCCCAGCACCCGGTTCAAGAAGCCCACAATGTACTTCCACACCAGGTAGTAGCCGGCCAGCGCCGCCAGAAACATCGGCGCAATCAGCGGACCATGCGCAGAATCCAGCCGTAGACCGCACGCTGATGGAGGCGGAAGAGCGTTTCGAAGGCGTCGATGCTGCCCTGCCGGAACTCATCCAGCCGATCCGTTGCGCTGCTCGCCGCGCTTCCCATCCAGCGCCCTCGGAGCGCGGGAGTAAAGCGATTTTTAATAGGAAAACTCGAACGCGGGCGCGGCTTGACAGCAGCTCCGAGGCGCATTAGCGTTAGCATCCGGAGAATTGTCAGGGGTTTTACGCCAGCAAAGAGTTGGAACGGGGTCGAATCGCCGGCACGAAAGACTGACAACTGACGGCTGAAAGCTGACAGCTATTTTGAGGAGTGCAATGAATCGCTTGGGAATGCGGATGGTAGCGGCAGGATTGGCCTGTTGCGGAATGGCGTGCGCGGCATGGGCGCAGGAAGCGCAGAAACCTGCGTACCTGGACCCCAGCCTGCCTGCCGAACAGCGGGCGGCGGACCTGGTGCACAGGATGACGCTCGAAGAGAAGGCAACGCAACTGGTGAACCAGGCGCGTGCCATTCCACGGCTCAATGTGCCAGCCTACGACTGGTGGAGCGAGGCGCTGCATGGCGTGCTGCGCGACGGAACCACCGAGTTTCCCGAGCCCATCGGCCTGGGGGCAACCTTCGACGCTCCGGCCATTCACCAGATGGCGACGGTGATCGGCACCGAGGGCCGCATCAAGCATGCGCAGGCCGTGCGCGCTGGGCACAGCAACATCTTTGAGGGCCTGGATTTCTGGGCGCCCAACATCAACATCTTCCGCGATCCCCGCTGGGGCCGCGGCCAGGAGACCTACGGCGAAGACCCGTTCCTGACTGCGCGCATGGGCGTGGCGTTTGTCAGCGGCATGCAGGGCGACGATCCGCATTACTACCGCGTGATTTCCACTCCCAAGCATTTTGCCGTGCACAGCGGCCCTGAACCCACCCGCCACAACTCCGACGTGCAGGTGAGCAAGCACGACGAGCTGGACACCTATCTGCCCGCCTTCCGCGCCACGGTCACCGAGGCCAAGGCCGGCTCGGTGATGTGCGCCTACAACAGCATCAACGGGGAGCCCGCCTGCGCCAACCAGTTCCTGCTGCAGGATCAGTTGCGCGGCAAGTGGAACTTCAAGGGCTACGTGGTCTCCGATTGCGGCGCGGTCATCGATATCCACGACGGCCACAAGTTCAAGTCCACCCAGCCCGAGGCTTCGGCGATTTCGCTTGAGCGCGGCATGGACAACGAGTGCGTGGACGGCACCGACAAGGTGACCGACGACCACGACTACAAACCCTATCTCCAGGCCGTCAAGCAGGGCTTTCTGAAGGAGAGCGAGATTGACGTGGCGCTGACGCGGCTCTTCACGGCGCGGATGAAACTGGGCATGTTCGATCCGCCGGAGATGGTGCCCTACTCGAAGATCGACGAGAAGCTGCTGGACAGCGCGGCGCATCGCGAGATGGCCCGCAAGGTGGCCGGCGAGTCCATGGTGCTGCTGAAGAACGACGGCGTGCTGCCGCTGAAGACTTCGGCCATCAAAATTGTCGTGGTCGGTCCGCTGGCCGATCAGACGCGCGTGCTGCTGGGCAACTACAACGGTCTGCCGTCGCACACCGTCTCCATCCTGGAAGGCCTGCGCAACGAGTTTCCGCAGGCCATGTTCCGCTATGTGCCCGGCACGCAGTTCCTCAGCAAGGAAGCCGCTCCGGTGCCCGACGGCCTGTTGACCGTGGACGGCAAGCCTGGCGCCACGGCCAGCTATGCGCGCCTGGATACCTCCGCCGGAGAGAATGAAAAGCCCAAGACGCTGGCCACGCGCGTTGAGCCCGGCATCGACTCCACAGCGGCTCCCATCCCCGCCGAGGTTGCCGGCGTCAAGCCGCTGGTCATCCGCTGGGAAGCCACCCTCACCCCGACGGAAACCGGCGAATTCAATCTCGGCATTCAGGGCGATGGAAACTTCCGTCTTCACGTCGACGGCAAGGAAGTCACTTCCGCCTGGGACACCCAGGGCACCGAAACCAAGCTTGGCCGCGTCAGCCTGGAAAAGGGCAAGCCGGTGCAGGTGAAGGTCGAATATAACGAAGGCAATCGCCCCGCCCCGGTGGCGCGGCTGGTCTGGTCGAAGGTTGACATGAAGCCCCAGCCTGAAGCTGTGGCCGCCGCCCAGGACGCCGATGTGGTGGTGGCCGTGGTGGGCATCACCAGCGAGCTCGAAGGCGAAGAGATGCAGGTCACGGAAGCCGGCTTCAAGGGCGGCGACCGCACCAGCCTCGACCTTCCCAAACCCGAGCAGGAACTGCTGGAAGCCGTGGCCGCAACCCACAAACCGCTGGTGGTAGTGCTGACCAACGGCAGCGCCCTGGGCGTCAACTGGGCCGCAGCCCACGCCAACGCCATTCTCGAAGCCTGGTATCCGGGCGAAGAGGGCGGCACGGCGGTGGCGGAGACGCTCTCCGGCCGCAACAACCCCGGCGGACGCCTGCCGGTTACCTTCTACAAGGACATCAGCCAGCTTCCGCCGTTCGAGAGTTACACGATGAAGGGCCGGACCTATCGTTACTTTGAAGGAACGCCGCTCTATCCCTTCGGTTACGGGCTGAGTTATACCACGTTCTCCTACAGCGACCTCACCGTTCCCGCCAGCGCGGTTCCGGCGGGCAGCCCGATGTTTGCTGAAGTAACCGTCACCAATACCGGCCAGCGCGCGGGCGACGAGGTAGCACAGCTTTACCTCGGCTTCCCCGACGTGCCGGGAGCGCCGCTGAAAGCTCTGCGCGGATTTGAGCGCGTCCACCTTGAGCCCGGCGCTTCCAAGAAGGTGCGCTTCGAGCTTCAGCCACGCGACCTGAGCATGGTCACCGAGGCAGGTGAGCCCATCGTCGCCGAGGGCGAGTATTCGCTCTCGATCGGCGGCGGACAGCCACATTCCGGCGTGCCCGTCCTGACCAAGACCTTCAACGTAAAAGGCAAGATGACTTTGCCCGAGTAACTACGAAGCAAGGCTGCAAAGCAGAAGGGGCGCTTCCACAACTGTGGCAGCGCCCCTTCTATTTATCCCGCACAACGGGGTTATTAGAGCGGAACCAGAATAACCGTGCCCTGGGAGAGACTCTTGAAGATGGGTTTTTCTTGAGAAAAAACCCACTTGAAGGGCGTGCCCCTGGGTACATCTATTCTGGTTCCGCTATAATCCGGCCCGATTGGGTTGATACGGAGCAAAGCAAATGCAACTGCAGATCCTTCGCTTCGCTCAGGATGACAGCTCTCAGGTGAGGCAATTCTTTGGAGCCGGATCAATAATTTGCAGAGACGCTGGCCGGCTCCGCCAGCACTTCCTTCATCTTGAGATATACCGCGTTGGTCCAGCCGAAGCCGATGACATTGGCCTTGTAGCCAGCACTTACCTGTACATTCGCGTTACCGGCGGCCACGTTGTACTTCTCGCGGATGGTTCCATCCTGCGCAAAGCCCTTGTCCACCGTGCGGTCGAATGCGCCGGCAATGCGCTTGGCTTCCACGCGGAAGCCGGACGCATCCAGGCCAGCCACGGCGATCCAATTCGTCGGCGCCCATCCATAGGGATCGTCCCACTGCATCCCGGATTGAGTGTTGCTCATGGATAACCCGCCGGGGCGCTCGAAGAGGTTGAGCTTCTCCACGATCTGGCTTGCCTGTTCGCGGCTGGCAACTCCCGCCCACAACGGGTAGAGCGATGTAATATACGCATAACTCGAAGGCTTGGCGTGAACAAAGTCGTAGTCCGCAAAGACGCCTTCCTTCGGCCGCCACAGATAGCGCTGGATGGCGGCGAGCCGCGCCTTGGCCCGGCGCTCCCACTGGCTCGCCTCCACGGGCTTGCCCAGCAGCAGGGCCAGGTGTTGCATGTCGCGCTCATCGCGGTAGAGCAGGCTGTTCAGGCACACCGGCGCGAAATGGTGCGTAGCTTCGTCGAAGGGACCGAAGCGGAAGCTGGGGTCGAAGCCCGATTCGCGCATGGCCCTGTCGCCGAGATAGAAATCTCGGCTCAGCCGGTAGCCCGCGGCCCAAGCCCGTTCGCAGACCACGCTCGCCTGCACGTCGCAACTGGAAAGCCTGAGCGCGGCGACCTCGGCTGCGCCGGGATGCTCGGAGCCTTTCACCAGGTAGCCCTCGCCCTCGCCGGGGTAAGCCACCAGCCAGCGGATCACGTCTGGATAGTAGGTGCTGTCGTCGGCCATCTCCGGCACCGGGCCTTTCCCGTAGTCGAAGTAGCGCGCCAGGCCCGTCCTGCCCGCCAGGTGCTCGGGCCGCAGCCAGGTGGAATGGTCCTTCTCCGCCAGCGCGTAGGCCCGTTCCAGCCACGCCTTTGCCGCGGCGCGCCCGGCCGGAGTCGCGGGAAAGCTGGCCGGATCCTCATAGACCGCACGAATCATCGAAGTAAGGAATGGCGGCTGCGAGCGGGTGAGATAGTAAGTGCGGTTGGCGTTCAGCACCGCGCCGTAGTGCTCGATCTCAAAGAGGAAGTTATCCACCATCCCTTTGGCCAGCGCCTCCCGATGATCCGCTTCCAGTCCCAGGACGATGAAGTAACTATCCCAGCCATACATCTCATTGAAACGGCCACCGGGAACGACATAGGGGTTGGGGAGATAGAGCAGTCCGGCGGCAGGCAGTTCCTCGGGACGCACGTCGCCCAGATTCTCAATGTGCCGGGGCAGGGCTGCGACTTTCACGTGGCACTGCGCCTCGAGAGCCTTCACTTCAGGCGGCGACGGAAGCTCCGCGGGCAGATAAAGCACCGGAGTCGCATGTACCTTTGTATCCGCAAGCGACGGGCAGGAAGTCATAGAGCGCGTCAGTGTCTCCCATGCGCCATGAATGTAGCTCAATGTGGCTTCGGGATTGGGTGTGGCTCCGGCATCCTGCGCGTGAACCCACGAACTTCCGATTACGGCGACAAGAACGAAGAGCAGGCAAGACCGTTTCATGAACACTCCGACGTGAGCCGTTGGAAATCTCCGGCGTTGAATTCTCTGGAGTGTAAACGAACAGACGCTGGTTTTGCCTGCCCCAGGGAACAGTTTGTTATGGGGCGGTGTCTACACCAGCACAGTGGTTCCGATTGGGATGAACGGAGTGCCTTGAGCTCCGCTCCCCGCGCAGGGATTGCCACCTGACACACACTAGTGGCGGACCCGAAGAGCGCAGGGAGCGGCCGCTCTCCCCGCGTCTGCGGAAGGCCCCCGGCATCCAGCCGGCGCGGCTGAATCGCACTTCGGGAGGCAGGCCATGTTTGAAGACTCCACCTTTGAATCCACCGGCAGAATCCGCACCCGCAGCCGCGCCTGGATGATTGCGGCCCTTGCATTCAACAGCTCCATCCTGCTCGCGCTTGTTCTGATTCCGCTCCTCTATCCCGAGGCTCTGCCGCGCCAGGCGATTGCCTTCCTGATGGAAGCTCCCGCGCCGCCGCCCGCGCCCGCGCCGCCCACGCAACCCACCGCGCACCCATTCCACGGCGTCTCCGAGCAGCCCGGCGGCTTGTTTGTGGCGCCGCGCAGAATTCCACCTGGAATCTTCATCGCCAGCGGCCCCGAGCCGGCGCCCATCGTGGGCATTCCCGGTGGCATGGACTCCGGCACCGGCATTCCCGGAGGCACAGGCACTCCCTTTCACGGCCAGACCCCGCCGCGTATTGTCCATCCCGATGTAAAAGCGCCGCTCCACATCAGCAGCTCTGTCGAGGCAGGCTTGCTGCTCCAGAAGACCTTGCCCGTTTATCCGCCGATTGCCAAGGCCATGGGCGCGCAGGGCACGGTGGTGCTTGCGGCCACCATCTCCAGAGCGGGAACCATCCAGAATCTGCACGTAGTCGAAGGTCCCTCCGTGCTCAGAGATGCCGCACTGGATGCGGTGAAGACCTGGCGTTACCGGCCTTACCTGCTCGACGGCCAGCCGGTCGAGGTGGAAACCACCATCAACGTGATCTTCAACATGTATCGGTGAGCAGAAACAGAAAGCCGACGTGAAGGCATCGTCATGCTTTAGTTGCCGGCCAGTTTCTCCCGGGTCAGCTCGTTCCATGCCGCAATGGCTTCGGGCATGGGCGGGCTGGCCACGCCGGGCGCTACGCCCTCAATCGCTCTTTGCGGATCGACCGTGCCGTCGGAATCGCGCAGCATCCCCTTGATCCAACCCACGGCGGCCAATCCCCTGCGCCCGGTGAAGGTCTGCTCGATATAGAACCAGCGACTGTCCCAGCAGATCAGCCGGGAAGTGAGGCGGAAAGCGGAAAGCGCCGGCAAGGAGCGGCGATACGTAATCCAGGCCGCGCCCACCAGCGGCTGCCAGCGCGAGTGGATGATGTGTTCCAGCAGCCGCGTGCGCGCCAGCAGGTGGGTGCGGCCATAGTCCATCAGGCTCAGGTAGCGGGCGTTGTTCAGGTGCAGATTCAGGTCAATGTCATTGGGCCAGACCCGCATCGACACATCGTCCTCGTCCAGCACGCCCAAGAGCGGCAGCGGCCGGATGTGCTGGCGGATGGCCAGCGCCGGAATGCGGACAAAGCTGATGAGATGCGACAAAAAGTGCCCCTTTCGACTGCTGCGCGCGCCGGCTCCAGTGTAGAAGATGGAGCGGCAGCGAGTTATGGGTGGCCTTGCCTGGCGTCCGCGGATGGACCTTTGAAGCCACTGGCGCTGCCCAAGCCTGATGGACGACAATCTTTTTGCCATGGAAACTATTTCCCGCCGTGATTTTCTGGTGGCTGCCTCTGCCGCCACTCTCGCCGTCTCCGTCTCGCCCTCATTTGCAGCCCCCCGGCGCCAGCGCGTCCTGGTCGGCTCCAACACACCCGACGGCATCCTTGCTTACGATTGGGATCCAGCTACGGCCGAGCTCACATCCGTTGGCGTGGCCGCCAAACTCGCCAATGTGGATTGGATGACCCGCTTCCCTGGGCGCGATTTTCTCTATGCCGCCTCTGAGGTGGACTCATTCAACGGAAAGCCGACCGGCGAAGTGGCCAGCTTCAAGATGGTGAAGGACGAATTGCAGCCGCTTTCGGCCCGGAACTCGGCCAGTGTGGGCACCTGCCACGTGGCCCTCGACCACACCGGCCACGTTCTGCTGGCGGCCGACTACGGCGGCGGCAGCGCCACCAGCTTTCTGATCGCCAAGGGCCAGTTAAGCCCGGCCGTGTGGACCGAACACTACATCGGCCACGGCCCCAACAGCGAGCGCCAGCAGACGGCCCACGCCCACTTCGCCTCCTTCTCGCCCGACAACAGCTTCGCCTACATCAACGATCTGGGCAGCGATTGCATTCATATCTACGGTCTGAACGCCGAGACTGCCGAGCTGACCTCCGCCGGAACCTACTTTGCCAAGCCTGGCGCCGGTCCGCGCACCCTGCACTTCCACCCCAACGGCCACACCGCTTACTCCATCAATGAGCTGGATTCGACGGTGGACGTGCTGGAGTGGGACAAGTCCGACGGCAGCCTGACCCCCAAGAAGCGCATCAACCTGCTCCCGGAGGGCTACAAAGGCCCCACCGGCGCCTGCGACACCGTCCTCTCGAAAGATGGGAGGACCGTTTACTTTGCCAACCGCATCAACGACTTTATCTATGGCTTCCACGCCGATCCGGTGAGCGGCGCGCTGACGCCCATCGCCCGCTTCAGTTGCGGCGGCAAGATTCCCCGCAACTTCGTACTCGACCCCACCGAGCGGTGGATGCTGGTGGCCAATCAGGATTCGAATTACATCAGCGTCTTTGCGCGCAACCCGGAGACCGGCGAACTGGCTAAAGAGGGAAAGAACTACCCCGCGGCCGCGCCAATGCGCATTCTGTTCGTTTGAGATTCCAGAATTTAGGAATGAAAGGTCCGGGCTTAGAGCGAAACCCGGACCTTTTTCTTTAAATCGGCTGATTCGACAAACACAGAGAGCGTGGCATCGTCAGCTCTTGTGATTTTGTCCCAAGCTGGACAACAAGAAACCGATTGCGGCGCCTGTCAGAGGGCCGATAATCAGGAAAAATGTGGCTGAGTTCAAGGAATGAACCAGCGCCTGAGTGGCTGGATCGCCGATGGCCAGCCCCTCGTACTGTTTCCAGGGGTCCTGCGAGACCGGCGGAGGGCCGGCAAGATACATCTCGGCCAACACGGCCGTCGAGGCCATCAGGCAGCTCACCATGGCGCTCCAGGTCCCGGTCAACATGCCAAGGAAGTTGTTTCCCGTCACCCGCGCCGCCCGCCAGCCCGCAATGCCCCACAGCAGAACCGCCGCCGCCAACATCCCTCGTGTCAAAAGGACCGGCGGGATGGAACTCTGGTTGGCCGCCTGCTCCTTGAGGAGAACCTCGCCCACCAGCACCATGCCTCCCAGCAGCCCCAGCAGGGTACCCAATCCCAAAGCCCTCATGGTGAGTTCCTGCCGCGTACTCGCGATGAGATAAATAATTCCGATGTAAGCCGCCAGGCACACCGCCGGATCGAGCCCCACTGTCCCGTTGCCCGGCAGATTCATCACATCCTGCCAGGGCCAAAGCCGCGTACCCAGAAGCGCCAGGTTGGCCATTGCCAGCAGAATCAGGGGGGTTCGTAGGATTGGCTGCACACCGCTGCCCATGTGTCGTTCCTCTTGGCTCGCTTCGCTTGAGAAATCCCGCAGAATGCTGAACCTGAAAGCTACTTTAGCCTATTTTGATCGCCCTTGCCTTGGCCCGTGAAAAGACAGCGGTTCGGCCATCGAAGACCTGTTTGCGCGCCCGGGATGGCGACGGCGGGAGAGGAAGATTCTGGAGCGGGGAAGAAAGAGGAACGCCTGCCGGAGGAGGCGCCGGCAGGCGTTCAGCGTAACGCCAGGACATCGGCATTGCGCGGTCTTGCGGACGGGGACCGAACTGCCCGGCCTCGCGGGGTTATCGGGCTCGTGAAGCCATCCAGATAATTTCGTACTTCTGGTTCGTGCTTTCCCAGGTCCCAAAATCGGGACCTGGGGCACCCATCGTTGGTACAACTTCAAGCTGTCAGAGACCTAGTCGTGCTTCTTTTGGTCACCTTCGACGGCCGCGGGCAGGTCCAACGCCACCAGGACAAACCGCGTCCTGCCGTCCTGAGGATCCTCAAAGCCCACAATGTGCTGGTGCCGCTTGGAGCCGGCCTTCAGTTCCAGGCTGTTCTTGCCGGTGCCGTAATCCCCGCGGTCGATCTTCACGTTGGCATTCTTGTCATTGTCGGCGCAGGTGAGGCCTTCAGAGGTCACGGAGGGATTGCCCAGCGGGACATTGCCATGACATTCGATGACATCCCCGTAGCGGCCCAGGCCCTTCTTGTAGAAATCCTTCACCTTGTCTTCGGAGTCGGCGCTCTCGTAGGTAACCGCCCGCACCCTCAACTCCCACGCGCCAAAGCCAAGATGCACGTCCGCCGACTTGTGCTTCTCGTCGGCCTTCACGGCCACCGCGCCCGGATACAGCGACAATCCCAAATCCGCCGCAGTGGTCTGGTTGGTGTTGACATGGACGCCGCCAAATGGAGTGTCCACCTGCACGGTCTTGTCCTCTCCGTTGGCGCCCTTGTCCACATGGACTCTGCACCCCGCCAACCCGACCGCCAGCCCCAGCACGGCGACCCAACCTATCGCTCGACCCATCATGGCATTCGCCCTCTCGCATCTTTATACGCCCGCATGGCAACAAAGGTTCCTTGAATCGCAGCGGCCACGTGTCCATCTTTTCTACGCCTTTTAGAGCCCAGCCGGGTTACCATCCTCATGAACGCGTCCGTCACGTGCAAGGTGGCGTAATTTTGGCCAACCGCGAACCTTGACAGCAACAACCATGGCGACTTGCCTTCCAGTTGTTCAGCGCATCCGGCTGGTCCGGATGACGGAACCAGGCGCCGCGCGAAAGGAAATCCATTTATGCATTTGCATGCATTTTTCTCTGCCCGGAAACTGTTCGTCGCAGCCGCTGTTGCGGCTATGCTGGCACTCGCCTCCACGCCGTCCCGCGCGCAGGACGAGGACCCGCCCGCCCAGGCCGGCAGGCTCTCCTACGTCACTGGAACGGTGTCCATTCAGCAGGTTGGCTCCGACGATTGGGGCCAGGCCGTGCCCAATCTCCCCCTCGGCCCCGGCGATCGCGTCTTCACCGACTGGAACGGCCGCGCAGAGATCCAGGTGGGGCAAACATTTTTTCGCCTCGGACCGAACTCCGATGTAAGCTTTGTCGATTCCATCCCTGCCCGCGTTACTTTCGCTGTAGCGCAGGGCACCGTGCATGTCCGCTGCAACGGCTTGTGGCAGGGCCAGTCAATCAACATCAACACGCCCAGCGGCACTGGCGTGCTGCCCTATCCAGGCGAGCTGCGCGTCGACGTACTGCCGGATCAGGACGCCGCCATCTTCACCAGCCTGTCCAATCAAGCCGGCATCTACGGTGCAGAAGGATATGGACAAGCTATTTACGCCGGACAGGCTTTGGAGCTGGCCGGCTCGAACCCGGTCTTCCCGCAGTGGCTGCAGCCCGCGGACTTTGACGATCTGGATCTCTGGAGCCAGCGGCGCGATCAACAGATTCTGCACGCCGCTTCCTACCGCTATGTGAGCGCCGAGATTCCCGGCGCCGATGAACTGGACGCCAACGGCACCTGGCTGCCGGGCACCGAATACGGCGCCATCTGGTTTCCCAACAACGTTCCCTACGGCTGGGCGCCTTACCACTACGGCCACTGGGTCAACCACGCGCCCTGGGGCTGGGTCTGGGTCGAGGATGAGAGCTGGGGTTACGCCCCCTTCCACTATGGCCGCTGGGTCAACTTCAGCGGACGCTGGGGCTGGGTTCCCGGACCTCCCGCCGCGCACCCCATCTGGTCTCCCGCACTGGTCGTCTTTGCCGGCGGCATTCATGTGGGCGGCGTCGGCGTCTCCGTCTGGTTCCCTCTGGGTCCCGGAGAGGCTTACAAGCCCTGGTACCACGCCAGCCCCCGCTATATCGACCAGGTCAATATCTCTAACATGGGCGAGAGCCCCCGCGTTCACGTGCAAACCTCCTACGTGAACATCGTGAACGTCACAAACGTCACCAACATCACCTACGTCAACCGCTCGATCGGCGTCTCAGCCATGCGCCATGAGGACTTTGCCGCCGGACGCTCGGCTCGCCAGGCCCCCATCGTCGTGGATGTCCATGTGATGGACCACGTTCAGGTTCTGGACCGTCCCGAGCCTCAACCCGTTGCGCACGCCATGATGGCGCCTGCGGTAACGAGGCCGGTACCGGTCAAAACCGAGCGGCGGGCAGTGATCAACGCCTCTGGGAAAATGGTCTCAGCCAAGCCCGGCGCGCAGGCCATGGAACCGCCCGTAAAGCAAGCGCCACAGGTCAGGCCCCTGCCCGGACGCACGGTGGTTGCCGCGCCTCCGGCGGCAAGGATGCCAGTGGCGGCAACTCCGGCGGCAAAATTTGCTCCGCCCGCGGCTCCTGCATCGAGACCGACCGTCGCGCCTGCACCAGCCACAACGAGACCCGCCGTTGCGCCTACGGCTCAGCCAACCTACAAACCGGTTGCGCCGGCTGCGGTAAAGCCGGTTCCACAGCCAGCCGCCAGGCCCACTGCGCCGGCCACAACAGCGCCGACTGCCCAGCCAGCGGCCAGGCCGGTTCCACCCACAGCGGTTAAACCCACTGTGACCCCGGCCCAGCCAGCGGTAAAGCCAGCCGCGCCTCCAGCCGTAAAGCCAGTCGCGCCCCCAGTGGTAAAGCCGGTTCCACAGCCAGCCGTGAAGCCTGCAACTCCGCCCGCCGGCAAACCCGCGGACAAGACGAAAGGCAAGAAGTCCGACAAGGAAAAGAAGGACGAAACAAAGCCGGAATAGTAGAACTGAACTTCGGCTCGAACGATCGAGGAGACGACGATCGGCATAGGGGGAGCAGTCACCTGCTCTCCCCTGCCACACCACCGGACAAGCGGGTCCGCATCCGGCGGTTCGAGAAGTTGAGGTCAACAGAGTCTCGGGATTCTCAGTTGATCGGCCCAG
>Ga0255353_1000134_pt1 | contig 47750 bp, 42 predicted proteins | sample HBST25metaG_FD_189941 | JGI IMG/M metagenome (GOLD analysis project Ga0255353, IMG submission 189941) | Peat soil microbial communities from Stordalen Mire, Sweden - H.B.S.T25 | ecosystem: Environmental > Terrestrial > Soil > Wetlands > Peat | place: Sweden: Norrbotten County, Stordalen Mire...
CGTGCGCTCAACCCAATCCGCAAGCGTCGGGGAATGAACCCGGGTCAGCGATCTTTGCCTGAGCTTCATGGCGGATGACTGGGTCGATGCTTCGACAGAGAGGCATTGGTCCAGTCATCCATGTTGGCATTGGTGCAGCGTCAGCGTTGCAGTTTCAAGGCGAACTGCAGGACGCGCGGGGCCTGGGCTTCAGTGATTTGCCCGAAGGCTGGCGAGTTCATATCGAAAACGGGCGGGATCAGGTTGGCATGGTTGGTCACGTTGAAGGCCTCCGCCCGGAACTGCAGCTTTGACTTCTCAGTAATCGCAAAGCTCTTGTCGAGTGAAGCGTCCAGACTTCCATAGGCAGGACCATCGACGCTGTTCCGCCCCTCGTTTCCGAATTGCCCGGCGTTGGCGACCGGATCGAGTCGCTGAAACGCGGAAGCAGCGATCCATTGCGACACTTTATGCGGCGCCCCGCTGTTCGGGTTTCCGCTTACGTTGGGCCGGTCTCCGAACATGCCGGAAACTCCCGGGTGCGGCGCCTGCAACGACACATTCGCAGAGTCGTAAACCGTGAAGGGAGTGCTGGAATTTACGGCCAGCAGCGCATTGAATTGCCAGCCATCCAGGACAGTACGGGGCACGCCCGTGAGGTTGCGTGCAAACGGAATGATGTAGCTCACGCTCCCTGCAAAACGATGGCGCGAATCAAAGAGCGAACGTCCGTGTTCAGCGCTCAGATCCTGGTTGTTCTGGGCAATGTCAAGCTCCCCGAGCACGAGCCATGGAGCGGGGCCAGACATGTGAAGGCTCGACGAGTAATCCAGATCCTTGGAATACGTGTATGCCAGCGTGTAGTTCAGGTCCGGTGTGCCGCGCCGAGTCAGTGAGGCCTGTGCGGAGTGGAAGGTTGAGTTCGCATTTCCTTCCACCAGTCCGGCTGTGCCCAACGTGCAGGTGCCGGTCGTGAGCGTGCAACCGGAGTAGATGCGGCGCCGCCCGGAGTTGGCGAAGGTTGCGCCAGGTTCATAGATAGCGGGGTTCGCCTCGACCAACCGCGGCAAACGAGTTCCTTTGGAGCCTATGTATCCAATCGACAGTACTTGTTTGCCGATGCTCTGGTCCAGCGTCAGATTCCAGTCCTGCGCATAGGGAGGCAGCAGTTTGCGGTCAATGGTGAAGGTGGAGGCGGGAAGAGCAACCTGGCCGGAGGTAAATGGGTTGGTTACGGTACCAAGCGGATTGGCGTAGTTGATCTTCGAGTATCCGGTGAGAGTGCGTACTACCGTCTGCGGGAGCGCGGAGCTGGTGGCGCGGAACGGCATGCCTACGCCGTTCAGCAGTTCATCGTAAAAGATGCCATAGGCTGAACGGATGACTGTGCGGCGGTTGCCGAGCGGATCCCATGCGAAGCCGATGCGGGGCGCCCAGTCACTTTTGAAGACGGGGGCAATGGTGTCCGGTACACCGGAGTCGCCGGGAAACAGAAGACCGTTTGGAGCGTTCGGGTAAACGGTCGATTGGTGGCCCGGCGCAAACTCCATCATGCGATTGTGGATGTCCCGGAACGGCGTGGTGATCTCGTATCGCACGCCGTAGTTCAGCGTAAGCGTCGAGCTGATGCGGTACTCATCCTGTGCGTAGGAGCCCAACTCCCAACCACGCAGGCCACGCGTAAAGTCGCCCCCGGCCTGGGTGAATATATCCGGCATACCGAGCAGGAAGTTGGCCATTGCGTTGTTGGTGTAGCCCTGAACGGTAAAGGAAAAGGTTCCCGAGGCAAAGTTTGCCTGGTAGCCGTTGAGCTGGGTTCGGCGGAACTGGCCACCGTAGCTGGTGACGTGCTTGCCCTGCGTGTGGGCCAGGTTCGCGCTGAATGCGTAGTCGTTCTGTGTGCTGTCGCGCGGGTTGATGACCGGGTCGCCCACGTTGGAGTAACCCTGGGTCATGATCAATGGCGCGCCGGTGGCCGAAGCCCATGTGGAGCCGTATTTGAACCCGAACGCCTCGGGGCTGAAGCCGGAGAATCGCTTATCCAGAACGATGTGGCTCTGAAAGAAGCTCACATTGGCGGTCAGCACTGTATGCGGAGAAAAGGTGTGCGTCTCAGTGAGTCCGCCCAGGTGTGTGTTGGAGAAGTAGCCAACGGGAAACCCTGGAACATCGGCGCCGAGTTCCGAATACGGACTGTGGAGTCCCATCGTCGAGTAACTGTAGCGCGCGCTCAAAACATCCACGCCCCGCAGCAGCCAGTCGGCCTTGGCGCCGCCCTGATCACTGACTAGCTGGCTCAGGTTTGTGGTTTGGGCCAGGTGCGGATTCTCGGGCGTGTTGGGAACGGGAAAGTACTGGAAGTAATTCGCGGTGATCGCGTTGACCTGACCGGTAAGATCATTGCCCAGCGGAGCTCGTGTGGAATTCAATAGGATGGGCGCGTCGGCCGAGAAGTCGCCCTTGCGTTCGTCCTTCGTCGGCACCACCACCCCATGCGTGATGTCCTGATTTTGGCGCAGACCTTCGTAGTACGCGAAGAAGTAGGCGTGGTTGTGCACCAGGGGGCCGCCGATCGTGCCGCCGTACTGGTTCTGTTTCAGTTCTTCCTGCCGCGGCGCAAAGTAGTTGTTGGCGTCGAGCGCGTCGTTGCGCAGGAACTCATAGAGCGTTCCGTGGACCTGGTTCGTGCCGGACCGGGTGACGATGGTGGTAATGCCACCGCTTGTCCCACCGAACTCAGCAGGCGCGGTCGTGGTCAGAATGCGGAATTCAGCCATTGAATCGGCGGGCGGCCGGTATGCGTAGCCTCCGTCCATGCGGTTGATGTTACGCATCCCATCCACGAGGAAGGTATTGGATTCCGGACGCATGCCGTTGACTTCATAATTTTGTCCAATTCTCCGGAAGTTATTCTGCACCGTCAAACCCGAGGAGGTCGGTCGTACTCCAGGCTGGAGAATGCCGAGCTGAGAGAAGTTGCGCCCATTGAGTGGCAGATTCGCAATCTCTGTTTCGCTCACCACCGCGCCTTGCGCGATCTCATTGGTTTGCAGTCCAGCGGCCTCAGCGCTCACCTCGACGGTCTGCTGGTCAGTGGGGGGAACAAGCTGTACGACGATCTGCGATTGGTTCCCAACATCGAGATGTATCCCGGAGTTGACCCAGACCGCGAAGCCCTGAGACCGGACTTCGATCCGGTAGTCGCCGATGAACAACTCTTGAAAGGAGAACTCACCACGGCTGTCGGTTTGCTCCACATGCTGCTGGGCTGTACCGATTGACGTGATCACGACTTCAGCGCCCGGCACAACGGCCTTGGTTGTGTCCGTGACGACGCCTCTCAAGGAGGCGGTTGCGCTCTGTCCCATGGCTGCGTGGTGCAGAACCGTGAAAGTCGCCGCGATCATTACATACAGAAAAATGCGCTTCATCAAAGGCCTCGTGTCCAGAGTTTGGGGGACCTCCCAGGCTATCCCTCGCACGCCTTGCACACATCCATAGATAGGTGGATTCAGAGGCCACACTTTCGGTGGATGGATGCCCATGCACACACAATCCAGCTCTGCTGCGCAGGGCGCTGGACCAACGCGGGTCCAGTCGGTGCGACGGGCCGTGCGTCTGAAAGCTGATTCTCGCTGTCCGAAAATCGGGCGACGTGCGGTGAACTGCCTCAAGCCGAAAGACAAACTGTCGACAAAAGGTCGCTGCGCTCAACGAGTTCGATTCTCGCAACCAAGAAAACAGGGTATTGACGGATTCGATTCTGGACTGGATAGGAAGAAGACTCATGCAGTTTTGTGTCCAGTTTGTGCCTGGAGATGTCGGTTCTGGCGATTTGAGCGATTTTGTCGATTCTGGAATCAATAACTTACGTGTTTCGAACACCGGCTAAGGTTCGACCCCCCCTCCCGGCACCATGATTCTAAGCAGTTTATCTTAGTGTGGCCCCTCATCTGTGAAGGGCCATTTTTGCGTGGTGTCAGTAGAGGTGTCAGTTGGCTCCCTTGGTGACAGCAGTCGCCCTACTCCTTCCGTAGGCGTGGAGGTAGCACATAAGGGCAGAGTCTCATAAATCCCCTGGACGACATTTATTCGACTGAGGACTATTGTTCGACTCGTACCTAAATAAAAACGACCAAAGGAACCCCTGAACGATGATGACCTTGTTTGAACGCCTCTCTGCCTTGAACCCCGATGACATTCACGCCCATACGCTGAGCCTTGCCGCGACCGAATACGCCCTTGAAGCAGATGACGACCCAGCCCTCGGGTCCAGACGGCTGCAGGCTGCCCAGTACATCCGCAGGATGGAAAACTCCGGGTTGTTCGACGGTGCGGCACCGGCTGGCCTTGACTCGCTGAGACGGGCTGTGGACAGCCGCTTCGGCCTTCTGGCCAGAGAAACTTCGTGCTCGCAGGCGGAAACGGATGATGGCCTTGTAAGGGTCCATCGCGGCTTCAACCAGAGCGCGCGGGCCGCAGCTGGTCTCCTGTTGCCAGCCCAGACGTCCTAGAGCCGCAATCGAGAGAATGTGCCAGTCTCGCTGCGATCGGTTGTGCTCGGCCTCTGCACTGAGGACCGCTGTCACATGGGGCGGGATAACCACTCAAACATCTTCGCCGTGACTGCCTACTATTTCGTATGTTGGCATTCCGCAATAAGCGCCGTCGGCTGTGACGGTGGCGATTGTCGCCATGGTGATCGCATTCTCGACGGCACCTTGCAAGGAGTCGATCGTCAGTTTTGCCGGAGTATTCGGGGGGAGAACACCAGTTCGCCACGCATCAGGTCGCGGGGCCCAGTGCCAAACAAGGCCACAAGGCCTCAATTTCTGGCTTGCGCAAAATCGGGCCGTCGCCATCCGTTCCGCTCCTCTCTGCGAGCGCATTCGCTGGGAAGCCGGAAGAGTAGATGACTTTGGCCATGCAGTGACGCAGCCTGAATGCGACCAGGTCGCTCCACGCCTTGGAGTTCTGGTTAGGCAAAGCGTCTATCTGTGCTGTGTGGCCAACATCATCAAGATGAAAAGGAGGATCGGGATCGCCGCCAAGACGGCATAGATCAGAATGTTCTTGGTCCAAACCCCCGTTTTCCGATTCATGTCGTGCGATCGGTTTCGATCTTCGACCACGACATCCTGCATGTGAGCCAAGTTGTAAGCGAAGTCGCGAGTGCTGGGGTAGCGACGCAAAGGCTCGCGCTCCAGAGCGCGGTAGACGATTTCCTGCATCTGCGGAGTAATCGAGGGCTCGATCTTGCGCGGCGAGGGAATTTCCTTAGCCGACCGCGCATTGATATGCGCTAAGGATTTGTCATTGCCGAATGGCAGCTTGCCGGTAAGCATTTCATAGAGGATTACACCGATTGAGTAGACATCGCTGCGAGCATCGCAACGAAGTCCCCTGATCTGCTCAGGCGAAGCATAGCTGACCGTTTGAAGTTCACGTGCCAAGCTGGTGAACGTGATGCGATTGGCCGCAACCTGCGAGGCGAGCCCGAAGTTGATGAGCTTGACGTGGTCGTTGCTATCGACCATGATATGCTCGGGCCGCAAGTCCCGATGAACGACACCATGCGAATGGATATAAGTTACCGCCTCGCAAATGCCGATGGCGATATGGGTGGCGCGGTCTTGGGGGAGCTTCCCCTGCTTGGCAAGAATATCCCGGAGCGGACTGCCATTGACCCACTCCATTACGATGTAGTCCCGGCTGTGATGCCCACTGGGCAGTACCTTCATGACCCTTGGGTGATTTAGCTTCTGTCCGATTTCCTGTTCGCGGCGGAATCGTTCGTAAAATAGGGGATCCAACTCTAATTCAGTACGTGGCACTTTGATGGCAACAACTGTCCCATTCGTCAGATCGACCCCGCGAAAGATCGAGGTGTGGCTGCCGGTGGCAACAAGAGCATCGACGCTATAGTGATCGAGTTGTTCCCCAACAGAAATCTCCTTCATACATTGAGCCACTCAGCGGTAGTTCCGCGGTTGCCAGTCTTCCGGTACACATGTTCTCGAGATACTTGACATTTCGCGTCTGTCATCTATCTGCGCTCCTTGGCCGAACCTTCAGAATAAATCGGACCGCGGTGATACCTGTCGGCTACTGACCCAATCCAGAGTGATTTGAACCATTGGCGGGCGACTGAAGAAGCGCGTCATACACTTCAAACGCCTTGTCTTCGTCGTCTTGTGCGCACTTGATGTGAAATGCTCCACGCAAGGCAAGCGGTGTGAGCAGCGTTGTGAAAAGGACGACGGAGACCATGACCGCTACCTCCGGCTCGTGAAACACTCCAGATGCGGCCCCCATGGCGGTTACGATCAAGCCGACCTCGCCGCGAGAGACCATGCCGCAACCAACTCGGAAACTTCGAACGAGTCCCATGCCGCGTGCCAGGGCGGCAACGCCGCATCCCAGCAATTTGCTGACGACCGCGATCAAAAAGATAGTCCCGAGCAGCAGCCAATGCCCACCAAGTGAGCGGAAGTTGCTCGACAGCCCGATGGAAATGAAGAACAGCGGAATCAGAAGGCCGTGTCCAATGGCATAGAAGGTCCGCTCGATGTCGGCCTTGTATTCGGATCCTGCCAAGATATATCCAAGCAGGTAGGCTCCGGTAATTCCAGCAACGCTTCCAAGCCATTCCGCTGCGACGGCATAAACCAGAACCAGGGCCAGGACACAGCTGGATACGGACTCAGCGGCGGAAAGCCGCCGCAATTGCACGATGAGCGGATCAAGCCAACGCTTTGCCGCACCATAGGAGGCCACAAAAAAATCCCCACGCAAACAGCGATGAGCGACATTTGAACCAAGAGGGAATGGTGCGCCGCAGTGTCTGAATGCAGCCTCAACCAATCGGAGGTCAAAGCGGCCAGACCAAAGGAACCTCTTGTGCCTGTTGTCGAGGACGCCGCAAGGAACGCAAGGACAAACAGACCCATCACGTCGTCAATAACTGCAGCGCCAAGAATGACTGAGGCCTCCGGCGACGACATTTTTCCAGCATCCATCAGGGTTCTGGCTGAAATGGAAACGCTGGTAGCTGTCAGTGCGCCTCCGAGAAAGAGGGCGCTGTTCCAAGGCAGGCCGAGTGCGTGGGCCGCACCGGCTCCCAGAAAGAACGGCCAGATGACTCCAGACAGCGCCACCAGGAATGCAGTGACGCTGGCCTCGCGCATCCGCTCTATATCGGTTTCCAGGCCGGCGATGAACATCAGGACCAGGCCGCCAACCTGTGCCATCATCAGAAACGCATTTGTCGCTTGTCCGCCGTGGAAGAGGCTGAGATGGAGCAGATCGAATGCGCCTGGACCAGCGACTACGCCAACCAGGAGTTCCCCTAAAATCGCAGGAATACCAAAGCGCGTGCAGAGAGAAGCCGCGAGCTTGCTAGCAGGAAGCAGTATGGCGATCAGAAGCGCCAATTGCAGAGTTGCTGGCATCCTCTCCTACTTGGTGGCGGCCAGAACGGGTTGGTTTTCCTGTCGCCTGGATTTCCGGCTACGGGGAATCAGGCGGGAGCGCAGACCGCTGAAGCCTCCACGTTCGATGCCTTCTCTGCGCATCGTGCGAATCGTGGTGGCTTGACGGCGGGCCAAATCGGACTGCACATCATTCGTGGCGAGTTCGGCTGCTTTCTGCGTGTGTTCGGCTGCCTGGTCGCAAATGCGCAAGCGCATGAGCAACTCACCAAACTTGAGTCGGGCAACGAAGCTATCCGGCGCCTGTTTAACCGCCTCACGCATTTGCTCCATTGCTTCCTGCGCCTGAAGGTCGACGCACAGCGCCATGCCGTAGACCACTCGAATCTCGGCAACGTTCGGCGCCAGTTCAACGGCATTCTTTAGTCGCATTACAAGATCGCGGCGCTCTTCCGGCTGCAGGACGCGCGGATCGCGGAACATGCGTTGCAGGACATTCGTGGTTTCGCGGCCAAGTAGAGCAGGCAGGGTGATTGGAGCGTCAGCCGCCGGAGCGATCGACAACTCCTCATCGATAGATCGAACGGAATGGGAAAGCTTATTCATGAATGGTGCTCCATAGAACCAGGCAAAAGTGGGCAGCAAGACCCTGGCAGATATGCCTTGCCGCGCCAGGAGAATGCCCGTGGGCAAACTTCGATGAACCACGCACCTGCGCCGCCCTGCCGGCTCAACCGCTTGCGAGGTCCGCATACGCGGCGGACCTCACAGGCCATGCAGCAGGAAGACGCGAACGCCTTCTTAAGCAACCGCCACGCGTGCGGCAGCCTGGAGGAAATCGGGCTCCGGACGGAAGACAAATTCCGGATAACCGAGCTGCCCCATCTCAGGAAGGTCAAGGCCGGCAACTTCGGATTCGACGGAAACGCGCTGTCCGAGGATGATGTCGAGAGCCCAGTTGAGGACGAAGCTGAAGCTGAACACGAAGCCCACCAAGGTCGCACAACCAACGATCTGCGCCACCAACTGGCTGGCATCGCCGTAGAACAGGCCTGTTACCGAGCCGGTAACGCCATTCCAGGAACCTCCGTAGTTGCTTGTGCCGTCAGCAAACAGGCCTACCGAGAGCACACCCCACAGCCCGTTGGCCCCGTGCACCGAGATAGCGCCCACAGGATCGTCAACCTTGAGAAAGTTCTCGACAAACGCGCAACTCAGGCAGACCAGCACACCGGCGACCAAACCAATGACGGCGGAGCTCATGGTGCTGACGAAGCCGCTGGGTGCAGTGATTGCCACCAAGCCGGCCAAGAGCCCGTTGCCGCTCATCGAGGCATCAGGCTTGCCTTTCAAGGCCCACATATAGAGAATTGCACCAAATGTGCCGGTGCAGCCCGCCAGCATGGTGTTGACCGCAATCGAGCCGATTCGCAGGTTGCCAGCCGCTGAGGCGCCAAGGGTGCTGCCCGGGTTGAATCCGAACCACCCAAAGGCCAGAATGAAGCATCCGATAAGGACCGCTGAGATGTCGTGGCCTATGATGGCGTTGCTCGATCCATCCCGATTGAACTTTCCAATACGGGGACCGACGATCATCGCCACAGCGAGTGCCGTCACTCCGCCGACCGCGTGGACAACGCCCGATCCGGCAAAGTCGCAATAGCCCTTTCCCAGCCCCATGTTGAGACCCATCTGTGCGAGCCACCCACCGCCCCAGGCCCAGTTGCCATAAAGTGGATAGGTAAACGCGCCCATCAGCACCGAGGAGACTGCAAATGCGAGAAACTTCCACCTCTCCGCCGCGGCACCGGTCACAATGGTTAGGGCGGTGTCCATGAACACCATCTCGAACAGGAAGATGACCATCGCGCCTACGTCATAGGTATGCCCGGCGAGGAACATGCCGCACTGTCCGAATATTCCCCAACTGGTGCCAAACAGCGCCAATGTATGCTCGGAGTTGAGCGACTGCAAGCCTCCGAGATTTCCATTGCCGGCGGCGCCGCCCATCTGGATAGCAAAGCCGATGATCCAATAGGCAAACAACCCGCAGGTGTACACAAAGAAGTTCATCATGTAGGTGTGGTTTGCATTCTTCACGCGACATAGGCCTGCTTCGACCATTGCGAAGCCGGCTTGCATGAACATGACCAGGAAGCCGCAGACCAGAGTCCATACAAAATTGATCGCGATCTTGTTCTGGCCGTCCTGGTTGGCCAGGTCGCCCAGGGTGAGGCCAACCTTGGCATCGCCCACGGGAACGTCGCTGACGGTACCGGTAAGAGTGCCTCCGGGATCGCCATTCGACAAGGTTGAGGCGGTGGGCGCCTTTGAAACAGTGTCCTTCAACTCGGCAGCCGACGCAGGAGGTGCAACGTCGGCCCGAGCCTCGGTCGCTGCGCCTGTCATGAGTACAACTGCCAGGGCGCAAGTCCAAGCTACAAAGCGTGCAATTCTCATCAGATTTGGCTCCATAGGTAGGTTGAGGTTCGCCGAGGTCTACTAGAGAAGAGCAATCAAGCCTTCCAAATGGCGTTCTTGCTGACGGCTGGCGCGAGAACGAAGAAAATTCCAGAGAGTGAGATGGCAAAGCCCACAATCGACGTCACCATTCGCGCACCGACACTGGCGGTCAGATGCAATGCAATGAGCACGAATAGCCAGCCTGCCAGGGCCACCGCCACACCGATAAGCTTCATCACGGCAGGTTGAGGACCGCCCCCGGTCTCGCCTTCGAGATGCTTGATTTTGAAGAACCCCCAAAGAGCTATAACGACTGCGACTGCGCCGAGTATGAGCGCCGCCTTGCCAGCGCCCGATGAGAAGAATGCGGTCCCGGCGCAGACTGCCGTCAGCCCCGCCATGAATAGCGTGAGATCCTTGCCTTGCGATTTTGTTGCTGCCATTACTACCCTCCCTGGTTCATGTTTTAAATCTCGATTGCCGACTGCACCCGCTGGACAGACGACCAACGAAGTTAGTCTTAGACTCCAAATCTTCCTGCGCTCCAGCCCCCATACCGCGCGGACCGGCCAGGCGAGATCACTAGCAAGTCAGTGAAACCGCGGCTACGCTCTCCATTTCGCCGGCGTTCAACGTAAAGTGGAGGCCGCAAAGTTTGGCCCGCATCGCAACTGAGCCCACACGCTCAAGAACATCGTCGTGTCGGTTCACGTTGCCGGTCATCACCAGCGCCAGTCGATGTTCACTGTCGGCGCGGAACATGCGCAGTTTTGCGTTGATTACGGCCGGAAACGACTCAAAAATGACTTCGCGCAATCTCAATGCATCCCGCAGTGCCTGGAGCGTCTGGTTCTCTTTCACCACATGCTCCGGAATATCTTTGTCCCACTGATCAGGTGGACGCATCAGCCAGTCGCATTCCATCAAGTCTCCCTTCCACTCGAACCGCAGCAACAGCAGTGGTTCCCGAGATAGGGCGCCGTAACGCAATCTTCTACGCACCCTACCTAGAAAATCTGCGGCATGCAGCAACTCTCTCATGAGCGGCGAAGGTCCTCCCGTAAGGGCTTTTGCAACTGGATCTCTTGCGATGAAGGCTTTTGTGACGGCAAAGCCAGGAAGACAATAAACTGTGTCAGAACGGTAAGTTCGGCAACCATGGGGGCTCCCCGCTGCACGCGCACCAGGAGCAAGAGCACGATCATGGAGCACCATTGCCAGCGGGAAATTCTCAATCGCTCTATCCGGTCGGTGAGGACAAAGAGCCTCTTGGGTGCAAGCCCTCGAGCATCGGAAGAACCGGACCGCGCACGAAAGCACGCTATTGCGAAGAATGCCGAGAGCAGAACTTCAATCAAGAGCGCCTGGGTACTCATATTTCCTCCGAACGATCGATTTTCAACCTGACCACCGATTTGCAGATGATCTGGTTCGCACTATCGCCGCTGGAAAACTGCATCGATCATGCGGTCAACATTCGAGAATGCGATTTCAGTAAGGTCCACAGCGTAGTCGAGCAAACAGCTTCCGCGTGGCTGGAATTGGTCACAGTGACTTAATCGCGGCACTTGCTGATCAGATATAAAGAGAGGCTAGAGCTCGTGCGGAGAGATTGCAATCTATACTTTGGTATAGTCGTTTGGGTTCGAAATAAGGATCGCATAAGGAATTGACATGAAGGCCCTCGTCAAGTTGAGCGGGCGGAGTACATTTCAATTCTGGCTAGAATGCACGATCACAAAGGCAGTCTGACCCGCTCGCATAGTCTTACGAGCTCTGCCAGCGAGTTTGCTCGCATCTTTTCCATGACCTGGCGCCGATGCATCTTGACGGTGATCTCGCTCAGATTTAGTTCACCAGCGATCTGTTTGTTCAAAAGGCCTGAGGTCACGAGCGCCATTACTTCGCGCTCTCGCGGGGTGAGCGATTCGATGCGGGCTCGGGTTGAATCGAGGATTGCTTCCTCGATGCGGCGCGCACGGTCGGACGCGAATGCCTGCTCAACCGCATGCAGCAGTTCTTCCTTTTGAAAAGGCTTCGTTAGGAATTCCACGGCGCCGGCCTTCATCACCTTGCGCACCATCGGGATATCTCCATGCGCGGTCATAAAGATCACCGGGATTCTAGCTCCCGACGTCCGCAGTCGCTCCTGGAACTCAACGCCGCCAATTCCGGGAAGCCGCGCATCCAAAAGCAGGCAACCCGCCATTGCCGCAGACCAGTGGGCTCTAAACCCCTCTGCGGTGGCATAGCATTTCGCGTTGATTCCCACCGCTTCCAGAAGATTGGAAACTCCCTCACGAATTGACTCGTCGTCATCAACGATGAAGACTGTTTCCCGCTGATCCACCAAGTTACCAGGCTTTTCTGTCATGATTGCGACCGTACTGTGAATTGTAAGGCTGCGCCGCCTCGCACCGAGTTTTCCGTCCAGATCTTTCCGTCGTGGGCTTCGATAATGCCGCGGCAGATGGCCAATCCCATCCCTGTTCCCTGCGGCTTGGTGGTGAAGAAAGGTTCGAAGATCCTTGCCGCTGTTTCCGGCGCAATGCCCGGACCATGGTCCTCCACCGCAACAAGGATTTCGCCAACGCCATGCTTCTCTGTCCGGATGATAAGTTCGCGCGGTTTGGCAACCTGCATCATGGCGTCCATGCCGTTCATGGCCAGATTCAGGATCACCTGCTGTATCTGCACCGGGTCCATCTCCAATTGCGGAAGATCGGCTGCCAGTTGGAGGCGAATGGAAACATCTTTCCGGATCGCCTCGTCCCTCAACAGGCGCGCTAACTCCTGGATCAGGCGATTCATGCTGGTCAATTCTCGCACCTGTTCTTCCTTTTTGAACAGAGCGCGCACACGACTTACGACGACTCCGGCTCTCATGCTTTCCTGGATGATCTTCTCCGCAGTCGCTGAGACCTTCTCAAGGTTTGCGGGTTTGGCCTGCAGCCATTCCCTGCAGGCGGACGCATGCGTCACAAGAGCTGTAAGGGGCTGGTTGAGTTCGTGCGCAATGGATGCCGCCATCTCCGCCATGCTCAATGAGCGCTGCATGCGCGCAAGATCGTCCTGAGCTTGGACAAGATTTTGCTGTGCCCTGTGCTGTTGCTGAATGTCGATGTGTATACCGTACCAGCGTGCGATTCGGCCGTCTTCCCGACGTTGGGAAATGCTTCGTACCAGAAACCAACGATAACCACCGCTCGCGGCCCGCACGCGTGCCTCGATTTCGAACCGGTCGCCAGTCTTCAGAGCGGCCTGCCAACCCTGGCGGAAGAGCGCATTGTCTTCAGGATGGATCACATTAAAGAATGCTTCTCCTTTCAACTCCTCGGTGCGTTGGCCCAGATAATCGCACAGGTGGTGATTGCAGTATTCAATGCGACCCTGCGGGTCGGTGCGCCAAATCTGTTGAGGGATGGCCTCGGTCAGTATGCGCAGTTGGCGTTCGCTCTCCTTGATGTCAAGATTGGATCGCTGCAACTCCGCGGTCCGTTCTTGCACCTTGGCTTCAAGCTGATCGCGGGCAATCCGAATTGCACTCTCGGCGCGCTTCCTCGAAGAACTGACTACCGTGATGGCAATAGAACACAAAATGAACGCGGCGAAGAAGCTCTGTGATTCCTTTGCCACGTGCATGGAGTACAGCGGAGGAACAAAGAAATAGGTGACGAAGAGTGATGAGAGAGCAACCGCTACGAAGCCGGCAATCATTCCACCAAACCAGGCGCTACCCATAATCGCACCGAAGAAAAGAAATACGAACGGGTAAGCGATGACATGCTGGAGGGGCATCGTCCACAGGAACGCCACGAACACAAAAAAGCTCGCGATTGCGCAAGGCCGTACGGCATAATCCATAGGCCAGTTGGAGAGTCGGATTTCATCTGTGGCGGGCATGGTCGCATCATAAACCGAACTAGCCTGTTTCCACGAGAATCACGAAGAAACGACAGCGGCGCTGTGCAGTGCCACGACAGAATGAGACCTGGGCGCAAGTCGGCCTTGTTCTGTCGTTTTAAGTTCGATTGAAATGCGCGATTTCTCCGCAGCGCTGAGCTCGTTTTTGTTGAAGTCGATGTCGGCCCACTTGAATCCGAGCAGTTCACTTGCCCTGAGCCCACTGAGGAGAATCGAATGGCCGACAACACGATGCTTATCCCCGCCGCACAACTAGCTGCGAAGAACAAAGCTCACTTCCCCGACGGCGATCAAAACTCGCAAGGACTCTTGAACTGCTGCGGAGTGACAAAACACCGTCGTCATGATGCCTGTCCGAATCGCATTCAATCCAGGATTCTCAGCGTCAGCTGAGGCCGCGTTCCACCATGACCACCAGCCTCTCGCCCAGCGCCAGCACGATCTCATGTGGCATCTGATGAAGCGGTCCCTCAAGTGCCAGGAGAGCCAACCCGTGAACTGTCGACCATGCAAGATACTCGGCATCTTTGCGATCCTTCTTGCTGAGTAGGCCACTCTCCTGCATGCGGTCCAGAGCCAGTGAAAGCAGCTGAAACGCGTTCAGCCCCATGGAAGCCGTATTCGCAGGATCAGGGGAATCAACCGGAGGTGGAACCGAGAAGGCGGTGCGAAACATCCCCGGCTCTCTCATCGCAAATCCCAGATATCCCATGCCCACCGCGCGCAAACTCTTTCGTGCAAAGGCTTGCGAATCGCGTCCTGGACGGCACCTTCTCATTTCATCTTCAATTGCCGCTGCTACCCGCGACAGACACGCGGATCGCACCGCATCGAGTAGCTCAGCCTGGCTGGCAAAGTGCCGGTACGCCGCGTTCGGGGAGACGCCCGCCTGTCGCGTCGCTTCTCGCAGGATGACTGCATCGGGTCCTCCAACCTGCGCCATCTCGAGACCAGCTGCCACGAGCGCGTTGCGCAGGTCGCCATGTCGAAAGGTCTTTCGTTTCTGAATGGGGGCGGACTTTTTCATTGTTTGTTCAAAGAAGAGTGTACCGCAGACGAAAAAACATATGGACAGCATCCACTTTTCGGTGGTAGCGTATGTGGACGGTGTTTACTTCCTCGCGAAATTCGCTCATTGAGGTGCAAACATGGCAGATGGATTCATCTGGTACGAACTTGTCACCAACGACATGGACAAGGCAGTCAACTTCTACAAGAAGGTAGTTGGGTGGGACGTCAGGGATGCCGGTATGCCCGGCTTCGCCTACATGATCTTCGGCAAAGACGGCAAAGACGTCGGCGGCATGATGACCTGGGCTGGCGCTGGCGCGCCTGATCTTCCCACTCAGTGGCTGGGCCACATTCACACCGCTAAACTCGACGAAGAGCTGAAGGCTGTAACAGCCGACGGCGGGACGATCGTGAAGCCCGCTCAGGACATTCCCGGGGTCGGACGTTTTGCCGTCGTGCTGGATCCGCAAAAGGTGAAGTACCTGCTTTTCGAACCTGGCCGACAAGAGGCTCCACCACGTCTGAATCAGATGGCAGTGGGCAACGTTGGTTGGCATGAACTACTTACCGATGATGCAGCAAAGGCCTTCGATTACTATTCGAAACATTATGGATGGCAGAAAGATTATGCCCACGATATGGGAGCTATGGGCACCTACCAGACCTTCCGCACAGATCAGCCCCTCTACACCGGCGGCATGATGAACCGGAAAGGTCCCGGCATGCCTGAAGGAATTCCGTCACACTGGCAGTTCTACTTCACAGTTGGTGACATCGAAGCTGCGCAGAAGCGCGTCATCGATGCGGGCGGCAAAATCGTGATGCCTCCGATGGATGTGCCCGGAGGTTCGCGTATCCTGCAGGCCACAGACGATCAGGAAGGCCACTTTGCCCTGATGCAGGGGCCCAAATCGTAACCGCGATGTGCTTCACGCCCGGCAATGCCGCCCTTCATTCGCGAAGGAACGGCCGCCAACTTATGGCGAAGCTTCAAGAGCCGAGAGGAGAGCGAGATGTCCAATAAAATGATTACCTGCCTGTGGTTCGACCTCGGCAAAGCCCGCGAAGCAGCCGAATTCTACGCCGCAACCTTCCCCGATAGCCACGTGGGCAAAGCCAGCGCATCGCCTACGGACACGCCCTCCGGTCCCGAGGGCCAGGAACTCATCGTCGAGTTCACCGTCTGCGGACGCGATTTCCTCGGTCTCAATGGCGGTCCGAAGTTCGTCCCAAACGAATCGGTCAGCTTCATCATCCTTACCGAAGACCAGTCCGAAACCGACCGCCTGTGGAATGCTATCGTCAGCAACGGCGGAGAGGAGAGCGAGTGCGGTTGGTGCAAGGACCGATGGGGTTTTTCGTGGCAGATCACCCCACGTGCGCTGCTGGCGGCGACGCAGGACCGGGATCGCGCGGCAGCCAAACGCGCCATGAATGCAATGATGACGATGCGAAAAATCGACATTGCTGCAATCGAGGCCGCGCGCGCCGGCAAGCCGTGATCCGTCACAAAGGGGCGCCGAATGGCCGAAGCCGCCATTCTCGTCCCGGCACACTCGTTGATGCGATGACTTTCAACGACCATGAAGTCGGTCCAAGACTTGGGCTCCTGGCGCGCCGGATCGACAGCCATACCAGGCAGCGGCTTCCTGTCGGGCGGATCAACGGGGCCACCACCATGAGGCGGGTAGATGTTGTCTTGAGCCAGTAACGCTTCGTAGATCGGGGTGTGCCGCCAATGGCGCGCAAGTGCCAAGGCGCTCATCTTCGCGATCATTCGGGGGCAGAACCAAGACGTAACCGGCCGTCATTTCGAAGATGATAAGCACCGATGTCGTGGGGGCGCGAACGATGCAGGCAAACGCCGTTCCCATTCCCACGCAGGCGGATGCGCCGATTGGGTCTGACGAGCGATGGAATTCAATCACGTCCAGGTAGCCGTCTGAGCCGCCCAACATTGCACCCATGAAGAGAGCCTGTGCAAAGATGCCGTCCGAGCCGCCGCTGGAGTAGGAACTGACCGTGGCAGCAAGCTTGAGGAAACAGAACTCAGCAATGGCGGTCACGGTCATTTTGCCTGTGAGGGCGCGTGTGAGAGTCTTATACGGATCGCCAGCAATTGCGTTGAGGTGGAAGAACGCCAGCGCCGCGACCGCTATGCTTCCTGTCGCCGCGCCGCCGATAACCGGATGCACCCCGCGAGGCACGCCCGTGAGCCGTCTAAACCACCTCGTTCGGCATATGCGTCGGCGTGCCGGATTCAGGACGCCTTCGACTTCGTAGGGGTTGCCGGGCTCGGGTTCCATCACCATCCCAAGGCGCCGCAGCTCGAAGTCGCCTATCAATCCACCTCGAAGGTTCGGGGCTGTTGACCGTCATCCAGGCAAGCGATGATTGCTTCGATGACCCGCTTGGTTTCATTGGGAGCCTTGACGGGAATGGAAATGACACCCGCCTGTTCGGCCGGGTAGTCGTTTCCTCCCGGAAACAAGGCGTCCCCAACGTAAATCATCTCTTGTATAGGAATGCCTAATACGTCTCGCAGTTTCTTAATGCCGTATGCCTTATCGATTCCAGGCTTGGTGACGTCGATGGAGGTCGCGCCGCCGAGGCGCACCGAAAACTCGGGAATGAGAGTGTCGAGGATTACTTTGATCTTCTTCCGTTTGGCAAAATCTGCGTCCCACTTCAATTTAGCTTCCAACGGAGCTTGCTGGCCCAATGAGGAGTAGGTTATCTGGCTTCCTCTGTCCTCAATCGTTTCTCCCCAGGTCTTCTCCACAGGAAATCCCGCGGTTGCGACGGCTTTGGTGAGAGAACTGACGATCTTCTCTTTTTCTCCAACGGTAAAATCTTCGGCGTAAAGCCTTTTCCATTCGGCGGCGTATTGGAAGAATTGTGTTCCGCAAGTGGGGAGAATGGACAGCTTTGCCAAGCGCTCATCTTGGGGAAGATGGGAGAGCACCTGCTTTTCAAACTGGAGCCACGCACCGCCAGAGATGACAGCGACCCTGACGACGCTGAGCAAGTCATGCAGGAGTGAGGCCATTTCGGCGTCGAGGGACGATTTACTTGGCGCGAGTGTACCGTCCAAGTCGAAAACAATTAGCCTCTTCATTGATCTCCAACTCGGAAGTTCTGCGAGTTCTCGGTTGAGTTTTTGTGCGATGCATCTTGTCGCCAACCCGTCGTCGGTGGGCCGCGACTTATGGCAACGAATGGCCACGCGGGAACCAAGCAAGGTTTTCACTCAGAATGTATATAGCAAGCGCTACAGACATAAAGACTGCGCCCGCCCAGAATCGCCAGTCACGGTGCATGCGTTTCCAGTACGGCCCAGGTCCAGGTTCGCCGCCCTCACCGCTATTTCCTTCGTGGTTGTGCTTGCTTCCCGTCATTCCTTCTCCATTTCCGCCGAGTATTCGCCACGGCGAGCGGCTTGGTTCAAGCGCGCGCGGTGATACAAGGCCTGCTGCGCTACGGATACGTTGGCCTCCAAGCCCTTCCAAAGCTCCAGGGCCGGCTGCTGAATGGCGCGGGCAAATGAGAATGCCAATGCCCAGGGTAAGCGCGATTTGAATTTCACATTCATTGCATTGAGGCGGGCAGAGGCCAACTCCGCAGATTGGCCGCCGGACAGGAACGCAATTGCTGGAACGGCTGCGGGGACAGCCCGCAAGAGGCAATTGATGGTTGCGTCGGCCACTTCTTGCACGGTATTTTGTGTGGGACAGTCTGATCCCGGAAGAACCATATTGGGCTTCAGGATGATCCCCTCAAGCATGACCCGTTGGGAATAAAGTTCGCAAAATACAGCCCACAAGACTTCCTCGGTGACCTCGAAACAGCGCTCCAGGTTGTGATCGCCGTTCATAAGAACTTCGGGCTCGACGATTGGAACCAGTTCCGCTTCCTGACACAACGCGGCATAGCGAGCCAATGCCTGTGCGTTGGCCTTGATGCAGCCCCTGCTGGGAACGCCGTCGCCGATGGCAATCACCGCGCGCCATTTGGCGAAGCGCGCGCCGAGCCGGGAATACTCGGCCAGGCGTTCACGCAGTCCGTCCAGGCCTTCCGTTACCTTCTCCCCGGAATGCCCTGCAAGCTGCTTGGCGCCAAGGTCCACTTTGATTCCAGGAACGATTCCCGCCTCGATGAGGACTTTGACAAAGGGTGCACCATCGCGTTTTTGCTGCCGGATCGTCTCGTCGTACAGGATCGCGCCCCCGATGCATTTACCGAGCCCCGGGGTGGTAACGATCAATTCACGATAGGCGCGCCGAGTCTCTTCTGTTTGAGGAATCCCCAAGCTGGCGAATCGTTTGTTGCAGGTCGGAGTGCTCTCATCCATCGCGAGCAGACCCTTGTCGTCAGCGAAAAGCCCACTTGCAACACTTTCGAGTGCATTCGAATTCATTGGTGTCTACTCTCCTTTCTCTTGAGATGCCGCATCTGCGACCAACCGGCGTCCAATTTCAGTGCTGCCAAAGGATCTGCTCCGCTTCCAACGGAACAGACGCATTTGTATGATAAGGAATGATGCGTGCCGTGTAGTCGCTTGAGGCGCGGGTTGCAGGAATCTGTGCCGAATAGGTGAGCACTCCTGGCAAGTCCCCGCTAGAATCCGGCGCCTTCATAGACTCGACGAGGGGTTTGACTCCGTTAGCTGAGTTAGCGAAGAGTTCGACTTTGATTTGGTCGGGATTGAGGGCACCCAGAGAAACCTCGACTTGAAAGAAATGCTGGCCATCATGCGTCTCGACATGCACCGAACCGAAGCTCACGCTACTCCAATGCTGATCTAATTCCTGTCGCCAGCGCAGCAAATCCATACCCAGCCCGCTCTCGTCGGCTGCCCGTTCGTGATAATTCGATGCGGCGGGTAGATAGTGATGCTCGGTGTATTCGCGAATGGCGCGTGTAGCCGAGAATTCCGACGTGAGCACCGCCATACTTTCGCGGATGCGTCCTAACCACTTGATAGGCATCCCATTTTCGTCTCGCGCATAGAATTCCTGGATTACCTGCTGCTCCAACAAGGCGTACAGAGCTTCTGCTTCCGCGGCATCCCACGCCGGATCATCGCCATGCTCCCGGCCGTCGCCAAGGGCCCAGCCAACCTCTGGGGAATAGGCTTCTGCCCACCATCCATCGAGTTCGGAAAGATTCAAACCGCCATTGACCAGGACCTTCATTCCGCTTGTTCCGCACGCTTCCCACGGACGCCGCGGCGTGTTGATCCACAAGTCGATGCCCTGCACCAGTTCTTGCGCCAGCAACATGTCGTAATCGCTGAGAAAAACAACGCGGCCCTGGACCTCTGGACGTTTGATGAAATCCTTCCATTGCTTGATCAGCGCCTGCCCGGGCTGGTCCTGCGGATGAGCTTTGCCGGCAAGAATCAACTGGACAGGACGCTGCGGATTCGAAAGAAGGCGAGTCAGTCTCTCAGGATCGTGCAAGAGAAGATTGGGACGCTTATAGGTGGCAAATCGGCGCGCGAAGCCAATTGTGAGCACCTTCTCGTCAAAAATGCCGCTTGCATCCGACGATCTTTCTCCCTCGGCGGCGAGCTGAGGAGCGTAGCGCTGACGCATATGACCGATCAGCATCGTTCGTCCTGTTGTGCGAAGTTGCCACAACTCCGCATTCGTGAGCTGACGTATATCGTCTTCGGCTGGACGATCTCCGCGCCATCGCTTCTCGCCACAAGCCGTGGTCCAGAGAGCATCTGCTGCTGCTGAATCCCACGTCGGCACATGAATTCCATTGGTCACCGACCCGATCGGAACTTCTTCCTGCGGCCACCTGGGAAAGAGAGACCCGAAGATATGCCGGCTCACCTGACCGTGCAGCTTGCTGACACCGTTCACTTGGCCGCTCCCACGGAGCGCAAGGTAAGCCATGTTGAAAGACTCGGAAGGGTCTCGCGCGTCGCGCCGGCCCATTGCGAGCAGATCGTCAACCGGAATGCCGAGCTCATCGAGAGCATAATGGCCAAGGTATTGGCGAATGAGATTGGGATGAAAGCGGTCAAATCCGGCGCTGACCGCTGTGTGCGTGGTAAACAGGTTTCCTGCGCGTGTGACATTCAAAGCAACGTCGAACGGTTGCTTGTAGTCCTCCATGTAGGAGCGGGCGCGCTCCAGGGTGGCGAACGCCGCATGGCCTTCGTTAAGATGACATACCTCAGGCTTCAATCCCAATGCTCGCAACAAGCGCCAACCGCCTATTCCGAGGATGATCTCCTGCTTCAGCCGCATCTCTGCATCGCCGCCATAAAGCTCGCTGGTTATCCCCCGGTGAGCCGCAGTATTGGCAAAGTCATTGGTATCGAGCAGGTAGAGCCTTGCTCTTCCGACAGAGACTTCCCAACAGCGGATCCAAATCTTCGAGCCCGGTAGCTGGATCTGTAACCGCAGCCATTCGCCGTTCGGCTGCCGTAGCGGACGGATGGGCAACTGGCCTGGATCATTGACCGGGTAAAGCGCTTGCTGGCCGCCGTCCGAATCGAAATCCTGGCGGAAATATCCCTGACCATAGAGCAAGCCGACTCCGATGACGGGAACACCCAAATCACTGGCAGCCTTCATCTGGTCGCCTGCCACGTTGCCTAGACCACCTGAGTAGATGGGCAGCGCTTCGCTCAGCATGAACTCCATGCTGAAGTAGGCAACCGAAGTCAGCGGAGCGTCCCGGTGCGTCGTCTGGAACCATGCGTCCGCATGGTAGGATTCTCGATTTTGGTGAAGCAGATGATCGAGTCGGTTCCGAAACTCAGGAGCGCCCAATGCAGCCTTGATCTTCTCTTTGGAAACCGTCCGCAAGATGACCCACGGATTCTGTGTTGAGGCCCAGAGGTCCTTATCGAGCGCTTCCCACAGTTCATCCGCTGCGTGGTTCCACGACCAGTGCAAATTGAGTGCCAATTCAGCCAGAGAATCGATTCCATCGATTTTTAGCCAGTCCGTAGGCGCTTTCGGATCATTCAATGTGTCATCCCCAATGTGCTGAAATCGTGGAAGGGGGCTTTCGCAAATGCCTGGCAAGCGATTGCCCCTTTCGCGTCAGTTTCCGCCTGTTTGTTTAACTGTCGGTGAACATGGCTTTCTGAGGATGCCCCTTGGCCAACGGGGCAGGCGCAGCCGAATCGCTGAAGTCCGCCGTCCACTGCCAGTTCCGGATCTCAGGCATATCCTCAAGGTGCTCACGAATGTAGTCGTGATGTTCATTGAGTTTCTTGCCGAATAGCTGAATTGCATCGGCAGCATGCACGCGAAGCCGGGGAATGTGCTTCAACGCATCAAGCGCAAGGTGGAACCGGCTCATCTCATTCAGTACGACCATGTCGAACGGTGTGGTCGTCGTGCCCTGGTCCATATAGCCATGCACATGGAAGCGGCCTTCGTTGGCGCGCCCATGAACGAGGGTATGAATGAGCCAGCGATTGTTGTGGAAGGCGAAGATCACGGGCGCACTCTCGGTGAACAGCGCATTGAACGACATCTCATCCATACCATGCGGATGTTTGTCTGGATACATCAGAGTCATCAAGTCAACTACGTTGACAACACGCACCTTGATGCCGGGAACGTGCTTTTGCAAGAGCCATGATGTTGCACAAATCTCGATGGTTGGCACGTCCCCGGCGCACGCCAGGACGACATCAGGCTCTCCGCCCGCGTCATTGGTCGCAAACTTCCAAGTTGACGCACCGCGCGAGCAGTGCTCAAGCGCCTCATCCATATTCAGCCACTGCAGTTGCGGCTGCTTTCCGCAGGTGACGATGTTGACGTAATTCCGGCTCCGCAGACAATGATCGAAGACGCTGAGCAGGCAGTTGCTGTCCGGCGGATAGTACACACGGATCGTGTCGCTTCTGCGCGCCAGTGCGTTGTCTACAAAGCCAGTTGCCTGATGGCTGAATCCGTTGTGATCGTTGCGCCATGCGTGGCTGGTAAGCAGAACGTTCAAAGATGCGATCGGTTTGCGCCAGGCATACTCGCGGCATTGCTCCAGCCACTTGGCATGTTGAGTTAGCATCGAGTCGACAACCTGCGCGAATGCCTCGTAGGAGGACCACATGCCATGACGGCCGGTGAGCAGGTATCCCTCAAGCCATCCCTCGCAAAGATGTTCGCTCAACACCTCCAACACGCGGCCGTCCGGGCCGAGCTCATCATCGATAGAAACAAGCTGAGCCATGGAGCAGCGCTTGGTGGCCTCGAAGATAGAGTTCAGGCGATTGGAGTTTGTTTCATCTGGACAAAACATGCGGAAGTTCGCCAGGTTCATTTTGAAAATGTCGCGGAAGAAATCGCCCAGTTTGCGCGGAGCCTCGGCGAGGACCTGACCGGGTCCTGGAATTTCGAGCGCGTAATCGGTGAAATCGGGAAGTGAGAGTGTTATTAAGGATCGTCCGCCATTCACATGTGGATTGCCGCCCATGCGCCGATTGCCAGCCGGTGCGAGCGCTGCAAGTTCGGGAATGAATGAACCGTTCTTATCGAAGAGCTCTTCCGGTTTATAGCTCTTCATCCAGGTTTCCAGGATTTTGAGATGTTCGGGATTCTCCCGGACCGTTGCGAGCGGGACCTGATGAGCACGGAAAGTGCCTTCGATCGGGATTCCATCCACTTCCTTCGGACAAGTCCATCCCTTGGGAGTCCGCAGGATAATCATTGGCCATACTGGCTGCTTTTTGAATCCGCTTTTGCGTGCTTCCTGCTGAATGGAACGAATCTCTGCGTAGCAGTCATCCAGCGTCCCCGCCAGCAACTGATGCACGACCTCGGGATCATCGCCCTCGACGAAATAGGGCTTGTACCCCCGTCCCGTATACAGGGCTTTCAGGTCTGCATCGCTGGTGCGCCCCTGCGCAGTCGGCCCTGAAATCTTGTATCCATTCAAATGCAAAATTGGCAGCACCGCGCCGTCCCTCACAGGATTGAGAAAGTTGACCGACTTCCAGCTTCCTTCAAGTGGACATGTTTCTGATTCACCATCGCCAACAACGCAGGCGACAATCAGATCAGGATTGTCGAAGGCCGCGCCGAACGCATGAACGAGCGAATAGCCAAGCTCTCCGCCCTCATGCATCGAGTTTGGGACGTGCGGGCCACAGTGGCTGGGTACGCCGCCCGGCGTAGAGAACTTCCGGAACATGAGCCTCAAGCCGTCTTCATCCCGCGTAATTTCAGGATGGACTTCGGTGTATGAGCCCTCGAGATAGGAGCAGGCATTGAGTGATGGGCCTCCGTGTCCGGGGCCGGATATATAGATGATGTCTGCATCGTGTTCTTTGATGAGACGGTTCAGATGGATGTAGATGAGATTTTGACCTGGCGAAGTTCCCCAGTGGCCAAGCAGGCGCGGCTTGATCTGTTCCGCCTTAAGCGGCTCTCGCAAGAGAGGATTCTCGAACAGGTAGATCTGGCCAATGCACAAATAGTTCGCGGCCCGCCAGTAGCGATTCATTTTGTTCAGCATGTCCGGCGAAAGCGGTCCTTGTGGCTTCGGAGCTTGCGCTTCAAGCTTGCCATCCGCTGCAATGGCGGTTGAGAGTGCCACATCGAAGATAAATCCGGAGGCGTTATGGATCTGATCAGCGTTCACGGTGAGTTCCTTGGTAGCCATATAGACTGTTCCTCTCGACTTCCCCGCAACCCGTTAACGGTGCGGTAGCGATGTTGGTTTGCTGATCTGATCGCGTCTGCCGGCTCTGCAATCCGTATTTCACTTTGTCAAGAGCTTCTTGATCGCTTGCAGTTCAAGGCGGCGCTTTGGGGTTGTTTTCGGATACTCCATCTTGAGGTTCCCGAGAGCATCCAGAACGATTTGAGAGACGATCAACCGCGCATTATCCTTGTCGTCGGCGGGAACAATGTACCATGGCGCATGATGCGTGCTCGTCGCTTGAAAGCAGTCTTCATAAGCCGACATGTACTGTTTCCAGTATTTCCGCTCGTGAATGTCGGAGGTGCTAAACTTCCAGTTCTTCTCCGGCTCATCAATGCGCGCAAGGAAGCGCTTTCGCTGTTCTTCGTACGACAAATGCAGAAAGATTTTGACGGTTTTGGTGCCGTTGCGATGAAGATGTTTTTCGAGGCCGACGATGGAGTCATACCTCTTTTTCCAAATGTCTTTCTCGTTGCACAGTTCTTCCGGAAGCCCCTGGCCACGGAGAATCTCCGGATGCACTCGAACCACCAGCACATCCTCGTAATAGGAACGATTAAAAATGCCGATCCGTCCGCGTTCTGGAAGTCGGCAAGTGGTGCGCCAAAGAAAATCGTGTTCCAGTTCTTCGGCGCTGGGCTGCTTGAAGCTGAAGACTTCGCAACCTTCTGGATTGACACCGGACATGACGTGCCGGATGGCGCCATCTTTGCCGGAGCCGTCCATCCCCTGAAGAATGAGAAGGAATGCATAGCGGTGAGAAGCGTAGTGAAGTTGCTGTAGCGAACTCAGCTTCTCAGTATGCTGATCAAGAAGTTCCTTATAGTACTTCGTCGACTTTGCATAAGGGCTGACCATGGTCGGCCACTTGTTGAGGTTGACTCTCTTGCTTGGCGGCACGCGATAGTCCTTCGAGTCAATGGTCATCCGACCCTTTCTGTGTTAAGCGGCATTATTGAGGAGGTTCACGCAACCTTGGCATGATCCAACTGATCCTTCTGTGTTTCTCTCTCGGCTTCGAGCCAATCCTGGTCTTGCTGGCTTTCGCCATGGATTCTTTGCTGGTAGAGTTCATAGGCCCGCGCTGCAATCTCTGCTGTCCGATCGACGGGCTTTCTCGTAAGCAACGCAGACTTGGTTGGATCGAAGATCCGGTAGGCGAGTAGCTTCACGCGGTCGTTGACGAGAGCCCAAGCGATGGCGTAAGCCCAGACGAAACCCGCCCACTTCCAGCCGAGCGGCGCCATGAATATGCCGTAAACCGCGATCAGCGTTGCTATAGTCTGAGTGCCAAGTACCGCGATCCAAAGAATCCTGGCAGGGCGTATCGACCAGAACGGGCCGCGCGTGCGCGTGAGGAAGATGGTCAAGTGCCCGGCTATGGAGAGCTTCAGGTACATCAGTGTCTGAATGTGCAAGCGGTCCAAATGGAAGACTCGCTCGCCTAAATAAAACAGAAGGAACGCCGAAACAACCCCAACAACACCCAGCACTGTGGAAATTGACAGCACGAGCCGCATATTCCAGGACTCGGGCTTGTTCTTGTAGAGGACGTTGTCGTACGCGATGGACAGAATAGCCCCATCGTTGAGCAATGCCAGCATCACGATCATCACGGCGGTCAAAGGATAGAAGTTGAACACCAGAATCGCCAGCGTCATGAAGAACAGCACGCGCAGCGTCTCCGCGATGCGGTAAATGGCATAGCTGTTCATCCGCTGAAAAATGCGCCGGCTCTCCTTGACTGCATCGATGATCACCGACAAGCCGGACGTGAGCAGTACGATGGATGCCGCAGCCCGTGCCGCATCCGTGGCTCCGGAGACCGCGATTCCGCAGTCGGCCTTCTTCAACGCAGGCGCATCGTTGACGCCATCGCCCGTCATGCCGACAATGTGGCCGCACTGTTGCAACACATTGACGATGTGGTATTTGTGCTCGGGAAATACCTGCGCGAATCCGTCCGCCTTTTCGATTGCTTCCTTAGTCTGCGAGGACTCTTGCTTCTTCGTATCGCCCAGCGCAGCGGCATCCAGAATGTTTGTGCCCAGCCCAAGTTGCTTCGATGTTTCGCGGGCAATCGCAAGCTGATCGCCGGTCACCATCTTCACGTCTACGCCCATCTCGCGGGCGCTCGCGATAGTCGCTTTCGCCTGCTCGCGCGGCGGATCAAAGAGCGGCAACATCCCAACAAACTTCCATTGGCCTTCCTGATCAGCCCGCGCAACCCCCAGCGAGCGGAAGCCGCGCCCGGCGAAATCATTCACCGCTTTTTCAACCGCTGGCTTGACTTCACCGGAGTTGGTTGACATCTCCAGAATTACTTGAGGCGCTCCCTTGGCCACAAAGAACTGTTCCCCGTCTGCGCCTTTCACCGTGGCTTCTGTACGCTTGTGCACTGGATCGAACGGCTGAAAGTGCAGCACCTGAACGCTCTTTAGTTCCTTGTCGTCTTTAACCCCGCCGATGACAGCAAGGTCGATAGTATCTTTGTCCTCGGCGCGCGATGCGAGTGCAGCCCATAAGATAACCTGATCGCCAGGGATGCCATCCATAGTGAACGGATCGCCAAGTGTTAGTTTGTTCTGAGTAAGGGTCCCGGTTTTGTCGGAGCACAGCACATCCACACCAGCCAGTTCCTCAATGGCCGACAGACGGGTGACAATCGCTTCTTTCTTGGCCAGGAGGCGCGCACCGACGGCCATCGTTACCGAGAGCACCGTGGGCATCGCCACAGGGATTGCTGCCACTAGAAGCACCAGGCAGAATTCCAACGTAGTCATCACTTTGTCGCCGCGGAAGAGGGCAACGATCAGGATGACCACCACCAGCGCCACGGCAAGGACGATCAGGTAATCGCCAATCTTCAACACTGCCTTTTGGAAATGGCTTGTGGTATTCGCCTCTTGCACCATCTGCGCGGTCTTGCCGAAATAGGTGTTCGCACCGGTGGCATATACCATCGCGTCGATTTCGCCCTGTCGGATGATCGATCCCGAAAACACTGCGCTGCCGGCCTTGGCGGTCACAGGCAATGACTCACCGGTCAATGCAGATTGGTCTACCTCGATCGAATCGCCGTCGAGCAAACGCGCATCGGCCGGCACGATATCGCCCAATCGCAGGCGGACAACATCTCCAGGCACCAACTCGCTTGCCTTCGGATTCTGCCACTTGCCGTCTCGCTTGACCTTGGCCAGGATCGCCAGGCGAGCTTTCAAAGCTTCGATGGCGTCGCCTGCCTGGTGCTCTTCCCAAAATCCGACCACGGCGTTCGAACAGAGCAGAAGCAGGATGATGAAAAAGTCCAGCCAATGCTGGACAGCCGCCGATAGAATGACGGCAACTTCGATCATCCAGGGAATGGGGCCCCAGAAATAGGAGAGAAACTTTAAGAACTGGTTGGTTCTTTTCTCTGTGATCTCGTTGGGGCCGTATTGTGCCAGCCGCTTCTCGGCCTCGGCCTGACTCAGACCGTTCGGTGTCGAACCCAATTTCTTTTGTAACTCCGGCATCGGGAGGGTCTTGAGATCGTCGTTGGATTCTGGCTTTGTTTCGGGTTTATCGGCATTTGATTTCACTTGTGGTCGATCTCCCTGTTCCTGCCCCGTAATCGATCAGCCTTTGTCAATTCATGCAAGACGTCACCGACACAAACCATCCCGGTAATCGTCTCAAATGTCAGGCAGAAATGAGCAAGCATTGGATCGTTGCTTCTGGATTTTCGATAGGTTCCGGCACCGCACACTTCTACTGATGTCACGATGGACTCTTGAGCGTGAAGGGTGCTGGTCAGTATTGCTCACCAGTTTGGACGCGGAGACGGCCCCAAACCACCGTGGTTCTAGCAGGTTCATCGCCGCCTAAAGATTGCGAAGGCTCCGAGAAATGCGCCACAAGGGTAAGAGATATTCGCTGCCAGCATTATGCCCCCGGTTTGGGAATTCAATCCGAGAGAAGCTCGCCAGATTTCGAAGGCTCGGAGGGTCCATTAACTCGCGTCCGGGAACCAGCATTCGTTTCAACCAGAACCTCCCGAAGGACGCTCTCTATCGTGTCGACAGCATCTTTAACTGGATTCGTTACATGAGGGTTGGTAGCGTACACAACCAATTCGATAGTTTGTAGCGAATTACGGATTCGGTCGTTCATCGATCTGATTCTCTCGAAGCGCCGTAGCATCTCAACTTTCCGCTCTCTCAATCCCAGTTGCCAGTGATACGCATAGGCGAAAGTCAATACGGACGCAAATGCGCTTCCGACCAACCGCAGTGGGCCGACCTTGTGCATCCAGTCGTCATAGATGAACCATTGAAGCAGCACGGCGGCCGACAATACAACAAGCCCCGAGATGGCCGAAAGAATACAGATCGACGCGATCGAAGGGATCTGAGATGAAAGAGGGGCTCAGGTTTGGATTTCATCAAAGTGCGCCAAGCTCCTATTTGACACCCTTATTCGACGTTCTCTTTGGATTCTAAGTTAGGCTCGGACAACAGGAAGATCGTGTACCAAAAGGAACACCCGGCACGGCATTTCGTGATCTACATTATGCACGGGGCAGAGCCTTCTATGAGGAGGGTGAAACATGGGTTCGGTTTGGGTTCTCGTAGGGATGCCGATTGTGGGCCTAATCTTCTTCGTTTGCATGATTAGCCGAACGAGACAGAGACGCGGCTTCTAGAATCCTCAGGTGGTTGGCAGGGCAGCGGCATTGATGAACTCCCCAAGGAGTTCTCGCTCAAATTCAAAGGCTTTTCGGATCGGAAATGCCTTGATCCCTGTTCGAGGGATTGAATACAGTAGTCGAGTTACAATTCGGGCGCTAAGCCGCCTCACTGCATAAGAGGTCGAAAACCTGTATGGTTTCACGATTAACGATTTGCTTCGCGGTTCTTCTTGTTGCGCCTTGCTTTCTGTTCGCCGACTCTGCGCCGTTTGATCTGGCTGGCCCCAAACTGGAAGTGAGTGTTGCCCATGCTTTATGTGAAGCTCCACGACGATCCTTCTATTGTTAATTCGGTGGTCTTTCCGCCGGAACCACTGCCGCCTTCTGCCGGTGCGACCTCTGCGGCTTCCCAAAAGATTCCGGCACCCAGTACCAATCCTCCAGCGACTGACACACATGCCAGCACCTCATCCGGTACATCGTCGGTGCCCAACGTTGCAACGCATGATGCGGTCGTTCCCCCCCTTCGCAAGCCCTCCGCTGCGGGAGGCGCCGAGCCAGTTCCAGCATCCAATAAATCTACGCCTCCGGCTGCTCCAACCACCGCACCTCCAGCTGCTGCGCAAACTCCGCAATCTGTTGGCGGTTCCGCCCTACCTGGACCCTCCAGCCGCCAGCCTTCAACAGATGGACAAACGCCCTCCTCCGAGCAGCCGATGCCACATGGAAGCTCCTCGACGAGTGGCGCGTCTGGTCACTACTGGATCGAAGGGAGCGACGCCTTCAGAGAATCCGACGTAGGAGACCGCATGATGTCATGACTGACAGCGGAGCTTCATCGACGGAGAGACCTGGCGAGTCACATGCGAATTGCCGCGGAATTGGGACTCGGAAGCTTGCCTTGGGCTATGCAGTGCCGCTCAATCACGCAGAAACACATTCAGCAATGACTTATGAACGCGTATTCGGGTGTCATACTCGATAAATCCGAACTTGCGCAAGCGATTCATGAAGGCATTCACACGAGGCCGCGTGCTGCCGATCATCAGCGCCACCTCCTCCTCCGGCGGGCTATACTCCGCCAAGAGCAGAAGCAAGCGCGCCAGTCGCTTTTCGGCACGATTGAAGAGCTGGTCAACGAGGTCGGCTTGGGTGTTTCTCACATCTGCGTATTGGCAGGCAATACAGTTGGGAGCAGCGGCACGCCTCTGAGCATACGGGGCGATTTGTCGCTGCGGGAAAACTGAATGCCCTTGAGGGCATTGTTCTGTCGAGCTTCTCGCATGAGCAAGAAGTGATTTGAGTTGTTGACCGATGAGCAGTGGGGACTGATTGTGCCGCTACTGCCAAAATTGAAACGGCGCAAAGATAACCGGGGGCGCCCATGGGCCTCGAACAGGGCTTGCCTCGAGGGCATCTTGTGGGTGCTCAGGACAGGGGCGCCGTGGCGGTTTCTCCCCGCCCAGTATCCGTCCGCGGCCACTTGCTGGCGCCGGTTGAAGCACTGGGAAGAGGAAGGCGTATGGCTGAATGCCTGGCGGACGCTGCTCGGAGTGCTGGACGGAGAAGGCTTGTTGAAGTGGGGAGAAAGCTTTCTTGACGGCAGCTTTGCACCTGCCAAAAAGGGGGCTCCGCAGTCGGCAAAACCAAGCGTGGCAAGAGCCCGAAGTGGATGGTACTGCTCGACGGCCAAGGTCTTCTGCTGGGACTACCGACTACAATTTGTCTGATTCTGATTCTGATTCACGAACGACGCCATTTGTGGGTATTGATGGCGACATATGAGCGCGCACCTGTTTCAATAGGACCCTTGGAACACCGATAAGCCCTTATTGCCTATCGTCAGTTCCTTAGCGGCTCATCAACATTACCGCATCGCTTCCCGCCACGCCGCGATCGTCTTTCCTAAATCTCTCGCATTCTGCGCAGGAATGGGACCATGGTCAGACCTTGGACGAGCACAGAAAATGCGACGACGGCAAAACTGATCGTAATAATCTCTTCCCGCAGTGGGATGGTAGGCGGAAGTCCGAGGGCGAGAGCCAGGGCCAATGCCCCTCGCAATCCGCCCCAGAACAGCGAAAGTTGATGTCTTCCAGTGACGCGGAGCGAGGAGCGCGAGAATATCAGACAGCATGGATAGATGGCGATGGCACGGCCCAATGTTACCAATGCAATCGCAATCAGCGCCGGAAGCCATATAACCGCGAAATTCTGACGAGCTTCGTGCATTCCAATCAAGAGAAACACCAGCGAGTTCGCAATGAATGCGGCGTATTCCCAAAATGCTTGAACCGCCTCCTTTGACCGCTCGGAGAATGACTTGAGCGACTTGAAATTGCCTATTATAAGTCCGGCTGTAATGGTCGCCAGGACGCCAGACAAACCAAAATGGTCTGCAAGAAGAAACGATCCGTATGCGGCGACGGTCGTGAAAGTGATTTCAACGAGATGATCGTCGGTTCGTCCAGCGAGCAGGAGTGACCCAAACGCGACAGCCGCTCCGCAAAGCGAACCCCCAATTATTGTTTTCAGAAGCATAGCGGTGATTTCAATTGAGCTGAGATGCTGTCCTGCGGCCAAGGCGATAACAACACCGAAAGCAACAGCAGCAGTGCCGTCGTTGAAAAGGCTCTCGGCCTCGATAAGCAGCAGCAACCGACCTTGAGCTTTTGCTTCCCTGAAAATTGTGATAACGGAAACCGGATCGGTCGCAGCGATCAGAGTGCCAAACACGAGTGCATCGATCCATTGCCAATTTGCAAGAAAGTTCATCCCCGTCGCGGTTACGCTGGCAGACAACAGGACGCCGAGAGTTGCCAGGACGACAATCAATGAAAAGTCCCGGCGCAACTGATTCCAATGGATGAAAAATGCAGCTTCAAAAAGAAGCGGAGGAAGCAGTGCGGTATAGATGAGGTCCTTGGTAAGGATGATCTTCGGTGCAAACGGCAGGACGGCTAGTATGATCCCTGCCACCACTAGACCGACACTGTATGAGAGCCGAAGCCGCCGGGTCAGCATTGCAACAACGGCAGCGATCAAAAGCAACAATGTTCCAGTTTGGAATTGGTACTCCATGCGTTCTCCCTGCTTCTCACTCGTCCACGTTGGCGCTAAGCCTCTATCGAATACTCAGGATACCTCTCTGCCAACATCCCGACTTCATTGAACCAAAATGTCTTTGCTGGAAACTCAGGGTCGTTTAGGCAGGATTCGCGTGGCCCCCGCTCTCTGTGCAGAAAGAAACAGGTAGAAATGAGTGAATAGCTTCACAATCGAGAGATGAAACAGGTTGAAGAGCACGACCCCGTATGCTGGATGAAGGTCGATCGATCGAAAGCCGCGGCAAGTATTGAATATCAAGGCGCTACTGTCTACTTCTGTAGTCAGGGTTGCGCTGCGACGTTCCGTGCCGAGCCAGAAAAGTACGCGCCAGCTAAGCTGGCGGCAGTTACGTCGCAACAGGCGACGAAGACCGGGCAGCAGGGGGAATACACCTGCCCGATGCATCCGGATGTGACGCAAACGGGGCCGGGAAGCTGTCCGAAGTGTGGTATGGCGCTCGAACCCGTGATCGCTCCCGCGCCAGTCAAAAGCTCAGAATATACCTGCCCCATGCACCCGCAGATCGTGCGAGATGATCCAGGCTCCTGCCCAATTTGCGGGATGGCGCTCGAATCCCGCGAGGCTGCCACCGCAGACTCAAACCCAGAGCTGACCAATATGACGAGGCGGCTGTGGATCAGCGTTGCGCTTGCTGTGCCGATGCTCGCGTTGATGGTCTCTGCAATTCTGCCTTCTCTGCCTATGCAGCACTTGTTCTCGGCAAGAGCATGGGGATGGATCGAGTTCGCGCTGGCAACTCCTGTGGTCCTCTGGTGCGGGTTGCCCTTTTTTGTCAGGGGCGGACAATCCATCGTGCGGCGCAGCCTGAACATGTTTACGCTCATATCTCTTGGAACTGGATCAGCCTACCTTTACAGCGCCTTCGCAACCGTTGTACCTCAGATGTTTCCGGCGTCGTTTCGTGGGAGCGGGGGACAGATCGACGTATATTTCGAGCCGGCGGCAGTCATCGTCGCTCTGGTTCTTCTCGGGCAGGTTATGGAGTTGCGCGCTCGCAGCCAGACCAGCGGTGCGATTCGCGCTCTGCTCGGCTTGGCCCCGAAGACGGCCAAGCTGCTTGACGACAAGGGCGGTGAGGCCGACGTGCCGCTCGATCAGGTGCAAGTTGGCGACCGGCTCCGCGTCCGTCCCGGCGAAAAGGTTCCGGTCGATGGGATCGTGCTTGAGGGACACAGCTCCCTCGACGAGTCGATGATCAGCGGAGAACCCATCCCCGTTGAGAAAGACAAGGATGCGAAGGTCACTGCGGGGACGGTCAACGGAACCGGCGGATTCGTCATGCGTGCGGAGCGTGTTGGCGCAGATACACTGCTGGCGCAAATTGTGAAGATGGTGAGCGAGGCGCAGCGGTCACGGGCGCCGATACAGAGGCTGGCGGATCGAGTGTCTTCCTACTTTGTGCCAGCTGTGATTTTTGCAGCCATCGTCACCTTCGCAGTGTGGTTCTTCGTTGGCCCTCAACCCCGCTTCGCTCATGCCCTCGTGAATGCCGTAGCTGTACTGATCGTCGCCTGCCCGTGCGCTCTTGGGTTGGCCACGCCCATGGCGATCATGGTGGGCACAGGCCGTGGGGCGCGAGCCGGTATCCTCATCCGCAATGCGGAGGCACTTGAAATCTTCGGCAAGGTCGATACGCTCATTATCGACAAGACGGGAACCCTCACCGAGGGCAAGCCGACGCTGAGTTCCGTCATCCCCCAGCCAGGGTTCGAGGAATCTGACCTGCTGCAACTTATTGCCAGCCTGGAGCGCTCCAGCGAACACCCATTGGCGGCAGCTATCGTGAAGGGCGCGGAGGTGAAGAAGCTCTCTCTGGCCGATGTGGCTGAATTCAACTCCGTGACTGGCAAGGGTGTGAAGGGGACGGTCTCAGGCAAGCAGGTTGCAGTCGGCAACACGGAGCTCTTCCGCGATTTGTCCGTTGATCCAACCCCATTGCTTGATCGGGCCGAAGCACTGCGAAAGGAGGGCCAGACGGTAATGCTCGTTTCCGTGGATGGGAAAGCGGCGGGCATCGTTGGCGTTGCCGATCCGATCAAAGGATCAACGCCGGATGCGATCCGCGAGCTGCGGGCGGCAGGTCTCAAGATCATCATGGTCACCGGAGATAACGCGACAACAGCCAAAGCCGTCGCGGACAAGCTCGGCATCGAGTTTGAGGCTGACGTCTTGCCGCAAAAGAAGGCGGAGGTCGTCAAAGAACATCAGAAAAATGGATCCGTTGTAGCAATGGCCGGCGATGGAGTGAATGACGCGCCCGCGCTTGCGCAGGCTGACATCGGCATTGCCATGGGGACCGGTACCGATGTGGCGATGGAGGCTGGCGGAATCACCTTATTGAAAGGCGATCTGCGCGGCATTCTCCGCGCCCGTCATCTCAGCAAGTCAACCATGCGCAATATCCGCGAGAACTTGTTTTTCGCCTTCGTTTACAACATTGTCGGCGTACCGCTCGCTGCGGGTGTGCTGTTTCCTGGCTTTGGATTACTTCTCAACCCGATGATCGCTGCTGCCGCCATGAGCTTTAGCTCCGTCTCCGTGATCGCCAACGCGCTGAGGCTGCGAACGACAAAACTATGAGTCGCAGTTGGCCGACCCTTTTCCTCCCACGCGTTTGAACATCTTGCAATCCGTTGTTCTGAGCAATAACGAGCGGACTTGCTCATCTCCAGAGGGAGATAGGCATCGCAATGCACGAGTAGTATGGCGTGATAGATTATTGGATCGAGAACGGCTTCGGCATCGATTCCACCATGCCGCCATGGGTGGATTACGCAACAGGCTCAGACGAAGTCTCTCATCCTCGCAGTGTTGTGGACTTGTCCAATCATGAAATCTAGCCCACAAATGGTGAAATTGGGCGCCTGCATCGTTTTGTCATGGACGATATCAACTGGCAACTCGGATTCCTGGAAGCCAGTGCTGGAAGCTGGCTCCACAACCGCTCTGTGCTGGTTCCCAACAAATTGAGTTGAATCGATATCGTGGACGAATCACAGGGTGAGTCTGCGTCACACCCGTGCAGGAGTCTACTGAGAGGGGATTTGCTGAAGGTAAACGCTGTCAACTGATTGAGATGAAGTTGCTTGGCGGCGACTGCCTCGATCGCAGGCAGATTCTGGCCGCATCAATCCAAAATGTTTATTCGCCGGCGCGCAACTAATCAATTAGTTGCGCGTCTCAATTGAGCAGGGAGGGCGATACTTCGACTCCCGCAATTAGTAAATTCTATGCCTCCAAAGAAATCCATCACGCTCACGCAAGCCGAGCTCCGGCTCATGAAAATCCTCTGGGAGCGCGGCGAGAGCACGGTTTCCGAGATGGTGACGGCGACCTCAGCCGAAACAGAGTTGGCTTATACGTCTGTTCTCACCACCGTCCGGATTCTCGAAACGAAAGGCTACGTTAGCCACCGGCAGGAAGGGCGAGCGTTCCTGTACAGTGCTTGCGTTGGAGAGGCAGAAGCGAGTCGATCCGAGGTCCGACACGTGCTGCAACGATTTTTTGGTAACTCACGCGAACGTCTGTTTCTCTCATTGTTGGGCGACAACGAAATCACTTCCGATGAGTTAAGGCGTCTGAGGGACGCGATTGCGAACTTGCCGGACGAAGCCATGGAGGAGAAGTAGATGAATCCGCTTCTTCATGCAGTCTCAACTCTATCGGCGGCCATGGCATGCAGTTTGGTATCCGCGATTTGGGAAGGAACCATACTGGCCCTCTGCGTTGCCTTCTGCCTGCATTTTCTTCCGGATCTCAGTGCGACTGCACGTTGGGTCGTTTGGACAAATGTCTTTCTGCAGTTGCTGCTCTTGCATTTCTTCCCCTCAATGGACAGGCATTTCCAAAGTGGAAGAGGATTTCAGGCCACCTCTTTCCACCTCGATCCACTCTGGAGTGTTGCAATTGCCAGCATCTGGCTGATGCTGTCTATCTGGCGTTGCGTGCAATTGATTTCAAGCGCCGTCTATCTTCGCGGAGTGGCGATGCGGGCGACTCGCATTCAGCCCGAGGACTCCATCCAGATACTTCTCCAGACGGGAAAGAATCGTCGCGTCGCAGTGATTTGTACTTCGACAGAGGTTGAGCGACCTTGCGTGGTAGGCTTCTTACATCCGCGTATCCTCCTTCCCATGGCTTTGCTGCATCAACTCAGTGCAACTGATCTGGAACAAGTGGTGTTGCATGAGATGGGGCATCTGCACCGTGCTGACGACTGGTTCAACTTGCTGCAAAAGATCAGCGTTATGTTGTTCCCGTTGAATCCGGTTTTGTTCTGGGTCGAGCGCCGGCTCTGTGCGGAACGTGAGTTTGCTTGTGACGACCGGGTTCTGCTCTCCCATTGCGACAAGAAGAGCTACGCGCTTTGCCTCACGCGGCTTGCCGAAATCACGCTCGTCAGACGCGGCCTTTCTCTGGCGCTCGGTGCCTGGGAGCGAAGACCGGAACTGGCACGGCGCGTTCTACGGATCTTGCGGCGCAGCGATGAGACAATGCGGCGCGGACCGGCTGCCTGTTTGGCAGGGTGCCTGCTGCTCGCTGTGCTGGTTGGCGCAATTTCTTTGGCCCGGACTCCGCAGGTTGTCAGCTTCGCTCTGCCGGTGCCATCGACCATGCGGGCAAGTTCATCGTCTGCTTCAGTCCTTCCGCCGATGAGTCATCCGGAATTCAGCGCTCACCCGACACGGGTCAAGGCTGAAATGCCGCAACGAATCTCCCCGAAAGCAACTCGCCTGAATGACCGGCGAGGAAGTTCTCTGACACAAGCGCTTCAGCAGAGCCAGCCCACTCCAGACCAGCCCGAGTTGATCGTGCTGACGGAGTGGGAAGGCGATGGTTCTGCTGCGCGCTTGATGATCGCTGTGGCCGAGGATCACCATCCTTCGTATGCAGCCGTTGCTGTTGCAAATGGCTGGCTGATCGTTCAGATTTAACCGCTACTTCAACCAGAAAAGGAGTCGTCATGTCTCAATCAACTAATCAATTAGTTGCAACCGCAAAGCGATTTGGCGCTGTTGCTGCATTTGTAGGCGCCTTTGCGCTGGGCGGGATCGTTTTCGCCGGTAATCACAGTGCTCATGCAGCCACAACGAAGATGGACGACAACAGCATTGCGGCTCTCACTTCGCTCGATCATGCCATGGAAGCTGTTGCCTCGCGCGTTACCCCGGCCGTTGCGAACGTCGCCGTCACGTCGAAAGGATCCAGCGAGTTTGCCGCCTCGGACGGCCAGATGCAGGGTCTTCCTCCGGGGTTGCAACAATTCTTTGGACCCATGTTCCAGCAACCGGCACAGCCGCAGATTCAACACGGAGTGGGAAGCGGTATCATCATCTCCCCAGACGGATACATTGTGACCAACAATCACGTTGTGGACGGCGCGACGCAGATCAAGGTGACTTTGAATGATCGCCGTATTCTAAGTGCGAAGGTGGTCGGCGTCGACAAATTGACCGACCTGGCCGTATTGAAGGTGAATGCCTCCGATCTTCCCACAATCGCCTGGGGAGACTCCACCAAGCTAGAGCCTGGACAGACGGTCCTTGCCTTCGGCAGCCCCTTCGGTTACTTCCAGTTCTCGGTCACCCGCGGCATTGTCAGCGCCGTCAATCGTCCCAACCCCTATTCGGATGACGCACGCAAACCAGGCGGCTATATCCAGACCGATGCGGCCATCAATCCCGGCAACTCAGGCGGCCCGCTGGTGAATTCACATGGCGAGTTGGTCGGCATCAACACCTTCATCATTTCCAACAGCGGTTCGTTCGCTGGCGCGGGTTTCGCCATTCCCTCGCAAATTGTGCGCGCTACAACAGAGCAATTGATCAAGAGCGGCAAGGTCGAGCACGGCTATCTCGGCATCAGTATGAATGACGTCACTCCAGACAACGCTCATTTCTTCAATCTTCAGGACGCTATCGGAGCCATCGTTTCTCAGGTTACTCCTGACTCGCCAGCGAGCAGCGGCGGACTGAAGACCGGCGACGTGATTGCGCAGCTCAATGGACAGAAGATCATCAACGGTAGCGCATTACAGGTAGCTGTCAGCGAGATGGCGCCGGGAACCAGAATCACTCTGGGGATTCTTCGCGACGGCAAGCCGGCAACATTGAACCTCACGGTGGGCCAGTTCCACGGCAATATAGAGGTTGCCGAGAATGGCAGCGAGGATGGTCAACCAAACGGCAAGATCGGGATTGAGGTCAGCAACCTGACAGCGGAGGCTCGTCAGAAGTTCAATGTGCCCGAGCAGGTGCATGGCGTAGTCGTCCAGAACGTTCGCTCTGGTAGCCCAGCCGATGACGCTGGTATTCAGCCAGGAGACGTCATCCTGGAAGTCAATCGGAAGCCGGCCGAATCCGCCAGCCAATTCGCCAGTGCAGTGCACCAGCACAAGGATGGGAAGGAACTTCTGATGCTTGTCTGGTCGAAGGGAAGCTCGAGCTATCGCACGATACATCCCGATCAAGATAATAACAACGGCTAAATGAACCGCAAAAAGAGGCCCCCGGGCATCGACTCGGGGGCCTCTTGCTGATTTCATTTGGCGCGGCATCAAGAATCCAATGATTTGGCACAAGGAAAATGTCACCAGAGTCGCGCTCTGGGTGGTGGAGGCCTTCCGCAATGCCTTGTTGATAACCTCCCTGCAGAATCGCAATACGGCATGAATATTTCGCAGCCTGCCATTTACTGCGGAGAGGTCGCGCCTGGGTGCAAGATTGTCTCAACCGGATACAGGCTTTTGACCGCTGGCATCATGGCGAAGTACAAAAACTCCAAAACGGGAGAGAGTGAAGAATTAGCAGATCCTTGAGTTCCTCGGATGCATCTGAACCCTGTGTAGACCGGAAACTTCAGCTCAGAAGCGAAAGGAATTGGCATGATCGGACTTGATAGCCTTGACTTGGCGAACTTCGCTGGTCGCGTTTCGGATTCGGGAGAAGGGCGATGGACAATCGCCGCGGTCATCGAAGGGGCAATTCCTCCTCCCGTCCTCAGCGCGGCGCTTTACGAACGCATCACTTCGCGCGGCGAGGGCGAATTCGCGAAAAAGGTGTCGGTCTTTCACTATCAGTTCGGCGGCTATGACGAAAAGGACGCGGCCGACAAGGCAGGCGCGTGATGGCCAAAACCCAGTCAGATGCTTTGGTGATCTTCGGTGTTACGGGCGATCTGGCCCATAAAATGATCTTCCCGGCGCTCTATGCAATGGTGAAGCGGGGAACCCTGAAAGCGCCGGTCATCGGCGTCGCTTTCCCAAAGTGGAGTATGGAGCGCTTGCACAGGCGTGTCACGGACAGCATAAAGCGAGCGGGCGGAGTTGATAACAAACGCGCACTTCACCTGCTTCTCTCCCTGCTCAGGTATGTGAGTGGAGACTACAAGGACCCTGGCACATTCACCGCAATCAAAGAAACGCTGGGTCACGCTCGGCGCCCTGCGTATTATCTGGCAATTCCGCCTTCGCTCTTTGAAACGGTGATCAAAGGGCTTGGCGCTGCGAAATTAGCCGAGCATGCGCGTGTCATTGTCGAAAAGCCGTTCGGACGCGACCTGGCCTCCGCACGGGAACTCAACCGGGTCGCGCACACAGTCTTCCCCGAAGATTCAATCTTCCGAATCGATCACTTCCTCGGAAAGGAAGCGATCATGAATATCCTCTACTTCCGCTTTGCGAATTCGTTTTTGGAGCCGATCTGGAATCGCAATTATGTGGCCAGCGTCCAGATAACGTTATCCGAGGACTTTGGTGTGGGAAAGCGCGGCGCATTCTACGAAACCGCCGGCTGCCTGCGCGACGTAATACAGAACCACCTCTTCCAGGTCGTCGCGCTCCTTGCCATGGAGCCGCCCGCACTTAGAGACTTCGCATCCGTGCACAACGAGAAGGCCAAAGTGTTCCAGGCCATGCGCCCGCTAAAACCCGATGACTTGGTGCGCGGACAGTACGCCGGCTACCGCCTGGAGCCAGATGTCGCGAAGCGCTCCGACGTCGAGACCTTTTGCGCACTTCGGCTTTTCATCGACTCGTGGCGATGGGATGGAGTGCCATGGTATCTGCGCTCCGGAAAATTCCTGCCGGACACAGCGACGGAGATTCTGGTCGAGTTGAAGCCGCCGCCACAGAGGCTTTTCGCCGACGCGGAACCGGTGACAGGCCGCTCGAACTACGTCCGCTTCCGGCTTTCTCCCAACTCGGCCCTCGCCCTCGCGGCTCGCGTCAAGATTGCAGGAAAGGACTTCATTGGAGAACAGCGAGAGCTATATCTATCAGAAGAACAGGCAGGTGGGGAATCTCCTTACGAGAGACTTTTAGGCGACGCCATGGCTGGCAACGGCGCACTCTTCACGCGAGAAGACGCGGTAGAAGCCGCCTGGGCGGTAGTCGATCCTGTCCTCAAAACCCATCACCGGGTCCTCTCTTACAAGCGACACACGTGGGGTCCGAAGGAGGCTGACGCAATCATCGCCGCGAACGGCGGCTGGTATAACCCCGACGGTGCGGCCTCATCAAGATAACGGTTTGCTCGATGAAATTCCTATATCATGCGCGGGGAAACCGCGAGCGGTTTGGCGTAACAATCAGGTAGCTTGAAACACACTGTAGGCATTCTGAACTGATGAGAAGAGCAGCGCCACTCACAAATAAGAGGCAAACATGGAATTCAGAAAGGACGGAGCCGAAAACAATGACCCTGTTGGATGCACCCAAGTATGACGCAGTCCGCGAACGGCGCCACAAATACATCGTGATAGCCGTCTTTGTGCTGACGGTTCTAACCGCCCTCGGCACCTGGTGGTTCTGGAATTGGCCGGAGGAACACCATGTGGACAGCTTCCTGGAGGCAGTCGAGTCCGGCGATCTGACCAAAGCCTACGGTCTTTGGAACGAGGACCCAGCCTGGCAGCAACATCCAGAGCGCTATAAGGCTTACGGCTTTGACCGATTTCAGCAGGACTGGGGGACCGGCAGCCGATATGGGCAAATTCACAGCTATAAGACCGTCCTTTCCCGGACCTGGGGAAATGGAGCTCTTATGGGCGTGGATATCAACGGCGGCAAGAGACCGATCTTTCTGTGGGTCGATCGCAAGACAAAGCAAATCAGTTTCTCTCCTGTTGAGTTATATCGACCTATTTGGGATACCCGATGGGACTCCACGCCATAGTAAAGCCACGGGATGCACAGACTTGAATTTCAGCCCTGCGATCTGCCCAGAGCATAACTATCTCGCAACAACTCTTCACCGCTCGCCATCTATGTTCTAAGTCGCGCGCGCTCACAGGCGCGATTAGTGCGTGTTCTTAACCGAAATGCCTTCCAGGCATTTCGCGTTGGCATCATACGTGCCTTGGGACATATCGATCTCCCATTCCTTATCATTCGATCCTAGGGGACTATCTGTCGTCGCGACCGGAATGCCGTTCTTTGAATCGATGATGATCGTTACGTTTGTCAGTATCGGGGTATTGCTCACCGCCACCCCGGCCTTGTCGACATAGTTAAAGTTTATCCTCTGCACGGGAGTGAAATCCTTTGTCCAAAGGAAGAAAGGACAAGCTCGTTCCCCAGGCATGAGCGAAGCAGGTTTCGGCAACGGGGCCAGCGTGAACTGCATTTGGAGTACCACCTTCGGGGTGGCTTGCGCGTGGGCACGAATCATCGGCAGGGCACTCGCAAGGATCGCGAGAACCACGGCAAAAGCGAACGACAATCGGGGTTTCATTTTTCTATCTTCCTTTTTCCACAATCCGAAATTCCCATTCCGCTTTCTTGGCAACCCACCAATATACTCCCGGTTGCGTCCGTTCGGCATCTTTTTGCATTAGTACCAACGCCGGAGACCCTGTGTCCGGTATTGCACAGAGAGTACAGGGCTTAGCCGGCTAAAATCTCACAATGGACAGGCCGTATTCTTGCCACCGCTGTTTGGAGATTGATGCCGGAGTATGACTCCAAATGAGGGATGCGCTTGCATATGATTTCGGCGGGATTCGTATCGCTTAATTCCGGGAACTAACTACTTCACAAGAAAGGGGACGTCTATGACATCCAGACGGATAGCGCAGGAACCGATCAGGGCCCCGCTTTGCGCTTTGGAAACATGTGGGAAGTTCTTGTTAAGGATCTTCCTCGCCAGTATGATCCTACCGATGAGCGGATTGTCAGCGGAGACGCCACCATCGGCCGACAGCGCGGCGGTGGTCGAGGGCAATAATGCCTTTGCCATTGATCTGTACAGCCAGTTGCGGACTCAAGGCGGCAATCTCTTCTTCTCGCCCGATAGCATTTCCACTGCGCTCGCCATGACCTACGCCGGGGCGCGTGGCGACACCGCCTCTGAGATGGCGAAAACGCTGCATTTCACGCTGCCGCCAGAGCGATTGCATTCGGCAATGGGAGGCCTGCTTCGCGACCTCAACGCGCCGCATGATGCATACACGCTCCGCATGGCCAACGCCCTTTGGGCACAACAAGGTTATACGTTTCTCGACGATTATCTCAAGCTGACCAAAAGCGATTATGGCGCGGGCTTTAAGCAGGTCGATTTCAAAGACGCCGCGGAGGCTGCTCGGTTGAGCATCAACCGATGGGTTGAGCAGCAAACCGATGACAAGATCAAGGACCTGCTCCATCCCGGTGTACTTACCCCCAGGACAAAACTGGTGCTGACGAACGCCATGTATTTCAAGGGCGATTGGCAGACGCAATTCGACAAAGCGGAAACCAGGGAAGAGGATTTCCATCTATCCACGGTGCAGATTGCGAAGGCACCGATGATGCATCGCGACAGCGGATTCAACTACTTCGATGGTGGAACATTTCAGATCCTGGAAGTTCCGTACAAGAGCGACGAGTTGTCCATGATCATCTTGCTCCCCAATGCTGTCGATGGGCTGTTTGCATTGGAGCAGTCGCTGATCGCACCCAACATCAAGCATTGGCTTGGCCAGCTCCGGCCGGTTCCAAAGGTTATCCTGACATTGCCCAAGTTCAAGATGACGGGACAATTCGAATTGCGAGACTCGCTTGGCGCGATGGGAATGACGCTGGCGTTCGATGCACACGCAGATTTCTCCGGGATGACAGGCAACCGTGACTTTTTCATTTCAGCCGTAATTCACAAGGCCTACATCGATGTCGATGAGGAAGGTACCGAAGCAGCGGCGTCAACCGCGGTCGTAATGCGCTCGATGATGGCCAGAATGCAAGAGCCGCCGCCCGCCGTTTTCCGCGCCGACCACCCGTTCATTTTCCTGATCCGCGACAATCGCTCAGGCGGCATTTTGTTCATGGGTCGAGTGGCCGACCCCGCAGGGTGAATCTTGCGACAGTCGTCTCCTAAAATAGGCCCAATGCAAGGAAGATGGAGCACTTTTCGAAGGGCTGCACTCTGCCGGATGGACCGATTTACTTATTGATCTACAGCACGGGTTTGAAAGTCTTCGGTGCCGGTGAGTGGCTTCAGGAAAAGCATGGCGCGAAAACGCGTCGCATTTGGGAAAAGCTACACCTGGCTATGAACGCAGACACCGGAATGATCATGGCCTCGACCCTAACCGGAAACGATGTTGGGGATTCCTCACCAAGTGGCGCCCCTGCAGGATCAGATCGAAGCGACGATCTCAAGCGCCACGGCCGACGGCGCATATGACGGGATGCCGACCTACGAGGTAGTGGCCGCGCACGGCAAGGATATCCAGGTGATCATTCCGCCCCATGTGACCGCGGTACTCAGTGACAAATCCGGGCACAACCCGGCACAGCGGGCCCAGTACATTCTCTCCATTGCCGCACATGGAAGGTTGGGCCGGCAGAAGGAAACCGACTTCGGCCAGCGCGCTCTGGTTGAAGTCGCGATGGGCGTTACAAGGCCATCATCGGTCCTCGCCTACGGGCACGCAACTTCTCTGGCCATCAGGCTGAAGCGGCTGTCGGCGTGGCCGTCCTCAGTCGAATGCTCGTCGCGGGTCGCCCGGACTACGTTCGTCGCCTGATCATCGTTACTTGAATCTGCCGGGAAGAGGGAATGCTCGACCTTTGCTCGATCCACGCAACAACGCCCGCTTGAATAGGAACACTGTCGCATTCGAATTGGCGAACCCGGCCTTCTACCATACATAGATTGCGACGACTTGGGCGGGACCGGCTACCGAGTCGCGCACCGTCGTCTTCACAAGAATCTGGACGTTCTTTCGCGGCCAGTCAGATGGAGCAGCGTGCAGAGCCTTGGCCAAGTCCTCGGGACTCGATGCGATATCCGCGGCAGCTTCTGAACCGTCACTCGTAATTCCCGCGATCGCCACAACGAACTGCCCCGTGCCGGACTTCACCAGACGCGTCACGATGCCGTAATCCTCCACGATGGCCGAATTGCGGTCGAGATGGGCGTAGAAGGACCGTCCCTTTGGACCTTGCTCCTGGATGCGGAATACGCCATGATCCTCAGCAAAAGCAAAATGCAGGCCGCTCGTCATCTCCATACTCCATCGATTGCTGAAGGCGCCAATCAGAATCGCAGGAGAATTGCGCAGGTCGTCAAATGAATAACCATTGCCAATTCGTACCTCAGTATCTTTTCCGAGCCGTGTAAGGAGACCGGAGAGCCGAAAACCCGCTTGTACGTCCCCTTTTCCCACGCCCAAGTCGGAATATTCGATCATGTCACTCCAACGCAGTTCGTCGTCGGGCTTCAAAGATGGACGTGCATTCATCCGGTCCACCTCGCTGTCGAATTCTCCAGGGGTTTTCGCATTTCTGTTGAACAGCGCAATCGAGGGCCTGTAGGAAATAGGCTTGGGCAGACAGATCAGAGCGGGTCTGGAAGTGGCGAAGACGGGAGACCAGAACTGATCAAGCACCGCTCTTGGCGAGTTCGCGCGATAGACAAGAAAACCGGCGAGAGCGGCAATGGCCGCCAAGCTTGCAACGGTCAGCGCCACCCAGGGGCCCTTCTTCCAATGGGCCGGAACCCGAGCGAAGTGATCCTCGTCATGGGCATTCGCAAGTGATGAGTCCGGCTCGGACGCCGCCACGGAAGGTGCGCTCGAGGCTGCAGTTGAGGCCCATCGGAAGTTCGGGGCGTACGAGCCGAGGGGCAACTCGATATGAACCTGGGAGTCGGCGGGCGGCGCCTGGTAGTACTGCTCCAGCCGTCGCCGCACTTCTCCCGCTTGCACCCGCACCACCGAATCGTCCCCGGTGGCGTAACCGGCAGGTCGTTTGAACAGGTCGGTGCCGATGGTGCGCTCTTTCAGCGGCTCCAGATTGCCATCCAGGCGGTACTGCACCACATAGGTAAGGAATTGCTGGCTGCGCTTGCTGGCCCGAAAAGGCGGACTACCAAGGATTCCTTGCAGCTCGTGGGCTATAGCCTCCCTGTCCTGCTCTGCGTCAACCGAAGGTTCCAGTAGATGCGGGGAGTCATCCCCTGAGGAGTCGCTCGCGCCATCCGGCTTGTGGTTCCTGGAGTTGATTTCACTCATCGATAGCTTTGACGATCTGGCTGGGAGATGGAATCTCTCCTGACCTCGGCCGCCTATGTCTTCCTTTATTCAGAACATTCCCTGGAACCAGCCCACTACTCGGCTGGTCCCGCGACATTGTCTACCGCAATCAATCGCGGCACGCGCAGCCCGCCTGGATCGCCCTGTCGCTGCGCCCTGCGAGTCAGACACAACCCGGCAAACAGCCGCAGCAGGATTTGCTAGCTCCTCAATTGGAGCCCAACCGAGGAGCAGGTGAAAAGACCAATTTCCCGTTTACTGATTCTACCTTGATGAGGATTGTTCTTGATTTTGGGCAGCCAAACATTCGAGCTGAAGGTCTAACGAGTCGGATGAATCGGGGTTCTAAAATCTCATAAGTTATTGATATAAATACTTTTATTTCGAATGCACATGAGGCTTAAACAGTTTTAAACCGTTTCCCACTTGCGAGGTCTCCACTCGGAGGAGCCTAGTGTGTGACGGTAGCAATTCGACCATGCCTTCGCAGTGGGCATCGGGAGAGATAGCACCCGGCACAGAGATCGTGCCGCACCTGTGGGGCGCGAAGTGATCTTCTCGCATCGCGAAATCCCTGATAACTGCGAGCCGACTTCCGAGTCGTCGTCGGATCCTTCAATACATGGTGGATTTTGGCAATGACAAAAAGGAAGCAATAAACATGCGAGCGTGGGTAAACGTTTTCCTAGTCATTTTTCCCTGCTCCATTTTCGGAGAGTCCAGATGAGTAGAACAAGGCAATTCATTCTTCTTCTGTCTTTCTTGCTGGCTGTTATTTTGCCCTTTTCCGCCAGCGGGCAGACCTCAACAGGCATTACGGGAAGGCTGACGGATCAAACCGGCGCCGTGATCCCAAATGCCACCGTGACATTGCGTAACGAAGCCACCAACCAGAAAATCACGACGATTTCGACCAGGACCGGCGATTATTCGTTCACTACCCTTCGCCCGGGCCTTTATGACATATGGGTCACAGCGCCAGGTTTTGGCACTAGCTCCGAGACCGGCATCCATTTGCAACTGGAAGCCACAGTCACGGCGGATCTGGTGCTCAAGCCGGGCTCGGCCAATGAAAGCGTTACGGTTCGCGCGGACGAAGTCCAACTGGACCTCACCCACCCCGACCGCGGCGTCGTCTTTTCCCAGGATGAACTGGATGTGACGCCTTTCAACAGCGGCAACCCTCTGCTGCTGGCCAATGCCGAACCCGGTGTGGTTTTCACCGGCAATGTGGCCGCGGGCTGGGTTCGGCCCTTCGACAACGGCGCCATCAACCAGTTCTCAGCCAACGGCCAGGGCGCGGATTCAAACGACTTCCAACTCGACGGCTCACCCAACAACACCAACTCCTTCGGTGCGCGCGATATCGGCTACGTGCCTCCCGTCGACACCATTCAGGAGATGAAGTTCATCTCCAATCCCTATGACGCGCAATACGGTCACACGGGTGGGGGTATCTTCGACATGGTGACCAAGTATGGCACCAACACGCTGCACGGACACGTCTACGAGAACGCCCGACGCACCTGGCTGGACGCCAACTCGCATTTCAACGATGCACAGAAGGCAGCCAAGGCGAGCGATACCCGCAATCAATTCGGTGCCGAAGTCAACGGTCCAGTCATGATTCCGCACTTCTATAACGGGCGCGACAAGACCTTCTTTCAGGCGCAGTACGAGCGCTACTCGCAGAACACGCCGCTCTCGGGTCTTGATTCCGTCCCGGAACTCGATCCCGATGACAAGACCAAGTCTGTATTGCAGACTGGCAACTTCATCAATGACTACTACTACGACAGCGGCGCACAAATGAACAAGCCAACGGTCATCTTCGATCCGTTGTCTACACCCGATCCACAGGCGGGCAACTGGTGGGAGATTACGCGCACTCCTTTTGCCAATAACCAGATTCCCACGGGCCGCATGAATTCAACCTCTCTGGCCATGGCGAAGTA
>Ga0255353_1000136_pt1 | contig 47432 bp, 29 predicted proteins | sample HBST25metaG_FD_189941 | JGI IMG/M metagenome (GOLD analysis project Ga0255353, IMG submission 189941) | Peat soil microbial communities from Stordalen Mire, Sweden - H.B.S.T25 | ecosystem: Environmental > Terrestrial > Soil > Wetlands > Peat | place: Sweden: Norrbotten County, Stordalen Mire...
GACGAGAAAAGCAAAAAGCAACGGCAACAACAAAGGCAAAGGCAAAAACCAAAACGCCATGAATGAAAAAAACAAAAGCAAAAACGACTTGACAATCCCGGCCGTCTCATAGAAGCCCCTGAGGGAATTCTTCTTCCTCTACACCATCAGGAAAAATGCTCTAATGCTGCATTGCGGTCTCTGACTTGGCGGGCTTCTGCGTGGTCTGGGCCGGTGTAGGCAACTGCGACCGGTCCCAGCCTCCACCCAGTGCTTCAATCAACTGCACGGACGCTGTCATTTGCTGTACCTGAAGAGCCGTCAGAGACTGTTGGCTGGAGAGCAATGCGGTTTGCGCTGTCACCACATCGATGTACGGATCGATACCGTTTTCGTAGCGCCCCAACTCCAGCCGCAGAAACGTCCGGGAGGATTCGACAGCTTCCTGTTGGCGCAGGATCTGCTGCGACAGGATGCGAACCGCCGCAAGCGAGTCTTCAACCTGCTCGAATGCCGTAAGCACGGATTGGCGATACGCGGCGACGTTCGCGTTGTACGTCGCGATGTACTGATTGACGGTCGCCCGGCGCAGCCCTCCATCGTAAACAGTTTCTGAGATCGATGGACCAACTGACCAGAAGCGGCTGGGCCAATCCAGAATATGTTGGATGGCCGAACTCTCCAGCCCGCCGCTCACGGACAGCGTCAGGTTCGGATAAAAAGCCGCATAAGCGACCCCGATTTGCGCATTCGCAGCGGCCATGTTCCGCTCCGCCGCGGCGATGTCCGGCCTCCGCTCCAGCAGTTGAGACGGCAATCCCACTGGGATCGGCGGAGGCGCGCTCGTCCGCGGCTCCACCGGGATGGAAAACGTCGAGGCAGCCTTGCCGATGAGCATGGCAATCGCATGTTCGTACTGGGACCGCGCCAACCCGGTATTGATTGCCGCCGATTGCGCGCTCTCCAAAGTAGCCTGCGCTTCGACAACCGCGATCTGGTCGCCCACACCGGTTGCATACAGGCCCTTCGCAATCTCAAGCGCTTTCTTGTCCGCCTGCACCGTGTCGTCGAGGATCTTTTTGAGCGCATCCTGGCCGCGAATTTCAAAAAAGAACTCGGCTAGACTGGCCTGCTCCGTCAGGCGCTCATTCTCCAGATCGGCCGCGGTCAATTGCGCCGTATATTGGCTGGCGCGCACCGTGTTCCGTACTCTTCCCCACAGATCGGGCGCCCACGACACATCCGCCGGAAGAGAAAATACTTGCGTCTGCTGACCGCTGGCTGCGCCGGTGCTGGACGCAGACCCGACGTTGGCGGAGGCTTGCGATCTGGTGTAGGAACCGCCTACGCCTACGGTTGGGAAGTACTGGGAGCGAGCCTCGCGCACCACCGCGCGAGCCTGCATGAAATTCTCGAAAGCCTGGCGGATATTCTGGTTGTCAATGTTCAGTTCATCTTCCAGTGCATTCAATTCCGGTTCGTTATAGATCTCCCACCACTTGCCGCGGAGCACCGCGTCCTGGGGCTGCGCAACGGTCCATCCATCCGTCTCCTTGAACTGCGCCGGAGACTCCTTGAAGGCCGCAGGCGCAGTCATCGTGGGAGGAAGATACTTTGGCCCCACATCGCATCCAGCGAGCATCGCCAGGAGCACGGCGATAGAAAGTGCGCAAAACGATACGACAGGTTGCCGGGATTGCACGATAGACCGATTCATAACCAACACTCCATAATCATCCTTTGCTAGGATGCCTCCGCGGTTCCTGGAACCAGAGCCACCGGTTGTTTGCCCCGAAAGCGGAGCCGCAAACGATCGAAGAACAGGTAGACCACGGGAGTGGTGTAGAGAGTCAACATCTGACTGACGATCAGTCCGCCTGCGATGGTGATGCCCAGCGGACGCCTGAGTTCAGATCCGGTTCCCGTGCCGAAGGCCAGCGGAAGCGCGCCAAACAAGGCGGCCATCGTCGTCATCAGGATGGGACGGAAGCGAAGTTGGCAGGCCTCAAAGATGGCATCGGTGGTGCTCTTGCCGTGTACCCGCTCCGCAACCAGGGCAAAGTCGATCATCATGATCGCGTTCTTTTTCACAATGCCGATCAGCAGGATAATGCCGATGATCGAGATCACGTTGAGGTCGATCTTGAACAGCATGAGCGCCAGCATGGCGCCCACGCTTGCCGAAGGCAAGGTGGAGATGATGGTAAGAGGATGCACCAGGCTTTCATACAGAATGCCGAGAACAATGTAGACAGCCAGCAATGCGGTTCCTATAAGAAGAGGCTCGCTGCTGAGCGACGTTTGATACGCCGACGCCGTACCGGCAAAGAAACCCCGCACGGTGGCCGGCATGTTGAGCTGCTCCTGCATTTGAGAAACCATGCGGGTGGCGTCACTCAGCGACATATTCGCGGCCAGATTGAAGGACACCGTCACAGATGGAAACGAGCTGGTGTGATTGATGATCAGAGGCGTGGTGCTGGCTTGCGCCGAGGTGACGGTGGAGAGCGGAACGATCCCGCTGCCCGTGGTGTTCAGGTAGATGTTCTTCAAGCCATCCGGACTCTGCCAGTACGGCGGCGCTACCTCCAACACCACATAATACTGGTTGAGTTGCGTGTAGATGATGGACACTTCCGACTGTCCGAATGCGCTGTAGAGCGACTGATTCAAGGACTGCGGCGTGATGCCGAGCCGCGCCGCGGTCGCGCGGTCATAGCTGATCAGTTCCTGCAAGCCGGCATTCTGCGCATCGCTGCTCACATCCTGGAAACCAGGCAGCTTCTGCATTCCAGCTAACAGAATCGGACCCCAGTGCGCCAAATCTTCCACATTGTCGGATTGAATTGTGTATTGGTAAAGCGCGTTGCTCGATCGTCCTCCAATGCGCAGATCCTGCGCCGCCTGGAGGAATGCCGAAGCAACTGGAAGCCGGTTCAGCTTGGGCCGCAGCCGATCGATGATCGTCGGCGCCGTATCCTTGCGCTCCTCAAGCGGCTTCAGCGCCACATAAACCGAGCCGCCGTTGGACGCACCGCCCCCTCCCGTATGGGCAATCACATTGGCCACAGCCGGATCGGCCTTGATCACATCTTCTATTTGCAGAATCGAGTTGTTCATGACCGCAAACGACGCATCCTGCGGCCCGCGCACGCTGCCTGTGATGGACCCCGTGTCCTGCTGCGGGAAAAACCCCTTGGGAATGATGTCAATAAGATAGAAATTCAACGCGATGGTCAGCAGCAGCAGCGTCAGCATCGGCCCTGGGTGTTTCAGCACCCACGTCAGAGAGCGGCTGTATCCGGAAAGCATCCACGTAAATCCCCGCTCGGTAAATCGATACGCTCTACCGTGCTGGATGCGCCTCTCATCCCTCAGCAAATACGCGCACATCATGGGCGTGGTGGTCAGTGAGATCATCATCGAAACAAGGATCGCTGTCGACAGCGTGATCGCAAATTCGCGGAACAGCCGGCCAACGATGCCGGCCATAAGCAGGATCGGAATGAAGACCGCGATCAGCGACAAGCTGATGGAAAGAATCGTGAACCCGATCTCCCTGGAACCTTGAAACGCGGCCTTCATGGGCGGCACGCCCGCTTCCCTGAGGCGGGAGATGTTTTCCATCACCACAATGGCATCATCGACCACAAAGCCCGTTGAGATCGTCAATGCCATCAGCGAGAGATTGTCGATGCTGAAGCCAAACAGGTACATCACCGCGAAGGTGCCGATCAGCGACACGGGAACAGCGACAGTGGGAATCAGCGTAGCCCGCCAGCTTCGCAGGAAGACGAAGACGACCAGAATCACCAGCAACACGGAGAGAATCAGCGTTCGCTCCACATCGTTCACCGAAGCGCGGATGGTTGTGGTGCGATCCAGAACGATGGTGGTCTTGATGCCCTGCGGAATCGATGCTTCAATCGATGGCAATTCTGCGCGCACACGATTGACGGTATCGATAATGTTGGCGCCTGGCTGGCGGAAGATCATGATGGTGATCGAGGGCGTGCCATTCAGATACCCCGCCGCGCGAATGTTCTGCGTCGAATCCGAAACATCGGCCACATCGGCGAGCCGGACTGCGCCTCCCTTGTTGTACCCGACGATCAGCGGTTTGTATTGATCTGCATGGGAAATCTGGTCGTTGGTGACAATATCCGCGGTCGTAATCCCGTCTGAAATCTGTCCGGCCGGCTCATGCACATTCTGCTGGCTCAGCACGGACTGAATATTCGGGATTGTAAGTCCGTGGCTGTTGAGCAGCGTGGGATTTACTTCCACCCGCACGGAAGGACCGGCTCCTCCGCCGACCGAGACCTGTCCCACTCCCCCAATCTGCGACAGCTTCTGCGCGATCACCGACGACGCCTCGTCATAAAGGATCGGCTTGTCGTACTTGTCCGAGGTAAGTCCAAGAATGATAATCGGCGAGTCAGCCGGATTCACCTTGCGATAAGTGGGATTGGCGGGCAGGTTCGCCGGCAGGTAGGTGCGCGCCGCATTGATGGCCGCCTCCACGTCGCGCGCTGCACCGTCAATGTCGCGGCTCAAATCGAACTGCAGCGTGATCGAAGTGCTGCCCAGCGAACTCGATGAGGTCATCTCAGTCACCCCGGCGATGTGGCTGAACTGGCGCTCCAGCGGCGTCGCGATGGAGGACGCAACGATGTCCGGACTTCCGCCGGGCAAGCTGGCAGAAACCGAGATGGTGGGGAAATCGACTTGCGGCAATGGAGAAACAGGCAGAACCTTGAAGGCGATCGCTCCCACCAGCAGGATGCCCGCGGTAAGCAGGGTGGTGGCTACCGGACGGCGGATGAAGGGAGCGGAGATGTTCATGTTCCCTCCCCCGGTTGGGCTTCACTACCTGCTTCGATCACCTTCGGAGAACGGCTGAAGCGATGGCCGATGCGATCGAAGAAAATGTAGATTACAGGCGTGGTGTAAAGCGTAAGCACCTGGCTCAAAAGCAACCCGCCCACCATCGCGATGCCCAACGGACGCCGCAACTCCGAACCCATCCCCTGACCCACCGCCAGTGGAATACCCGCCAGCAGCGCTGCCATCGTCGTCATCATGATGGGGCGGAAACGCAGCAGGCAGGCATCGTAGATCGCGTCCGTTGCACTTTTTCCGTGCTCTCGTTCTCCCTCCATGGCAAAGTCAACCATCATGATTCCGTTTTTCTTCACGATGCCGATCAGCAGGATGATGCCGATGATGGCAACGACACTAAGGTCCTGCTTGAAGAGGATAAGGGCCAGCAATGCGCCCACGCCTGCGGAAGGAAGTGTGGAGAGAATGGTGATGGGGTGGATGAAACTCTCGTACAGAACGCCAAGCACGATATACACAGCGGCCAGCGCGGCCAGAATCAGCAGCCCCTCATTGGCCAGCGAACCTTGAAATGAAGCTGCGGTGCCTTGAAATCCATACTGAACGCTGGCCGGCATGTTCAGGCTCTGCTGAACCTTCTCTATGGCCGTAATCGCGCCTCCCAGCGCGGCATCGGGTGCGAGATTGAACGATACGGTCACCGCCGGGAACTGTCCCTGGTGATTGATCGAAAGCGCCTCGGTCGCTTTCTCGAGATGTGTAAATGCACTGAGGGGTACGGCATTGGACGACACGGAACTGACGCTTGCATTTGCGGTGGATGAAGTGCCGTTCGCACCAACACCGGACTTGATGGCATTCAAAGGTGCGCTCAGTACCGTCGAGGACGGAGTGTAGGCCACCGAAGTTGTCGTTGCATTCGAGCCGGCGGACGAAGACCCTGAGGATGCGAAGGAGGAGGAGGCTCCTGGCCCGGATCCGCCTGCGGACGCGTTGGTTTGGACATACAGATCCTGAAGCCTTCCTGGGCTCTGCTGAAAATTCGGAGCCGTCTCCAGAATCACGTGATACTGGTTCAACTGCGTGTACATCGTGCTGATCTGACGCTGCCCATAGGCGTCATAGAGTGTGCTGTCGATGGTGGACGGAGCAATGCCAAGCCGCGATGCGCTCACCCGATCGATCACCAGCGATACTGCCAGCCCGCCCGTCTGCTGATCCGTAGCCACATCGGCAAGTTGCGGCAACTGCTTCATCTTGTCCACCAGGCGGCCGGTCCACAAGTTCAACTCGGCCGCGTCCGGGTCTTCCAGCGTGTACTGGTACTGCGTGCGGCTCACGCGGTCGTCTACCGTGATGTTCTGCACCGGATCCATGAAGAGCGTGATGCCCTCGACGGGCTGAAGACTCGTTTGCAGCCTGCGAATCACGTCGGATGCGCTGATGTTGCGCACGTTCAGCGGCTTCAGGTTGATGGACATGCGCCCGCTGTTCAGCGTGGTATTGGTCCCATCCGCACCGATAAACGAAGACAGGCTCTCGACCGCCGGATCCTGAAGAATAATGCCTGCCAGTTGCTGCTGCTTCTGCGCCATCGCCGCAAAGGAGATGGTCGCCGGAGCCTGCGAAATACCCTGAATCTCGCCCGTATCCTGCGTGGGGAAAAACCCCTTGGGGATGACAATGTAGAGGACAATAGTTAGCACCAGGGTGGCGGCAGCTACTAATAACGTGATGGTCTGGTACCCCAGGACAAACTTAAGCGTGCGACCGTAAAAGGCTATGACTCTCTGGAAGACGCGCTCCGAGGCCTTGTAGAATCGGCCCTGCTGCTCTTCGGGAGTGCGGCGCAGAATACGCGAGCACATCATGGGCGTCAGCGTTAACGACACCACGGCCGACAGAATGATGGTGACCGCCAGGGTGACCGCGAATTCGCGAAACAACCGGCCGACAACGTCGCCCATGAAGAGCAGCGGGATCAGCACCGCGATGAGAGAGACGGTAAGGGAGATGATGGTGAAGCCGATCTGCTCCGCGCCCTTCATGGCCGCCTGCATCGGCGATTCCCCGGCCTCGATGTAACGCGTGATGTTCTCGATCATGACGATCGCGTCATCCACAACAAAGCCCGTGGAGATGGTGAGCGCCATCAAGGAAAGATTGTCCAGACTATAGCCCAGCGCATACATGGCCCCGAAGGTGCCGATCAATGAGACCGGCACGGCAATGCTGGGAATGATGGTCGCGTAGAGGTTGCGCAGAAACAGAAAGATGACCATCACCACCAGGGCAACGGTCAGCATCAACTCAAACTCGACGTCGGAGACGGATGCGTTGATGGCGGTGGTCAGATCGGTAAGCGGCGTAACCTTGATGGATGCCGGCAGGTTCACTTCAAGTTGCGGAAGAATAGCCTTGACGGCCTTGACTACGCTGATGGTATTGGCGCCGGGCTGCCGCTGAATGTTGAGGATCACAGCCGGGGTCTCATTCATCCAGGCGGCCTGTTTATTGTTCTCGATGCCGTCCACTACCTGCGCGACATCCCGCAGCATGATGGGCGCGCCATTGCGATAGGCAACCACAACCTTCCGATAGTCACTGCTGGTCACCAACTGATCGTTGGCGTTGATCTGGTAATCCTGATGAGGCCCGTCGAAGTTTCCTTTGGCGGCATTGACGCTGGTCTGGGCCAGAGCCGTACGCAGATCTTCAAGGTTGAGTCCGTAAGACGACAGCGCGGTCGGATTCGCCTGAATTCGCACCGCCGGCTTCTGCCCTCCGCTGATGCTCACCAGGCCGACCCCGCTCAACTGCGAGAGCTTGGGCGCGAGCCGCGTATCCACCAGATCCTCCACCTGCGAGAGCGGAATGGAGTTGGATGTGATGGCCAGGGTAAGAACGGGCGCATCCGCGGGATTTGTCTTGTTATAAACCGGCGGCGAGGGAAGGTTCGACGGCAGAAAGCTCTGCGCGGCGTTAATCGAGGACTGTACCTCTTCTTCGGCAATATCGATATTCAAACTGAGTGCGAACTGCAGCACAATGACCGATGATCCGCCGGAACTGGTTGACGTCATCTGGCTCAGCCCCTGCAGTTGGCCGAACTGGCGTTCGAGCGGCGCGGTGACCGTAGTGGCCATCACGTCCGGACTCGCGCCAGGATAGAACGTCAGAACCTGAATTGTCGGGTAGTCCACCTGCGGAAGAGCGGAGACTGGCAATTGGGTGTACGCAACCACACCCACCAGCAGGATTGCAGCCATCAACAGCGCGGTGGCAACGGGGCGCTGAATAAAAGGCCCGGAGGGATTCACGGAGTATTGCCCTCGACAGAACTAGCCGCCCGCTTCGACACCACGATCTTGCTTCCTGCCTGCAATTTGTCGAAGCTGCTGGTCGCCACAACCTCGCCGGGGTTGATTCCCTCCACCGCCGTCATCCCGCTCTCCGCAACCCCCGTCTTGATGTTGCGCACACTCGCCTTCCCGTTCTCAATCACATAGAGGAACGCGACCTGTCCATTGTGTTGAACAGCGGCGGTGGGAACCAGCGTTACGCCCTCAAGCGTATTTACCAGCAGCCTTGTGTTCACAAACTGGTTCGGATACAACACGCCATCCTTGTTCTCGAAGAGAGCGCGCAGTTTTACGGTGCCCGTGGTGGTGTCAATCTGGTTGTCGATGGTCTCTAACTTGCCCGATGCGATCTTGGTGGTTTGGGCGCGATCCCATGCCTCCACGGGCAACGTGTGCAGCTTCCGCATCCGCGCCTGTACCTGCTGCACACTGTCTTCGGCCATGGTGAAAATCACCGTGGTGGGCTGCATCTGGGTGATCACCGCCAGAACGGTAGTCCCATCTGACTGCAACACATTCCCAGGGTCCACTAGGCGAAGTCCTATCCGCCCGGTGATCGGCGAGGTAATCTTGCAATAACTTAGCTGGACCTGGTCGTAACTCACGGTGCCTTGATCGTTCTTCACCGTGCCTTGGTCCTGCAACACAATCTTCTCCTGGTCATCCAGCAGTTGCTTCTGGATCCCGTTTTGCGCCCACGCGGCACGATAGCGGTCCAGATCCATGCGCGCCTGCGCAAGTACATTTGTGTCGTGCTCAAGTGCTCCCTCGGCCTGCATCAGTTGCGCCTGGTACGGTCGCTGATCGATGTCGATCAGCGCCTCCCCTTTCTGAACCAATTGCCCCTCGCGGTAATGCACCGAAGTCAAAACTCCGCCTGCCTGCGCGGTAAGGGACGAGGTGTACACCGGAGTCACCGTACCAATGGCGTCGAGATAAACGCCGATGTCCCCTTTCAGGGCAGTGGATATTGTCACAGTGACGGTTGGCTTGGTGCGGGACAAAGCCACCTTGGCGGCGGCGGCCTTTGCGCTGTTCTCATGGAGAACCACCAGGACAATCACGCCCAGTAGCAGCAGAAGTAGCACGCTCGTCCACAAGATCCAGCGCTTTCGATACCAGGGCAGCGGCGGAGATAACTGGTGACCGACGCCAATGTGAGGGAGATCCGATCCATCTTCTATTCCAGACATGCAGGACTCCACACTAACGCACAGTCGGCAATGCGCTCCTCGCAGAATCGCTGCATTCTGGGGCGATTGTCTGATCAGTTTTGCTCACCGGAACGGCGGCTCCTGACGCACCACACGCGATTTCGGCGCGATTGCAGCCTGTATCGGTATTGCAATCCGAAGCCTCCCGCACGCAACCCGCCGCCCCTTTGCTCTACACTCGACGGGAAGGTGATTTTCTCCCTTGATTCCACGCCAAGGATCTGCCCCCTTTGAAAAACTTCCGTTTCCCCGCCCTGGCTCTTTCCGCGGCCCTGTTCTTCGCCCTCGTTCCTGCCCTGCGGGCGCAGGCCCCGGCCCCGCTTGAAGACCGCCGCAAGGCGCTCAACGACCTTTTCGAGGAATACTGGCAGGCCAGCCTCGAGCACTCGCCCGAGTTCGCCTCCTCGCTGGGCGACAAGCGCTACAACGACCGCATCTCCAATTACTCCGTCAAGGCGGAGAACGAGTGGCTCTCCCGCGAACAGACCTACCTGATGCGCCTGGCCGCGATCGACCCCGACGGCCTGTCCATCCAGGAGCAGACCAGCCGCGAGCTGCTCCTGCGCCAGTTTGCCGAAGACGCCGAGGCGCAGCAGTTCAAGGAGTGGGAGATGCCCCTCAACCAGATGGGCGGCATCCACACCACCTACCCCCAACTGGTGGCCCAGCTCAGCTTCACCACCGTCAAGGACTACGACGACTGGATCGCCCGCCTGCACGCGCTTCCCAAGGCCTTCGAGCAGGTGTCCACCAACATGTCCATCGGCATGGAAGACGGCCGCGTGCCGCCCAGGTACCTGCTGGAAAAGGCCCTGGCGCAGGCCAAGGAACTGGCCAACCAGAAGCCCGCGGAGTCGCCCCTGGCCCTGCCGCTCAAGAGCTTTCCGGCCGCCATTCCGCCCGCCGAACAGGAGCGCATCAAGGCCGAAACGCTGGACACAATCTCCAAAGAAGTCCTCCCGGCCTATCTGCGCTTTGCCCGCTTTCTTGAGGTCAGCTATGTTCCCGCCGGTCGCGCCGAGCCCGGCATCTCTTCGCTCTCCGACGGCGCAAAGTACTACGCTTTCCTCCTTCGCCACACCACCACCACGGACCTCACCGCCGCCCAGATTCACCAGATCGGCCTGGACGAGGTAAAGCGCGACGAGGCGGAGATGCTGCTGATCGCGCAAAAACTCGGCTTTCAGGATCTGCCCAGCTTCCGCGCCAGCCTCAAGACCAATCCCAAGCTCAAGGCTGCCTCGGCCGCTTCCCTGCTCGACGCCTATCGCGGCTACCTGACGCCCATGCAGGCCAAGCTGCCCCAGCTCTTCGGCCGCTTGCCCAAGGCGCCCTTTGAGGTCGCCGCGGTGCCCGATTACCTCGAGAAGACCTCCGCCCCCGCCTATTACGAGCCGGGCACGCCCGACGGCAGCCGCCCCGGCCGCCTGCGCATTGACACCTACAACGCCACCGACCGCAACCTCTACGCGGTCGAGTCCATCGCCTACCACGAAGGCCTTCCCGGCCATCACCTGCAAATCTCCATCGCGCAGGAACTGGACGGCGTACCCACCTTCCGCAAGCACGAGTTCTACACCGCCTACACCGAAGGCTGGGGGCTCTACTCGGAGCGGCTGGGCAAGGACGTGGGCTTCTATCAGGACCCCTACTCCGACTACGGCCGCCTGGAGGCCGACATCTGGCGCGCCATCCGCCTGGTCGTCGATACCGGCGTCCACTCCCAGCACTGGACCCGTCCGCAGATGGTCGATTTCTTCCACGACCACTCGGCTATAGACGAGACCAGCATCCAGGCCGAGGTGGACCGCTACATCGCCTGGCCCGGACAAGCGACGGCCTACAAGATCGGCCAGCTCAAAATCCTCGAGCTGCGCGACCGCGCCAAAAAGGCTCTCGGAAACAACTTCGACCTCCGCGCCTTCCACGACCAGGTGCTCGACGCCGGAGCTCTGCCCCTCGACGTGCTCAGCGACCGCATCGACGCCTGGATCGCGACCCAGCAGCCTGTCGTTCCGCGATAGCCCTTCAGTTGTAAGTCCAGGATTCCGGCAGGAGCAAGGGGACTTCGCAGGCCGCGGAAAAACTCTCATGGCCCGCGTTTTGTGATCAGTCCCCCACCGGCATCCCCGACCCCCAGGGCATGAAACCTGCGTCGACGCCTGCCGTTCGCCAACTTGCTAACTCGCCAACCCCGCGCAGCGGGGCTAACTTGCTGTATTTGTTTAGGGAACCCAATCGGACGGGATATATAAGTTGTTCAATTTGCAAAAGAAGTCAACTCTAGTTTATTTCCAGTGTTACATATCCTAAGTTAACCCCATAACTCTTGTCATCCTGAGCGTAGCGAAGGATCTGCATTTTCAACGCTTCCCGCACAGCAACCAGGCCTCCTGTTATGCTGCGGATAAACTCTCACGTCTGGCGTTGTGCGTCAGGGCACGACTTCAGTCGTGCCGTAAGTAGCTGAAAAATAACGGGGCTTTGGCCCCTGCGGCTTGCATCTCGGGTCTTTCCCCTGGAACTCTCCCTTTTTCCACACCTTTTCAGCCCAGGAACGCCCTTTTTCGCCAATTTCGCCCGAAATACAGATCCGCCTGTTGAACCACTTACGCATTTGTTTTCAACTATTTGCAACGAAATGCCTCTCCGCAAGCGGCGGCAAATCCGGCCCGAAAACATTGAAAAACGCCTCAAAAACAGCGTATTTTGGCGCGTTTTTGGCGTTTTTGCCGCGAAATCGAGGCTGTTTTGGCTGCATTGCAGTCCGGCGCCGCAACCGGAATGCTCCTGGATTGCCCGTCTTCCGATGACAGATCGGAGGCGGAGGATGCGCGGCCGGTCCTGCCGCCCTCGATGACGGACGTGGCGATTTGCCGTAAATCGAAAATCCCTTCAAGGGACAACGGAATTTGCGGATACCGCTCTGAATCGAGAGAATTTTGGGTACCCCATATCTCGATTCCAGTTCTCTGGCCAGTCGGCGATCAACTGAATCCCAGGTCTGAAAATCCAGACCTGGGGCACCCATCTTCAGTGATTCATCGAGATGCGGGCCACCCGCCAACAACTCCCTTTGAGACCTGCGAAAGCACAAACCTCCGTCCCCCCTCCTTCTCCTTTGCCATCCCAGCGTCAGACGTGGGAACCCCAAACCCAAAACGCCCTGCAAGTCTGCGCATTTATACTCGCTACTATCACAAGACTGAGATTTTTGGTTTTTGCCGATAAGGAGACGCAAGGGACAGAAACATCCAACCGCACTTGGACGTTCTTTCTTAATGAGAAAATTCTTTTCAGCCTTCGCCATCATTCTCGGTTGTGTCACAGCGGCCTGGTCCTCAGATCCCGGCGCCCGCACTACCCTGCGTGCCCTGCATGCTCTCACCAACGCCGAGGCTGGCTCTGGAATCCCTGTCGAATTCGAGGGCACCGTCACCTACTACGACAAGAGCGATGTCAATCTCTTTGTCGAGGATGAAGGTGTCGCTATCTACGTGCAGACCGACGGGGGCGCCAACCTCGCCCCCGGCGATCGTGTTCTGGTGCGAGGCAAAATCCGCGCCAGCTTCCGCCCCGAGATTCTCGGCGAAAGCGTCACAGTCATCGGCAAGGCGCCCCTGTCCGTCCCGGCGGAAGCCGATTTCGATCAGATGATCCGCGGCGACCGCGACTGTATGCGCGTCAAGGTTCGCGCCACGGTCGCCAGCGCCGACATCGTCGCTTTCGGCGGTCAGCGCAGTATCTACATGGGCCTGCGCATGGACGGCGGAGTCATCGGGGCCACAGTTTTCTCGACCGATGCCACCATGACCAGGGACCTGCAGAACTCCGACGTGGAGATCACCGGCGTCGTCTCAGGAAAGTTCGACAACAAGAATCAACTCACCGGAATTCTGCTCGAAGTGAACACCCTGGCAGATATCAAAATCCTGAAACGGGCAAATTACACGCTGGACTCGCTGCCCATCACCCCCATGGATGAGGTTCTCGCTGGCTACCATGTAATCGATCTCAGCCACCGGATCAGGGTGCGGGGAACCATCACCTACTTCGAGCCCGGATCCGTTGCCGTCCTGCAGGATGGCAACAAAAGCATCTGGATCACAACCCGCTCCGAGGAGCCTCGCCATGTCGGAAACCTGGCCGACGCCACCGGTCTTCCCGATATCAACGGCGAACTCCTGGCTCTGACAAATGGAGAAATCCGCGATACCGGTATCGCAACTCCCGTGTCGCCGCGCCCCGTCAGCCAGGCGGAGATGGCCTCCGGCGTTTACGCCCGCAACCTGGTTTCAATCGAGGGAACGGTTTTGGCGGACGGCCAGCAGCTTCCGCCCATGCGGCAGATCCCCATCGGCGCCCGCGTCCGTGTCGCCGGCATCAACATGGTCAACTATGGTTCCAATCCCTTCCAGGTCGCCCAGGCCCCTGTGTCCGTTAGCCTCCTGCTGCGCAGCGTTGACGACATTGAGATTGTCGCCATGCCTTCCTGGCGCACCGTGCAGAACCTGACCCGCCTTCTCGGCGCGCTGATCCTAATCCTCGTTGCCTTCGGAATCCGCCATTGGATCCTCGATCGAAAACTCCACCAGCAGACCCTGGCCCTCGCCGCCCGCAGCGAAGTCGAAGCCGCATTGGAACGTCGCATGGCGCAACTGGAACAACGCCGCAGCCGCATTCTTGAGAACATCAACAAATCCTGTCCCCTCGCTGAGATCATCGAAGACATCACGCAGCTTGTCTCCTTCACCCTCAACGGCGCTCCCTGTCGCTGCGACATCTCCGGCGCACCCACGCTTGGCCAATCCTGGACGGATGACCGCACCAAGCGCGTCCTTCAACAGCAGATCCTCTCCCACTCCGGCCAGCTCCTGGGCGTACTCTCTGCGGCGCTCGACGGCCAGAAGCCGCCCCTTCCAGATGAGGGTGAAGCGCTCGCCGTCGGAACCCAGCTCGCCACCCTGGCCGTCGAGACCCGGCGCGTCTACTCCGACCTGCTTTATCGTTCCGAATTCGATCTGCTCACCGACAGCCACAACCGCTTCTCGCTTGAAGAGAATCTCGAACGGCTTATCCAGCAGGCGCGCCAGAACGCCACCATCTTTGGCCTGATCTACATCGACCTCGACAAGTTCAAGGGGATCAACGACCTGTTTGGTCACCACGTCGGCGACATCTACCTTCAGGAAGCCGCCAAGCGCATGGCGCGGCAACTGCGCGCCGACGACCTGCTGGCGCGCGTCGGTGGCGACGAATTTGTCGTGCTGCTCCCCGCTGTCCGAAGCCGCGCCGAAGTCGCGGAAATAGCCCAACGCCTTGAGTGCTGCTTCGCTGAACCGCTCTTCGCAGATGGTCATGCTCTCAGTGGTTCCGCCAGCCTGGGCATCGCGCTCTACCCCGAAGACGGACCCACCAGGGACAGCATTCTGAAAGCCGCCGACGCCGCCATGTACGTAGCCAAGCAAACCAAAGACATCCATACCTGATCAACGCGCAATCATTCGATAAGAGTATGGCCAGTCATCGCTGAGCATCGTGACTTGCGCCGGCAAGTTACGTCCGCTGGGTGCCCGCCGCTGGCGGGTGGCCCAGGTACCGGGAGAAGCGAACCCAACCACTAAAGATGGGTGCCCCAGGTGCCTCGCCGTTGGGCACCTGGGAGAGCACAGACCCCGGCCTGGGAAAGCTCAAAAGCTTCATCCCTCACAGATGACTCCCGAATGTCGCCTTTCCGCAAGTTATCCCGAGGATCAGAGTATGGTCCTCGACTGACGGCCAACAGCCCCCACCGCCGGGGTTTGCAGATTATTTCCCGCATCCTGCTACCCTGAAATCGGATCGCCTCTTTCCCAAAGGCGAATCCAGCAGGAGATTTGGGGTTCCTACCCACCCCCCTATCTATTTCAGCCCCTTTTTCAGTGCGGAACCCTCTGTAACTCATCTAAAATGAACAAGTTATCTTTTATGTCTATTTACTTTTCAGTAACCGGAACTGCCCGATTTTCGCCCATTTTTGGCCCAAAAACCCCTTTTTTCGCCCCAAAACCCTCAATTTTCGTCCATTCTTTGATGCGAGTATTCTTGTAAGCAGCACCATCACACTCATCCAAGACAAGGAAGAAAAACCATGGCGGAGATAGCCGTTGAGGCCACCGAAGTACCCGCGCAACTGCCCCATGTCCGCGTGGCCGTTCTGGGCGCAGGCAAGATGGGCGGAACCCTGTTGCAGGCATTTCTGAAACAGAACCTCTTTGCGCCGGACCAGATTCACGCCACCGTGGCCCACGCCGAGCGGGCGCTGGCCCTCAGCACGCAGTGGGGCGTGGATGTGACCACCAACAACCTGGAGGCGGCCAGGCAGGCCGACCTGATCCTGCTCGGCGTCAAGCCCTTCCAGGTGCCGGATCTGATCGAAGAGATTCGTCCCGCGCTCAGCCCGGACAAGACGCTGGTTTCCTTCGCAGCCTCGGTGACGACGCGGTCCATTGAGGAGGCTTCGGGCCTGGAAATCGGCGTGGTGCGCGCCATGCCCAACACGCCCGCCGCCCTTGGCGCCGGCGCGACGGCTCTTTGCCGCGGCCGCTTCGTCTCCGCCAAACAGATGGAACTGGCCCAGCGCATCTTTGAAACCGTGGGGCGCTGCGTGGTGGTGGACGAGAAGCACATGGACGCCGTCACCGGCCTCTCCGGCTCCGGGCCGGCGTACATCTACATCATCATCGAGGCGCTGGCCGAAGCAGGCGTGAAAGTGGGCCTGCCCCGCGACATCGCCACGCAACTGGCAGCGCAGACGGCCTTTGGCGCGGCCAAGATGGTGCTGGAGACCGGCTATCATCCGGCCCTGCTGAAGGACGCCGTCACCACCCCCGCCGGCTGCACCATCGACGGCATTCTGGAACTGGAAGAAGGCGGATTGCGCGTGACCCTGATCAAGGCCGTGATGCGGGCCACCGAGCGCGCCAAGCAACTGGCGGCAGGGTAAGGAATCTTCGCGATTGCCCAGGGGGCTCGGAATCGGGCCCCTGGGTCGCACGGAAGCTTTACTGGCACACAACACGGGCCATCGGGCTTTTTGCGCAACTTGTAAAACTGTGCCCCTTTCAAAACTTTTCCTTGCTCAGAGGCTTCTTCGTTGCCCATCCAACGCCCCACCTGGCTCCCCTCTTACCTGCCGGAACTGCAAGGCCTGCGCGGCCTGGCGATTCTGTGGGTGGTTCTTTATCACTGCCATCCGCGGCTGGAAGGCACCTGGATGTACTACGCCAGCCTGTGGGGATGGGCCGGCGTGATTGTCTTTTTTATCCTCAGCGGATTTCTGATTACTTCGATTCTGCTGGAGACGCGGGACAAGCCGCATTCCCTGCACAAGTTCCACGCCCGCAGGGTGCTGCGCATCTGGCCCCTGTATGCACTGGTGCTGGCGGTCTGCTACTTGAATGCGCCATGGTTCATCGGCCCTGGCATTTGGGACGCGGTCAAGGCAGCGCCCTGGCTGGCCTATATTTTCTTCGTCCAGAACCTGTTTCACCTCACCCTGCCCCCGGCCATCGGACCCACCTGGGCGCTAGCCATCGAGGAGCAGTATTACTTCCTGTGGGCGCCGGCGGTGCGCTTCCTGCGCCGGCCATGGATGCTGGCGATCATTCTCGCGGGCGCGCTGGTGGGCTCGCCCATGCTGCGCCTGGGCCATCACGCCTGGCTCACCCCCACCCACACCCTGATTCACCTCGACGGCCTTGCCCTCGGCAGCCTGATGGCGCTGGGGGTGTACACCATCCCGTTGGCCCGGCGCGTCTGGCTGTGGATGGGCCTGGGCGGCATGGTGCTGGGCATTGCAGCCGCAGGCACCGTGGCCGGTGGAACCGCGTTTCTGGATTCCGCGCTGGCAGTGGGCTTTGCCGGAGCGGTGTTGGCCGCTGTCGCCTCGACCGGCGCACGGAATCCGCTGAGTTTCATCTTGCGCCGGGGGCCACTGCCCTACTATGGCCGCATCAGTTATGGCCTCTACATGACGCACATTATGGTCTTCATCTTCTTTGGCTCGTTCGATGCGCAGATGAATCGCTACGGCATGGCCGGCAACCTGGCGGTTGTGGCTTTCCGGCTGGTGGTGACGACGGCGGTGGCTACCGCGCTCTGGTACGGTTTCGAGTCGAGGATTTTGAAGCTCAAGCGATATTTTTAGATCGAGGCCAAAGTTATGAAGCCGCTTCGTGGAGTTTCCAAGCCAGTTAGATCTCTTGCCCACTTCACATGCCTTGCCAACTCCTACCGTGGCCAGCGGCCCACGATGATGAAGAGAGCCAGGAGAAAGAGCGAAACGGCAGGCGCGGCGGAGTCCTGGCGGCGAAGGTGATAGATGCCGGCCAGCACCATGATGAGCGCCAGTCCCGCCGCCGCGAGCCGGATCAGAAGATGCCCGGGCAGCAGGCTGGGGGGCGAAACCACGCCCAGCGCGCCGGCAATCTCCGCCAGCCCGATGAATGCTGCCAGACCGCGCGAGACGCCTGCCGGGAGCCCCTTGGAGCGGGCTTCCACTGCGCCTATGACCCTCTCATAGGCAAGCAGCTTGCTGACCCCGGTAAACAGAAAAACGGCAGCCAGCAAGATTTGCGCAATCCAAAGTAGTCCGTTCATGGCTGGCCCCGTCTCCCTTTGCCGGTCATCCGCCCATTCCCTGCAATCCGCCTGGTCGGTACTGGCAGCAATCGATTGAACACCGAAGTCGCGTTGTGTGTCAAGCTAGTTAAGATACAGCGCAGGAGCGGTGGATGCTTCATAATTATGGCGGATGCCTCACAATGCAGATAGCGGGTCGAAGATCGCGAAGTTAATCTGTATTTCACCTGAATGTGACTTCAATCACCCTGGCTTTCACCCGCGGCTGTTAGGCTTTTTGAGTCACGTAACCTCCCCATTCCGAGGTACAGCATGAGCGAAAAAGCAACCAGCAAAGGCCCTTTGAGCCCTGAGCAGTTGGCCAAAATGAACGCCTATTGGCGGGCCGCCAACTATCTTTCCGTAGGTCAAATCTACCTGAAAGACAATCCACTTCTGGAACGGCCACTTACGCTGGACGACGTGAAGCCGCGCCTGCTGGGCCACTGGGGCACCACCCCCGGCCTCAACTTCCTCTATGTGCATTGGAACCGTCTGATCCGCGAGCGCGACCTGAATATGCTGTACATCATCGGCCCGGGGCATGGCGGACCGGGCCTGGTGGCCAACACTTACCTTGAAGGCTCCTACACCGAAATCTATCCCCACATCGAGCAGAATCGCGACGGCATCAAGCGGCTCTTCCGGCAGTTCAGTTGGCCCTACGGCATTCCCAGCCACGTGGCGCCGGAAACGCCAGGATCCATCCACGAAGGCGGCGAACTGGGCTACTCGCTGGTCCACGCCTATGGAGCCGCGTTCGACAACCCGAACCTGATTGTGGCCTGCGTGGTGGGCGATGGCGAGGCCGAGACCGGTCCGCTGGCCACCAGTTGGCACTCCAACAAGTTCCTCAATCCCGCCACCGACGGGGCGGTCCTGCCGATCCTGCATCTGAACGGCTACAAGATCGCCAATCCCACGGTGCTGGCGCGGATTCCCCATGCCGAACTGGAAGAACTGATGCGCGGCTACGGTTACGAGCCATTCACGCTGGAAGGCGACGATCCGGCGACCATGCATCAGCAGGCAGCAGCGGTCTTTGACACCATGCTGGACCGCATCGCCGCCATCCAGAAGGAAGCGCGCGAAGCCGCAGCCAAGGGAGAGACGATTCAGCGCCCGGCGTGGCCCATGCTGATCATGCGCACCCCCAAGGGCTGGACGGGACCGAAGTTTGTGGACGGCAAGCCGGTCGAAGGCACCTGGCGCGCCCACCAGGTGCCGTTCTCCGAGATTCGCGAAAAGCCCGACCATCTGCGCCTGCTGGAGGAGTGGATGCGCAGCTACAAGCCCGAAGAGTTGTTCGACGAGAAAGGCGCATTCCGCGCCGAACTAGCTGAAATTGCTCCCAAGGGACGCCGCCGCATGGGCATGAACGCCCACTCCAACGGCGGCCAGTTGCTGGAGCCCCTGAAGATTCCCAACTTCCGCGATTTTGCGGTGAAGATCGAAGGCCGCGGCGCCCAGGATGTGGAATCCACGCGCGTTCTCGGCCAACTGCTGCACGCGGTGATGGAAGCCAACAAGGCAGAGAAGAACTTCCGCGTCTTCGGCCCCGACGAAACGGCCTCCAACCGCCTGGGCGACGTGATTACCGGAACCGGCAAGACCTGGATGTCCGCAACCCTGCCAGTCGACGAGAACCTCTCGCAAACCGGCCGGGTGATGGAGATCCTGAGTGAGCACATGTGCCAGGGCTGGCTGGAAGGCTACCTGCTCACCGGCCGCCACGGATTCTTCAACTGCTATGAGGCCTTCATCCACATCATCGACTCGATGGCCAACCAGCACGCCAAGTGGCTGAAGGTGACGCGGCAGATTCCCTGGCGCAAGCCGATCGCTTCGCTCAACTACCTGCTCAGTTCGCTGGTGTGGCGGCAGGATCACAACGGCTTCTCGCACCAGGACCCTGGCTTCATCGATCACCTGGTGAACAAGAAGGCCGACGTGGTGCGCGTCTATCTTCCGCCCGACGCGAACACCCTGCTTTCAGTGGCCGACCACTGCCTGCGCACCAGGAACTACATCAACCTGATCGTGGCCGGCAAGCAGCCCGCGCCGCAATGGCTCACCATGGACGAGGCCATCGCCCATTGCACCAAGGGTTTGGGCGCATGGAAATGGGCTTCGAACGACGAGGGCAACCCGGACGTGGTCATGGCCTGCTGCGGCGACGTGCCCACCTCGGAAACCCTGGCCGCTGTTTGCCTCTTGCACCAACAGGCTCCCGACCTGCGCATCCGGGTGGTGAATGTGGTGGACCTGATGGCGCTGCAGCAGCCCTCCGAGCATCCGCATGGACTTTCCGACGAGGAGTACGACCTGTTGTTCCCCGCTTCAACGCCGGTTGTTTTCGCCTTCCACGGCTATCCATGGCTGATCCACCGGCTTACGTACCGGCGGCACAACCACGACAATCTTCACGTGCGCGGCTACAAGGAAGAGGGCACCACCACCACGCCCTTCGACATGTGCGTGCTCAACAACATCGACCGCTTCCAACTGGCTCTCGATGCCATCAAGCGGGTCCCGCGGATGGCAGCCCAAGCCGATGCGGCGGAACAATGGTACTCCGAGGCCATTCAGCGGCATAAACTGTATGTAGCCGAAAATGGCGACGATTTGCCCGAAATCAGGGATTGGCGCTGGCCTCAGAACTAGACGCTGGCCGCGCTGCGACGCGAAGTTTGCACGCAGCGCGGCCCACTTGCCAACCGGCCAACTCGCCAACTTGCTAACCCGCTAACTCGCTGACTCAATCAGCCCCAACCTACAGAGGTTTCCATTCATGTCGTCTTTGCCCGTATTGGTTTTGAATAGCGGTTCTTCTTCCATCAAGTTTTCAGTCTACGAAGCCGGCGACGGCGAACGGACCAAGCTCTTCGAGGGCGCGGTCGACGGCATCGGCACCGATCTGGGCAAGTTCTGGATCAAGAACGCCGATGGCAAGAAGCTGGTAGACGAAACTCCAGCCCTGCCCAACCGCGCAGTCGCTTTCAAGCTGGTTGCCGACGCGCTTCACTCCGGCGACTTCCCTGCCCCGCAAGCAATCGGCCACCGCATGGTTTCCGGCGGCCCGACGGTGCTGGAGAACCAGCGCATCACCCCTGCCCTGATTGACGAGATGGAGAGCTACACGGCCTTTGCGCCGCTGCACACGCCCATCGCCGTCTACATCATGCGCGAAGCGCTGCGCCTCTTCCCGGGCCTGCCCAACTTCGTCATTCTCGACACCTACTTCCATCGCACCATGCCGGAAGTGGCCAAGCACATGCCCATCCCTCCCGAGTATGCCGCGATGGGCGTCCGCCGCTATGGCGCGCATGGCGTTTCTTACGAGTCGATCGTCTATCAGTTGCAGCCCAATGTTCCGGAAAAGCTGATCGTCGCCCATCTGGGCAACGGCGCGTCCATCTCCGCCATCCGCAACGGCAAGTGCCTTGACACCTCCATGGGCCTCACGCCCACCGGCGGCATCATCAGCGGCACCCGCACCGGCGACATTGACCCCGGCGTGCTTCTGTTCATTCTGCGCAAGTTTGTGGACGCGGGCATGAGCGCCGCCGAATGCGCCGATCAACTGGAGATCGTGGCCAGCAAAAAGGCGGGTCTCTTGGGCGTGAGCGAACTCTCCAACGACATGCGCGACCTCCGCGACGCCATCAAGGAAGGCAACGCCAAAGCCCGCCTCGCCGTGGACAAGTTCACCTGGACCATCGCCCGCTGGATCGGCAGTTATGTGGCCGAGCTGGGCGGCCTGGACATGGTGGTCTTCACCGGCGGCATCGGCGAAAACGACCCCTTCACCCGCGCGGAAATCTGCGCCAACCTGGGCGCTCTGGGCATTGTGATCGACCCCAAACGGAACAACTGCCGCGGCGAAGCCCTCATCTCCGCCGAGAACTCCCCGGTCACGGTCCGCGTCATTCCGCCCGCCGAGGACCTGATCATCGTCAACCACGTGGTGCGGCTGCTCGGAGAGTAAGCAACCCTATTCCTCCTGTAAATACTGGCCCTGTTGCGCATTCATCCCGAATGACGCGGCAGGGCCATTATTCTGAGTTGTCTGCTGATTTTTTCGAATTCCAGGTCGGCGTTCAAGCGATAAGCCGCGGCCGGGAGCCAGTCTGTTCTACACTGATGGGTTCCATTCGGAGTCTTCCTCTATGCCTGCAACCGCTGTTCCCGTGGACGTTCAACGCCTGCCCTCGCCTGCCTTGCGGCGCTATGCCTGGGGCGTTCTCGCTTATTTCATCGCCGTCATTCTGTGGGGCACGCTGGTGCGCGCCACCGGCTCGGGCGCAGGCTGCGGTGGCCACTGGCCGCTGTGCAACGGCACGGTGCTCCAGCATGGGGCGAGCGTAGAAACCCTCATCGAACTCACTCACCGCATCACCAGCGGGCTCTCCTTTTTCTCGGTGGTGGGGCTGCTGGTGTGGACCTTTGCCGGGACGGTGCGTGGACACCTGGCGCGCGGGTTGGCCGTCGCTTCCGTGGCGTTTACGCTGGTTGAGGCGATCCTGGGCGCGTTGCTGGTCGAGCTTGGCTACACGGCCCAGAGCCAGTCGCCGATGCGGCCCGCCTTTCTGGCGCTGCACCTGGCGAACACCCTGCTGCTGCTGGCCGCCATCACCCTCACCGCGCACCTGCTCAGCCGCCGCAAGGGCTACATGCGCGGCAGCATCCGCCTGGTTGCGCCCTTCAGCGCCGCCGTTGGCGTTCTGGTGGTGATGATGGTGGGCGTCACCGGCTCGCTGGCCGCGCTGGGCGACACATTGTTCCCGGCAAGCTCGCTGGGCATGGCGCTGGCTCAGGATTTTTCCGCCACCAGCGGCTGGCTGGTGCGCTGGCGCTGGACCCATCCCACCATCGCGTTCCTGGCCAGCATCTTCCTCATCTCGCTGCTGGTCCGCGCGGCGCAGCGCACCGCTCACTGGGACAATCGCAGCCTCTCCGCGCTGGTGCTGATGCTGCTGGCCGCGGTCTATGTGTTGGGAATTCTGGATGTGGTCTTGCTGGCGCCGTTGTGGGTGCAGGTGGCGCACCTGCTGGCCGCCGATACGCTATGGGCCTCGCTGGTGGTGCTGACAGCGCGACTGACTCTACAGCCGAAAGAAGCAGGTCAGCTAGTCAGCTAGTCAGCGAGACAGCGCAGTTAGCGAAAGGGCCCCTTTGCGGGGCCCTTTCTGTTCGCGAGTTCCAGGTCTGCGGGTTTTCTACTCCCTATTCCCTACTCCCTACTTACTTCACCAGCACCCCGGCCGACAGATAGACCTTGCCGTTGACGGTGGCCTCGATCACCGGCAACTCAGGCGTCGCGGTCAGGTACTCGATCTTTCCGCCGCTCAGAATCACAGTGTCCTCGGTCTTGCCGCCGCGGATGCTCGGGTTCCAGGCAAAGGCCTGATTGTCGACCAGAATTTCAGTGCCTGCCGGAGTTGCAATCCACTCGCGTTCGTTGTAGCCGGTGGGTCCGCCCTGGTGATGGAAGCGCTCTTCGCCGGGATAGCCCTCGGCCGTATAAGCCGCCTGGGCCGCGCGGAAAAGGTTGGCAGAGGTTGCACCCACCCTGGTGGCATCCAGCAAAGCGGCATTCACTTTCGCCGCGGAGACAAAGCGTGCCGCAAGCTCGGTGGGCATGGCGCCGAAGTGAACGAAGCGGGTGATGGAGATGACCAGCCCCCACTTGCGCGCGCAGAGGTTGAGCATTCCGTACTGCTTCAGGCGGTGGCCGCGCGGCACGGCGTGCTTGTACTTGAGAATCCGGTCGTCCACGGCATAGAGAGCGACCGACGGCAGAATTCCACGCCGGAAAAGACCGGCCGTGGTCAGGGCCTCAAGGTCGTATTCGCTCATGCCCGGCTCGACCTGGTGGAGCGCCTCAACGGTGGCGGCAGCCGTTTCAGTTCCCAGCCAGCGATAGCGCGCAATCTCCGTCTCACTGAGCGAAGCGCGCAAGGGGTAAAGGCTTATGGGGGTCAATCCAGCGCCGGGCGCGTCGCAGCCCACCGGCCCGCCCGCCAGCTTCACCGCGGTAGCGGCTGTATCGTCGGCGTACCAGGGAAAGAGCACCGGTTCAAAATCGAGCGCGCCAAATTCCTCGTCATGGGCGCGCGGCGCTTCATTCTCGGTAGTCAGGTAACAACGCTTGCCCGCTGCGGTCACCAGCACTGAGTACGTGCCTGTCTCGGCGGCGGTGCAAACGACTCCCTCCACCGCGCCGCCCGTCACCCAGGCAATATTCTCGTTGCGCCGCAGCAGAACGCCGGCCAAGCCCTTGCCGCGCATCCACTGGATCAGCTTCTCATGCTTCGCTTCCAACTCCGCATTCCACGCCGCTTCCGTCACCAGCGTGGAACCACTCACCACCAGGTTCTTGCCGATTCTCTTACTCATGATTGCGCATCCTTTTTCGTCTATTGCTCCAAAGAGATTCGGGCGCTGACTGGATTGGTCAGCGCCCGAGAGGTTGCCGCGCCTTGCTTAGTCCTCAAGCTCGGGGTGGTAGTAGCTTTCCCAACCCAGGTAGTTGGAGGCTGCTTCGTGAACTGCCTTGGAAACGTCGCTGAAGTTGGCGGCCACATGGTGCTCGAAGCCCTCGCGGCAAATGAACTTCAACAGCCGCTGCAGTTCCGGAATCTCCGCCACGCCCGCGCCGCCGAAGGTTTCCAGCGGATCGTCGGTAAACGCGCCCGTGCCCGTATAGCCGCGGATGGTGCCGTAGTTGTCGTCGGTGGAGTAGCGGGCATAGCTCATGGTGCCGGCCTTCACGCGGCCCACGCAGGTGCCGAAGGTGTTTTCCTTGCCCACGGTGCCGGCGATGATGGCCTGATAATCCATGGTCGGAGGCTGCGCAAAGAAGTGCTTGGGCAGGTTCGAGCAGTGGAAGCAGACGCACTTGTTGGGATCGCTGCCATAGTTGTTGTTCCAGTCCAGCAGCGCCGAGGGCGTGCCCGAGGCCAGGGCCATCATGTACATGCCGATCACGCCCGGAACATCCACTTCGCAGGCCGAGGGAATCAGGTCGTTGCTCATCATGCTCATGATGGTGCAAGGCACCACGCCGAAGAACTCTTCGAACGAGGTCCAGCACTGCACCGCGGTCACGGAGACGTTCGTCTGCTTCATCCAGCCGTCGATCACCGCGCCCAGCTTCGCCATCTTCAGCAGGGCTGCGGCGGGAACGCTGCCGGTGGAGACATAGCTCTTGATGGCGGCCAGCTTGGCCTGCGCTGCGTCGTCGGAGTCCTTCATGCGGTTGATGCGGCCGAAGATCTCAGACAGATCGATCGGCTCGATCGAGATGCCACTGGCTTCGAACAGCCGCTCGGAGTAGCGGACCGTGTTGAACGCCGCGGGACGCGCGCCGATAGCGCCTACGCGCACATTCTTCAGGCCCTTGACGATGCGGCAAACCGATGTGAACCACTCCAGGTCGGCCTTGAATTCCGGCGACGTGAGGCTCTCGGTATGCAGCGAGGTCAGCGAGTAGGGAATCTGATACTGCATCAGGTTGTTGCAACAGCTCATCTTGCCGCAGAAGCTGTCCCGGCGCACGGCGATGGTCATGTTGTCGGAACGGTCGGGCGTGGCCTGCACCAGCACCGGGACCTTGAGCCCGGAGAGGCGGATGGCGTCCACAATGCCGCGCTCTTCGCCGAAGTTCGGCAGGGTGATGATAATGCCGTCGATCTCGTCGGCATGCTTCTTGAACAGCTCTGCGCAGTGCTGCGACTCCGCGTAGGTTTCCACCGCGCCAAACTTCGACTCTTCGGGGCTCAACACCACAACGTTCGCGCCCGCCGCTTCAAGAACCGCAATGATCTCTTCGCGGCCGGTCTTGGCCAGGTGATCGGGGAAGAATCCACGATTGCCAACGATTACGCCAAATGTAACTTTCTTCTGCACTGCCATCTTCTTTGCTCCTTCAATCCTCGCCGCTTGCGCGGTTGCATTGCGCCTGCGCGGGCTCCGGACCAGCCGTCACCGTTCGGGGAGTCCGCGCAGGAATCGTTTTTTGAACTGCTCTTCGCGCCGCGACGGCAGGACGCGCTCTTTCAACCGTATTCCGGCAGCCTGCCGCTGGCTTACTTTGCGGCGCGGCCGGGACGGAACTTGACCACGTAAAGCACACCCAAAATTGCCAGAACCGCACCCCACCAGATCGGGGTGTGCAGGTTGGTCAGCTGCACCAGCGGCGGATAACTGCCGGTGGCCAGTTCAAAGATGCCATAGCTGAAAATCATCACGCCATAGACCAGCAGCATCACTCCGATGAAGAACCAGATGGGAATTCCGGAACCATGCATGTTTCACTTGCCCTTTCTTTTCTCGCTGCCGGGGCGGCTTGCTTGGCCGCCCTCGGCACGGAATTGCTCTGACTACCAGAACAGAATGTTGAGGAACGCAAAGATGATCACCGCCAGCACCGCCCACAGGTACACGTTCTTGTAAAACGGGACGGGAGCTTCCTTGGGCAGGGTGGTTGCGCCATAGACCAGTCCTTCCAACTCCGCGACCGGCCTAGCCTTGGTCAGCAGGCTGACCACAACCACGACGATGGCGGCGAAGAGAAATGCCCACAGTGCGCGGAAGACATTCTCGGCCATGGGTTTTGCGTCTGGCGAAAGCGCCACCACGGCCAGTGCCGCGGGAGTGACCTTGACCCACATGAAGAGGCCCGCCGAAAAGACGATGCCGAGCAGCAGGCCCAGGAATCCGGCCATCTTGGTGGCCCGTTTCCAGAACATGCCGAAGAGAATGGTGGCCAGCAGGGGCGCGATGAAGATGCTGAACAGCGCCTGGACGTAGTCCATAATGCCGTGCGCGTGCATCACCAGGTAGGCCGCGCCGATTGAAACCGCGACGCCCACCACAATCGACATTCGGCCCACCATGACATAGTGGCTGTCGGAGCCTTTCTTGTTGATGAGGGGTTTGTAAATGTCATAGGTCCACACCGTGGAGAAGGCGCTCACATTGCCCGCCATGCCACTCATGAATCCGGCAATCAGCGCGGTGATGCCCAGGCCCAGCAGGCCGGGTCCCAGGTAGCGGACCATCATCAGGGGCAGGGCCTGGTTGTAACTGTGCAGTTCTGTCTCCGGAGCGCCGCTCAAGACCTTCTGCTGCGCTTGCGGCGTAAGGGTGGTCTTGGACATGGCGGCCGAGCAGGCAGCTGGATCCTCGAGCCTGCCTCCGGCGGAGGCGATGGTGCAGGAAGCGACCACGTCCTCTCCTACCAATTGGCGGCGGCTGCCGTCGGGATTCTGCAAGAGCACCAGGCCCAGCAGTCCGGGCAGGATCACGATGAAGGGAACCGCCATCTTGAAGAAGGAGCCGATAATCGGGGCCATGCGCGCGGCGCGCAGGTTGTGCGCCGCCAAAACGCGCTGCACCACCAGGAAGTCGGTGGTCCAATAGCCGAAACTGATGACGAATCCGAGGCCGAAGACGATTCCAGACCAGTGCACGCCCATGGGGTTCGAGGCAAAGTGGCCGGTATCGCGCCACAGGTGGAAATAGCTGTCCGGGGCAATGCTCGAACTGGCGGTGACCAGATTGGCCATGATCCGGTTCTTCAGGCCGGTGGGTCCGCCGGCTTGGATCAGGCCGAGAATCGGCACCAGCAGCGCGCCGCCCCAGATGAGCACGAACTGCAAAACCTCGTTGAAAATTGCCGAGCGCAAGCCGCCCAGGCCGACATACAACGCAACCGCAACCGAAGAGACGAAGATGCTGAAGGTGATGTCCCATCCCAGCACGACCTTCATCACCACGGCCATGGCAAACATATTCACGCCGCTCATCAGGATCATCTCGGTGGCGAAGGAGAAGGCCGCCACGGTGCGGGCTCCCCCCCCATAGCGCAGGTCCAGATAACCGGGTACGGAGTGAATTTTCGAAACGTAGTAGAACGGCATCATCACCAGGCCCAGGAAGAGCATGGCGGGAATAGCGCCCACCCAATACCAATGGGTGGCCAGGATGCCGTACTGGTAGGCCGAGCCGGCCCAGCCCATCAGTTCCAGGGAGCCCATGTTGGCTGAGACAAAGCTCAAGCCGGCAATCCAGGCGGTCATTTCACGACCGGCCATGAAGAATTCTTCGCTGGTGTTCGACTTGCCTTTGAGATAGAAGCCGATCCACACCACCATCCCGAAATAGATGGCGATCACGGCGATGTCGAGGGGCCTCAGGTGAGCCAGAGGGGCGGAGCTGAAGGCCAGAAGAGCCGGAAGATGAGTGATACTACCGGCAGCGATGGAGGCTGGAACCAATCCGAACATTGCTTCACCTGCGGGGGTGATTTCGTCCGCGCAGGGCGCGAACGTTCGACCCTAGTAAATGGGTTTACTCGAACACTTGTCAAGCGGCAAACCGGGGCAATGGAAATAAACCGGATCTCGGGGGCCGCGGGAGAGCGTACCCGGCGCGGCAGAAAAACTGAGGCAGCCGCAGCCTGGTAAGCGTTTACCGAACGAAGTGTAGCACACCTTCCCCCTCGCAATCCCCTCCCTCCCTGCCCCCAGCGCAATCGCTGGAAGGCCCTTTGTTCTTCACGTCAGCTCTGTCCACTCCCAAAGCAGAGGAGCAACCCCGGTCTTCCCATAGGGAAGACGTGAAAATAGCCCAGGGTGGAGCGCAACGCAACTCTGGGGAACGATTGACCAGAACCTGCGGAGGAAGCTTGGGTCTGATGTTCCCGAGGTCGCAGCCGTCCCGTAGGGATGGCAGGAAAATAGCCCAGGGTGGAGCGCAGCGCAACCCTGGGACAGCATCCCTATCGTGTTTCTCGCGTCCCGTAGGACCGTGCTGAGGAAGACGCAACCGAGGCAAAAGTCCGTTGGCCACTTCGGCGCAAGGAGAAGCAAGGCCTTAGCTCAGGCGGTAAGGCGTTCGAGCTGGTCGGGCTTGATGATGGTCAGGCTGGAGCCTTTGACCGTAATCCATTCATCGCGGCGAAACTGGTTGAGCAGCCGGGTGACGGTTTCGCGCGAAGTACCGGCCATATTGGCGATTTCTTCGTGTGTCAGGGCCATGGTGAAGCGGATTTCCGGTTTTCCATTGGCCGACGCGCGTCCCCAATCCAGCAGCAACCGGGCCAGGCGTCCGGCGGCAGAGCCGGAAAGCGCCAGTCTCTTGGCGTCATGAAAGACCGTAAGGTACTCGCCAGAAAGCGATTGCGCGGCATGCATCGAGGCGATTCCGTGACGGCCCAGGAACTCGATAAACTCCTGTTTGCGCACGGTTTTCACCTGGCAAGGCTCAATGGCCTCGGCGGTGACCTCGTGAGGCACGTTGGCCAGCACGGCGCTCAGTCCCATCAAGTCGCCGGGGCCGGCAATCTTTAGAATCATGGTCTTGCCGTCGCGGGATGTGGATGAGATCTTGACCTGACCGAAACAGATCACGAAGACGTTGCGCGCCGGATCGCCTTCAGAAAACAGCTTGGCTCCCCGGGCGTGACTCATCATGACGCCGATTCCGTCGTAATCCCGGAGCGCTTCGGGCGTGAGATTGCAAAACATTCGCAGATGGCGATGCTCACAATTCAGACAATCTTCCGGGGGTCGATGGGAATGGAATGATGCCATACTTTTGCCGCTTGTGAAACTGAAGTATAGCGCACTTTGGTCTCAAAGCAGGCAGGGATTTTCTGTCAATCTACGCTACGACGCCTGGACGGCGTGGACGCGCAGATCCTCCGATGCCGAACTCCCCCTTCAGGCCTGGGCCGCTGCCCCGCTTTTCCGCCGCGTTTTCACGGTGCGGCTCATGCAGCAAACGTTATAGGCGCGGGAAACCTCGCGCGCCAGTTCCTCCAGCAACCTCATCCTGAGGGGAGGGTAGCTTTGAAACGCCTGGTTCAGCGCCTCGATGGGCAACATCAGGACCGATCCGTCGGTCAACGCGGACAACGTATAGGTATGATGCCCGTCGCCGAGGGCGGCAGCCAGTTCCAACAGGTCGCCGGGGCGCGCGGATCCCAGCGTCAGGCGCGCCTCCAGGCGTTCCGTGCGGCGCAAAAACTCTCCTGAAACAACCACATAGAGCCCACGGCACACCGCGGACTGGCGAAAAACCGTGTCGCCGGCCTTGAAATCGATGCACTGGGCCGAGCCGTTCAGCAGATTTCCAGTGGCCAAAGGGCACTCCAGAAGTTCCGCAAGGGGATGCGCCTGGACGGCATCCATTCGCCCGCTGATTGCATCAGGTTGCATTTTTGCCTCTCCCTTTGTCTCCGTCCGAAACCTGGTTCCGCGGCGGGTGGATTCAGCCGTTCGCCTGCCGTCCGCTGGTGGGAGAAGGCGTTTGGTCATGCCAATTTGCGACGAACCAAATTCCATATGCGGCATATCGCTCCAAATGCAACTCATCCGGAAAAAACCGGACCCATGTGGTGAGAAAGTGGAATTTGTCCTTCCCGCTGCCCATCCCGTGTGAAGCTCGAAGCTTTGCTTCCCGTGTCCCTTGGGCTACCGGGCCTCAACGGGGGTGGAAATCTCCTGCATTCCTGCCTCCCGCGCAGTTTCCGGCGGAACGCACAGAACCGGGACGCGGGAACGGGCCAGCAACGCAAAGGCGGTACCGTGCGGACCAGGCGTGTCGCTGGCGCGCTTCACCCCGGCCACCAGGATGCACGGCTGGAACTGCTCGATGGCCTCGGCGACGGCATCTGCCGGACTGCCATCCTTGACCATGCATTGCACTGGGAATTCCGCGCTTTCCTTGATGCCGTACTCTTCCAGCGCGGTCGCGCAGGGATTGAGGAAGGCCGAAGCCTCGACCGTCCCGCGCGCATGAAGCACCAGCAGGGTGCGGTGGAAAGTCTGAGCCAGCGAATAGGCCGTGGCTACGGCAGGCGCGGTGGCCTCATTGCGCTCCATCGCCAACAAAACCGGCCCACCTGGAGCGGGGCGGAATGCGCCCGCATTCCAGTCCGCGGCCACGGCCAGCACCGGACAAGCCGCCAGACGCACCAACTTTTCGGCGACCGCGCCCACAACCACCGGTCCCGCGCCTTCCTGACCTTTGGTGCCAACCACGATCAGGCCGGCCTCATACTGCCTGGCCACCTCCACCAGCATCTGGGCGACGGCGCCCTGGCGAATCTCCGAATGGCTATGGATGCCTTCCCGAATCAGGGCGCTGGCCATCTCGTCCAGCACGGCGCGCGCCTGTTCGGGCAGTCTCTTCAGCACGCGGCCGGGAACCCCACCCACCGCCGCATACTCCATGGGGTCAAGGCCGTGGGCCAGCACAATCCGTGCGCCATAGGCCGAGGCAAGCTTGCGGGCATACTCCAGAGCCGCTTCTGACCGGCTGCCCAAATCCGTGGCCACGACGATGGTCTTCAATCCGGTTGCAAAGCTCATGCAAGCCTCCAGACGCACCACGCGCCTTCACGGTTATCCAACTATAGGATTTCGAGTCTGCGCCCAGCGCGGAGTGCGGAGCAGTGACCTTATTCACTCCGCGCTGTGATTCGTGTCACAAGATATAATTCTTATCCTCCAGATATATCTACCCTTACCCTCCCTACCCGGCTAAGAAACTGCCCAACAATCTTCCCCCATGCAATCGCCGGAAGCGCATTTTCAGGGCGTTTCCTTCACTTCCCTTCCCCCGTTCCGCCGCCTCCGCCGAGGTAAACGCCTGTCACACGCCCGTGTAGAGGCGATCGGGCAGGCATATCCCGGCATTCCCGTGAAATACACTTCTTGGTGACACCGCTGCCGCTCAAAACTTTAAACTTTTCTCCGAGGAACCCGATGAAATCGCTTTCACGCCTTGCCATGGCGCTCGCGCCTTTCTTCCTTCTGAGTTATCCCGCGCTGAGTCAGAATGCCCGCCACGTCGATCCATTCCTGGGCGCGGATGGCGGCGGAAATGTCTTTCCAGGGCCGGTAATGCCCTTTGGCATGATCAAGCCGGGTCCGGACATGGACACTGGCGAGAACTCGCCCAACGCCGGATGGGCACCCACAGGAGAGATTCGCGGCTTCAGCCAGACCCACGTCAGCGGCACCGGCGGCGGCGACAAGTATGGCAATGTGCTGGTGATGCCGACGGTGGACGAGCCCGCGGCCTCCGGCTACCAGTCGCCCCGCGCCAAGGAACGCGCCTCTGTGGGGTTTTATGGCGTCACGCTCCCGCGCTACGGGGTAGGCGTCGAGATCGCCGCGGCCCGCCGCACGGCCCTTTACCGGTTCACATTCCCCGAGGGCAAGAAATCCAACCTTCTCTTCGACGTGGGACATTGCCTGGTGGCTTACGCCAGGAACGGAGAAGGACAGTCCATCACCGCTTCCGCCATCCAGGTGCTTTCTCCCACCGAGGTCAGCGGTTCCACTTCCGTGACCGGAGGGTGGAACGAGCAGACCAACTCCTACACCGTGTATTTCTACGCCAGAACCGATCTCCCCGCCGCGACCTGGGGCACATGGATCGACGGGCGGCTCGAGCCCGGCAGCAAGACCGCGCAAGCCGGCCCCAAGGCGCGCTCCGGGGCCTGGCTCTCATTCCCCACCCGTGCCGGCCAGCAGGTGCGGATGAAGATCGGCATTTCCTTCCTGAGCGCCGCACAAGCCCGCCACAACGCGGAAACCGAGATTCCCGGCTTCGATTTCGCAGCCACGCAAGCGGCCGCCATCGCCGCATGGAACAAGGCTCTGGGTACGGTCGAGGTGAGCGGCGAAACGCCGGAGCAAGCGCAAATCTTCTACACCGCGCTCTATCACACCATGCTGATGCCGGTGGACCGCACCGGCGAGAACCCGCTGTGGAAGTCCGCTGAGCCTTACTACGACGACTACTACGCGATCTGGGACATCTTCCGCAGCTCCGGCCCGCTGCTGACCCTGATTGCTCCGGAACGGCAAACCGGCATTGTGCGCTCGCTGGTGGACATCTACCGGCACGAAGGCTGGCTGCCCGATGCGCGCAGCGGCAACTTCAACGGCCGCACCCAGGGCGGGAGCAATGCCGAGTTCATGATTACCGACGCCTATCTCAAGGGGCTGAAGGGCATCGATTGGCAGACGGCGTACGCGGCCGAGGTACACGATGCTGAAGTCTCGCCCGCCGACCACTTCAAGGAAGGCCGCGGAGGCCTGGAGGACTGGCATAAACTCGGCTACGTTTCCATCGAAGGATCGGACCGCTCCGGATCGGTGCACATGGAGTATGCCGCCAACGATTTTGAAGTTGCGTTGCTGGCCAAAGGGCTGGGCAAGACGGCGGATTATGAAAAGTATCTGTCGCGCTCGGCCAACTGGAAGGATCTCTGGGACAGCAGCTTCAGCGAAGCGGGCTTTACCGGCTTCATTCGTCCGCGCCACCGCGACGGAAGCTGGCTCAAGCCTTTCACGGCCATGGATTCCTGCAGTTGGGGCGGCAAAACTTTCTATGAGGGAAACTCCTGGACTTACTCGACCTTTGTGCCCCAGGATGTGGCTTCCCTGATCGAAAAATCCGGCGGTAAGGAACAGTTTGTCAGGCGTCTCGATGCATTCTTCGAGGTTCCCGACCGCTACGACGTCGGCAACGAGCCCGGCTTCCTTGCGCCCTATCTCTATAACTGGGCGGGGCGGCCGGACAAGACCGCGGAGCACGTGCGCGCGATCATTGCGAAGAGCTATCATGCAGGGCCCAACGGATTGCCGGGAAACGATGACTCCGGAGCCATGTCCTCCTGGTTCGCCTTTGGCCAGATGGGCATCTATCCCAACGCCGGCCAGGACGTGTATCTGATCGGAAGTCCAGCTTATCCCCTGACCACAATCCACCTTGGGAACGAAAAGGACTTCGTGATCGAGGCCAGGAACGTCTCTGCCGACAATCTGTACGTGGTTTCCGCCGAGTTGAATGGAAAGCCGCTCGACCGCGCCTGGCTGCGCCACGCGGAGATAGCCGCCGGGGGACGTCTGGTCCTGACCATGGCCAGCACGCCCGGCCATTGGGCGGAAAGCGATCTGCCTCCATCCGCCTCAGCATCCCGCTAACCCGCGCGAGCGGTGGCGGGTGGCCCAGGTCCCGGGGTGTAAGTTAATCCACTAAAACTAGGTGCCCCCGGTGCCTCGCATTTGGGCACCGGGGAGAGCACAGACCTTGGCAGTCCGGTTTTGGCCCACCCTTCCCCGCCAACGAAGTGGGTGCCCCATCCTTTCGCAGTTTTATCGCGAAAGGGTGGGAAGCCTCAGCGCTCACCCAGTCCAGCCGGGCTCCGCAACTCACTGATCCCGCGCCTTCTTTCTGGCGCGGACCGGCCGAAGGCAGTTGGCCCCACCGCAGGTGTCCGAAGGCAGTTGGCCGCTTCGGAAATCCACTGTCATCTTGAGCGTAGTTTGGCCGGCTTTTTGGCCAAACGGAGTCGAAAGATCTGCAGTTGTTCTTCAACGATCTTCGGATTCGCCACGCAGAAAGCTGGAAGCTAGTAGCTAGAAGCTGAAAGCTGTTTTTGCAGATCATTTGCCCCCACCGGCGCACAATAAAAATAAGCGCACAACCCCGCTTTCCGCCCAGGAAATCGGGGAATTCAAGGGTTTACCCCACCCCCCTATCTGTTTTAACCGCATTTTCATTGCCAAACTAAAATTAAAGTGCTTAAAATGAGCGATTTGTGAAATTTTCCCATTATCCAACAAGTAAACCGAAGTGCCCAATTTTCCCCTGTTTTTGCCCGATTTTGGCCCAAAAACCCCTCTTTTGGGCCAAAAAACGCTCAAAAATCAGCCCTTTCCCAGGCCGTTACTCGGCGCGAAGCGCTGTCACCGGATTGGTGGCGGCAGCTCTTCTTGCGGGAAGAAAGGTTCCGGCCACAGCCAGCAAAGGAAGAATGAAGATCGCGGCGATCAGGGTCACTGGATCGTACTGCGAGGTCTGGATCAGCTCTCCCTTGGCCAGGCGTCCTGCGACGAAGGCCAGTGGCAGCCCAACCGCGACACCGAGCACGGCCAGCACACACGCCTGACGCAGCACCAGCCACATCACGCGTGCGCGGCTGGCGCCCAGCGCCATGCGAATGCCGATCTCCTGCGTGCGCTGCGAAGTGACGAAGGACAGAACCCCGTAAATGCCCACCAGCGAAAGCAGCAGAGCCGCGGCGGCAAAGGTTCCGAACAGCGTCAGGGCAAATCGCGGCCCGGCGTAGCCATACATATCCAGCATCTGCTGCAGGCTCATGGCATCGACGATGGGTTGATCCTTGTCAATGGAATAGATCGCCTGGCGCACTGGATTCACAAGATTATTGGCAGGCAGGGCGGTGGATACGATCAGGGCGCTGTCGGCCGCGGGAGCCACCGTATAGGGCAGCAGGATATGGGGGTAATCCTCCGTGAATCCTGCAAAGAAAGGCAGATCGCTGATCACTCCAACCACGGTGAACGAGGGGTCTGCGAGATTGGTCTTCCCGTCGGGCTTGAACTCCGGCAGAACCACCGTGCGGCCGATGACATTTTCGCCTGCAAAGTAGCGCTTGGCGAAGTTTTCGCTGATCACCGCCTCATGCGCCTGCGCGGAGATTTCGCGCGCATCCAGAAAGTGGCCTTGCACCATTTTCCGGTTGGAGATGGCGAGGAACGCCGGATCGGTGAAATGGATGGCCACCACACGTTTGTCGATCGGCGCGCTGCCGATCTGCACGTGGTCGCCGTAGTAATCCATCAGTGGATAGGTCGTATCCACGGTGGCATTGCTTACTCCGGGAACCGCGCGGACGCGGTCCAGCAGTTCGCGGAAGAAGGTGGCGCGGCTCTCCGGCGTGGGATAGTGCGCGTCGGCCAGAGGAAGTCCCATCAACAGGGTGCGGTCGGGAGTGAACGAAACCGGTACGCTTTCCACCGCCAGCAGGGAGCGGATCATGAGCCCGGCAAGCATCAGCAGCGCCAGCGAAAGCGCAATCTCGGTAATGACAAAGCCGCTGAGGATGCGCCGCTGCGTCCGGCTGCCGGAGGAGTGGGCGCTGTTCAGAGCCGCGGCCAGGCGCGGGTTGGCGCTGTGCCACGCCGGCGCCAGGCCGACGATCAGGACCGTGGCCAGCGCGATGCCGAGCGCGCCGAGGAGCACCGGAATGTTCATGGTGACCACGGCTTCGTCGGGGATGGTCTCCGTAGGAACGATGCGCAGAATCGCTTGCAATCCCCCGTAGGCGAAGGCCAGCGCCAGGGGCAGTGCGCACAAGGCCAGCAACAGGGATTCCATCAGCGCGTTGCGGATCAGGGTCAGCCGCGACGCTCCCACCGATGCGCGAATCACGAACTCGTGTTCGCGATTGACGGCGCGGGCCAGCAGCAGGCTGGAAACATTCACGCAGGCGATGAACAACAGAACGAACACTGCGCCGAGCAGTAGATGGAGAATGCTCGAAAGGTCCGACTTGAACATTTCATCGAATGTAATAATCCCCACGCTAAGATTCTTTGGGTACCTGCGCGGCTCTATCTTGGAGAACTCATCAAAGATGGGCTTCAGCTCTGCAGCCGCCTGCGCGTCGGTAACGCCCGGCTTCAAGCGGCCCACCAGCGCGAAATTGTGTTGTCCCTCGACTTCGGGAGTGTTGGTCATCTGGACGGGCAGATAGACATCGCCTCCGCGCCAGAGAAAGCGCGGCGGCATAATTCCGATGATGGTGCGAGGATGGCCGTCGAAGTTGAGGGTGCGTCCCAGGATCGCGTTGCTGCCGCCATAATGAGCCTGCCAATAGCGATAGCTGAGCAGCGCCACTTCCCCGTGATTGGGTTGGACGTCGCTCTCCTGCGTGGCGCGGCCCAGCATGGGCTTTACACCGAGCACGTCGAAGGTATTGGGCGTGATGTAGTTGCCGCGCAGGCGCTGCGGTTCCGAGCCGCCGGTAAGTACGACGTTGCTGATGGTCGACGCCGTAACGCCGCTGAAAATGTCGGTTCGGTCAACGATTTCGTTGTATTGCTGGGGGGTGTAGACCCTCCAGCCACAGCGCGGCCATTCCGGCGAGCAGAGCCTGGGCGTGGCCAGTGTATGGACATCCTTATAGGGGAAAGGATCAATGAGCACACCATAGGCGACGCTGAAAACGGCAGTGCTGGCGCCGATGCCCAAGGCCAGGGTCAGGATCGCCGTGATCGCATAGCCCGGATTCCTCCTGAGCTGACGCGCTGCGTAGCGAAGGTCCTGCCAAATTGTTTCAAAGCGAATCAATGCCGCCATTTGTCCTCCTGTGCGTCCTCGAAGTCTGACCCATCGGCGCGGGCTTCAGGCGCTTGATCGAAAGAGCAATCCATTTATCGTTATTTAGACGCACGAAAACAGGTCTTCAAAATCGGAAGGACCATTGTAGCGGCTTGAAGTCCGGCCCGGTCCGGCGTATGCAGCCAATTCTTCCAGCCGTGGACCGCGGACCTTCCACAAGACAGCCCTGATTTTCGGACCTGGAAATTTCTATACAGCCAAGCGGCAAATGCGCTACCCTTGGCGGTCATGAGAATCCTGCAGAAACACACCTCTGAAACTATTTTCCTCTTTGTGCGCGCATGCATGTTGCCCATTCTGCTGATTTGCGCGCTGGCCGCCTCGGCCCAGGCTCCGGTTCCGGACTCGCCCGGAATCGAGGCCAAGGCCCATGCCATGGTGGCCAAGCTCACACTGGAGCAGAAGATCGATCTGCTGGGAGGCGTAGACGGCATGTACACGCACCCGGCGCCGGCCATCAACCTACCCCGCTTCAAGATGTCGGACGCCTCGGTCGGCGTGCGCACCTGGGGACCGACCACGGCCTTTGCCGGCGGCGTGACCCTGGCCGCCACCTGGGACAGGGACTTTGCGCGCAAGCTGGGCGAAGCTCTGGGCAAAGATGCCCGCGCCCGCAGCGTGAATTTCCTGCTGGGACCGGGGGTGAACATCGCCCGGTCGCCGATCAACGGCCGCAACTTCGAGTACCTCTCGGAAGACCCCTTCCTGAATGGAGACATGGTGGTTCCATTCATTCAGGGCGTGCAGTCGCAGGGCGTCATCGCCACTGTGAAGCACTATGCGCTGAACAACCAGGAGTACAACCGGCACAACGTCGATTCCGAGGCCGACGAGCGCACCATGCGCGAAATCTACCTGCCGGCCTTCGAGGCCGCCGTCACCAAGGGCCATGTGGATGCGGTGATGAACTCCTACAACCTGATCAACGGCGTCCACGCCACCCAGAACGAGTTTCTGAATCTGAAGGTGCTGAAGGGCGAGTGGGGCTTCAAGGGCATTCTGATGTCGGACTGGGACGCCACCTATGACGCGGTGGGCGCGGCCAACAACGGCCTGGACCTGGAGATGCCCGGCCCCCGCTTCATGAACGCCAAGAACCTGCTGGCCGCGGTCAAGGACGGCACGGTGAAGGAAGCCACCATCGACGACAAGTTGATGCGCCTCTTCTGCACCGTGCTGCGTTACGGGTTCCTCGACCGCCCGCAATTCGATCCCGCCGATTCGACTTACTCCGTGGCCGACCGCGCGGTTGCCTTGCAAGGCGCCCGCGAGAGCATCACCCTGCTCAAGAATGAAGGGCAGACCCTGCCGCTCGACCTGGCCAAAGTGAAGACCATCGCCATCATCGGGCCCAATGCATGGCCGGCGGTGACCGGCGGCGGAGGTTCCTCCGAGGCGCAGGCCTTCGAGCCTGTCAGCATCCTTACGGGTATCGCAAATCTGGCCGGCCCTGATGTCCACGTGCTTTATACCCGCGGCCTGCCGGAGATGAACGATGTCTTCTGGAATACGCACTGGGCGGGCAAAGTGAAGGTTGCCACTTATCCCAGCAAGGATTTCACCGGCACACCGGAAACAGCCGACGCGCAAGGCATTGCCAACTGGAAGGACGAATGGTGGGGCCCGGAAGACAAGACTCCGCGCAGCATTCGCTACACCGCCGCGTTCAAGGCCGAAAAGACTGGAAAATACCTGGTTCTGGCCGCCATCTCCGGCAATGACAGCTACAAAGTAACGATCGACGGGAAGGCACTCACTTCCCCTCCTCACGCCGAGGGGCAGGCTCCGCAATTCTGGACGCTCGATTTGACCGCCGGCCAGCAGGTGAACGTGGTGGCCGATTATCTGCCCGGCTTCGTCGGCGTCCGCTTCGGTCTGGGAATGGCCTATGAGCCCGACTTGATTTCAGCGGAAGCCAAGGAGTTCGCCGCCAAGGCGGACGTGGTGATCGTGGCTGTCGGCTTCAACCATGGAACCGAGGGCGAGGGCGCCGACCGCACCTTTGAATTGCCTTGGGGACAGGACTCGCTGATCGAGACCGTTGCCGCGGCCAACCCGCGCACCATTGTCACCCTCACCGGTGGCGGCGGCATGGACACACGCCGCTGGCTCGACAAGGTTCCCGCGCTCCTCCACACCTTCTACCCCGGCCAGGAAGGTGGAACGGCCGTCGCCGAGGTCCTCTTCGGCAAACACAACCCCGAGGGCAAGCTTCCGGTCAGTTTCGATCGCAGTTGGGATGAAAATCCCTCCGCCAAGTACTACTACCCCATCCCCGGCGCCGACACCACGCTGCACGTCACTGAAACCGACGGCCGCAAGGTGGACTATGTGATTCCCCACGTCAAGTACGAAGACGGACTGATGGTCGGCTACCGCTACTGGACCACCACCGGCAAGCACCCGCTCTTCCCCTTCGGCTACGGCCTCAGCTACACCACCTTCAGCTTCTCCAAGCTGCAGGCGCCGGCCACCGCCGCTTCGGGCTCCACGGTCCCGGTGAGCTTCGACGTGACCAACACCGGCACCGTGGCGGGCGCGGAAGTGGCCCAGCTCTACGTCTCCGACCCCTCCGCCAAGGCCACCCGGCCGGAGCGTGAGTTGAAGGGCTTTGAGAAGGTCCGCCTGGCCCCCGGCGAAACGAAACACATCACCCTCAACCTGGACGCACGCGCCTTCAGCTACTGGGACAATGCGGCCCACAAGTGGACCATCGATCCCGGCAAGTTCGTCGTGCGCGTCGGCGACTCCAGCGAAAACACTCCGCTGCACGCCGACATCACGCTGAACTAACGCTGAGCCAAAGTCAACGCACCGTTAGCAGCCCGCCAGATGGACTCCTCTTCAAGGAGAAATCACTTGGCGGGCTGCTTTATGCGCTCCACGAGGATGGGCGGCTCGGGGTGAACTTTCCCCTTCCCCACCCCACCGCCTACAATGGGAGCTGATCTTTACCACCCCGAGGGATTCCAGCCATGCCGCTTTCCGGAGAAGCTATCCGCCTGATGAACTACATTGACGACGTTGCCGTGACCCTGCGCCGGGTGCTGGCCGCCGTTCCCACCCTCAGCGCCGAGGAGCGCGCCCGCGTCGCCGAGCATTTGCTGCAGGCCAAGCCCAATGCCGAAGACGTAGCCCAGGCACTGACGGCAAAGTAAGCCAGTTTGCCCCCCACTGTCGCCATTATCGGAGCCGGTCCCTTGGGCCGCGGGCTGGCATTGACCGCCGCCCGCGCCGGGTTCCCGGTTTTTCTTGAAGACGTGATGCCAGGCAACCTGCATCACGCCCAGGAATTTCTTCGCCAGCAGTTCAGCCCGGCTGCTTTGGGCCTTGAACCTGGCTCTGAAGCCGCGCCCACCATCACCTTCGTCTCCACCATCGAAGAGGCAGTCCGCGAGGCCGACCTGGTGATCGACTGTGTGCCGGACGAGCTTGAGTCCAAGCTCGAAATCCTGTGGCTTCTGGATCGCATGGCCCCGCCGCGCACGGTTCTGGCCACCCCCACCACGCGCCTGTCCATCACCGACCTGGCCGACTGCACCTACCGCCCGGAAAAGTGCATTGCCATCGCCGCCGAAGCTTTTGATTTGACCGGCAGCCTGGCCCCTGAAATCCTGCTCCGCACCACCCCGCGAACCAGCCCGGAGACAGTAGCTTTGGTCAAAGACTTCTGGGAGCAACTGGGCTTCACGCCGCTCTTCGAGCTGGACCCCGCCGCTTGAGAGACATCTGAACAACTTCTATTGGCCCCTAATCCCGCGCCTTTTTCCTGGCGCGGACCGGCCGAAGGCAGTTAGCCGCACCGCAGGTGGCGGAAAGGATGGAAAACCTCACCCCTGCTCTCGAACCCCGGAATCTCCCTTTCCATATACCCAGCTAACCCGCTATCTCGCCATCACCGCGCAAGCGGTGGCCAACTTGATGCCTTTTCGCAACCCTACCCGTCAGCCGTCCCACTCCCGCCCATTCCGCGCCTTCTTTCTGGCGCGGACCGGCCGAAGACGATTGGCCCCACCGCAGGTGGCGCAGGTGCTTGCAGATAATTAAACCCATCCCGCGCACAATGAAGATAAGCGACTCAGTCCTGGTCTCTGGCCGGGAAATAGGGACAGCCGAAAGAAGGTACCCCCCCGTGGTTTATTCGCTATTTGTTCGCTTTTTCAGAATCAATTCAAGATGCAATTTGTTGAAATAAAATATACTTATACAGACAAGAGTTCAGCAACCACCCACAAAATGACCTCGAAAAAGCCTGGAAAAACGCCCCAAAAGACCTAATATCGGGGTGGAATCCGGTCCACTACCTCTTCCACTTGCTCACTGTTGTGCCAGCACCGACTCGTAATAGCGCACGTAATGGGGAACCACCAACGACGAGCAGAAGCGCTTTTGCGCGGTCTTGCGGCCCGCATCGCGCATCGCCTCCAAGCGGTCGCGATCCTTGAGCAGTTCCACTGCCCCGGCCGCCATTCCGTCCACGTCGCCCACTTCGTAGAGCAGCCCCGTGACCCCATCGTCGATCAGTTCGGGAACTCCGCCCACACGCGTGGCGATGGAGGGGACTTTGCACGCCATCGCTTCCAACGCCGCCAAGCCAAATGATTCCAGTTCGCTGGGCATCAGCATCAGATCAGCCAGGGGCAGCAACTCATTGACCTGCTCCTGCTTGCCCAGGAAGTGAACACGATTGTGGATGCACAGGTCGTGCGCCAACCACTCGGCCGCCGAGCGGTCCGGCCCGTCGCCCACCAGAACCAGTTGTGCGGGCAGCGTCCGCGCCACGCGAGCAAAGACCTTCACCACGTCCGCGACACGCTTGACCGGGCGAAAGTTGGAGAGGTGCATCAGAATCGCCTCGTCCGGCGCCGCCAGTCGGCGCCGTGCCACCGCCCGCGCCGCTTCGTCCTTGAGCGGCTGGTATTCGTCGCAGTTGACGAAGTTCGGAATCACCTCGATGGGACGAGTAACGCCGAAATCCTCCAGCGTTTTTTCCCTGAGGTAATTGGAGATGCTGGTGACCCCGTCGCTCTCCTGGATGGAGTAACGGGTGATAGGCAGGTAGCTGCGGTCGAGGCCCACCAGCGTAATGTCGGTGCCATGCAGCGTGGTGACGAAGGGCAGCCGACGGCCCCGCGCCGCCAGCATCTGCCGCGCCAGCAAGGCGCTCACCGAGTGGGGAATGGCGTAATGCACGTGCAGCAGATCGAGATCGTAAAATTCCGCCACCTCGGCCATCCGCGAGGCCAAGGCCAGATCGTAGGGAGGAAACTCGAAGAGCGGGTAACTGGAAACCGGCACTTCGTGGAAAAAAATGCCGCCATCGCGGCCGCTGAGCCGGAAGGGCTGCGAGTAGGAGATGAAGTGGACCTCGTGGCCCAGCGCGGCCAGTTCGATGCCCAACTCCGTAGCCACCACGCCCGAACCGCCGTAGGTGGGATAACACGTAATGCCAATACGCATGACTTCTCTCTTTGGAAGCTTGAACAAGTTGATGTCAGGAATTCGTTTCGAGATTCCGTTGCGTCCGCCGTTGGTTGGACGCGGCCGGAAGCGGCAAAGATGCAGGCGCTCAGGTTAAAGGTTGCGCTCCGGCTTCCGGCGGATTGAACTGCGCAAAGGAGATCAACTCGATGGCGGGAAACTGTTTGAGCGCATGCAGGGCCTCCCGCTCGGTCTCCCGCGATGCCAGAAGGCGGGTGTGCGCGCCGGCCAGGTCGGCGTCGTTGTAACCGGGATGCGAAACCAGTTCAAAGGTCCCGTCAGGAAGGGCGGAAGCCAACAACGCTATCGTTGCAGCGTCCAGCGTCCCTGTAGCCAGCACGCCCACAGCGCCATCGGTGGTGGTGAATCCCTCTTCGGCCACGATACGCCGGAAAGCGGGTTCGAGGAGCCGGAGCAGACTCACCTCTGTACGCCTTATCCATGGAGCACCGGGAGTGGCGCGCAGGCTCCATTGAGTTTCAAAGGGGTTGCGCACGGCGCGAATCCCGGCCGCCCGCGCCGCCCGCAACACCGGCCGGAGCACCGCGGGAAACATATGCGTGTGTTTGTGGGTGTCGATGTGGGTCAAGCACAGGCCCCGGCTCTGCAACCGGTCAATCTGCGCGGCAGCCTCGGCCTCGATTTCGCGGACGAAGGAACGGGAAGGATTCCCATATCGATAGAGACTTCGCAGAAAAGCGGGGAGCTTGGGCTGAAACCGCCCGGTCACGGGGTCGGCCAGATGGGGAATCCGCTGGCGCGCGGACAGGACCGGCTCCCCATCCACCAGAACCACATGGCAGCCCACGCCCAGCGAGGGAGTGGCGCAAGCCATCTCGATGGCCTCTTCGGTGGCTGCTGCGCGCGCCATCAGCGTGGTACTGGTCAGCACGCCTGCCCGGTGCAACTCGGCAATTGCGCGGTTGATTCCGGCGGTCAACCCGAAATCGTCGGCATTCACAATGAGACGGCTCACAGGGCAAGTCTATCAATCCCGGGCGTTATGCACATTCGGAGCTCGGTCGCTGGTATGATGACAGAAGGCCTAAAGCGCCATTCCGCCAGACGTGGGCGGTTAGCTCAGTTGGTTAGAGCGCCTGCCTTACAAGCAGGATGTCGGGGGTTCGAGTCCCTCACTGCCCACCAAAGACTTGTTTTATACCGTCTAATAAAGTTCAATCCATCCAGTAAATCCCCTGAAAACAAAGTATTTCTTTTCTTTTACCATCCAAAGCGATACCATGGAAGCCAAATGATTCTGGGGGTATTGTCGGGGGTATCCGTGATGTACCCCCAATTTCGATACCCCCAGATACCCCCAAACTCAGGAGGCAACCATGGAACTGACGGATACCGCGATCAGACGTTCTCGTTCCACGGAGAAGCCCTACAAACTGGCCGACGGCAAGGGACTTTACCTTTTGGTGAATCCTACTGGCAGCAAGTTGTGGCGTTGGAAGTACCGGCATGAGGGTAAGGAAAAGCTCATGCCATTCGGCGCATACCCGGATGTATCGCTCGCCGATGCACGAGTCCGCCACGCTGAGGCGCGCCGTCTTCTTGCTGCGGGCTCTGATCCAATGGTGCAGCGCAAGGTGGAGAAAGAAGCGGTCATCGAATCACAAGAGAACGCCTTTTCAGCCATTGCCGCCCTTTGGTTCGACCACTGGAAGGTGAACAAAAGCAGCCGCCACGTTGATGCCACACGCCGCCGTCTTGAGGCGAATGTCTATGCGGCGATTGGCGACAGGCCGATTGCTCTCATCGAGCCGCCCGAACTGGTGGCCATGGTCAGGGCGATTGAAGCGCGTGGGGCGGGTGATCTTGCCAAGCGCGCCCTGGAGACTGTGGGGCAGGTCTTCCGGTATGCCATTGCGCACGGCTATACCCGCAGGAATCCCGCCGCCGAGTTCAAGCCTTCCGATGTGCTGTGCCCGACCAAAAAGGTGAATCTTGCACGGATCGATGCGAAAGAACTGCCCGAACTGCTGCGTGCCATTGAGGTCTATCGCGGCAAAGTTTTGACTCGGCTGGCCATGAAACTGCTGGCGCTCACCTTTGTGCGCACCTCGGAACTAATAGAGGCGCGCTGGGCAGAGATCGACTTCGAGGACCGCCGCTGGAACATCCCGGCTCAGCGCATGAAGATGGATACCCCGCATATCGTTCCGCTGGCCCGGCAAGCTATTGAAGTCTTGGAGCTATTGCGCCCGCTGACCGGCTCAGGAGAATTGATCTTCCCTGGCGACCGCGACCCCATGAAGCCAATGAGCAATAACACCATCCTGCTGGCGCTGGACAGGATGGGATACAGGGGTCGCCAGACCGGCCACGGCTTCCGTGGGTTGGCTTCGACCATTCTGCACGAGCAGGGCTACAACCATGAGTACATTGAATTGCAGCTTGCCCACGCGCCGCGTAATGCCGTCAGTGCGGCATACAACCACGCCTTGTACCTGGAGCCACGCGCCAAGATGATGCAGGAATGGGCCGACTATCTGGAGCGCACCCAAAGAGGCGGCAAGGTGCTGCCCTTCCAGGGAACTGCGGCGTAGCCATTCGGTCAACTCGACCGGCAGAGAATCAGGCTATGCCCTGCAATCCAATCCCAAACAGATGCGAAGGCGGAATTCCACTCCGGCCTCATCTTGACGACAGCGGATTCCCACCAGCACGTTGCCCCCTGATTTCCCGGCTGACTTCTATCTGGCGGGCAATCCACTCCTCTACTTCCGTTTCGATCCAGCCGACTGCCCTGGCCCCCAACGACACTGGCCTTGGGAACCTTCCTTCGGTGACGCGCAGATAAACGGTACTTCGTGACAGGCCGGTGCGATCCAACACGTTTGGCAATCTCAGAATCTTCGCGGGCATTCTTTTACCTCCGGGTCCGCAAGTCGGCGATCTGATGATAGTGCAATGTACATCGCTTACAGTGTGCCATATTCGCCCGCGGCAAACAACTTGGCAATCGGGTAAAATCGCGAGAAGAGAATCAACTACCGCGACGTGCATGGCAGTTGTGGCGTGTCATCATAGATGAGTGTCGCCTGTGTGATGGGCTTTCAGCCCGCCTTGTGAATGCAGGAGTGGACAGAACGCACGCCCCTTTGAAGGCTCAGGGAAAGCACAGAACGAAAGCCGAGGTCCATTTGTGACAGTGAAGAAGAAAACCCAGGCTGCAATCAAGAAAGTGCAAGTCAAGGCTGATGAGAAGCCCGGAATGACGCTTCGGCTTCCGATTGATTTGCGAGATGCAATCACGGAGGAGTCGCGAGTAAAGGGCGATCTAGCCCGGATTGTTCTTTTCGCTCTCAGTCAGGTTGATCGAGAAAAGGTGGAGATACAGCAAACGCGCAAGGCGGGCATGGAACTTTCCAATCCTCAACTCCTTCACGTCGGCGCAGAGGCCCGGCTCAAGCTCAAAGAGTGGGCCGAAGCCGAAGGGGTCAGCATTAACGCGATTGTTGTGAGTGTCCTCGAAGAGTTCTTCAAGCGCCACAAGAAGAGCAAGACGCTCCAGAAAGAACTGAGGCTTGAGCTTCGTGCGCATCGGAGCTTCGGTCCGCAATGAGCCTTCATTAAACTCAAGGAATCTTTTCCGAAGAATCTCCCGGAATGCCACCCGGCTCAGCGAGTATCGGCCTGACCAGCTCCGCGTCAAGGCTAAACCGCGTAGGACGCGGCGCTTCGCGGCCTTGACCCGGACCTTCAACTCAGGCCGGATCTTCCACTATCCGGGCATGAGCATGAAAAAGCAAAAGCGAAAACAAAGCTCTTCTGTTTTCATTGTCGCGGTCCGCATGAACAGATCAAGAAACCCAGCAGTGAAGGCCACGCGCGCACACCCATCTGCCAGCGTTGTCATAATAACTATCTTGAAGAGCCTCCCCATTGAGCTGAAAGACACTCTTGCAAAGCATTGCTTCAACTAATGCAGTCAGTTTGGGCGGCGATCCTGTGCAATGCACATAGCGAAGATGAACGCCGATATTCACGCGCCTTGCAAGCGAACAATGACGATTTTCTAAGAACAAAAGCGAAAATCTGCGCCAAAAGACGAATAACCACGAATAACGACGACTCGCACTCTTGGGTCAATCAATCGTGGATATTCGTCTTTAATCGCGCTTTTCTTGCAGCCGCAGGCAGCGCTTTCCGACGGTCGAGGACCGCCCGGAGGTAGGCTGTTTTGCAGTCGTCTTCACTGAGTCTTGCAGTAGTGGAACATAAAGCGCAGACGCACAATGGCTATTTTGCTCTTGTATCCTGTTTGTTTCTTGCGGTTTGCGGTGCCGCACATATGTACCTTTAAGACGGCCATGTGCGGCACATTGAAAAGCGGCCCGCGAGGGCAGAAAAGGCTCACAAAGGCTCAGAAAGCCTCATCGGTTGCACGGTTGAGCGTCGCGCTGATGTGGCGGCCAGACGCACAGATGGCACGCCGTACCCTGATAATGATCTCAGCGGAGGTGCTTTCATGGGCAGTAAACGGGTTTGGGAAGTTACGCTCACCGTGCTGGTGGCAATCTTCCTGCTGGTTGCCGCAGAGGGGAGGCATCCCTACGGCTTTTACATGGCACTGAGGACGGCGGCAACGGTGGGCGGGGTCTATTGGGCGGTGCGGGTGTATCAGGCGGGGCCACGGGGCTGGATG
>Ga0255353_1000139_pt1 | contig 47238 bp, 40 predicted proteins | sample HBST25metaG_FD_189941 | JGI IMG/M metagenome (GOLD analysis project Ga0255353, IMG submission 189941) | Peat soil microbial communities from Stordalen Mire, Sweden - H.B.S.T25 | ecosystem: Environmental > Terrestrial > Soil > Wetlands > Peat | place: Sweden: Norrbotten County, Stordalen Mire...
TTCCGATTCCGGATAGGTGTTCAGCATGGTCTGCAGATCGAGCCGGGAGACGTCGTAGCGGCCCTTCTTCATGGCGATCATGGCCTTGTCAAAGAGCTCCTTGTCGGGCTGCTTCGAGGCCACGTTGGCCAGCGGGTTGGCGCTCAAGTCCGTATTCTTCTTGTGCTTGGGCTTCTTGTCCTTGGCCTGGGCCGCAACTCCGCCCAACATCAGAACCGCCAGAGCCGCCGCGGCAAATTTCTTGGACAACCGGTTCATAACCCCTCAATGCTGCGCCAGCCCGTCGACAGACCGTGCGCTTTATTCAAACTGATTCTAGAAAATCCTATGCGTCCTGCTCGCCCGCCGCCTGGCGAACCGCTGCCAGTAGCGACCGCGCATCCCGTTCCGGTTGGCCTGCGCCAAAGACCGCATTTCCGGCCACCAGAAGGTCCGCTCCTGCTTGGACGATGCGCTTCACCGTATCGTGAGCCACACCACCGTCCACCTCGATTCTAAACGCCAGCCCCAGTTCCTGGCGCAACTGAGCCAGCTTGCGGATTTTATCCAGGGAGAATTCGATAAATTTCTGCCCGCCGAAGCCCGGATTGACGCTCATCACCAGCACATGGTGGACCATGGGCAGAATCTCAATGAGGAAATTCACGCGGGTGGCGGGGTTGATCACCACTCCAGGCTTCATCCCGTGCTGGGCAATCAGTTCCAGCGAGCGGTGTAGGTGGCGGCAGGCCTCGTAGTGGACGCTGACCCAATCTGCCCCGGCATCGGCAAAGGCGGGAATGAACTGGTCCGGGTTCTCGATCATCAGGTGGCAATCGAGCGGCAGCTTGGTGACCTTGCGCAGACTCTTCACCACCGGCGGTCCAAGGGTAATGTTGGGCACAAAATGGCCATCCATCACATCCACGTGGATCACGGTGCCACCACCTCGTTCGGCCGCGGCAACCTGGTCCGCCAGGTGGGCGAAATCCGCTGACAAAATGGACGGAAGCAGTTCAACCATAGTGTTTTTCGTGTTTCTCCTTGCCCGGTCAGTGTATCAGCCGGCCGTTGCGGCGATCCCGTGAAAAGGAAGGAGTTGAAGTGCCTGCCTTCCAGTCTTTTGGGCTTAGGCCTGCATTTCTCGCAGTGGGTTCAACTACCTGGAATTTCAGGTTAAGAGAGGTCTCGGAAAAAGGCTTGGTTTCGTGTAATGAGGGCCAAAGGCACAGAACGCAGGGGCTTAACAGCCTGCGGGAAAAGGCCGGTTTTCAGATAAGAGCAGTGAAAACATCCCTCCGGGGCTGAAGCCCGCGCTGATTTTACGGCATTTACGGCACGGCTAAAGCCGTGCCCTTTCAAAGCAACGAGTTTTTCCGCAGCCTGTAAAGGCCCGCTGATTCTGCGGAATTTATGTACGGGCCAAAGCCCGTACCCTTCACCGAGATGAGTTTTTCCGCAGCCCGTAAAGGGCTCGTTATGTTTCAGCCACTTGCGCACGACTGAAGTCGTGCCCTGTTACAAAGCATGAGTTTTACAGTCTTATGCGGAGTTTTCCCGCAACCTGAGGAGGCCCTCCGTACAGCCGACCAGGAGGTCGGCGTTACTACTTGGTGCGGGAGCGGCTCAGGCTTGCGGTCCTCGAAACGCGCGAACCTCTGTGTGGCCACTGGTTTTGGAGTTGTTGCGGTCCGTCATTTCAACAAAGCCCAGGGCTTTGAACCTTTCAATAGGCCGCGGCGTTTTGGATGGATCATGAAATTCGATCAAAAGGTACCTGATCTTGGTCAGCACTTGATCTGCGGTCGATTCGAGAGCTTCATATTCCGCGCCTTCGATGTCGATCTTGCAGATGTCCACCAGGCCATCCTTGAAATATTTGTCGTAAAGTGTTTGAAACGTTGTGGTTCGCACCGAAACCGCGGGCATGGACGAATCGACTTGCGAGTTGAAAAGACCCCGCCCGGTATCTCCGCGGCTTTGTTCGAGATATACCTCAGAACCTTCGGGCATGGCGCAAACTGCGGCGTTGATGGCAACTGCCGAGAAGCCGAGGTTGGTAGCCAGATTCAGCCCCAGCCGCATACAGGTGAGTGGATTCATCTCCACGCACACGGCGCGATCCACCGGGATTCCCTCGACCCTTAGCATCAAGGGGAACCCGCCTCCGCTTGCACCCAGATCGAGGATCTTGACCGGCTTCGGCAACTTGAAGAAGGGGATATATCTTCTGTACATGTCGCTGGCGATACACATGCGCGTTCCATTTTGATCGCCGCCACGATGATCGACCAGAAACTCAAGGTCGCCTTTGCGATATCCCACAAACCCGGTTTTACGATCGAACAGGCGACCTAGCAGAAGCGCAGGCCAATTGTCGAAGCCCAAAATGGCGTGAAGTCCGCCCAGTCTCGTCTTGAGCACCCAATCCACCTTATCGTCAGCGTTGGAATCCACAGGTTGGAAACGTCGATAAGCATTCAGATGCGGAATCAAACCGTTCGGTTGTGCGCATTGAGGCAATGGGCTGGGCGAGATCCAAGAGCAAACACCTACGTAATTGGGCCTTTCGCAGCGCCCGGCTTGAAGGAACTGCAGGCAGCTCAAGGATTTGGCAGCGAGTTGGATTTTATGGGAGCTCGAGTTAAACCACTCGACCGCCCCTTCCGGGCCAGAGGAGCTGGGATTTCTACGATCCGAAGCCGGAAGACTTGATTTTGGCTGCGAAGACGCGCCCCACGCCGCGCAACATGGCTTTCACGGGCCAGCGAAGTTCGTCGTCGGGGAAAAAGATCTCGCCCGTTCGCCGCACCTCCGGCCGGTAGTACCAGCGCTTGAGCAGCGCCAGATGACCCTGGCGGATGTTTGAGGAGGGCGGTCCGGCAGGCTCGGTGAGGGCCGCGAGAGCTTCTTCCATACGCGCTTCCAACACGCCGCGGGCGGGCCGGACAGGAGCTTCAGGAATGGCCTCGACGGCGGGAGACTCAGGGGTGCGGAGTTCGGGAGTCGGCGCGGCCGAGACTGCCAGAGCTGGGACTTCCAGGGCTGGCCTCTCCGGGATCGGTTCCAAAGCCATGGGCTGGGCAAACAGCGAGGTGGACCCCGATTGCTCGTTCTGGATTCTCATGCCCACAGTGGAAAATCCCGCCGGCCCGCGCAATCGGCCATTGTCATAGAGAAAGACCGCAACCTCGTCCGGCTGAGCTGAGGCCTGAAGAATCACGGCCCGCAGACGGCTCAGCGGCCTAACCAGTTCCGGAGCCAGAGACCGAATGCCCTCCACGCGCTGGACTTGAGAGTGAATCTCTGCCGCCTCCTCGAATTGTAGTTGGGCGGAAGCCTTCTCCCTCTCGCTGCGCAAAACCACCAAACGGCTCTCCCCGCGCGTGGAGAGGAAGCTCTGGACCGCCGCAGCCTCCTCGGCATAGCGCTGGTCCGTGCAGCCCTGGTAACAGGGAGCCAGGCACATTTTCATTTCGGAATAGATGCAGCCGGGGTGGTCGGGATGGGGTTCCAACTCGTCCGTGCAACGGCGCAGGAGAAACAGCTTGAGCGCCTCGTCGGCAAAGCGCTCTGCCGCGGCGCGCGATGCAAACGGCCCGTAGGCCCAGTCGGCTTCGCGCTGGCTGGGGCGGTGGGTCACGGTAAGGCGCGGGAAGCGGTTGCCGCCCAGAAAGCGCACAAAAGCTGGAGCTCGCAGGTGCATCCGCTCCAATGCCTTGGCGCCGTAGACCTCTTCCAACAGGGAAAACTGCGCCAGCAGGGACTCGAACTCCGAGCCGGTGAGCCGCCAGGCGATGCGCCGAACCCGACCGGCCAGTTGCAGCCGTCGCGGATGTTTGGCCGAGGGCTGCAGCAGCCGCTCCAGCCGTCCGCGCAGATTGGGCGTGCGCCCGATATACGGTTCGGCGTGCGCCTCCGCGCCATAGAGGGCAAAGACCGCCGGGCTGGTGGGCAGTTGATCGAGAGCCCCCCGGGCGTTGGCCGGGTCAAACCCGATCTGCTCCGTTGCAACCTGAGAAGGCCGCCCTGAAGCCGTTCTTTCCGCCCCGTCCTGTCCGTCCATCCCGCTCAATCCCCGCTACCTTGTGCAGAACGCAGTCGCTGCGCCGACCTGCTGACTTGCTGACTCGCTCACTTGCTGACTCGCTACTTTCGCTACGCCCCGGCAACCGTCATCCCGTCGATGCGCAGCGTGGGCGAGGCCACCGAGCCGCGAAACTCCAGGTCGTTCCCGATGGCGGTCACGTTCAGGAACATCTCGCCCAGGTTCCCGGCGATGGTCACTTCCTCCACGGCATGAGTCAATCGTCCGTTCTCGATCCAGAGGCCGGTCGCGCCCCGCGAGTAGTCGCCGGTAACCACGTTGACGCCAAAGCCCATCAGCCCGGTCACATAAAGCCCGGCTGGAATTGCGGCGATGATCTCCTCCGGCGTCTGCGTTCCGGGTTCGAGATAGAGGTTTCCGCAGCCGATTCCCGGCGTGCCGGCCAGCCCCCGCGAAGCGTTATGCGTGGACTGCATCCCCAGTTTGCGCGCCGTATAGGTGTTCAGCATGTAGGTGCGCAGAATGCCGTTTTCCACCACCACCGTGCGCTGCGATGGCAGCCCTTCGCCGTCGAAAGGCGAGGTTCCGAAGCCCCCGGCGCCATTCGGCAGCAGCAGGGTGTTGTCATCCACAATCGTCAGATTCGTCGCGCCAATCTGCGCGCCCAGCTTGCCGGCCAAAAACGAAGCGCCGCGCCAGATGGCGTCGCCCGAGGCGGCCTCAAAAACCGAGCCGATCAGCGAGCGCGCCACTTCCGCCGCAAAGACGATGGGAACCCGCTGCGTGGCCACGCGCCGCGCTCCCAGCCGGCGCAGAGCCCTGCGGGCAGCCTCTTTGCCAATGGCTTCGGGAGACTCCAAATCCTTCAGCCGCCGCGCTCCGCTCCACCAGCCGTCGCGCTGCATGGCGCCATTCACGTCCATGGCCAGCGGAGCCGCCGCAACTCCCGCGTAGCTGGACCGGTAGCCGCCCACAAATCCGCGTGAATTGGCCAGAGCCATGCGCCCAGTGGAGGCGTCAAAGCTGCCGCCGTCGGAGTTGGTGATGCGCGGGTCGGCCTCCAAGGCAGCCGCTTCGGCCCGTCGCGCCCACTCGATGCGCTCCGCGCCGGGCAGCGAATAAACGTCCTCGAAATAGAGGTGCAAATCGTCTTTGAGCGAACCAAATTCTGCCGTTTCCGGCAATCCGGCAAAGGGGTCTTCTTCCGTGACCTTGGCCAGCGCCAGCGCGCCCTCCACAAGGAGCCGGATTCCCTCCGGCGTCAGGTCGCTGGTGGAGGCCGAAGCCGACCGCCGTCCCTGAAACACCCGCAGTCCCAGCCCGCGCGAGCCCGATTCCTTCAGCGTCTCCACCTCGCCCATGCGGACGTTCACGCTGAACTCGTCGCCCTCCCGCGCCACCGCCTCGGCGTCGCTGGCGCCAGCTTTCACGGCCAAAGCAACCACATCGGCGGCAAGGGATTCAAGGTCGAGAGCAGTCAAATCGGATTGAGAGGAAGTTTCAGGCATGGGTCAACAGTAACAAAATGGCTCGTGATACCGCACCGAGGAAGGAATTCGCAGCATGAGCTTGCGGTTTATATCCAATTGGATATACTGCAACCACGAAAGATATGGAAACCGCAAACCAGCGGTTCAAAGAACTCATGCGAGGTGAGCGATGACCGATTTGGAGAGGCGGAGATTTGCCAACGTCTGGGATGCGATTGCAGACACGCCGGAAGAAGCGGCAAACCTGGGCTTGCGTTCCCAACTCATGGACGAGATCGAAGCGGTTATCAAACAGAACGGATGGACTCAGGCAGTGGCAGCGAAGCGTTATGGAGTAACACAGCCGCGCATCAACGACCTGCTGCGCGGGCGGATTGCGCGGTTTTCCATCGATGCGCTGGTGAATATCGCGTCAGCCCTGGGGCGCAAGGTTCGGGTGAGTCTCGACGATGCGGCCTGAATGGGGTGCTTTTGTTGCTGCGCCCTTTCGCGCCCGCAGCGATCTGGCGCAGGCTTCGAACTTGGGGCCAGAGCGTCGTACTCGCGCTTGACCTCTGGATCGGAAAGAAGTTCTGCCTTGATTTCGTCGAATCGAATAGTCATAGGAGTTCCTTGTGTTTGTCAGATCAGTTTCACAGCAGTGGGTGCTAATTCTTCGAGTCCGAAAGCCCTAGCAGTTCAGCATGAACTTTCCTCGCATTTTTGTTGAACGTCAACAATTTTTGTAGGAACTCGCGAACATTGCTCTGTCCGTTCTTACGCCAATTGTTCGCTTCGCCAAGAAGATCAGATGCCGCCTTCTTAAGGACTTCGCCACTATTTGGGGCAAATCCTACGAACATTGAAATTTCCACCCACCCCTTATTCAATTCCAGAAGGTGTTGAGAAACTTCATCCGGAGATATCTTCGACTCCCCAACTGCTCCAAGCAGGTCATCCATCGCCTTCCATTCGGCTGTTACGTATAGCCACATAAACTTCTTTGCTGATTCGTTGAAGCCGGACTCAGATTTAAGGAAGTCGTCGGCCCATTTTGTGCGCCATGACGATTGCCTTTGCGCAATTTCGCTCCGACGTTGAATCGTTCTATTGATGAAATAGCCTGAAGCGGCGATAGCAAGCGGCGTCAAAACTGAGGCCAAGAGTTTCAAGACATCCAACGGGCACAGATCCCACATAGCCTGATTACTCCCTTCAAGAGAACGGACTTGAAATCCACAGTCGATTATGGACCCACAGTTATGTCCAATCTGGCTAAACCGAAGAGAAACAAAAACAACAGCAGATCCTTCGACTTCGCAGGGCGCAAAAAACGTGCCCTGCTTCGCTCAGGATGACAGCTTTGTGGTGAGGCAATTGATTGGGGCAGATGAAGAGCACTGATGCGTTTATCTTCCCGTTCCCCCCACCGTCATCTTGTCCAGCTTGATGGTCGGCATGCCGACACCGACTGGGACGGACTGCCCATCCTTGCCGCAGGTGCCGATGCCTTGGTCCAGCTTCAGGTCGTTGCCCACCATCGAGACGTACTTCAGCGCCTCCGGCCCGTTGCCGATCAACGTGGCGTCACGCACCGGCGCGGTAATCTTGCCGTCTTCGATCAGGTAAGCCTCGGAGGCAGAGAAAACAAACTTGCCGTTGGTAATGTCCACCTGTCCGCCGCCGAAGTTCACCGCGTAGAGGCCGTGCCTGACCGAGCGCAGAATGTCTTCAGGCGCGTCGTCCCCGGCCAGCATGTAGGTGTTCGTCATGCGCGGCATGGGGATGGATTGATAACTCTCGCGCCGACCCGAGCCGGTATTGGCCGCGCCCATCAGCCGAGCCGAGAGCTTGTCGGTCAGGTAGCCGCGCAGCACGCCGTTTTCGATCAGAACCGTTTCCTGCGTGGCCGTGCCCTCGTCGTCCACATTCAGCGAGCCGCGACGGCCGGCGATGGTTCCGTTGTCCACCACGGTCACCTTCGAGCTGGCTACCCGCTGGCCGATCAGTCCCGCAAAGGCCGAAGTCTTTTTGCGGTTGAAGTCCGCTTCCAGCCCGTGGCCCACCGCTTCGTGCAGCAGGATTCCCGGCCAGCCGGGCCCCAGGACCACTTCCATTTCGCCGGCCGGCGCAGCCTCGGCGCCCAGTTGCAGAATCGCCCCGCGCGCCGCCTCCCGCGCCAGGCCCTCCGGGCTTTTGCCTTCCACAAATTGTTCCAGTCCCGCCCGTCCTCCTCCGCCCGCGGAGCCTTTGGTGGTGTTTGCGTCGTCCTTGGCCACCACGAAGACGTTCAGCCGGCAAAGCGGCTGCGTGTCCGTAGCGAAGGCCCCATCGGAGGCGGCAATCATGATGCGCCGCAGCTCCTCGGAGTAGCTGGCGCGGACCTGCACAATGCGCGGGTCGTAGGCTCGCGCCGCCCGGTCTGCGCGCAGAATCAGCTCCAGCCGCGCCGCAAGGTTCAGATCGAAGCCCCCCAGCGGAACCGGGTAAAGGTTGGCGCCCGCCGTCTCCGTGAATCCCTGCACCGGCTGCTTGGCCGGTCCCGAGGCGATCAGCGCCGCCGTCCGCGCCGCGTGCAGCAGCCGCTCCGGGCTCAGGTTGTCGGTATAGGCGTAGCCGGTCCGCTCGCCGGAAAGCACGCGAATGCCGCAGCCCGCGCTGGTGCCCTGGCTGGCCGACTTCACAATCTGCTCGTCCACGCCCAGCGCCGTCGCCGTCACCGACTCGAAGTAGAGGTCCGCATAGTCGCCGCCGGCCGAGAGAGCCTCTCCCAGGCAGCGCTCCAGCAGCCGCTCGGTGATGCCGAATTTCTCAAAAAAGTAGCGTTTGTGGCCGGGAAGCAGGGAAGGGTCCGGTTTGCTCATATGGCTCCCAGTTTACGCTGGCGCGGCTTGGGAACGCCGCGCTCGGTGCCCGTTCCTGTCTGGATTCGTTTTGCGTTCTCTCGTTTGCCGCCGCCCAAGGTCTGCTACCATTTTGCCCATGAAGAAAATATTCCTCGCTTCGCTGTTGTTGTTGATGTTTGCCAGCCCGGCCTTTGCCGCGGCCAACCATCATCACCACCACCATCACCAGCACTCCACCCATCACCACGCCTGAGACGCGCTCCGGCCCCGAAGCAGCTCCATCGCCGGGGCCTGCCCCCTCAGCCTGGTTTCGCCCGCGCGGCCAAGCTCAGCCGTGAAATCACGGTAAGGTGCGAACTGTGTGTACTTTAGACGACCTCCGTTATCCCATCGGCCGCTTCACTCCCCCGGCCGGCAACACCTCCGAGGTGCGCGCCGAGAGCATTGAAACGCTGCGGCTTCTGCCCCAGCGCATGCGCGCCGCCGTCGCCGGCCTCGACGACGCCCAACTGGACACTCCCTACCGCGAAGGCGGCTGGACCGTGCGCCAGGTGGTACATCACGTGGCCGACAGCCACGCCAACGCCTACATCCGCTTCAAGCTCGCCCTCACCGAGGATTGGCCCACCATCAAGGCCTACGACGAGGCCACCTGGGCTAATCTCGCCGACAGCAAGATGCCCGTCGAGGGTTCCCTGGCCATGATCGAGGCGCTCCACAGCCGCTGGGTCGGCCTGCTGCGAGCCCTCAACGAAGAGGATTTCCAGCGCGGCTATACCCACCCCCAGATGGGCCGCCAGAGCCTGGCCACCGCGCTGGCGCTCTACGACTGGCATTCCCGCCATCACACCGCGCACATCGCCACCCTGCGCGCGCGGCAGGGTTGGTAGGCCGCACGTATGCATGCGGGCGAGGTTGCTGCGTCTCCCCAACAACTGACCCAAGCTCTCGAAGAGTATCTTGCCGCCCATCCGGCGGCCGCACTGCTTGAGGACGGTCGCGTGCTCTTCGATATGCGTTCGGCCCGTTACGCCGTCACTGAGTCGCACGGCCGCTGCCTGCTGCAGCTCTGGAGCGACGAGCGCAACCTGATCCGCACCGTGATCGAGGTGGAGGAGCGCGCGCAGTGCCTGCGGCTGATGACGCACCGCATGGGCGCGCCCCGGACCCAGGCCCTCGAACTGGTTCCCAGCAGCGACCGCCGCACCCCCACCGCCCGCGACCAGGCGCGGCGCAACTACCAGCGGCTGCTGGAGCGCGCCCTGACCCGCCATTTCATCGGCTCCAAGGTTGATGGCTTGCGCTCCGCCATGGACCTGGAGCACAGCTTTGGGCCGGCCTATGTGCGCGGACGCCTGCTGAAAGGAACTGTCGCCGAGGCCGTCATCGGCGTGGGCGAAGCCGAATCCGGCGCCATGGTGGACGGCATTCTCACGTTGGGAATCCTGTGGCTCGACCACTGCCGACGGCACGGCGACGGGCGGCGTCACTTCAGCGGGCTCAAGGTCGTGGTTCCCGCCGGCGCATGGCGCACCACCGCCGAGCGCATGGCCTGGCTGAACCACGCCGCCGCCGATTTCCAGCTCTTCTCGCTCGACGAAAAAAGCGAAGAGTTCGCGCCGGTGGACTTTCGCGACACCGGCAACCTGGATGCCCGCCTGGTCCATGCCTTTTCACCCCAGGCAGCGATCGAACGCGCGCGGGAAGGAATCGACCGCCTGCTCTCTCTGGTCCCGCCGGGCGCACGGCAAAGGGTTGAGGTCCGCCCCACTTCGGCCACCGAGGTGGGGCTCATGCTGCACGGCCTGGAGTTTGCCCGCGTGCGCCAGGGCTTCGCCGCCAACTCCTTCAGCCGCCAGGACGAGCTGACCTTCGGCGCCGGCGCCAACGAGACCCCGCTCAGCGAGGAAAGCGAGGCGCTGTGCCGCGACCTGTTCAAGCGGCTTTTCCTGGGCCGCCACCCCGACGGCGCCCGCACCGACCCCCTCTTCCGGCTGCAGCCAGAGCGATGGCTTGAGGCGCAACTGCGCGCTGGAATTACAGAACTGCTTCCCGGCCTGCGCGGCGACCTGATGTACACGCAGGTTCCGGCTCTTTCCACCGGCGACCGCGGAATGCTGGACCTGCTTACTCTCGACCGCAACGGCCGGCTAGCGGTCATTGAACTCAAGGCCGAAGAAGATCTGCACCTGCCGCTGCAGGCCCTCGACTACTGGATTCGTGTACGCGCGCTCAACCTGGACCGCCAGCCCGCCGCGGGCAACCAGGGCGCACGCCCGCTCTCGGCTTTCGAGCGCCAGGGCTACTTCCCCGGCGCGGAAGTGTCGCCGCTGCCGCCGCGCCTGCTGCTCGCCGCACCGGCCCTACGCATCCATCCCGCCAACGAACCGGTCCTGCGCTACTTTTCCCCTGAGGTTGACTGGGAACTGGTCGCTCTTACTGAGCATTGGCGGCGCGAGCTGAAGGTGGTCTTCCGCAAACGCAGTTCCGACCCGCGAAGTTAGCCGCCTATTCCCGGAGTAAGTCGAAAGACTTGTTTCTCTATATCTATCTAAGTTACCCACAAAGGCTGGGTTTCCCAGGTCCGGATTTTCGGACCTGGGAAACCTCACACTCAACTTATTCAGCTTTATGTCGCACTATCCCTTGGCGCATTCCCGAAGATCGGTCAAGAGCGCGTCCACACGCTTCAAATCCGTATCCCAGGGAAACATGAAGCGCGCCGCGCCGCCGATGAAGGTGTAGAACCGCCAGCCGCGCCCGCGCAGCCGCTCCAGAATCGCGTCGGAAGCCGCAAGAAACACGGTGTTGGCTTCCACCTTTGAAACCACAGTGACGTTGGGAATCTGCGCCGCTTGTTCTCCGAAGTAATGCGCGCACTTGTTTCCATGCGCGGCATTGGTCAGCCACGATCCGCTCTTCAGCATTCCCACCCACGGCGCGGCCAGGAACCGCATCTTCGACGCCAGTTGCCCGGCCTGCTTGCAGCGGTAATCGAAATCGGTGGCCAGGCTCTTGTCGAAGAAGATAACGGCTTCTCCCACCGCCATGCCGTTCTTGGTGCCGCCAAAGCAGAGCACGTCCACGCCGCTTCTCCAGCTGAGGTCGGCGGGCGAACAGCCCAGCGCGGCGCAGGCATTGGCAAAGCGCGCGCCATCCATGTGCAGCAGCAGCCGGTGCGCCTTGCAGGCCGCGGAGATGGCGCGAATTTCTTCCAGCGTGTACACCTGGCCGGTTTCTGTCGGCTCCGTGATGGTGACCACCCGCGGCTTGGGATAGTGAATATCCTGCCGCTTGGTCGCCAGCTCGTGAATCGAATCCGGCGTCAGCTTTCCATTGACGCTCGGGGCCACCAGCAGTTTCGACCCGTTGGAGAAGAACTCCGGCGCGCCGCACTCATCCGTTTCCACGTGCGAGGAGTCGCAGCAGATCACGCCATGATACGACTGGCAAAGCGACGCCAGGGCCAGCGAATTGGCCGCGGTGCCGTTGAAAACGAAGAATAACTCGCAATCCGTTTCGAAGAGTTCCCGAAATGCAATGGCCGCCCGCGACGTCCACTCGTCGTCGCCATAGGAGGTCGCACTGCCGCGGTTGGCATCCGCCATCGCCGCCCATGCGTCCGGGCAAATGCCCGCGTAATTGTCGCTTCCAAATTGCTGCGCTACATCCTCGATGCCCTGTTCCATTCCCTGCTTATCCTCTCGTTGAAAATGCCCTTGGAAAACTCGACGTAACTCGGCTTCTTCGCCGGAGGTTTCCATTCAGTGACAGCGATCCAAGCCGCATAACTTCAATTGCGGCTTGGATCACTGTTTCAAAAGTCCGCTACAAACGCGCCGTCGTTCTGAGCGAAGTTGGCTTAGTGCGCGTCCGCCATGGCTGCGTTCAACCCGTTGAGGACCGCGTCGTAATGGCCATTCTCCGCGGCCAGGCGCAGCCCCTTCACGTTCTCGACGCAAATCTCGGGCGGCGTCGGCTGGGTCTTCAGAATTCCCATCACCTCGGCGAGAAACTTTGCGAGCGGCATGGCCCGCGGATCCTCAGCCCCACTCATCAGGTCCGTCGCCACATAGGGAGGAATCAGTTCCAGAACCTCGATCGCCGTGCCCTTCAACTGGTAACGCAGCGACTGCGTGTAGGAGTGAATGGCCGCCTTGGTGGCGCAATACGTCGGCGTATAAACCAGCGGCACAAAAGCCAGGCCCGAAGAAACATTCAGGATCGTCGCGCTGGCCTGCTTCATGAGATGCGGCAGCAAAGCCGCCGTCAAGCGGATGGGCCCCAGAAGGTTGGTGGCTACCATCGCTTCGGCGTCGGCCAGATCGTCCTGCTGGGCCAGCAGCTTTTCTGCGCGCATGATGCCGGCATTGTTGATCAGCATGTTCAGCTTGGGGAAGCTGGCGGTTACCTGCGTGGCAAAGGCGCGGATCGCGGCCGCGTCTTCGACGTCCAGTTGCAGCGACTTCATGCCCGGATTGGCCGAAGTGGTTTCATCCAGAGCCTGCTTGCGCCGCCCCGCGATGACCACCTGGTTGCCCAGCGCGTGCAGGGCCTCCGCCAGTCCGCGCCCGATGCCCGAGCCGCCGCCGGTGATGAGAATGGTGTTGCCGGTTGGATTCATGGGGAAGTTGTTACCTCCAATTCAATGATAAGCGTCTGCCTGACACCGCCGCGGGGCCGTAGGCCTGAAGTCCCAGCCACTCGATCTTCTCGCCGCTCCAGGATGCCAGAAACACTTTCGGCATTGAGAATTGCGGCCGAGTTCTTGAAATCGAATATATACCGAATCGCCGCAACTATGGAATCGTTACCATGCCAATTTCTGGGCCACCGGGAAGCCTGGGCATCACCAACCGGCCACATGCAGAAATCCCGCATCCAGCGCGTTTTCTATGCGCAGGATGCGGGATTCTTGCATTGTTCAGGCCGCCGGGTGCCGTTTGATCAAACCGGCGAACAGGCGGGTTGCGCGTAAATTCGACTTTCCTACTTCTTCAGCGGCTTCCGGGCAAAGTAATACACCGAGCTGGCCAGCGCAAGGAATGCCGCTACCGAGAAGATCGGGTTGTCGGTGAGATGGAAGTGGATTGGATTCGGCACGTTAAACGTTGCCGTGTAGCCCTTCAGCGCCACGCCGATCAGGCCCACAACGCCGCCGGCCGCGATCAGTCCGGAGGCAAACAGCGAGCCCGGCGAAACATCCCCCTCGGCCTCGGCGTCGACGCCCGCCTTCTTCGCCGCTGCATCCACCATCCAGCGCATCACTCCGCCCACAAAGATGGCGAGAGTGGTGCCGATGGAGAGATACGCGCCCACCGCAAAGGCCAGCGAACGAATGCCCAGCAACTCCACGGTGACCACGATGGAAACGCCCAGCAGCACCAGTCCCCAGGGCAGCTTGCGGCTCAGGATGCCGTTGATGACCGTGGCCATCAGCCGGGCCTGGGGCGCCGGAGCCTTTTCGCCGCCGATGCCCGGAATCCACTGCACCTCGATCTTGTGGGAGGTTGGTGAGTAGAGGTACTTGCCGTCGGCCAGCTCGGAGGAGCCCAGCGCGTTCAGCACGATGTACTCGCTCTTTTTGTGCATGGTGGTGGTGGTCTTGTCGGCGCCGATCACCTGGAACTGGTCGTGCAGGCCGCGGGGATCCTTCTGCTCGTTCACGCCGTCGTGGGCCACGGAAAGGTCCCACGTTTGCGGGGCCGCATGGAACTCCTGGAGCGACTCGTTCATCAAGTTCAACGTGAAGCCGATGGCCACCGTCGAAACCACGATGCCGATCAGAAAAGCAAAGCGCTGACTGCGCGGGGTTGCGCCGACCAGAAAGCCGGTCTTCAAATCCTGCGAAGTGTCGCCCGCCTCAGCCGAGGCAATGCACACCACGCCGCCGATGGTGATGGCCAGCGCGCCAAAGGCGGGCGTGGCCCATCCGCTCACCAGGAAGATGGCGGAGGTGGCCATGAGCGTGGCGATGGTCATGCCGGAGATGGGGTTGGCCGAGCTGCCGATCAGGCCCACAATCCGCGAACTGACGGTCACAAACAGGAAGCCGAAGAAGACGATCAGCAGCGATGCCGCCAGGTTCTCGATCGGTCCCAGGTTGGCGCCCGGCACCGGCTTCAAATACAGGAAGAAGAACATGATCACAACCAGCACCGCGGAGCCGACCACCGCCGTGCCCATGGAGAAGTCTCTCTCCGTACGCAGCGGCTTGGCGGTTGCGGCTGCGTTGCCGCCGCGCATGTGCTTGAATCCCGCGCCCAGCGCCGCGACGATGGTCGGCAGAGTCTTGACCAGCGTGATCAATCCCGCCGCCGCCACCGCTCCGGCGCCCATGGGCCGGATATAGGTGATCCACAGGTCGCTGGGGGTCATCTGCCCGACGGGGACCGTCCCCGGATACAGGGGGTGCGCGAGTTCCTTGCCGAAGAAGTAAATCAGCGGCATCAGCACCAGCCACGAAAGCACGCCGCCGGCCAGCATCACGCCCGCCGTTTTGGGTCCGATGATGTAGCCCACGCCCAGGTATTCGCTGGTGGCGTCGGCCTTGATGGAGGCGCCTTTAAGCACGTGGTTCGGTCCAAAGTCCGGCCGGAACTCCGGCGTCCCCGGCCAGGCGCCGAAGAGGTTCTCGTTCTGGAAGAAGGTGTAGATTCCGCCCAGCCCAAGCCCGAAGAAGACCCGGCTGGCCAGCGCGCCGCCCTTTTCGCCGGCAATCAAAACATCGGCGCAGGCCGTGCCCTCGGGGAACTTCAGGTTCTCGTGCTCATCCACAATGAGTTGCTTGCGCAAAGGCACCATGAACAGCACACCGAGAAAGCCGCCGATCAGCGCCAGCATGAAGATGCGCGCATACTCCAGGTCGAAGCCCAGAAAGATGAGCGCCGGCAGGGTGAAGATGACGCCCGCGGCAATCGACTGGCCGGCGTTGCCGGTGGTCTGGACGATGACGTTTTCCAGAATCGAACTGCGGCCGAAGGCGCGCAGGATGCTGATGGAGAGAACCGCGATGGGAATCGACGCGGCCACCGTCAGGCCCGCCCTCAGGCCGACATAGACTGTAACGGCGCCAAAGATAATGCCGAAGAACGAGCCAAGCAGAATGGCTCGAAATGTGAACTCGGGCGGGTTCTCGCTGGCTGGAACAAAAGGTTGAAACTCGGGCACAGGTTGCCTCCACGTGCTGGCTTTGAGCGGCTCTCGATTCCGCGCACCCCATGCCAACTCCCTGCAATGTGCTTTTTCTCAACGAAAAAGCCACTCGCCGGCGTCGGTTCCGGGATAAAACAGATGAAGAGCCTCTAGAGCGGTTTTTTAGAAATCCCTGAAGGGCGAGTGTACCAGCGCAGGGGGCAGACGCGACAAGGGGTGCGGTCTTTTTGCCTGCGCCTCGGCCCGGATTTGGCGAGAAGCGGCCGGAAAGCGTAGGGTAAGTTCCGACTCTCAAATCAGCCTGTTTGGAGAACTCAGCAATGACCAACCCATCGCTTGCCCCCACGCCTGTTCAGCGGCTTCTGTCGCTCGACGTGCTGCGCGGCATCACCATCGCCTTCATGATCATGGTGAACAACAACGGCGGATCCGGCTCCTGGGGCTTTATGAATCACGCCGACTGGAACGGCCTGACCCCCACCGACCTGGTCTTTCCCACCTTTGTGTTTGTCGTTGGAGCTTCGGTGGTCTACGCCTTTGAGGCGCGCCTGGCGCGCGGCGCAACCCGCGCAGCGCTGGCCTGGCACACCCTCCAGCGGGCGGCTGTTCTTTTCCTCCTTGGCGTCATCGTCAACGGCTTTCCGTTCTTCGAGCTGGCTCATCTGCGCATCTACGGCGTCCTGCAGCGCATCGCCATCTGCTACCTGGTCGTGGGCCTCTTCTATCTCGTGGACCGGAGGGCCTCCACCAAGGTCATCGCCCTGGTGCTGGCTCTGGGCGGCTACTTTGTCCTGCTGCGCTGGGTTCCCGTACCCGGCGCCGGAATGCCCGGACGCGACTTCCCCTTCATGGACAAGGGGTTGAACCTGACCTCCTGGCTCGACCGTCTGCTCATGCCGCATCACCTTTACCTGGAGGGCGCGGCCCACAACCTGCGCGACCCCGAAGGCTTGCTCAGCGACCTGCCCGCCGTGGGCACGGCTCTTCTGGGCATGCTGGCGGCCCTGTGGCTGCGCGGCCAAAGAGCCGTCCAGACCAAGACTCTGGGCCTGGCCGTGGGCGCGCTGGCCTGCCTCGGTTCCGGCTACCTCTGGTCCGTGTGGTTTCCGCTCAACAAGAATCTCTGGACCAGCTCTTTTGTGCTGGTGGCGGGCGGCTGGTCGCTCACCGTGCTCACCCTGGCCTTCTTCACGGTGGAACAGATGGGCTGGGGCAAGGGAAGCGGCAAGCGCTGGCTCTACCCCTGGCTGGTCTTCGGCTCCAACGCCATCACCGCCTATATGTTCAGCGAACTGATGCCGGCAATTCTCTCGCACATCAAATTCACCGCCGACGGCAGGCCTAGCGACCCGCTCGGCTGGCTCTCATTCCACGTCTTTGAGCACATTCCCGATCCCGGCTGGGCTGCGTTTGCCTTCTCCGCCTCGTTCACGGCGTTCTGCTTCCTGCCCGTCTGGGTGCTGTATCGCAAGCGTATTTTCGTCAAGGTCTAACGACCGCAAAAAGAGCCTGCCCGGCGCACAGAGCAAGTGCGTCCGGCAGGCTTTTCTGTGTCTGGAATGCGGGAGATTTGAGCAGGCCAAAAACATAGCGGCACGACCGGAGTCGTGCCGCTATGCCTACAGAATCAATCAAGTTTTGGATGTAGCGTCCTGCCCTAGCCGAGCAGTTCACCCGCCAGTTTCGGCGCGGCCTGGAGCGCCGCATCGATCTGCGACTGGTCCTTGCCGCCGGCTTCGGCGATCTCCGGCTTGCCGCCGCCCGATCCACCCACCAGCTTGGCCACCGCACCCACCAGCTTTCCGGCCTGAATGCGTTTGGTCAGCCCCGGCGTCACTCCGGCAATCAGCGCCACTTTGCCTTCCGGCTGCGCCGACGCCAGCACCACCACTCCCTCGCCGAGCTTCTGTTTCAGGTTGTCCACCAGCGTCCGCAACTGCCCGCGCTCCAGCCCATCGGCGCGCAGCGTAACCAGCTGCACTCCCTTTACTTCGACGGCGTGCGCCATTGCCTCGTCCAGCGAGTTGGCCGCCGTCTTCATGCGGGCGTCGTCCAGTTCGCGGCGCAGGCGTTTGAGTTCGTCTTCCTGCGCGGCCAGCTTGGCCCGGAAAGAGTCAGAAAGGCTGCCGCCTTCAGGGGCGGGCGCCAGTTGGAAAGCAATCTGCGCCACCTCGAAGTCCTGGCGGAATGCGCCCAGCGAACCCATGCCGGTGATCGCCTCCAGACGCCGCACGCCGGAAGAAACCGACCCTTCGCTGACAATCTTGATCAGGCCGATTTCGCCCGTCGCCGCAGTGTGCGTGCCGCCGCAAAGCTCGGTCGAGAAACCGTCAGAGAGCTTCACCACCCGCACCTTGTCGCCGTACTTTTCGCCGAAGAGGGCCATGGCGTGGTATTCGCTGACGGCCACGTCGATGGGCACGTCTTCCAGTGTTTCGACCTTCGCGTTGCCCAGCACTTCGCGATTCACGATGGACTCGATTTCCTCAAGTTCCTCATCGGCCACCTGGGCAAAGTGGGAAAAGTCGAAGCGCAGCCGCGCCGGATCCACGGACGAACCGGCCTGCTTCACATGCGTTCCCAAAACCTGACGCAAAGCCGCATGCAGCAGGTGGGTTCCGGTGTGATTGCGGCGGATGGAGTCGCGGCGGGTTTGATCGACCACGGTATTGACGCGATCCCCCACCACCAACGGCTGCTTGAGCAGAGCCTTGTGGGCGCGCACGCCCTGCACCGGCAGCACGCAGCCCGCGATCTCGGCCACGGTCGCATTGCCGTCGGTCGAGGTAAACCAGCCGGTATCGCCCGCCTGCCCGCCGGAGTCGCCGTAGAAGCTGGTTTGGTCGAGAACCACGTCGACCTCGTCGCCAGCCTTCGCGGCGGGAACGCCCACGCCGTCCTTCACAATGGCCAGAACTTCTGCGCCGGAGGCGGTGAGCTGCTTGTAGCCCAGAAAGTCGGTCTTGGGCAGTTCGCGATAGGCCGGGCTGGCGGTCTTTTGGCTGCCACCCTTCCACGAAGCGCGGGCGCGGGCTTGCTCCTCGGCGCGGGCGGCTTCAAAGCCGTCCAGATCGAAGCCTATGCCTGCGTCGTGGGCTGCATCCGCCATAAAGTCGACGGGAAGTCCGTACGTCTCATAAAGGTGGAAGGCTCTGTCGCCAGGCAAAACTTGCTGGAATCCGTATGCTTCTCGTAATAGCCCGGCGGCAAGAATTACTTTTCGATTGTTTTCCTTGACAGCATTTAATTCCTGGAATATTTCGTCGAGCTTGACCAAGCCGAATTTGAGTACGCGATCAAACTGTTTCTCCTCGGCTTCGATAACCTTAGCCACTCTACCCGCTGAGTCAGTCAGTTCCGGATATGCCCCGCACATGAGGTCACGGACTGCAAACGCCATCTGAAAAAGAAATGGCTGCTCTTGTCCCAGTTGGCGACCATGACGGATGCCGCGGCGCAGAATCTTACGTAGAACGTAGCCCCTTCCTTCGTTTGAAGGAAGTACACCATCACTTATCAAGAAAGTTGCAGCGCGAGCATGATCGGCAATTATGCGCAATGAGGCGTTTTGCACCGGATCTTCCGGGATGCTCAATCCTACATTTGTTGATGAAGCAACAGTTAACTCCCAAGCTCGCTTAATCAACGGTACAAACAAATCCGTCTCGAAGTTCGACACCTTGCCTTGCAGGACGGCCGCCAACCGCTCCAGTCCCGCACCAGTGTCGATGGAGGGCTTGGGCAGCGGGGCGAGTTTGTAGCTGGTGGTCTTGGTCGCCGGGTCCACGATGGCCGAGCGGTCGAACTGCATGAAGACCAGGTTCCAGATCTCCACGTAGCGGGCTTCGTCCTGGCCGAAGGGAAGGTCTACTCCCGGCGTCTCCGCCGCTTCCAGGCCCATGTCGTAGAAGATCTCGGAGCAGGGGCCGCAGGGGCCGGTTTCGCCCATCTGCCAGAAGTTGTCCTTCAGGCCGTACTCCTTGATCCGCTCCTTGGGCACGCCGGCTTCGATCCAGAAATTCTCGGCCTCGGTGTCACGCGGCACGCCGTCTGCGCCCTCGAAGATGGTCACGTACAGGCGGTCCTTGGGAATGCCCAGCCACTCTTCGCTGGTGATCAGCTCCCAGGCGAAGGGGATCACTTCGCGCTTGAAGTAGTCGCCGAAGCTGAAGTTGCCCAGCATCTCGAAGAAGGTGTGGTGGCGGCGCGTAAACCCAACGTTTTCCAGGTCGTTGTGCTTGCCCCCGGCGCGGACACACTTCTGCGAGGTGGTGGCGCGTTTGTAGTCGCGCTTTTCCGCCCCCAGGAAGACGTCCTTGAACTGGTTCATCCCCGCATTGGTAAACAGAAGCGTGGGGTCGTTGGCAGGCACCAGTGAGGAAGAGTGCACGCGGCGGTGCCCCTTCGACTCAAAAAAGCGCAGAAAAGTTTCGCGTATTTCGTTCCCTGAGCGAGATTGCATGGCACAACCAGTGTAATTGGCAGTGGGCTGGGCGCGCAGCAAGAAGCGCGTGGCCAGTGCAGCACCTGAGGGAATGCCAATGGTTGAAACGGCATTCCCCCATGTGCGTTTTGCCGCAGCCAGCTTACAGATCCAGCTTCTTCATGTACTTCGCGTCCTCGGTCAGAGCCTCTATCGGGTCGCCGTCGAACTCTTCCTGCTCGATGAAGTAGTGCTTCAGGCCCGTGGCGGCGCGGAGAATCGGGAGATAATCCACCACGCCATGTCCCATCACCGTCGAATGCATCTGCCCCGAGGCTCCCTTCACCATGTCCTTCACGTGCAGCAGCGGGAAGCGCTCCGGCGACTTGCGCAGGTAGTCCTGGGGATGAAGCCCGGCAGCGCCCGCCCAGCCGCAGTCCAGCTCGAAGACCACCAGCTTGGGGTCGGTCAAGCGCAGCAACTCGTCGTAGAAAACCACTCCGCCCTCGTTGCCGAACTCCGGTCCGTGGTTGTGATAGCCGAAGGTCATGCCGGCGGCCTTCACCTTTTCGCCAATCCGGTTGAACTCGCCCGCCGCCCAGCGCCAGTCGTCCAGGGTAAGCGGGCCTTGGAGCGATGGGTCGCGCCGCACCGGCGAGGAACAGATCATGTAGTCCAGGCCCAGTTCGTGCCCATACTCGATCAGCTCGTCCAACTGCGGCCGCAACTGGCCCAGCGAATGATGCGTGCTCACGCAGCGCAGCCCGGCCTGATCCATCGCCTTGCGGAAATCCGGTGCCTTGCGGTCGTAGTAGCCAGCCGCCTCCACTTCCGTGTAGCCAGCCGCCCGCACCTTGGCCAGCGTGCCGTCAAAGTCCTTGGGCAGCAGATTGCGCACGCTGTAGAGTTGCAGGCCGATGGGCAGCCCGAGCGGTTTGGCGGCCAGACGGCCAAGGCCGGCGCATGCTGCGGTCATTACCGCAGCCGAAGTCTTCAAGAAGGTTCTCCGCGTAGTCGAGTTCATATGCCTGTTCTTTCTGAACGGGACAAAGCCCGTTCCCTGCAAAGGTTCATCCCTTGATGGTCCTGGTTGCCGCATCCCAGGTTGCGATGGTGCGGTGAAAGTAAGAGTAGTTGGCCAGGTGGCAGCCGATGGCCGCGTTGTTGCCGAAGACTTCGTCCTCCACCACATGCTCCCGCGTCTTCACGGCGCGGAAAAAGTTGGTCAGGTGGTCGGCCGTGTCGTTGTAGCCGCGCGGCAGTGTGTAGCTTTCCGCCGTATCGGGCGCTGCTGCCGGCTCCGGATGCGCCTTACGCCAGTCTTCCTTTCCCTGCTTGCGCTGCGCCTCCGTCATTCCGCCCCAGCCGTAGCCCTCGAACTGCGGCCGCACGTCCTCGGGCGTAAAGGTCACCGACTGGCCCGTCAGCACCATGGTGCCCTTGGAGCCATAGAACCCGATCCCCTCGCCCCCGTCTGCATTGTTCTGGTTGCAGTGCAGGTGGATTTGCATGCCGGGATAGTCGTAGATCGTCTCCAACTGGTCCGGAAAGTCGCGTCCGTCCTTGTAGTGGTAGAGACCGCCGCTGGAGTAGGCGCGGCTGGCCACCGTGTTCATACCGGTAATCGCCTGGATGCCGGAGAGCAGGTGGACGAACAAATCCCCGCCCAGCCCGGAGCCGTAGTCGGCAAAGAGCCGCCAGCGGAAGAAGCGCACCGGGTCAAAGGGCCGCGGCGGCGCATCCTGGATGAAGCGTGCCCAGTCCACGTTCTGCGGACTGGCGTCGGCCGGCACCGGGTAGGTCCACGCGCCGCCCGGCGAGTTGCGGTTCCACTTGGCGTCGATCGAGTGCACCTCGCCCAGCCGTCCCGACTGGTAAATCTCCCGCGCTTTCGCGTAGAGGAGCGAACTCACCCGCTGGCTGCCAGCCTGGAAGATGCGCTTGCCCTGCTGGACCGCCTCCACCATGGCAAAGCCGTCGGCCACGTTGTGCGACATTGGCTTTTCGCAATAGACGTCCTTGCCCGCGGCCAGAGCGTCCAGCGTCACCCGTCGATGCAAATGGTCGCTGGTGGCCACCAGCACCGCGTCCACGTCCTTGCGGTCCAACAGCCGCCGGTAGTCGCCGGTGGTGGGAATTTCCGCGCCCAGCGCCTCTTTCGCCGTCTGGTGGCGCATCTCGTAGAGGTCCGCCGCACCCACGCAGACGCCATTCGTCACCTGCCGCGCCGCCCGCAGCAGGTCGCAGCCACGAATCCCCGTCCCGATGGAAACAAAGCGGATCTTCTCTCCGGCGTCGCTTCCGGCCGCCTGCGCCAGCGGTTCCAGCAGCGCCGCATTTGCCGCCACCAAAGCGCCCGCGCCCAGGCGCACAAATTCCCGCCGCGTCATTGCAGGTCGTTTCACAAGTCTCTCCTTACGCGACGGCCATTCTCTCTCCCCGGCCCCTGCGGTGTCCAGAAACGCAAACCTTCCCCGCGCAAAACCCAATCGGGCCGCAGGGCAGGGCTTTGACCACGCTCTAACTCCCGATGGGGCAACGCAGGACTCGCCCTCTGCGGTATGCTTTCTTCTTCAATACCGAGCAGGCTTTCAAAATGATGAATCGACGCGGAGAAATCGGATGTTGGCGAGCGGCCTTCCGCTGCGCCCTGGTGGCAGGGATTTTTGCGGCTTCCGCGCTGGCGGCCCTGGCGGCATCCGGCGCAACAAAACCGGATTTCGGGCCTAACGTGCTCGTCTTCAACCCGTCGATGCCCTCCGCGGCTATTCAGGAGCAGATCGACAAAGTCTACGCGATCCAGCGGAAAAACGAGTTCGGTTCCGAGCGCAACGCCTTTCTTTTCCTTCCCGGCGAGTATCACGTGGACGTGCCGGTGGGCTTCTATACCCAGGTGCTGGGACTGGGCGTCTCGCCCGATGCGGTGCACATCGCCGGCAACGTGCACAGCGACGCCAGCCTGCCCCGCAACAACGCGACCTGCACCTTTTGGCGCGCCGCCGAAGGCTTTTCCGTCACCCCCGCCGGCGGTTCCATGCAATGGGCGGTCTCGCAGGCTGTTCCGTTCCGGCGCATGCACATCCGCGGCAACCTGGTGCTGCACCAGAACCGCGGCTGGGCCAGCGGCGGCTGGATCTCCGACTCGCTCATCGACGGCAACATCGACGCCGGCCCGCAGCAGCAATGGATCTCCCGCAACAGCGAGTGGGCCGGCTGGACCGGCTCGAACTGGAATATGGTTTTCGTCGGAGACGTCCATCCGCCCGCGGGCGAGTGGCCCACGCCGCCCTACACAAAAATTGCCCAGACCCCCGTCGTCCGCGAAAAGCCCTTCCTCGCCGTCGATGCACACGGCAACTACAGCGTGCGCGTCCCGTCGCTGCGGACCGATAGTGTGGGCATCACCTGGCGCGGCGGCTCCACACCCGGCCGGCAAATCCCTCTGAGCCGCTTCTATATTGCCCACCCCGGCCAGGACACCGCTGCCATCCTCAATGCGCAGTTGGCGCGCGGCATGAACCTGCTCTTCACGCCCGGCATCTACGACCTGGCCGAACCCATCCGCGTCACGCACCCCGGCACGGTAGTGATGGGCCTGGGCTTTGCCACTCTCAAGCCCGTCAACGGCACAGTCGCCATGACCACCGCCGACGCCGACGGTATTATTGTTGCCGGCCTGCTCTTTGACGCCGGCCCCGCCCAGTCGCCTGTCCTGCTCGAAATCGGACCCCAGGGCAGCACCGCAAGCCACGCCCAAAACCCCATCTCGCTCCACGACATCTTCTTCCGCGTGGGCGGCGCAGGCGTGGGCCGCGCTGCGGTGAATCTGCGCATCAACGCCAACGACACCATCGTGGATCACACCTGGATCTGGCGCGCCGATCATGGCTCCGGCGTCGGCTGGAACCAGAACACCAGCGCCAACGGCCTGATCGTCAACGGCAATCGCGTCACCATCTACGGCCTGTTTGTGGAGCACCATCAGCAATTCCAGGTGCTCTGGAACGGCAATGCCGGACGCACCTACTTTTACCAATCGGAGATTCCCTACGACCCGCCGGATCAGCCCAGCTATACCAGCGCGCCGGGCACAAACGGCTGGGCTTCTTACAAGGTGGCCGACAGCGTAACCAGCCACGAAGCCTGGGGCCTCGGCGTCTACTCCGTTTTCCGCCACCCCAACGTCACCCTCACCCGCGCCATCGAAGTTCCCGTGAGCCCCAACGTCCGCTTCCACAGCATGATTACCGTGTGCCTGGACAACCTGGGCGAAATCTCGAACGTCATCAACGACAAAGGCGGCCCGACCTCGATTCACCCCCGCGTCACACCCAAAGTCACCCAATTTCCATGAGCAGGGAGCGCCGTCTGGCTCCCTCGCAAGACTGAATCCAGATAAGTCAGGCCACGCCAACTCGCTTGCCCCGCCACATCCATGTGCTTTTCCCGCGCAAAAGCCGCGAAATCCCGCCCCTTTCCGCGCCCTTCAACACACCCGCCGTTGAATCATGGGAGAATGGATGGGTAAACATCATGACCAACGACAGCCTTTCCGAATCGCAGCCCACCCTCGAAAACACGCCTTCGCCCGCCGCTGAGCAAGTTGCCGCGCCCACTCCCGAAGCCGTCCCCGCACCCGTTGCCGAGCCCATCGCCGCCCCGGCCGCGCCTGAGCCCGCTCCCGCACCCGTCGCGGAGACCGTCCCGGAGGAGCCCGCCGAGTCCTTCGCCGACCTGCTCAACGCCTTCGAGCGCAGCCACACGCACCGCGCGGAACCCGGCTCCAAGCAGTTGCAGGGCTCGGTCGTCTCGCTCTCCGCCGATCAGGTTTTCCTCGACATCGGCTACAAGGCCGAGGGTGTTCTGCCCCGTTCGTCCTTTGATAACAACGCGGAAAGCGTTCAGATCGGCGATGTTTTCCCGGTCTCCGTCACCGGTCGCAATGAGGAGCACTACTATGTGCTCTCGCGCTTCAAGGTAGCCCAGCCCCGCGACTGGTCGGCTCTGGAAGCCGCCTTCGCCGACAAATCCGCCGTCGTCGGAACCGTCACCGGCGTCATCAAGGGCGGTCTCACGGTGGACGTGGGCGTGCGCGCCTTCATGCCCGCCAGCCGCAGCGGCACCAAGGACGCGGTCGAGCTCGAAAAGCTGGTCGGCACGGAAATCACCTGCCGCATCACCAAGCTCGACGTCACGGACGAAGATGTGGTCGTCGACCGCCGCGTCGTGCTTGAGGAACAGGCCCGCGGTCTTCAGGCTGCCCGCTACGAAACCATGAAAGAAGGCGACACCGTCTCCGGCACGGTGCGCAGCCTGGTCCCCTACGGCGCATTTGTGGACCTGGGCGGCATCGACGGCCTGCTCCACGTCTCCGACATTGCCTATACCCGCATCGAAAAACCCGAAGACGTCCTCACTGTCGGCCAGGAACTTGAGCTTCGGATTCTGAAAATCGACCACGAGAACAAGAAAATCTCGCTCGGCCTCAAGCAACTCCTGCCCGAGCCGTGGGAAACGGTCTCCGAGCGCTTCCAGGCCGGCCAGCGCGTCACCGGCACAGTCACCCGCCTGACCGACTTCGGCGCATTTGTCGAAATCGAGCCCGGCATCGAGGGCCTGATTCATATCTCAGAGATGTCCTGGGGCAAGAAGGTTCGCCACCCCTCCGACCTGCTCAAGCAGGGCGACCAGGTGGACGCCGTCATTCTCGGCATCAAGCTCGAGGAGCGCCGCATCTCGCTCGGACTCAAGCAGACCCTCTCCGATCCCTGGTCCGAGGTGCAGCTCAAGTTCCCCGCAGGCTCCCAGATCGAGGGCCCGGTCACCAAGTTGATGAACTTTGGCGCTTTTGTGCAGGTTGCCGAGGGCATCGAGGGCCTGGTGCACGTCAGCGAGATCTCGGCCGACAAGCGCATTAACCATCCCTCGGACGAGTTGCGCGTGGGCCAGATCGTCAAGGCGCAGGTGCTGGCCGTCGATACGGAAAAGCGGCAGATGAAGCTCTCCATGAAGCAACTCGTGCCCACCGACATTGACGAGTACATTGCCGAACACAAACCCGGCGACGAAGTCACCGGCCGCATCGTCGATGCCTCCGGCTCGCAGGTCCTGGTGGAACTGGGCGAAGGCATCCGCGCGCTCTGCGCCACAGCCGCCAAGGCAGCGCCCGCCGCCAAAGCCGCACCTGAGGCGAAGCCCGCAAAGGTGGATCTCTCCAGCCTCTCGTCGATGCTGAAGGCCCGCTGGAAGGGCGACGCTCCCGACCCCAAGGCCGCCCCCGAGCCGCTGGCCGAAGGCCAAATCCGCACCTTCAAAATCGTCAAGATCGACGCGGAAGCCAAGCGGATTGAAGTGGAGTTGGCATAGCCGGAGAAGCATCGTTTTCCCGCTCCCTGTCTCTACGTCTCTACAATAGAAACGATGATTCAGTACCTCTATCTCGGCCGGGTGGGCTACGACCAGGGGCTGCGGCTGCAAGCGGAGATTGCCGCTTGGCGCGCCGAGGGCCGCATCGATAACGTCCTGCTGCTGCTGGAACATCCGCCGGTGCTCACCCTGGGGCGCAACGCCCACCGCGCCAATGTGCTGGCCTCCGACGAACTGCTGGCCAGCCGCGGAGTAACGGTCCACGAGATCAACCGCGGCGGCGACGTGACCTACCACGGACCGGGCCAACTGGTGGGCTATCCCATCTTCGACCTGCGCAGCCTGCACAATGAGAACGGCGGCCGGCTCGGTCCCGTGGACTTTGTCCGCCGCATGGAAGAGGCGCTGATCCGGGTTTGCAGGATCTACGGGGTGCCTGCGGGAAGGATCGCCGGGCTGACCGGGGTGTGGTGCGGCCTGGCCTCGGCACAGCCTTCATCCAAAGATTTGGCGCATGAACCCGAGCGCAAGATCTGCGCCATCGGAATCCATGTCTCCCGAGGCATTACCTCCCACGGCTTCGCCTTCAACGTCACCACCGACCTGCGCGATTTCTCGCTCATTATCCCCTGCGGCATTCCCGACCACCCGGTAACGAGCCTGGAACGGGAGATCGAGCCATCCGTGGAATTGCCGGCTCTGGAAGCTGTTGCCCACCAGGCGGCTCGGCTGTTCGGGCAGGTTTTTGGCGAGCAGTTGCTGGCGGTCGAAAGCATCGAGGCGCTGCGCGCACAGGCGGCCGCGAAGTTTCCGGCTGAAGACACGCCGCTGCGGATCCCGGCAGAGATCGAACGCCTGCACCAGGGCAGCGAGCCGCCCATTCGCGCCTGAGCGGACACAGACACGAACACGGCCAATCCACCCCCGTATGCGCCGCAATTTATAATCCGGCAGGAACCAGGCGCGCAGCCCAGGTCCCGCATCGCGGAGAGAGTGACACATGCCAACTGACGTGATCATGCCCCAGATGGGCGAATCCATCTTCGAGGGAACCATTACCAAGTGGCTGAAAAAGGCCGGCGACCGCGTCGAAAAGGACGAGCCGCTCTTTGAAATCTCCACCGACAAGGTGGATGCCGAGATTCCCTCGCCTGTCGCCGGCATTCTGGCCGAGATCAAGGTTCCCGAAGGCGAAACCGTGCAGATCAACACGGTGGTCGCCGTGGTAGAGAGCGGCACGGAGGTTGCGGCAGTTCCGGTTTCGGCTCCCGCGCCCGTGGTTCCGGAGACAGCCGAAGCCCCGGCCCCGGCTGCGCCTGAAACGGTCGCCGTTGCAGCTTCCGGCGGAACCGAGGTGGTGATGCCGCAGATGGGCGAATCCATCTTTGAGGGCACCATCACCAAGTGGCTTAAAAAGGCTGGCGACCGCGTCGAAAAGGACGAGCCTCTGTTTGAAATCTCCACTGACAAGGTGGATGCCGAGATTCCCTCGCCTGTCGCCGGGGTGCTGGCCGAGATCAAGGTTCCCGAAGGCGAAACCGTGCAGATCAACACGGTGGTCGCGGTCATAAGTGGCTCGGCCGCAGCGCATCTGCCTCATGCCGCGCACCTGCCAGCTTCGGCGGCACCACCCGCGCCGCAGGCGCAATTGGCCCCACCGCAGGTGGCCACACCGCAGGTGCCGGGACGAAGGATTCGTTCCTCGCCCCTGGTGCGGCGGATCGCCCTGGAGAACAACCTCGATCTCGGGCGGATTGCAGGCAGCGGATCAGATGGACGGATTACCAAGGAAGATATTCTGAGCCACCTGTCTGCGCACGGCCCGGGAAGCGCTGCCGCCGCACCTCTTGCACCCGGAATTGCTCTTGCGCCGGAGGCGCAGTTGGCCGCACCGCAGGTGCCGCAGTTGGCCGCACCGCAGGTGCCGCAGTTGGCCCCACCGCAGGTGGTGGTGCCGCTGACGAAGATGCGCGCCATCATTGCCCAGCGCATGGTGGAGAGCAAGCAGACCAGCCCCCACGTGCACACCGTCTACAAGGTAGACATGACCCGCATTGTGCGGCTGCGGGAGCGGAACAAGGCGCGTTTCGAGCAGGCGCACGGCGTCAAGCTGACGTACATGCCTTTTATCGCCACCGCCGCCGTTCATGCGCTAACCAAATTCCCCATCGTCAACGCCTCGCTGGCGGAGAACGCGATCCACTATCACGAGCACATCAACCTGGGCATTGCCGTGGCTCTGGATTGGGGGCTGATTGTGCCGGTAGTCAAGCAGGCGGAGGAGCGCAGTTTTCTGGGCCTGGCCCGCGCCATCGCCGACCTGGCCGCGCGCGCCCGCACCAAGAAGCTGCTACCCGGCGAGGTGCAGGACTCGACCTTTACGCTGACCAACTCCGGCATCTTTGGCGACGAGCTGAGCACGCCCATCATCAACCAGCCCAACTCGGCCATCCTGGGCGTGAGCGGCCTGAAGAAGGAGCCGGTGGTGCTAACCGACGACGAGGGCAACGATGCCATTGCCATTCGCTCCATGCAGCACTTCTGCCTGGGCTTCGACCACCGAATTATCGACGGCGCCGACGGCTGCAAGTTCATGAGCGAGTTCAAAAAGACGCTGGAAAACTGGGATGCGGAGATCGGGTAAGGGGGCTGGGGCTATAAGAGTTTGCGAAATTCTTCAAGGCTCAGGCCTGCGTCGCGTACAATCCCACCCATCGTGAATGCGTTCACCGGGTTGTGGCGCGGAATCGTCAATATGCGCGTCCCGTTGGTCATCACGATGTGCGCGCCTTCGCGAAGAATGCGAAAGCCTGCCTTTTCCAGCGCAGCAACAGCCCTGAGATGATTGATTCCAGGTAGTTTGGACACGGCTTATGCAACCGCAACTTCGACGATGCGGCCGTCCTCGTCGCGGGCCAACTCCTCAGCCGCCGCGACATACTCGCTGATGGCAACGCGGATATTGACCAACGCCTCCTCTTCGGTTGCTCCCTGCGACCAGCAGCCGGGCAGGCCGGGGCAGGAGACGCTGTAACCTTCCTCGGAATGGCGAAGAACGACGCGATAGGTTGCCATGCGAGTTATGGTACACCCGTCTCAAATGCAACGCGCGCCCACACGCTCCACGCACTATGCTGGTCTTTATGCAGCTTCCCGCGGGCGACTCCGAACTCGTGCAGATCATGGATGCAGCGCTGGCCGATGCAGCACAGCGGGCGGGGAAGTGGCTGGCCTGCCGGCCCGGTTGCACGCAGTGTTGCCACGGAGCCTTTGCCATCGGCGCGCTGGATGCTCTGCGCCTGCAAACCGGCATGGAGGTGCTGCGCACGGCGGACCCATCGGTCGCAAAGGCGATTGAACAACGCGCCAGAGCGTGGGTTGCCGAGCATGGGCCGGGTTTTCCCGGCGACCGGGCGACCGGCCTGCTGGGCGAGTCGGATGCGGAGCGGGAGCGCTTCGAGGATTTTGCCAACGAGGCCGCCTGTCCGGCGCTCGATCCAGCCACAGGGCTGTGCGGGGTCTACGCGTGGCGGCCCATGACCTGCCGCGTCTTTGGCCCGCCGGTGCGCATGGGCGAGGATGGCGCGTTGGGCTGCTGCGAGCTGTGTTTTGTGGGAGCCCCTGAAGAAGAGATCGCCGCCTGCGAAATGGTCCTTCCCTATGAGTTGGAAGAGCGGCTGCAGGAGGAAACCGGCCTGTCCGGCGAGACCCTGGTGGCGTTCGCGCTGTTGCGTTCATGACCCTGTCACCGCGCCGTTCGGCAACCCGCGATAAACTGAAGTTTGGAAAACCTGATGCCAAATCGCCCCTGCTGGGTTGATATTCAAACCCGATCCCTGGAAGAAAACTATCGATTTCTCGTGAGCCTGGCCGCTCCCCATGCGGAGTTGCTGGCCATCGTCAAGGCCGACGCTTACGGCCACTCGCTGGCTCTCTGCGCTCCCGCGGCCGTCCGCGCCGGCGCACGCTGGCTGGGCGTCACCTCCGTTGAGGAGGGCGTCGAGGCCAAAACCGCGTGCCCTGAGGCGCGAGTGCTGGTGATCGGCGGCGTCTTTCCCGGCCAGGGAGCCGACGTGGTTCGCCACGGGCTCACCGCCGTGGTCTGGGAACCGTGGCAAATGGACGAGCTGGAAGCGGCGGCGCACGCGGCCGGCGTCAAGCCCGGCTCTCTGCCGGTTCATCTGGAAATCGACACCGGCATGAGCCGCCAGGGCGTGGACGCGGAGGGGCTTTTGCCGGCCCTGGCGCGCTTTACTCCGGGTTCGCCGCTGCGGCTGGAAGGCGTGATGACGCACCTGTTCGCCGCCGACGAGGCCGATGGGCGCGTGACCGAACTTCAGCTTGCCCGGCTGGACGAGACCATGGCGCAGATCGGCGCGGCGGGACAACTGCCGGACTGGTTCAACGTGGGCAGTTCCGCGGCCCTGGTCGCCGGACAGGCCGAGGAGATTGCTGCGCTTGCCGCCCGTCACGGAATGAAGGCGATGCTGCGGCCGGGACTGGTGCTCTATGGCCTGATCCCCGAATTCGATCCGCAATTCGAGTCGGAGGAACCTCCGACGCTGACGGCTGCGCGGGAGCATTTGCTGCCGGTGCTCAGTTGGAAGACCCGCGTGGTGGGCGTGCGTTCGATTCCCGCCGGAGCGGTGGTGGGCTATAACGGAACCTTTGTGGCGTCGGAGCCCATGCGGCTGGCGCTGGTGGCCGCGGGTTACGCCGATGGCCTTGATCGCCGGCTCGGCAACCGCTTCAGCCTGCTGGTGCGCGGCCAGTACGCGCCTCTTGTGGGCCGCGTCAGCATGGATCAGTCGGTGGTGGACGTGACGGAGATTCCCGGCGTCGAAGCCGGCGACGAAGTGGTGATTCTGGGCTCGCAAGGCAGCGAGACCATCACCGCTTTCGACCACGCCAAGGCGACGGGGACGATTCCCTGGGAAGTGTTTACGCGCATCGGACCGCGGGTCCGGCGGGTTGCCGTCTAGACAGAATCCCGGCTCCCAAAATCAAGAGCGGTCTCCATTGCGGCAGGCTTGAGCCCCACTGTGCAAAAAAATAGTTGGCCTCCATACCTTGACGGTCTACACAACGTTGTGTAGATAATCTAGGCATGGGTAAACCAAACGATCTCGTGCAGGGAACGCTCGACCTGCTTATTCTGAAAACTCTCCTGCCCCAAGCCATGCACGGATGGGCCATCGCCAAGCGCATTCAGCAGCTTTCCGGCGAAGTCCTGCAAGTGCAGCAGGGGTCGCTCTATCCCGCACTGCACAGGCTGGAGCAGCAGGGTTGGGTCACGGCCGAGTGGGCCGAAAGCGAAACCGGCCGCCAGGCCAAGTTCTATTCGCTGACCGCCGCCGGGCGCGGACAGCTCGAAGCGGAAACCGCCCATTGGAACCGCCTTTCGGCGGCCATCGACCTGATTGTGAGCGAGGCCTGAGAGCCTGCGGGCTCGGAAAGAGACACGGGGGAAAGCGATGCGCTGGACAGCGAAATTGGCAATGCGGATGCGGATGCTTTTTCAACGCAGGAAGGCCGCAGAGCGCCTGGACGACGAACTCAGTTTCCATCTTGAGCATCAAATCGCCGAAAACCTGGCCGCCGGGATGAGCGCGGAAGAATCGCGTTTCGCGGCGCTGCGCAGCTTCGGCAATCCGGCGCTGCTGCGCGAGGAAACGCGGGCAACCTGGAGCTGGAACTGGCTCGAGGCGGCAGTGCGCGAGGTGCGCTACGGCTTCCGCACCCTGGGCCGCACGCCGGGATTTGCCGCGCTGGCGATTCTGGTGATGGCGCTGGGCATCGGCGCCAATGTGGCGCTGTTCACGGTGGTGCGCAGCGTGCTGCTCAACCCATTGCCTTTCCCGGCTCCCAACCAACTCATCGCTTTGTATTCAAAGGCCGATACGGGAAAGGGCGGTAGTGTGGCGGCGGCCGATTTCTACGACTGGCAAAACGAGTCCCACAGCTTCGAACAAATGGCCATCTGGCGATGGACCGGTTACAACATGGCCGGCGCTCGCAGTGAACTTCCGGAATTTCTTCAAGCCGTTACATGCTCCTGGAACCTGTTTCCAACCCTGGGCGTCGAGCCCACTCTGGGCAGGTCCTTCACTTCCGCAGATGATACCGACGCGGCAAATCCCACTGTCATTCTGTCGTGGAGCTTCTTCAAACGCCGCTTCAATGCAGATCCCTCGATCCTCGGAAAGACCATCCGCCTCAATGCCCAGCCGTACACGGTCGTAGGCGTGCTCCCGCAGAATTTCACTTATCCCGATCCGAAGATCCAGTTATGGGTTCCCTACCACAAAGGAATTTCTTCGGTTATCCTGCATAGCCACTACAGCCATACGAGCCACGTGATCGCGCGCCTCAGGCCCGGCGTTTCCTTGAGTCGCGCCACCCAGGAAGTAAGCGCGATCCAGCACGGAATCTTTGCGCGTTTGAACGGCGCCGGACCGGTGACCCCAAGCGTAGTTTCGCTTCAGCTCGTCGACGACGTCGTAGGGGACGCCAAAGCCCCTCTCTACATCTTGATGGCCGCCGTCCTCTGTCTCCTGCTTATCGCCTGCCTGAACCTGTCGAACTTGCTCGTCGCCCGCGCTGTGGCCCGCCGCAGGGAGATGGCAATGCGCTCGGCGCTGGGGGGCAGCCGCATGCGCCTCATCGGCCAGCAAATGACCGAGAGTGTGCTCATCTGCCTCGCGGGTGGCGTGCTGGGCATTGTTCTCGCCGGCGCGGCTGTCCAATGGCTGTCGACGTATTGGCTCGCTCTGCCCAGGGCCAACGCAATTCATATCGACGCGCCGGTGCTGGCCTTTGCTGTGGGAGTTGCCTTCCTTGCAGGGATACTCTCCGGATTGCTGCCGGCGTTTCTGTTTACCGGGGCAAAGGTCTACGCGGTCATGCAGGACAGCGCCAGAACCCTGGGTGCGTCCGCGACAAGGGCATCGTTGCGCAAAGGCCTCTTGATCGTCGAGCTTGCACTTACGGTCGTCCTCCTTGTTGGCGCCGGGCTCCTGTTCAAGAGCTTCCTTCAGCTTGGCTCGGTCGATCTTGGCTGCGCTACGCGCAATGTTCTCACCATGAGGTGCTTTCTGCGCGGGGACAGCTATGCGAAACCAGAGCAGATTGTCGCGTTCCAGACGCAACTGCTGGAAAAAGTTCGCCATCTGCCCGGCGTGGCTGCCGCGGGACTCACCAACGTGGTTCCAGGCGACGGCTTATACGGTGACACGACCTTCTCCATTCCCGAGCATCCTCCCCAACCGCCGGAGAAGCGCGATTCCGCTATTTTTCGCACCGCGGATCCCGGTTATTTCCAGGCCATGCAGATTCCGCTCGTCGAGGGCCGCTTCTTCTTGTCCAGCGAGCGATTGGACAACAGCAGCTTCGTAATCGTCAGCCAGAAACTGGCGAAGGAATTTTTCCCCAACGAAGATCCCCTCGGCAAACACATTGCGGTGAGTTGGCGCAGCCCGTCTCCTGAAAACTTCCAGATCGTCGGCGTCGTCGGCGATACGCGTTATCAACTCAACGAACCAGTCCGCAGCACGATGTGGTTCCCCATTCTCTCGGGTATCCCCGGCCTGGCCGCGGATACAGCTCTGGTAGTGCGGTCTGAGACCGGCCCGGAGGCGCTTGGAATCCCGATTCAGAAAACCATCGCCGGCATCGATCAAGATCTCCCCGTATCGGATGTCCTCACCATGCAACAGGTCATCGGCAAATCCACCGCTAACTCCAGCTTTGAAGCAAGTCTGCTGGGGGCGTTCGCCACGCTCTCTCTGCTGCTGGCCGCCGTGGGATTGTTCGGCGTTCTCTCCTACATCGTGGCGCAGCGCACCGGCGAAATCGGCATTCGCATCGCCTTGGGCGCGCAGAGGGAACAGGTGTTGGGCACGGTGCTGCTGGATGGACTGCGGCCGGCGCTCTTCGGCCTGGCCTTGGGTCTGGCCGGCAGCGTGGCCGTGGTGCGGCTGATCCGCTCCATGCTGTTTCAGACCCAGCCGCTCGATCCGGCAGTTTTTGCCGGGGTTGCTGTCACTCTGCTGTTGGTATCGGCAGCGGCCTGCCTGATTCCCGCATGGCGCGCCTCGCGGCTGGACCCCATGCGGGCGCTCAGAACGGAGTAAATCTCGCTGGAGATGCCGGCATCGAAACCGCTGTAACTGTCAGATTCAGTCGGGACCGAATCCGACGGGACCCTGGGGCAGGCAACTGCGCAGCAGATGGTAGGCTTCGTTGATCGCAGCCATCTGTTCGGTGGCAATCCGGCGTACGCTTTCGGTCCTGAATCCGAGCCGGTCGGGATGCCATTGGCTTGCCATTTTTCGGTACGCAGTCTTGATCTCCTTCCGCGAGCTGATTGCGGTGACTCCCAGGAGCCGGCGGGCGCTTTTGAGCGTCATGGGACGGATTGTCTCCTGACGGCTGTGGAGCGGTTCGGCGGAAGTTTCTCCGGGTTGCGGATTTTGATCCTGCGCCCGTGCGGCAGGCTCTTCGGAAGGCTGTCTCCGCCAGTCACCGTAGCAGCGTCTTGCGTTTGCCGCGGCACTGGCCACAGAGAGTAGCTCATCCTGTTGCAGCAGAAGCGGGTCGGAGGAGCTGAAGAGGTCGAGGAATGCAGGGCTGGGAAGCTCGCGATCCGCCGGTTCCTGCCGTCTCTGTTGGAAGTTGCTCGCCGCAGCCGATGTGCCAATGGTCCAGCAATCGACAAAAAAGAGAGGATCGGGCTCGAAGTCGTCTCCCATGAGCCGTTGAAAATCGTCGACGAACTGACAAGACTGCCCCGACCAATTTGGCTCGAACGCGGGTAGGACGTCGCGGCTTTCCTGCCTTGTCGAACGAGAGACGTGCCCTGCATGGAATTGACCTGCCATTCCCTTGCCTCCGCACTCCGGTGCGTTGCATCCCCTGAAACTGCGCGCCTGAGTTAGCGCTCTGCCAGCGCCGCTGTACTCTGCTTATCGGCAAATGGAGGAACGCGAACACGAAACTTTTTGGGAAAAGCGGCCGGAAAGCATTTTCCTGCGGGCCGGAGTTTACAAAGATTGAGGCAAAAGAACAGGCGCCGGAGGGAGACCCTCCAGCGCCTGTTCTGTCTGCGTATCGCGATCGGTTTTGTCTTAGTTGGTTGAAGGCGCAGGCATTGGCCTCTTTGGCGCCTTCAGGTGCAGTGCATTCGGCGCGGGCGGTGCGTTGGGTGCGGGCGGAGCCGTTGGATAGGCCGAGCCCTTCTTGATGCGCACATCGCCGTTCTCCGCGCTCAGCACAATCCGCGTGGTCCCGGAGCCAATGGTGAAGCTGGCCGACTTGTTTTCGCCTTCGCTGGCCGCAATGGCGTATTCCGAAACGATGTCGCCGTTCCGGGTGCGGGCCTCCACCTTGGCCGAGGCGTTGGGCGGCAGGGTCACTTCCACATCGCCTTTGGTGTTCTTGGCTTCAATGCCAAAAGCTCCGGCCGGCTCAATGGCGATGCGCCCGTCGCGGTCTTCCACGTAGCTGTCGCCGTAGATCTGGCTCAGGTCAATGTCCTTCGAGCGAGTGACCACGCGTACCTGGCCCTTGGCCTGGTTGATGCGCAGATCGTCGGAGTTCAGCGTCAGGTCGCCGGGCAGCTCGCCTAGTTGGAGTTCGGTCACCGAGGTATGCAGTTGCACCGGCCCGGAGACGGTTTCCATGTGTACATCGCCCAGAATCTCGCCATTCTGCACGATCTTGCCCTTGATCTCGCTGAAGGTCAGGTCGTTCACGTCGCCATCCGCGTTGATGTCGCCCTGGATGTCGTGGGCCGAAAAATCATGCTTCCCGTTGGAGAGGTGTGCCTGCACCGAGCCCACAATCGAACTCAGCCGCACATCCCCGCGTCCGGCGGTCAGGGTGATGCCCGCGCCCAACCCGGCCGCGGTCACATCTCCCTTGGCGGCGTTCACCGTCACCCGGGCGGACTTGGGAACCGTAACCGTCAGGTTCACCCGGCCGCGGTCGTTGCCCTCCGATTTCACCACCACCGCGCCGCCGTTCACCGTCACATGCGCGGCTTCCGAGTCGAAAACCTTTTTGGCGTCTTCGTCGGAGTTGGTGTAGGCCACTTCATGCGTCTGCACCTCGACGTTCGCGCCGTCTTCCGCGGTAATGCTCACGTCGCCGCGTGGATTTTCGATGTCGATGGTGCTGTTGGCGGGAACCTGCGCATTCAGCAATTGCTGATCGCTGTCGTGCTCCGGCAGGCCAAAGACATTGAAGAAGTCCTCGTTGTGGTCGCCCCACTGGCCAAACCAGGGCCCCATGTGGTTCCAGCCGGATGCGCATACGCCCAGAATGGCCAGCAGAATCAGGATGCCGACAAAGCTGCCGCTGCGGCGCACCGGAGTTTGACGCCGCATGTCCAGCGCCCACTCGCCCAAGAGGGCCACTCCCGCGCCGATCAGCAGTAGCGGCCACCAGCGCGAATACCAGGTCCAGAAATCGTTGGCGGCAATGTGGCCCGTGACCACCAGCAGCGCCACCACGCCGATGCCCACCAGGATGATGGGACCCACAACCGAGGGAACCCGCGGCGCATAGACTCCGCCATAGCAGCCCGCCTTCCAGCCTTGATGCTGGGCCTTCCAGGCATCGCGCTGCGCCCGCCAGGCCGCCCGCTGCTGTTCGCGGTAAACCCGCCACTGCGTCTTCGGATCGTAAGGAGGATACCCAGGCGGCACGCCGCCGCCCGGAGGTGTGTTGGGAGGTACGCTGCTCATGACTGGCCTCCGCCTTGCTGGTTGCCAAAATCGTCAGTTTGCGCCGGGACAATGGCCGCGCCCGGTTGCGCCGGAGGTTGCGGTGCGCCTGCGGCATTGGGAGCGCCGGGGTACGGAGCGCCAGGGTACGGATAGGGCGGAACGGCAGGCGGATAACCACCCTCGGAAGCCAGCGCCGCGCGCTCCGCCAGCAGCAGCACGCCGGCCAGGATCAGATACAGCGGCCAGCTCTTGCCCCAGCTCAGAATGTGCGCCTGGGCCAACAGGGCGATGACGCCCACCAGAAGAAGAAACGCGGGGCCGCGCAAGCGGCGAATCAGAATATAACGGCTCATCGGGAACCTCCATGCTCACTGCCGATACGGCGGACAATCAACCAGACGCCCACGCCGATCAGCAGCAACGGCCAGGTGAAATCGAACAGGCGGCCGTTGAAGATGTCCAACTGCCCCAGCAGAAAGAGAAATCCCAGGCCAATCAGCACGATGGCGCCGATCGGCTCCTTGCGCCGCCACGCCATCGGAGGCACGGGAGGTTGAGGCGTCGCGGCCGGATCGGGATAGCCCGCCGCCGGCGGCACATAGGACGCCTGGTAAGGAGGCTCGTAGGTCTGGTAAGGGCCGGGATTGGGAGCCTGATAGCCGCCCGGCGCCTCACCCGCTCCCACCGGCCCGGCATAAGGCTGTCCCACCGGTCCCGGTGCGGCGTAACCCTGGCCTTGTCCCATCGGTCCGCCGTAAGGCTGGCCCGGAGTCCGCGGCCGCTGGCCCAGGTTGAGCCAGTTGCCCACTTCGTTCAACCCCAGCGGGTCCGGCAGCGGTTCGCCGTCGCGCAGAGCCCTGGCCGTGTGGTAGGCCTCGAAGGACTGGTAGAGAATCCACGCCGGAATAAACAGGCCGAACAGCCCGAAGTGCGTGGTGATGCTGATGATCACCACAAAGACCACCACGTGGATCAGCCCCTTGAAGAACTGCCCGTTATACATGGCGCCGACGCCGGGAATCAGTCCCAGCACCGCGGCCACCGACGGGTTCGGCCCGCCCGGGGGCACAGCCACAAACGGCTGTTGGTAGCTCTGCCACGCCATCCAGCACGGCTCGCAGAGAATCTGTCCTCCCGCCGCGCTGCGTACGCAGCCGGCACATAGCGCCTTGCCGCAGGTCTGGCAATACGCCGTCGCGCTTACACCACTGTGATTTACGCAGTCCATTCTGTGCTCCTTTCCCGTCTTGCCAAATCGGAGCCGCCGGAATGCGCGGGCCGGTCCTGTATTGAGAGGGAAGTTTCTAAAACATCATTGAATTCGTTCGCCGCCGGACCAACCGACTGTTGCGGAGGGTCCATGCGGGAGCCCCCGTCTTTTTGCGCCGGACTGTGTTTCGACTCGCCCGGTTGGGTCGGCGCGGCCCCCCGTGGCTTCTGGCTGTTGTCTTCGCCATCGCCCTGTGTCGCCCGGCGAAGCTCCCGCATCCGCGATTCAACTTCGTAGACCAGGCGAAGGTGATCGTAGTAGCGAACGATCGGGGTCGAGGCCATGGTCAGCCTCCGCTCCACCAGCGACCGCAATGCACTGGGACGCAGGTCGGCAAGCTTCAGGCTGCTCAGGCGCACGCCGGTTACGTTCAGCGTGAGCGCAATCGAGAAGAAGGCCATCGCCGCCGTCATCAGCAGACGCGGCTCGGCAAAACGCCGCACCCGCCCCACCATGCCCGGACGCTGCCATGCCGGAAGCACGCCCGGATGGACCGGCAGAACATTACCGCCGCCGCTCGCCAGGCCGAAGCCTTCTAGCTGTCCGGGGCCCGTCTGGGCCAGAATTCGGTCCAATAGCCCCGAGGGCGCCTCCGGCTCCGGCGCAAGGAACGCCAGCCATTCCCGCCCCTTGCGCGCTTCATCAAAGAGCACCGTGCAGGCCGGGCAGCTTGCCATGTGGGCCGAGAAGGTCGCCTCGTCCTCGGGCCTCAGTTGCCCGTCAAGCGCATCGGCCAAAAGTGTTTCCCACAGCCCGCAGGCGGGGGAACTCGGAATGTTTGTGCGCTCTGCCATGGTTACATCACCTCCCGTTTATTACGTTCCAGCAGCCTCGCAAGTTCCGCGCGGCCTCTGCTGATGCGGGACTTGACCGTCCCCTCGGGAATGCTCAGCACCTGGGCAATCTCCTTGTAATCAAGATCCTGCAGGTCCCGCAGAATGACCGCTTCGCGCAGCTCCACGGAGACGCGCGCCAGGGCTTCCTGCACCATTTTTGCCAATTCCTTTTGCGCCGCGGACTCGTGCGGAGAGGGTCCCCGCGCCGTCAGCCGGTCGATCGGCTTCAGATCCTCGGCATTCTCCCACCCGTCGTCCAAGGAGCCCGTGGCCCTCTGGTTGCGGGTGCGGCGGAAGTTGTCCACCAGCAGGTTGCGGGTCAGGGTCGTGATCCATACCTGCAGGCTGCCCCGCCCGGTGTCGAAGCTGCTCAAATTTGAATAAACCTTCAGGAATACGTCCTGGGTCAGATCCTCTGCGTCAGCCGGGTTACCGGTAAAGCGATAACACAGCCCGTAGACACGCCGGTGGTGGGTGCGGACCAGTTCGGCCCACGCGCCGGAGTCTCCATCCATGCATCTGCGAACGATTTGAGACCAGTCGATCTCCAGGGCACTTGCCTCCCCGCGCGCCAGGCGTGCGTTGGGCGGGACGGCTTCGCCGCCCAGCACCCAGCCGGTAGCCGGCGGCCTGGAAGCCCCGGTCTCCGGCGCCTCCATACTACGCCGCGACGGCTTGGGCGGCGTTGCCAGCGACAGGCCTTTGTCGCTGCGGTGACTGGCCAGCGTCCCCAGCCCCATCGCGCTCCAGCTCATTGTGCCCACGCATTCCATACCGGGCTCTTACGCAAATTCCTCCGCCTTGGTTCCGCGAGTGCGGAGCGGCGGAAGCCTCACAGTAGAGTGATGCCGGGTGGGCGGAAGAGGGTGCACGACGGAGCCGCTCAGATGGTGCGGCAGCCGGTTTTGCACTTGAATTGGTGCAGAATGAAATTGGCGTGGGAATACTCAGCCTGCGAGGAACTCGGCGGATGGCTCACCCTATCAGCCCGTGGTGAAAGTCGTGTTTTGAAAGGGCACGGCTTTAGCCGTGCCGTAAGTGCCGCAGAATCAGCGGGGCTTTACAGGCTGCGGAAAAACTCCGTATGCGGCTGAAAAACTCATGTTTTGTGTCAGGGCACGACTTTAGTCGTGCCGTAAGTGGTTGAAAAATAACGGGGGCTTTAGCCCCTGAGGTCTGTTTTTGGTGCACCTTGCGCGAATTCAGGAGTTTTTCCGCAGCCTCTTTAGCCGATGAGGTATTTGCTCCCCGGCAACAGCGAGAGCAGCTTGAGCCCGAGATAGGTAATGAGGAAAGTAGTGAATGCGATCGCTGGAATGCGCACAAACGCATTCCCGATGATGGGCGCCATGCGGGAATGAACAGCATTGAGTACGATGATGTGCGCCAGGTACATGCCATAGCTCATGCGCGAAAGATCGTCTATCAATCGCCATAGGAGGCTGTTGCCGCGATTCGCATGAATGTTCCGGAAGAGCAGGAAGAGTCCTGCTGTCATGATCGCAACGTTCAGCGTGGTGAAGTTCCACGTCAGCTCGAGGCTCTTTACTTCGTGCTCGTAACGAAGTCTGTAGAGAAACCCTCCGGCGGTAGCAGAGTAACCCACCAAAATCATGCCGATTGCGAGCCAGTCGATACGCGACGAAGGCGCCATCCAGAATCGCTTGATGTAGGCGGCCAGTACGGCATATCCAATGAAGCCTGAGAAATAGTAGAGGGTTGGCGTTGCATTCCAATAACACTCGCCCCATACCTCTGCGAAGAAGAGGTGAATGAAGGGCAGCGTCAATGTCACGCCCCACAGCGCCAGAAAGAGTTCCATGCTCTTGCGGCTTGCCGATATGATCCACGGCGACAACACGGGTGCGATAAGGTAGATCGCCATCAGCATGTAGACGAACCACAGATGGCCGACTTCGGTGCCGTAGTTGACGGGGATTTTGGCGATGTTGAGCAAGGCGGTCTGAAGGGTGAACGCTCCTTGCGCGTAGTAATAAAAGGCGTAGACTGCGCACCAAATCACGAAGGGAATCAATACGCGGGTGAAGCGCTTCCGGAAGAATTTACGTTCATCTCCGATGGGAAAAAGGAAAAATCCGGTAATCATGACGAACAGAGGCACGCAGACTCGCAGGAGCGAGTTTGTCCATCCCACGGCCCAGGACCCCGCCGTGTGCAGTACGGTTCCGTCTGCTGATATGTACTCGAACTCGCCGGTGTGGATCTGCATGACCATGTAAATCGCAATAACGCGCAAGAGATCGAAGCCGCGATGCCGCGTGTGGACGGGAGAAGCTGAGATTTTCAAGATATGCGGGTTCCAGTCATTTGAAGATGATAGTGAAAGGCTCGTTGGCGAAAACGGTGTAATGGGAAGCTGCGAGAGAAGTTGACAGACCGCGTTGCGCCCTAGTGCTAAACCAGTTGATAATAAATCCCCTTATCGCTTGGATAGAAGCGACAGGCATTGTCACCGATCCTTTAGACAAAATCTTCCGTCACACTCTATGGCGGTTCCACAATTGCTGTCCCCCGGAACCACCGCGGCAAAAGGCTGCCCCACAGCCCGTCTCCCAGGGAGCGCATCTCGCCCACCATCGCTCCGGGAATCGAAGGAGGTGGCTTGCGATTTCCCTTGCGTACAATTAAGCCCCAAGAGCGCATGATGTCTTTAGTAGTGTGACCGGCAAGAGCGGGAAGGAACGCCGGTCTCCAGACTGGCTGTACTGGCGGCGTCCTCGCCTCCAGCCAGTGTCAGAGCGAGGAAGATTGCCCGAGAGCTGTCATCCTGAGCGAAGCGAAGGATCTGCGGTTGCTTTTCCACTGCTCCGTATCCACCCGATGAGGCCGGATCAATAGCCCTTAGGCCGTTGCTTCCACATTTCGAAGCACGACTGGAAAAGGCCTTTTCTGAGGCCGATTCCGGGCAAAAAACCCGCCAAAATCGCCTTACCCCCACCCCCCCTATTTATTTTCACCACTTTTTCAGCTCTAAAAACCGCATAAACATCAAAGAATGAATAGTATACAAAAATACATAGTTAACTGATCAGTAACTGAAACTCCCCGATTTTGGCCATTTTTCGGCCGATTTTGGGCACTTTTGGGGTGATAATGTCGCAAATCGGGGCCAAAATGACCCGTTTTTTTGCCGCTCCGGTACGGTGTCGAGCGGGACCATTCCGCCTCGGTGTCGAGCCATCCTGGTTCCGCTCTACAGGCGCGCGAATCGGCTCCCAAAAAGTCATTGGCCCTTCTCGCGGCGAGAAGGGCCAATGACTTTCTATCGGTTTTCGCCGACCATCCAGCTCTAATAGTGCTGCTGGAAATCCGGATCGACGGGATTCTCAAACAGTGAAGCCTCGCGGGTCACGATGGTCAGTCCCGAAGGGGTCACAAAGTAGCGCCGCTTGTCCTCCAAGGGGTCGTAGCCGATCACCGTTCCCTCCGGAATGTGTACGTCGCGGTCGATGATGGCGCGCCGGATGCGGCAGTGTCGGCCGATGTTCACGTGGGAGAAAATGATGCTCGAGTCCACGTCGGAGTAGGAGTTGACGCGCACATCCTGCGAAAGCACCGAGTTCGACACCGATGCGCCCGAAATGATCACGCCAGCGGTAATCACCGAGTTGGTGGCCATTCCCGAGCGGCCCGGCTCGCCGAAAACGAATTTGGCCGGCGGGTACTGCCGCACGCGGGTCCGGATCGGCCAGCTCTTGTCGTAGAGGTTGAAGACGGGCGAAACCGAGCAGAGATCCATGTTGGCGTCGAAGTAGGCGTCCAGCGTCCCCACGTCCCGCCAGTAGAGCGCTTCCTGCTTGTTCTCGTCCACAAAGCTGTAGGCCATCATCTTCTTCTTGCCCAGCATGTTGGGCAGGATGTTGTGGCCAAAGTCGTGCTTGGAGCTGGGATCCTCGGCGTCGGTGATCAGCGCCTTCAGCAGCACCTCGGTATTGAAGATGTAGATACCCATCGAGGCATCCACAGCATTGGGATTGGTGGGCGACCTGAAGCTGGTCGTCACCGGCTTCTCCTGGAAGCCAAGCACCTCACCCGTCCTGGCCACTTCGACTACGCCGAACTGCTTCACCTCGTCGGATGCTATCGGCAGCGTCGCCAGCGTGACCTCTGCCTTGCTCTCGATGTGGTAGGCCAGCATGCGGCTATAGTCCATCTTGTAGATGTGGTCGCCGCCCAGGATAATGACGTACTTCGGCTGCTCGCTCCCGATCGAGTAGATGTTCTGGTAAACCGCGTCCGCCGTTCCCATGTACCAGTTGGCGCCGGTACGCTGCATGGGCGGCATCAGCTCGACAAACTCGCCCAGTTCCTGCGCCACGATCCCCGTCCACCCCTCGCGGATGTGCCGGTTCAGCGACAGGGCCTTGTACTGGGTCAGAATGTAGACCTTGCGCAGGCCGGAGTTGATGCAGTTGGAAAGCGTGATGTCGATGATCCGGTAGTGCCCGCCGAAGGGCACGGCCGGTTTGGCGCGATCGCGGGTCAGCGGAAAGAGTCTTTCTCCGGCCCCGCCCGCAAGCAAAACTCCTAGTGTGTCTCTCATTGCCATGGCATCCTGCCTTCGTTTCAGTCTCTGCCCGGAGGGCTTCAAGCACCAGGGAAAGTGCCGCCATCCGGTACAGCATATCTTCCGGTGGCACTCTAACCCAAGGTGCTGCCGAACGGTGGAGAATACCACACACAGGTGAAACTGGCAGCCCCCTTGCGGGCCCAACCCTTTTCCTTTCCAAAACAAAACCGGAGCCCAAGGCGACATATGTTGTCGCCATGAACTCCGGTTGCTGTGAGTTCTGCCGGATTGAATCCCCACCGGACCATGCTCGTTGCGAGCAGCTCCGCGGTTCTACCGCTTCTTGCTGAACTTGTACTGCACGCCGATGGAAAGGGCGAAGTTGACATCGTTCTGCGTGATCTTCGACCCATAGTTGATGCTGTAACGGGTGACGACCGCATCCGGGGTGATCCGGAAAACCCAGTGGGCCGAGCGGTTCAGGTCCATATGGCCGCCGATGATCGCCGCCGGAGCGGTCTGGTTATTGTAGAAATCCACCACCGAGGGCGAATTTCCGCGCAGATCGTGTTCGAAAACGCCACGCGCCCCGCCGAACATCGCGTGGGCAATCAGCGCGCCGTGCTTGTTGTGCGGTCCCAGCCATTCGGGTCCGGCCACAAACAGGTACTGGGCCACAAACGGACCCTGGATGCCCACCGTGTTGGGTGCGGCGCCGCTGGTGCCCGCGTAGCCCCGGCCCGTGCCTTCGACGGCCCAGTGCTTGCTGAACCAGTAGGAGGCGGAAAGATCGAGCCCGCCCAAGTTTGACCCCTGCAGCAGAGACGGTCCGGCCTTCATGTGGTCGTAAGCCATGCCGAGCGAAACATCGTAGCGGTTGTCGTAGCGCACATTGGCCAGCGGATCGACAGCAATGTAGGTGCCATTGCCGGCTGTCTGCGAGGCGGTGCTTTGGGCCTGAGCCCAAATTCCGGCGCAAAGGGTCAGGACGATGGCGGCAACAAGGGAGGCTGAGTATCTTACTGAAAGACGCATCACCTCACAGCTTACAGGACCGTACCGACGCGGGACAACGCGAACTCCCGTCATTTGCTCTCCATTCGCTCAATTTTTTCAGGGCTCACACTGCTCAACCCAGCGCGACCAGACCAGATAGCGCACGGTCTTCAGTGTTTCGACGGTTTCGAGGGCCGCGGCGTAAGCAGCCGGCCCCGGCGAAAGCGGCGGAGCCGCATGAGTGCGCCACTCCAGCCCCAGCCGGCTGAAGATCATTCCCGCCCGCGGCAGGTGCTGGGCGCTGGAAATCACCTCAGCCGAGCGCCAGCCGTGCTGCTTCAGGATCCGGGCCGAAAAACAGGCGTTTTCCATGGTGTCGCGGGCCGCCGGCTCCACAAGGATCGCCGAGGACGGTATCCCCTGCGCCTCGGCGGTCCGCGCCATCACCTGTGCTTCATCAAACCGGTTGGCCACCGCTCCGCCGGTCATAATCAGCCGCGGCGCCACCCCCAGCTCGTACTCGCGCACCGCTTCCGTTACGCGCGCCAACTGCGTGGGAGTCGGATTGCCGTCCGAATCCGCCTTGTAGCCCAGCACAACGATGGCGTCGAAACGATTCAGGGAGGTGTTGGATGTTGGGGCAAAATGGCGCGCCAGGATGGCCCAGCTCAACAGGGCCACGCACCCTGCCAGGCCCCACAGAATCAGCCGTCCGCGCCAGGTAGAGTGGCGCTTGCGGGGCCAGGTTCTGCTGTGCCGCGAGCGCCGGACGGGCCTCTGCCGGATGGACCGCACGTTGGTCAAGGAAATCCTCCAGCGCCCACTGTAGAGCGAAACCAGAGTATACGAGCTTATGCAGAGTTTCTTGAAGGTGGTTTTTGGTTCCATTGCCAGCGAACCGGCGAATGGTACACTCCGGCCACAGGAGCGGTTCATGCGAGGTACGGCAATTGAATTTCGTCTGCGCGTCGTCTTCATGGCGGCAGCCATCACGCTGGGTTTCTGGGCGCCGTGGATCGAGGCGTGGGGCATGGGGCGGCGGATTCCGCTGCTGGTGTGGCTGGCTTTGAAACTGAGCCGGCCGGGCGGGATGCAGTTTGGCACAGCGATTCCCCTGGTCATTGGGACGGGCGCGCTGATGGCTGCCCTGGGCGCGGCTCTGCGCATCTGGGGCACGGCCTACCTGGGGACCGTCAAGGTGAACCACATGGAGAGGAAGGCCGGCACGGTGATGGCCGAGGGACCGTACCGTTACCTGCGCAACCCGCTCTATCTGGGTTCGTGGTGCATGTTCGCCGCCATGGCCTTGCTGATGCCGGTCAGCGGCGCGGTGTTTGCGATAGCCGTGCTGACGGTGTTTCTGTTGCGGCTGATTCTGGGTGAGGAGGCTTTTCTCGCCAGCCAGCTTGGCGAGCCGTACCGGGCTTACTTGCGCGCCGTGCCGCGGCTGTTTCCCCGCCTGCGCCCCAGTCTGCCCTCGGCCGGCGCCAGGCCGCACTGGCTGCTTGCGGTGCTGGCGGAGATCAACCCCATCGGCGTCTTCGTGACGCTGGCTTTTCTCTCCTGGAGCTACGACAACCTGCTCATGATCAAGGCCATCATTGTCAGCTTCGGCGTCTCGCTGGTGGTGCGGGCGCTGCTTCCGGGGGAAAGACCCGCGGCCAGCCTGGCCGAGTAGCGCCAGGAGCGGAATGGCGCACAAACAGAAAAAAAGGGGGAAGCTCATGGCTTCGCCCCCTTTTTGTCTGCAGTCCGGAATGCTACTTCTTGGTCGGGGCGATGACGTCCTTGGCGGCCTTGGCCACGCGGAACTTCACCACGGTCTTGGCCTTGATCTTGATGGCTGCGCCGGTCTGGGGGTTGCGGCCGATGCGGGCCTTGCGATCCGCCTTGACGAGACGACCGATGCCGGGAATTACGAAGACGCCGTTCTTCTTGGTTTCCTTGACGGCGGTTTCCGCGAGCAGGTCAAGAAAAGCCGCGGATTGCTTGTTGGTCATTTCCATCTTCTCGGCCATGTGCCGCGTCAGGGCGGTCTTGGTCATTCCAGTTGCCATGTGATGTTCTCCTTCTGGGCGTGCCCTTGGGCGCGCCGGTGTTGCCTGGGCTTCCATTTGCGAGGTGCGTACCGCATGGAGAGAGGGCGCCCGAGCAACGCTGGCACCAAACCCCTGTATTCATGCGGGTTCCACAGAACCCCGTCGTTGGTTACAATGCGACTTTCGGGCGGGCAAAGTCAATGGAAAATCCCCGATTTCCACAATTATCTTGGGTTTTTCTACTGTTTTCTCCGATATTTGCCGTTTTTTGCCCGATTTTGCCCTTTTTACAGGGCATCGGCTGGCCAGGAAGCGCTCAAAAAGGCCTCCGCGCGCAACGCCTCAACGCAGGCCGAAAAGCACCTTTTTTTTGGGAAGCGACGCGGCAATCGGGGTATTGAGCGCATCCACTACCGGCGCGGCGAGACGAAAATGGCGGATCACGGTGGCTGCAATGCTGGGATCAAGGGCCGCCTCGGCCGGCAGCGTGGCGCTCAGCCCCCATTGGCGGCAGCGGATCAAATCCATCGCCGGATGCTCCTTGGGGAAGCCC
>Ga0255353_1000140_pt1 | contig 47165 bp, 40 predicted proteins | sample HBST25metaG_FD_189941 | JGI IMG/M metagenome (GOLD analysis project Ga0255353, IMG submission 189941) | Peat soil microbial communities from Stordalen Mire, Sweden - H.B.S.T25 | ecosystem: Environmental > Terrestrial > Soil > Wetlands > Peat | place: Sweden: Norrbotten County, Stordalen Mire...
CATTGGCGGACGAACGTGGGGCATCCTGGTTTTCGTTCTCGTAGTCGTAATGCCGGTCCGCAAAGTCGCCGGAGTTGGCTGGGCGGCGGGATGCGCCGAATCGGGAGCCTGCGCTGGCGTAGCCGGGTGTGGACCAGGCCGGAGAGCGGCTGCCGAGGTTTTCAATCAATTGGCTAGGGACTTCTTCGAGGAAGCGAGAGGGGATGCTCATTTCCGGGGCGTCGTTGCCGTAGCGGCGGCGGTAATGAGCGCGGGTGAGGATGAGCGAGTTCATGGCGCGGGTCATGCCGACATAGCAGAGGCGGCGCTCTTCTTCTAACTCGTCGGGGTTGTTGAGGGTGCGGGAGTGGGGAAACAGGCCCTCTTCAAGGCCGGCGAGGAAGACCAGCGAAAACTCCAGGCCCTTGGCGGCGTGCAGCGTCATCAGCGTGACGCGGGAGTCGGGGTCGAACTGATCGGTATCAGAGGCGAGAGCCGCGTGGTCGAGGAACTCTGCCAGGGTCTCGCCGCGGGCCTCGGCGTCGTGGGCGGCATTGGCCAGTTCCTTCAGGTTTTCAATGCGGCTGAAAGCCTCCGGCGAGCCCTCGGTTTCAAGAGCCTTGATATAGCCGGTGCGGTCGAGGAGGAAGCGGATCAACTCAGGCAGCGTCGCAGCGTCGCCGGGTTTGCGAAAGGCGCTACTTTCGCCTTGCTTGTCCGCCGCGACTTCTTCGGCATCTGATTCAAAATCAGGATTGGGAGGGGTGGGAATCCCAGGTCCCCAAGTGCGAGGGACCTGGGGCACCCCGTCTTCGCTCGATTCGCCAAAGTCGAAGCCTGTATCGGCGTCCTCGCCGGATTCCGCGCTGGCGGCCACGTCTGCCGAGAGCTTGCCCGCAAAATCGGGATCCATCATGGCTTGGGCGTCGAGAATGAGCTGGCGGAAGGATTCAATCGCCATGAGCGCCCGCGTCGGGATGAGGCGGTCTCGAATGGCGGCGCTGAGGGCGTCCCATGTGGAAGAGCCGGTTTCCAGAGCCAGCCGCTCCAGAGTCTCGAGAGTGGTTTTGCCGATGCCGCGTGTCGGTGTGTTGATCACCCGCTGCAAAGCCATTGAATCGTGTGGGTTGCGGATGAGGCGCAGGTAGCCGAGCAGGTCTTTGATTTCCGCGCGCTCGTAAAAGCTGAAACCGCCCACCATGGTGTAAGAGATGTTGTAGCGGCGCAGCGCCTCCTCTACCAGCCGGGATTGGGCGTTGGTGCGGTAGAGAACGGCGCACTGGCCCTTTCCGGGGTTTTGCGTCTCGGACGAGGAATCTTCGCGCAAGAAGGTCTGGATGCGGTCGGCGATGAACAGCGCCTCGTTTTCGCCGTCGGGGGCCTCGTAGTAGCCGATGAGCGAGCCGCCCTGACGATCGGTCCAGAGCTTCTTGCCTTTGCGCTGGAGATTGTTGGCGACCACAGCGCCGGCAGCCTCCAAAATCACCTGTGTGGAGCGGTAGTTCTGCTCCAGGCGAACGATGCGCGCGTTGGGAAAATCCTTTTCAAACTCAAGAATGTTGCGGATGTCAGCGCCGCGCCAGGAATAGATGCTCTGATCTTCGTCGCCCACGGCGCAAACGTTCCGATGCTCGCCGGCCAGCAGCTTCATCAGCTCGTATTGGGGCCGGTTGGTGTCCTGGTACTCGTCGATCAGCAGATATCTGTACTTGCGCTGATAGCGTTCTCTCACCTCGGCAGAAACCTTCAGCAGCCGTACGGCCTCCAGCAGCAAGTCGTCGAAATCCAGCGCGTTGCACTTGCGCAGCTCAGCCTTGTAGCTCTGATAGATATGTGCGATGCGCTCGCTGTTGGGATCTTTCGAAGCGAGGTAATACTCCTGGGGATCGACCATGTGGCTCTTGGCCCAAGAGATGCGGCCCAAAACCGTGCGCGGCGTGAGCTGTTTGGTGTCCAGACCCATGCGGCGCATGATCTGCTTGACGATGGCCTGCTGGTCGTTCTCATCGTAGATGGCAAAGGAGCGGGTCAGCCCCTCGCCGTTGACTCTGAGGGCCTCAATGTCGCGGCGCAAGATGCGCACGCAAAACGAGTGAAAGGTGCAGAGCAGCGGCTTGGCAAGCGAAGAGTGGTCCAGCAGCCGGTCGACGCGCTCGCCCATCTCCTTGGCGGCTTTGTTGGTGAAGGTAACGGCCAGAATGGAGTCCGGCGCGATGCCTTTTTCGCGGATGAGCCAGGCGATGCGGCTGGTGATGACGCGGGTTTTGCCCGAGCCGGCCCCGGCAAGAATGAGCAGTGGTCCCTCGGTGGCCTCGACGGCGGCGCGCTGTTCGGGATTCAGATTGGAGAGTTGCGGCTGCAAGATAGCGTCCAGGCGGGAAGGGTCCTGGCTCTAGTGTACCGTTCCGGGCGTCGAGTGAGCAGAGTGCTTGCCCAGCAGTGTCCGTCTAATGCGCCAACGGTTTCCTGTAACTTGAATATTAGCGAGAGAGCAACTACCGAATAGCCGATTACATACCCGAGATCGCATCTGGTAGTCTTGCAGCCATGAACTGGCGGCGAGGACTTCTGTTGGCTGGGATCAATCTGGCGGTAGCCGTACTGATGATCTTGATGATGGAGGCCAGGGACGAGAAGTATGCGCTCACTCAAGAAGAGATCATGGCGAAAGCCTCCATAAAGGATGCCCCCAGACCGCCTGAGCCGCCAACCCTGGACACGCATCAGACCAGTCCTGAGCAAACGGAAGAAGCAGTCATGTTCGACTTCTGCGGAATGTGGGTCCATTACTCGGTACAGGAAGTTGTCCTGCGGTCAGCCGATATGCCGTCCGTCGCGATAGCCGGGTGGAGAGACGTTTGCCCGCCGCATTGGTCGCTTGCGGGAAGACTGCGCGGAAAGATGACCTGGCCGCCAACGCCCTTGTGGATGGAGACGCAGCGCAAGATCGATGCCGGCATGTGCCTGTTCATCGCGATTCAATGGTTCTTTATGGGCGGATTTCCTCTTGCACGAACCAAAAAATGGTGGGCTGATCCTGGATCCTTCATCACCGCCTGCGCGGCTCTGGCGGGCGCTATCGCGTTGATTCCCGTCGTTGACGTTCTTGCGAGGCTGCCATCAGTGATTGCTATGCTGGCTTTTCTCTGGTGGTTCGGTCTTCTCATTTGGAGAACGCTTCAATTCGGATGGAGAATGACTACTGCTTGGCGGTTGCTCCGTTCAAGTTAGGCATTGCGGCGGGTTCTATAAAAGGGGATGTCAAGCAAAAACACTTCACCTGATCCGCCGGGGGAAGGGTTTTTACTGACATCCAGCCCCTGTCGGCAGGTGGCCCGCATCTGACCATACAAAAAATTGGGTGGCCCTGGTCTCGCTTTTGAGACTTGGGATCGATTGGACTCGAAAATTACAGAAATCGAAAAGAGCCGGTTCAGGTTCATGGTTCACCCATCTCAAAATCGAGAAGTGAGCCACCCGGATTTAGAGCTTATCCGCAAATTGGTAGCGCCGACCTCCTGGTCGGCTGTCCTGTGGGTCTCCAGACCCACAGGAGACCTCTGGCTGCGTGGACGCCGCCAGTACAGCCGGTCTGGAGACCGGCGCTACACTCCTTTCTCAATTTACGGATATGTTCTTAGTCGTCAACCTGGGGCACCCGTTATGGACAATTTGCATATTTTATGAATTTTATAGATAATTCCTAAATGCAGACGATCTCCGCCACCAAGGCCTGTCAAAACTTCGCCGCCATGCTGGACGCTGCGCAACGCGAACCCGTGCGCATTCAGCGTCATGAGCGAAATGTTGCCGTGCTGATCTCGTCCGAGGAGTATGAGCGGATGAACAGGGAGCGATGGGCGGAGTTCAATCGGTTGTCCGCAAGCGCCGCAGAGGAAGCCAAGGCCAACGGTTTGACAGAAGAGATTTTGGCGGAGATATTGGCTGAATCATGAGCAACTTTGGGCGGTTGGTGGTGGACACAAACGTTGTCCTGAGCGCCATTCTCTTTCCCAACTCAGTTCCCGGCCGTGCGCTTTATCTGGCGCAGGGGAGCGTGGTGCTGGCCTCCAAACTTACGTTGCAGGAATTAAATGAAGTCGCGGAGCGAAGCCGTTTTGACCGCTATGTTGAAGCAAAGAAACGGCGTCTGCTGGTTGCTGAGTATGTGAGGGCAACTGTGACGGTCGATATTCCATTCCCCATCCGCGCCTGCCGCGATCCCAGAGACGACAAGTTTCTGGAGGTTGCCGTGCATGCCCGGGCCGACGTCATAGTGACTGGCGATGCGGATCTGCTGGCGCTCCATCCATTCCGTGGAATTGCGATTCTCTCGCCGGCCGAATACCTTGAGCAGGAATAGAATCAGGCGCTCGGCATTTATCCTGAAGACACCATGACACATTCCCAAAAACCTCTTCGCCGCGTAGCGGTTTATTGCGGATCAGCCAACGGAACGAACCCCGCTTTTGTCGCCGAGGCTCGGGCGCTGGGCGCTGCGATTGCCGCCGCAGGCTTGGGGCTGGTCTATGGCGGGGCCAATATCGGTTTGATGGGCGCGGTGGCCGATGCGGCACTGGCCGGGGGCGCTCACGCCATTGGCGTTTTGCCCGAGGTGTTGGCGGGCCGCGAGATCGCACACAACGGGCTTGCCCAGTTCGAGCTGGTCCCCACCATGCACGATCGCAAGGCGCGCATGGTCGAGCTGGCCGATGCTTTTCTGGTGCTGCCGGGCGGCTATGGCACCATTGAGGAGTTCTTCGAGGCGGTCACCTGGGCGCAACTCGGGCTGCACGCCAAGCCCGTCATCCTCATCAATACCGCAGGCTACTGGAACGGGCTGCTGGCTTTTCTCGATTCCGCGGTGGAGGCCGAATTCGTCAAGCCGCAAAACCGGAAGCTGGTGCGCGTGGCTGCGAATGCGGCGGAAGCGGTGAAGATGGCGGTTGGGAGCTAGCAGGAATCTAATTTTCAAATCATGCGGATAATTACCGTACCCCGGCGCACAATGGAAGCATAAACAGCGGCCCGGACGTAAGTGTTCTCTGATTCCTGATCCCTGTCGGGGATGTGACCGGTCTGTACCCCTGAAGGCACCCCCTACCCCCCTATTTATATTTTCAAAACCTTGCAGGTAATTTCACAGTAAACAGTGAATGTCAGGCTAGGTGGCCTATTTCGTATACTCAACGCAGAGTATGTCTAGTCACCTCGACAAAATTCTGGCGACGACGCGAACTACGGTGGCTGCGGCCGAGGCGCGTGTTCCTGTGGCGGAACTGGAGCGGCTGGCTGCTGCTCACCAGCCGCGCGGCTGGGCTGCGGCATTACGCCAGCGGGCCGCGACAGGCATTGCCGTCATCGCCGAGATCAAGAAGGCCTCGCCCTCGAAGGGGCTGATTCGCGCGGAGTTCGACGCGACCGAACTCGCACGGAGCTACTTTGCGGGCGGCGCGGCGGCGCTTTCCGTGTTGACGGACGAGCCGTTCTTTCAGGGCAGCCTGCGTAACCTGGAGCTAGCATCGGCTGCGGTGTCGCTGCCTTGCCTGCGTAAGGACTTCACCGTGGACGAGTACCAGATCGTCGAGGCACGCGCGCATTGTGGAGATGCGGTTCTGCTGATTGCCGCCGCGCTGACCGATGATGAGCTTCAGCGCTTTGCCCGCGCGGCGCACAGTCTCTCACTCGATGTGTTGGTCGAGGTGCATACGGCTGCCGAGGTTGACCGGGTACTCGATACGCTGGGCGAGACCGGCGCCGACGCCATTGGCGTGAACAACCGCAACCTTCAGACGTTCGAGGTGCGGCTCGAAACCTCGCTCGAACTCGCAGCGCGGATTCCACGAAGTGTGGTGCGCGTGGCCGAGAGCGGCATATCGGCGGCCGAAGATATAGCTCGTCTTCGCTCGGTGGGCTTCGATGCTTTCCTGATTGGCGAGAGCCTGATGCGCCAGCCAGACCCTGGCGAGGCGCTGGCCGCGCTGCTCGCTGGAGTTGCCGCGCGATGAGCGTTACGCCCATTTGGATCAAGATTTGCGCCAATACTTCATTGGAAGACGCGCTGCTGGCGGCTGAGACGGGAGCTGACGCTGTGGGGTTTGTCTTTGCGCCCAGCCCGCGCCGGGTGACGGCGGCCGAAGTCGCGGCGATCACTCCGCACCTGCCTGCAAACGTCGAGAAGATTGGCGTCTTTGTTGACGCCACGCTGGAGGAGATCGTGTCCACGGTTGAAGCCTGCGGCCTGACCGGTGTGCAACTGCACTTTGACGCATCCCCGGAGCTGCCAGCTCAGCTTCACGAGCGCCTTGGACCGGAGCTGCGCATCCTGGCAGTGGTGCATTTTGGCGGCGAAGCTGGCGATCAGCAAGCGGCTAGAATAGCCGAACCCGCCGGGAACCCGCACGTGGATGCGGTGCTGGTGGACTCTCGGACGGAAATGGCCGTTGGCGGCACGGGCGTAATTTTTGACTGGACCGAGGCGAGCAAGACACTCTTCCAAAACGCGGAAGCCCAAAGCGATGAAGTAAAGAAGCACCGCATCGCCGCCGGCGGCCTTAATCCGGAGAACGTGGCCGAAGCCATTGCCACGCTGCAACCGTGGGGTGTGGATGTAGTCTCCGGCGTTGAAGCCGCTCCGGGCCGCAAAGACAAGGCCAAGGTGCGGGAGTTTGTAGCTCGCGCACGAGCAGCTAAGGGCTAGAAGAAGCAAGGGGATTGCGTAAAGGTTCCCTTGGATGATAAGCGTATACTCGCTTGATGCCGCAGGGGCGAAATTAGACCCTGAATTGCGCCTCATCCTTTTTCGCGGCACATTCGGCGATGGTCGTGAATAGGCCAAGCAAGTGCGTCCGGCTGGTTTTGGCGAGGCTCAACGAGACTTAATTGGGTACAGTTCCCCTAATCTTGCGCTAGTACTACAGTTGTAGATCCTTCAAATCTTGGGAAATCGGCGAAGATCCGGGCCTGAAGGCCCTTCAAATACCTCATCATTCAGAGGGCTGAAGCCCTCTGCTCCCTCCGAAATCTTCGATCTACAACTGTAGTACTAGCGAAATCTGTTTCTGAGACTCACTGCAAACATGGCAAAGCGCCGCGGCTCCCAAAAAGGAGACGGCCACGCGCTCAGTGACTGACACATATAGCGAAGTTCACTCTTGAGTCCATTTTCCCGCGCAATCAGGCCAGCGCTGCACAACTGTACCGCGCGAATCCTGCGCCTCCAGGCCCAGCGGTTGAAGCCCCGCAAATCGGCCAGCAGCGTCGTATCAATGAACCGGTCCAACGCCTGAAGCATCTTTTCCGGATTCGCGCTGAGACTGTTCGGATATACATAGTAGTCCGTCAACTCATCGGGAATCGCTTCAAATTGCCCTAGCCGCATCAGCCGGAACCACATCTCCCAGTCTTCGCATCCGGAGATGCCATCGCGGAATCCTTCGCTCTGCATGACCGCTTCGCGCCTGACTAAAACAGATGAGTTCGCTATCGGATTGCGATATCGCAACTCTCCCCTCGCTGAAACCGGGTCAATTGCCGGTTGCCCTGAGCGAACGCCATCGTCGTCGAAGATCCGGATGCCGGTGTAAACAAGGACGGTATCGGGTTGAATGCTGGCAGCCTGGCGCTCGAGTTTCTCCGGAGCCCACATATCGTCAGCGTCCAGGAGCGCGATCCATTCGCCGGAGGCACTTCTGATCCCCGCATTCCTGGTAGCCGCAACACCGCTGTTCTTGTGACTGATAACTCGTGCGCCTAACTCCGCCGCCACTGCCGCCGTATTGTCGGTTGAACCGTCATCAACGACGATCACCTCGTCCGGCTTCAATGTTTGCGCAAAGACCGACTGAAGGCAGCGTGGCAGAAAGCGCGCCGCGTTATATGCCGGAATAACCACGCTGATCCTGATGCTGGTGTCTGACGCCGCCATGTACGCTCCCTCATTTTGTGATCAATGCTTCTTACTTGAACAGCCGCTTGAAAAAATGTTGCTTCACCATGACCGCCGCAATCTTGTACCTTCTGGGCATCTCGCTCCACGGAAACGGCCACGCGGCGATGCTTTTGAGAATAAATGGAAGGTCGAGAAGCGATCCCTCTTCGCGCAATGCGAGCGATGCATCGTAATGCTGAAATGCGGAGATTCTTCGCCGCCAAAGATATCTCGAAAGACCGCCAGTCCCGTAAAGGCACCGGCGCTCAATCAATCGAGTTCTTGCGTCGAACATCCGCATGGCATTGGAAGAGAGACTTCCAGGGGTAATCTGATATACGGCGAGAGGCTCCGGCACTGCGGCGAACGACTCCACGGTATAACGGGCGGCGAGCCTCAGCCACAGTTCCCAGTCTTCAGTCCCTCGAATAAGCGAGGAATCGAATCCTCCAACTGAATCGAATGCATCCCGGCGAAGCGCCACTGTGCCGACATGAAAAGCACAGCGGTAGCGGAGCATCGGCTCCAATACTTTAGGCGGGTTAAACCGGGCGGGAGATTCCACGCCATTCAGGGAGGTTAGAAACCCCGTGTAGATCAGTACTGCATGCTCGTTCTCCAAAGCGCAGTGCCGCTGCTGTTCCAACTTCTCGGGGAGAAACCAGTCGTCTGCGTCGAGGAAGGCGATCCAGTCGCCCGTGGAGGCCCGAACGCCTCGATTCCTAGCGGTCGGCAAGCCCATGTTCTCCACTAGACGAATCACGCGAACTGGCGAAGGGAATGCTTCCGCTACTTCCGCGGTGCCATCTTTCGATCCGTCGTCAACGACGATGATTTCGTGAGGAGCATAGGTTTGGTTCAGACAGCTCTTGATGGCCTTGGCGATATACTGCTCCGCATTGTATGCGGGAATGATCACGCTAATCTTCATGCCCAAATCTCCTCTTGATCTGTGGCTGCGCAATGCAGGCCGGTATTGGAGTTACCCAGTATGCCGTTCTTCATGGCGCATCCGTTCGCCTTTCTAAACCTACGCGGAAGCTGCGCTACCGGAATCCGGACGGACCAGCAGCGACAACATCTTATCAGCAGGCCCGGCGATTGGCTTGGGCAGCATCCCGGCGAGCAGTTTGAAACGGCCGTGATCTTCCGGTTCCAATACGCGCAAAAGGTAGAAGAGCCCGAAAAGCACGAACAAGGCCGCGCTACCACCGCATAGAATGGCCCAAAGCGGCGCCATCCGCATGGCAATGTAATACGCGGTCAGGGATGCCAGCGCACTGGAGAAAGCGATTTTTGCCACCAGCATCCAGGGAAGTTTCACCTTATTTAGGCGGATTACCACCATCCACATCAACCCGACGGCCGCCAACTGAGCCGTACCGTTGCCAATACAGGCGCCCACCGCGCCATGCGCAGGAATCAGGTACCACGCTACGCTAATATCAACCACGCCTGCCATCATTGTTGCGGCGATTACATAACTCTGCCGCTCGAAACTCTCCAGCAGGTTTTGCGCAGGCCCGAGAAAGGCTTTGAACATGCAAAGCAGCGGGGCCAGTGTTACCACCATCATTGCACCTTCAAACTTGTGACCATAGAAAAGCAGCAGCGCGGGGTACGCCAACGACGCTGCGATGAGGTGGAGCGGTATCGACATCATGGCGATGTAGCGGAACGTGGAGGCGGCAAGTTCAGGCAGCTTGGATTTGTCTCGCCCGTACTGCGCGAAGATGGTGGCGCCGGCCGCTGTTCCGAAGACGGTTGCCACCAGCAGCAACTGTTCCGCCATGGTGAACGCCACGGAATAGAAGGACACCTGTTTGACATCCGCGCATAGCATCTTCAGCAGGATGATTTCCGAGCGGCCCCAGACGATCTGGGCCACTAACATGCTGCCGACAGCCTGCAGCGCGAACGGCATCATGCGCTGACGCAGTCCTTGGGGATGAGCATGGGTTGCTTCCCATGCCAGCACGCGATTCATGGTAGGAAAGAAGCGCACCAAAAGATCGACAGAGCGCATGATGAGCAGCGATGCGCCGATGCCGATAACTCCCCAATGAAACACCACCGTTGCTGCAATGGCTATAAAGTAGCTCAAGGCCGAGGCGATGGAGCCCGGCAGATTCTTCGCCAAATCTTCCGCGGAGGCGTTGGCCTGAGCCGATATAGAGTTGATCATTGCCGGCCAAATGCTGAGTACGATAAGAACCGATGCCAGCTTGTACTCTCCGGCGGCAGACCTGACTACCCAGAAAAGAAAGCCGCAGGTGGCCAGCGTTGCAAGGCCAATCTGCAAAACAAGAGTTCGCAGATAAATGTACCGCGCGGTGCCTCGGTCGCCCATGCCGATAAACTCAGCCATGTATTTCCGCGTAGTTGCGGGAATGCCCATACTGCCCAGGCTGCTGACCAAGCTGGCGATATAGGAGACATAGACGAGATAGGCGTTCTTCTCTGGTCCTAGATAGCGGTTAATTGCAATGGAAGTAGTAAACAGAACAACAGCATTAATTATGTTCTCGATGCTAAACCAGCCGGTATTTCGTGCGATGGTTTTGGTGTTTGTCATGGGGGGAGTCAACTCTTATCCATAAAGTATCAGTATGTCATTCATCGGCGACAGCCGATTTATGTGAATTTTCAGCCGGCAGCCCATCGCGCGCTGCCGGCTGACCTCAAAACACGATCGCCGTCTAACCGAGGCCTTGCAATGCAGTCTGGCTGTCCTTGGCTGTAGGCGAGCCGGGGGCCAGGGTAATAGCTTTCTTCAAGTGAGCCGCGGCGCTGGTTCGATCTCCAAGCTTGCTGTACACCATTCCGAGATGATACTGCATGGTTGCGCTGCTTGGATCGGTCTTGAGTGCGTCTTCCAGGAGATCGCGGGCAAACCCGTAGGTCCCCTTGTAGTAGTAAGCCCACGCCAGGGTATCCGCACTGTTGGGTGAATTCGGCATACCGCGTCGCGCGGTTTGTGCCAGCGTCAAGGCCACGTCAGCGTTTTCGCCATTCTTAAGCATCAGATAGGCAAGATTGTTAGCGGCCACAGGCTGCGTGGGCTGGATCGCAAGAGCCTTCTTGTAGTAGTCCTCTGCCTTGCGCGCGTCGCCGCGTGACTCCTCAAGAGATCCGATAATGGCCATGGCGCCTGCGCTGTTGGGATGAGCTTTCAACCATTGCTCCCAGGCCGCGATTGCGTTTGCCGACTGACCGCGCTGACCCTGAAGCTGCGCGTAAATTGCAACCGCTTCGCCATCGTCCGGATTTACTTCCATGGCTTTCTGGGCGGTGACGGCCGCCTGGTCGAAATTCTTGTTCTGCATCTGGAGTCCGGCCAGCATGTCATAGAAGCCGCTATTTTTCGGACTCTTGGCGATTTGCGCGTTGATGCGAGCCAATGCCTGGGCCGGCAGCTTCCTGAAGAGGTCGTAACTTACCAAACCGTGCAAGGCGGCAATCGAATTTGGATCGTACTGCAAGGCCTGCTCCATAAGCGTCGCTCCTTCCGGGTACCGCTTCTGGTTGAAGCGAAGCTGGCCGAGCATAAGGTAAGCCTGCGGGCTCTTCGGGGCAATGGTCATTGCAGACTTCATGTCAGCTTCTGCCTTGTCCGGCGAGTTATGGCTCAACTCCACCGCTGCGCGCCATAGATAGCCGCCCGGAAAACGAGGAGCGGCGGCAATCGTGTTGTTCGCCACATCGGACAGCGTGTTCATGTCACCGCGCTGACCTGCAATGCGCGCAAGTTCCTCCTGAGCTTCGATGTTACGCGGATTCAGCTGCACCGCCTGGCGCAAGCTCCTCTCGGCAAGACCGCTATCGCCTTTGGCCAACGCGGCCTTTCCCAGCCAGAACTGGATGAAGTCGTCTTTCGGGGCATTATTGGCGGCACTTTGAAGGGCGTTGACTGAGTCATTGAGCTTGCCGCTGTTCAGCAAGACAATTCCGTTCAGCACCGCTACCTGCGGATCCTTTGAGTTCTTCTTCATCAACTCGGTTATCACCGATTGCGCGGTGGTAAAGTCCTTAACCTGAAGAAGAATCCGGACGTACCCTTCCTGCACAGAAATATTCTTGGGATATTTATGAGCAAGGCTGGTAAACTCCGCCCTGGCTTTGTCAATCTGTCCAGTACTCGCATAATAGTCAGCCAGTATGCGCACTCCTTGCGGGCTATCCGCAAGATCATTGGAAGTTTGACGGAGCACTTGCTCGGCTCGCGGCTGATCGCCCTGTTTCAGAATCATCTGAACCAGAGCTTCACGGGCGCTCAGACTTTTTGGATCGGTAGCGACGGCTTTCCAGCAAACCTGCTCGGCGTCCTGCAAGCGATTGCTTTTAGCGTAGAAAGAGGCAAGCAGCAATTTGGCGCTCACCGACTTAGGATCAAGCGCGACCGATTTTTTCAATTCACCTTCAACGGCAGGTGCCTGAGCAGAGTCACTCGCCTCAAGCAACGCAAGGGTTTCATGCAGCACTGCCTCATTGGGGGCGAGCTCGAGCGCGCGGTGAATTTCAGTCAGCGCCAAATCCTTCTGTCCGCGCCTGGCCGCTATGCGGGAAAGCAGCGAGTGAACATCGGCATTGTTGGGCTGACCCGCCATCACCGCGTTGGCTTGCGCTTGCGCATCGTCAATTCTGCCACCGGCAAGCAGCATATCGCCGAGATCAATCCGCGCTTTGTAGTTTGCCGGCTGCAGGTTGACGGTCCGTTGCAGCTCGCCGTATGCGGCGCTCAACACGCCCATATGAAGATAAGTCTGCGCCAGGGCATAGTGCGCATCGGCAAAGTTCTTGTCAATTTTCAGAGCGTTGGAAAATTGAATGGCAGCTTCCCTGTCCTTGCCCTGGGCGCTATACCGCTGGCCGCTTTCGAGATACTTATGTTTCCGCACATTGGGGTCGCGGAAGCACCCGGACAATAGAGTGAGCGATAGAAAGAACGCAACCATTCCCAGAGCCGCGTGGCGGCTCATGGGTCTCCGCTCGCCCTTGCAGACGGATTGAAATGCTTTGACTCCGCTTTCCATTTTCTTCATCCTTTCAGGCTGTCTTTCAAACCGCTGATACTTGAATCCGCCGGCCGCGCCACATTGGCAGTCAAATGCGCTTAGTTGGGGATAAATCGCGGCAGCAGGGGAGCAAGCCGCACAGTGAACTCCTCGGCGCGATTTTTTGCCGCCGATATCTCTTCGTTGGAAGCAATCGGCGTAATCACGCGGACCAGCGCTCCATCCGTGCGATTCAACCGCATTGCATCGGCAATCATGTAAATCTTCGCCTTGTATTCATTTGCAACGCTGCGTCCGTGCGCCTGGTACCAGTAAATGACAAACTGCCTTGCCACACCGTTGGAAATGATGTATTCGCCCACTCGATGCGGCTTGCCGTTCAGATCAACCAGGTCAACATAGTCAGACGACTCGAAAACCCACCCGGCGCCGGGCAGGCAATGCTTCGGGGAATGGATGGACTGACCAGTTCTCTGCGTGGGGAAATAGCCGATGAAGAGGCCGATGGGCGCTGTTTGCGCGTTGAGCGAATAGATCCGCGAAAGAAAATCGCCCGCTCCAAGAACATCGAGCGTTTCCTGATCGATTTGCTGGTCGCTTCCGGCCCATCCATTGATGTTGACCGGCAACTGCGCCAAGGGTTCGCTAAAGGGATTCCGATCGGTGCTGGAGCGCGTATGCAGCAGCAGCGCTGTTCCGGCAAGCAGCAGAACCGCGATCCAGAAACGTAGATTTTTCATGCCTGCCGCCTTTTGCCCGGGAAGAGGCTCATTGCGCGATGGACGAGATACAAGAATGTCAGGGAAACCAGAAAAATGACCCAGCCTGAAAACTCATGAAAAAAGCCCATGGCTTTGTCCGGGTCCCAGTACTGGACGCACAATCCGGTGCCGAGGATGCGCACTGCGTTGGCCGCAATCGCGATCGGAATGCTGGCCAGGGCGAGCGCTGCCCGCCGCCAGTTGGACTTCTCCAGAAAGTACCCATAAAAAACCGACAGTGTGAACAGGCTCATCAAGGAACGGATGCCGCTACAGGCCTCCGCCACCTCGAGCTTCATCAAGGGAAGCTCAATGACGTTGCCCTCCCGCAGAACCGGTACACCAAATAGAGGAAGCAGGCTGCTGGCAAGCTTTGAAGCCAATATCTGCAACGGAAAGGTGATTTGGTTGAAAATAATGGCCGGAATCGGAATGGCCAGCAGCAGGACCAGCAAGGCGAAGCGCAGCTCCTTCAGGAACAGCGGTCCGCCAAAGCAGAGAACCACTCCGGCAAGCAAAATGATGAGCGAAACCCGCGAGAGAAAGAGGTCGGACCCGTAGACGCCCAGCAACAGGACGATCAACCCCAGAATCATCACGGCAATTCCAGCCCAGGACGGAGCGACTTTCGTGTTGCGAAGAGTTTCCCGCTTCTCCCACACAAGATATGCGGCGAACAAAGGCACCAGGAATCCGTGAGAGAAATCGGGTATTTGCCACCAGTCGGTGACGAGTTTCATGAGCACCCGGTAATACACGGCCGCAATCAGCAGGCATATCACCGCCGAGCCGACTGTAAATTGAGCGTAGCTGGAACGCCAGTTCCACGGGGGAGCCGTTGAAGTCTGTACGTCTTGAGCCATTTTCCTCGTCCTTGAGTCTTCTCGGTCGGTACCACTCTACACTACGCAATCGGGGGAGGAAAGCGAAGCGATTCGATTCAGGGAAGTTCCCCATGAACTCCCCTCTGACTGGGAATCCGCGTTCCGGTGATGGTGGAAAATGAGTTCCACTCTCCGGGACAATTAATGGTACACTGTTTTCCGGTAGGAGGGAACGATTCCGCCCCCTTCGTCGGCTTTGCCCGAGGAAGCGTACCCCTCGCCCAAGCCCATATCCCGCATGGAAGCATATTCCGCGTATTTCACAGTCAGGTCAAGAACCTGCATTGAAACGATGACGTGAAGTTTGGTTCCCTATGGCAACAATTGCAATGATCCACAATGGAAAGAGGCAGGCGAAGGCCGCCGATTCCAACCAAACGCGTGTTCAACGAGCGATAGGCCGGATTGCCGAAAGCGGCTGCCCCGTCTTGATCCTTGGCGAACACAGCGCGGGGAAGCGTTTTGTTGCCGCACAGATTCACGCTCAGTCTCATCTCGCCCGCAGTGCATTCCAGGAGATTCGCTGCTTCGACGCCGATGCTGAGACGCTGCAGGCTGCGCTATCCGTCCATGGAACGGTTTATCTTGCTGAAATAACAGATCTTAGCCTTCCAATGCAAGAGCTGATCGTCAACTCGTATTTTCGCTCCGGGCAGGCGCAAAGCTGCCGCCTGCTGTGTGGCTCAAGCCACGACCTGCCCAGAGAGGTCCAGTCATGGCGCATGAGAGAGGATTTCTACTACCTGGTTTCGGCCGTGACGCTCCAGGTTCCCCCGCTTCGCTGCCGGAAGTCAGAGATTCTTTCCATCGCCGATGGGCTTTTGGCGCAGTACTCCAAACAGTTTGACCGCCCCAAGCCGGTTCTCTGCGAGGAAACTGTCGGTCACCTGATGGAGCACACATGGCCCGGCAATCTGTCGGAACTCCAGACCGCGATCAAGACGTTCGTCGCCATTGGAGACCAGGCAATTTCTCTCGCGGCCATTCATGCGGCGGCGCAATCGGCCAGACCGAGTGGAAATCGCAAGCATTTGCTGCTGAAGGAAGCCACGCGGGCCTCCTCGATCCAGCTCGAACGCCAGTTGATCTCAGAAGTTCTGATTTCCACCGGCGGTAACCGGAAGCTCGCGGCGGCCGATTTGGGAATCAGCTACAAAGCCTTGCTGTACAAGCTAAAGCAGATCGAAGCGGAAAACCAATCCGCATTCTGCAAGAATGGAGTCGCACAATGAAACCTGGAAGCCTTCTCGCCGCGGCAGTTCTTGCTTCGGCACTTTTTTGCCCCGCTCAGGACAAAATGCCGGCAGCGCAAGCTGCGGCCAAACCAGCCGTGCAGGACGCGGCCAAACCAGCCGTGCCCGACAGCTATATCATCGGGGCGTCCGACAATATCAGTATTACCGTATTCAAGGAGCCGACCTTGTCGAGCAGCTTGCTTGTGCGGCCTGACGGCATGATTTCGATGCCCCTTTTGGGCGATGTCATGGCCGCTGGCAAGACAACGCTGCAGTTGTCCGACGAAATTACTGTCAAGTTGAAGAAGTACATTCAGGATCCGAATGTCACGGTCGTGCTGGGCCAGGTGAACAGCAAGATAGTCTATCTGCTCGGCGAAGTTGGAAAGCCCGGCCCGATCGGAATGACTCCCGGAATGACCTTCCTTCAGGCAATCGCCACTGCCGGCGGCCTCACGCAGTTCGCCAACTCGAAGAAGATTTACATCCTGCGCAACGATGGCGAGAAGCATCAGAAGATTTCCGTGCAATACAAACGCGCATTGAAGGGCGACAGCTCACTCAATCTCGATCTGAATCCGGGCGATACGATTGTCGTACCATAGGGGCGCCAAATGAAAGCAAGCAGCACACTCCTGGCAGTTTTCCTGATGGCGAGCGCCATGGCAAGAGCGCAGGTTGTTCCCGCGGTGAAAGGCCCTTACGGGCCGCCGGTGAGCGGGACCCTTCACTATGATTTGCGTTACACGCAAACCGTGCAGCTCTACGGGGGGTCAATAGGCACCGTGCAAAGGGGCATCGCGTCGGGAGAGTTGACCTATGCGAATACCAGCGCTGTACGCCCTTTTAGCGTGATCTATTCCGGCGGCGATAGCTGGAACATATCCGGCGAGCCAGAAGGAACCGGGGTGTTTCAGAATATGCTGGTATCACAAGGGTTAGTCAGGCACGATTGGTCACTCATGCTGATGGACGGCGTGAGCTATATGCCGCAAGCGCCGGCCTCTGGATTCTCCGGGATTCCGGGCGTGGGCACTCTGCCGAGCCAGCCGAGCCAGCCGAACCAGCCGATTCTGACGACGAATACACGCAGCGTATCCAACATGGTGAGCCCGATGTTCATGCGCACCCTCGGCCATGCAACAAGCCTGGAGACCGGCGCCAGTTACGCGATCATGCGGTTTCCGGACGGTAACGGCCTGGATACCGATTCGGTGCAGGCGAACGGGCAGGTTACCAGACGGCTGGATGCGCTCAATTCGATTTTTGGCCAATACTCATATTCGCACAGCAGCTATCCGGGGTACTCAACGTTCACCATGGATACCCAATCCGCAATGTTTGGCTACCAGCGCATATGGAACCGGCGGCTCAACACGAACGTCTCGGCCGGGCCAGAGTGGGTTTGGAGTTCTGACAGCTTGACTGTTCCTTCGTCGACAAGCCTCGCAATGAATGCGAGCGCGAGCTACGGCGTCAGATCAACTTCGGCGACGATTAACTATTTCAGGGGAACCACCGGAGGCGCCGGGGAGGCCGCGCAGGTTGCCACACACAACGACGACGTCAGCGGAGGGGTCACGCAACTGCTCGGGAGGAATCTGACCGTCAGCGCATCAGGTTCGTATATGCGCACACAAGGGCTGTCACTCCAATTGGGCCGGACAGTTGTGACCAATGCGGAGCTTGGCGGCGTGTCGGCTACGCGGCGGCTGGGCAGATACTTCAGCGCTTTCGCGAACTACACTGTCATTCAACAGTCGTCGAACTACGGGCTTTCAGCAAATGTCGTCAACGGGCTGTCGCAGGTGGTTGGATTCGGCGTCGCCTACTCTCCGCGGGATATCACGTTAAGGAAGTAACTCATCAGGGAGGACTATGCTCGGACATCGCGATCTGACAATGCAGGACTACGAGGAAATATTGAAACGGCGGTTCTGGCTGATTTCAATTTCCGCAATCCTCCTTCTGGCGATTGGTGTGGGAATCAGCTATATTCTGCCGCCGCAGTACGTGTCAAAGACGCTGGTGCTCATCGAGCAGCAGAAGGTTCCGGAAGACTATGTGAAGCCTGTCGTCGATGAAGATCTGGGCGCGCGGCTGGCGTCAATGCAGGAGCAGATCCTGAGCCGTTCGCGCATTGAGCCGATCATTGAACGGTTTGGCCTGTATGCCAATAACAAGTACACGATGGATGACCGTGTCGATATGACGCGAAAAGCAATCAAGGTAGATCCGATTCCTGCCGGCCAGTCGTCCCATGGAATGCCTGGCTTTTATATCACGTTCAAGGCGCAGGACGCGCGCACAGCCCAGCAGGTGTGCGGGGAGATTACATCGCTTTTTATCAGCGCGAACTTAAACGCGCGCGAGGAGTCCGCCGAAGGCACAACCGATTTTCTTAGGCAGCAGCTCGCCGATTCCAAGAGGAATCTTGACGAACAGGACGCAAAACTCGCAGCCTTCGAACGCCAGTATGTCGGCAAGCTTCCCCAGCAAGAGTCGGCGAATACAAACACACTTCAGGCACTCACAACCCAGCTTGACGCTGCGACGCAGTCAGTGAACCGCTTGCAGCAGAATGTGACCTTTCAGGAGACCATGATTTCCCAGCAGCCACAGGATGCGGCCGGTGGCGATACCGTCTCGGGGACATCTCCTGACTCGCTTAATTCCCAGCTCAAGGATGCGGTCAAGCAGGAGAAGGAATTGGCGGCGCTCTACACGCCCGATTATCCCGATGTAGTCGCGATGAAGCGGAAGATTTCCAATCTGCGCGCGGAGATTGCGCAAGACGAGGCCAAGGAGACAGCGCAAGACACGGCCAAGCCAGCGAAAGGCAAGCCTGCTACGTCTCATTTCGATTCGCCGCAACTTCAACAGTTGAAAGCGCAGCTACGCGCCGAGAAGCAATCGCTGGCCTTAGCCAAGCAGGAACAAGCTCGAATCGAGCAGCAGGTTCGCACCTACGAGTCCAGGATTGAGTCAAGCCCCATGGTTGAGGAACAGTACAAGCAGATCACACGCGACCATGAAACGGCCCTGCAGTTCTACAACACCCTGTTGACCAAGATGAACGAGTCGTCCATGGCTACCGCTCTTGAACACCGCCAGCAGGGCGAACAGTTCCGCGTGATGGATGCGCCCAACCTTCCGGACGCGCCTACTTTTCCGAACCATTTGGTCTTTGCCGGAGGCGGGTTTGCATCCGGCCTGTTTCTGGGCCTGCTTATCGCAGCGTGGCTCGAGTACCGCGATACATCACTGCGTAATGAAGGCGATGTCTGGGCCTTCACCAAGCTGCCCACGCTGGCTGTCGTTTCATACGTCAGCGCTTTGGATCACCCTCACGCGGGCCGCAAGCGCGGAAAACTCTTTTCTCGAATTTCCAAACCCACTGAAAGCGCGACCGGATAGCCATGTATAAATCCTTTTTCGGCCTTCGCGCCCTTCCTTTCGGATCCAGTCCAGACCCGCGGTTTCTCTTCCTGAGGCCGCAGATCAGGGAGGCCCTTGCCTGTCTGCAATACGGCATTGCGGCGCGCAAAGGCTTTGTGGTGATGACAGGAGAAGTGGGAACGGGAAAGACAACTTTGCTCCGGTCGGTTCTGGACACATTCGCCAAAGGGCGCATCTCAACGGCCTTTGTCTCCAACCCGCGTCTCGATGTGCTCGATTTTTTTGAAGTGGTGCTCACTGACTTCGGCATTCCTCCCCAGACGCGAACGAAGTCGGCAATGCTTTTGCAGCTTAATAGCTGGCTCATCGAGCGCTTCCGCGCCCATCAGTTGTGCGCCATCGTGGTGGATGAAGCGCAAGACCTTTCCTGGGAACTTCTCGAGGAGATTCGTTTACTGACTAATCTCGAGACTGCTTCAGAGAAGCTGGTGCAGATTGTTCTTTCCGGGCAGCCTGAATTCGAGGAGAAACTTTACAATGCTAACCTTCGCCAGCTTCGCCAGCGTGTCTCTCTGTGGTGCAGAACCAAGCCGCTGGACGCCGAAGAGACGCGGGCTTACATCGAGGAAAGGCTGCGCATCGCCGGAGCCAGCGAGCAGGTGTTTCTGCCCGCAGCTATGGAACTTGTCTATCGCTACTCGAAGGGAATTCCCCGCATCATCAATCTGATCTGCGAACACGCCCTGGTAGATGCTTATGCCGAACAGATCAAACCGATCCCGCCGCATATTGTCGAATCGGTCGGCCTGGAACTCGATCTTGCGGAGCATCCTTTCACAATTTCGTTTCCGGCTATGCAGGTGTTGATGAAGCGCACAATGGAAACCAATATGCTCAACAGCATAACGCCCGTCGCCGACGGCAAGGAATCAGTGAAGGAACGTGAAATATGAGCCGCATATACGATGCGCTTCAAAGAGCTGACCTTGAGCGGCAAGCCGCCCAGGGAAAGGACACAGGAGAAAATGCCGAGCCGCACTCTGCGTCCGGCTCAGAGAATCTGGCGCCGATCGAGGGTGGCGTCAGCCTTGAGAAGACTGTTTTGCATACATGGAAGCCATCCCTCATTTCGCTCCCGACACTTGGAGACCGGGGCGAGGGCATCGAGCAGTTTCGCGGGCTGCGCTCGCAAATCTACCAGTTTCGAAATCAGAATCCGCTGAAGACTATTCTTGTCAGCAGCGGTATGCCCGCGGAGGGCAAGACCTATGTGGTGGCGAATCTGGCGGTGAGTCTGGCGCGCAACCGGAACAACACGGTTCTGCTCATTGACGCCGATCTGCGCAGGCCCTCGCTCCACGCAATTCTGGGCGCTCCCAGCGCGCCGGGGCTCACGGAATATCTTGCGGGAACCGCGGAGGTGAGTGACATCCTGCAGCGCAACGAGAATCCCCGTGTTGTTGAGGCAGGCATCATGCACGCCATTCCGGATCTCGCGTTTATCCCCGCCGGCGCGGGTGGCGACAACGCTTCGGAGCTCGTTGCCAATCATCGCATCGAAGAGCTGGTAGCCGCCCTTTCGCCGCACTTTGACTGGATACTGATTGACACTCCGCCGGTGCTCGCGTTTTCTGACGCGGTGGACCTGGCCCGTGCCGCCGATGCGGTGTTGCTTGTTGCTCGCAGTGCAACTACGCCCTTCGACGTCGCGCAGCGCGCGCAGGCCGCTTTCGCCAATTCGCGTATCCTCGGCGTCGTGTTGAACGCGGTTAAGGACGCTCCGCGCCGCACCTCGTATTACTACGACTATGGCCAGCAGGCCGCCGGCAGCGGATCACCCACAGGAAAGGATAAGCGGCGGCAAGGATGATCAGACTTTTCAATGTCTATTATCCGACTCGGACTCTGGTGCTGCTTCTTTGCGAGGCGCTCCTTGTTAGCGGATCATTTCTGCTGGCCACCGCTTTCCTTGTGGGCCCAGATGCTTACATTGTTCTAGTCTACGAGAACGGCTTGCTGAAAATTGCCGGCATAACCGTCCTCACACTGCTTCTTACCTATTACTTCGACCTGTATGAACCGCGGCGGATCTCCGAGGATTGGGAGATATATTTTCGTCTGCTGCTCGTTCTAAGCGTGCTGTCTTTTGTTCTTGCCGGGCTGGTTTATTGCTTCCCCGAGTTCGATTTTGGCCCTTATGTTTTATCTGTTGGAGTCGCCATTCTTGCGGTTCTCCTTGTTCTCTGGCGCGGGGTTTATGAGTGGATCATTGGCCTTCCCATGTTTCAGGAGCGCGTCTATGTTCTGGGCAGCGGCAAGCGGGCGTGCGCCGTCGTCGATCTGCTGCGAGCCAGCCGCGGCGCGGGCATGGAAGTCATAGGATGGAAAGGCGAAAGCGAAGTCCACGGCCAGCCAGATTACTTTTCCGTTGATCTTCGCGCCTTCCGTGGCTCGCGTCCCGGCGTTGATCGCGTTGTCGTTGCCATGGAGGACCGTCGCGAAGCGATGCCCGTCCGGGAACTGCTTGACCTTCGCCTCTGCGGCGTAGTCATTGAGAATTCCAGTTCGCTCATGGAGCGGCTGTCGGGCAAATTGCCGCTGGATGGACTCAATCCAAGTGTTCTCATCTTTACGGAAGGCTTCCGGATGAGCACCTCGCAGCAGCTCTTCCGGCGCTTGCTCTCTTTCGCTGTCTCCTTTGTCGCGCTGATCATCTGCCTCCCATTCCTGCCATTGATTATTCTTGCGGTGCGCCTCTCTTCGCCGGGGCCCATCTTCTTCAGCCAGACGCGCGTCGGTCAGCGCGGGCGTTTGTTCACCGCTCTCAAGTTCCGCACCATGCGGACGGACTCTGAAACGAATGGAGCCGTATGGGCGGCCAAGGACGACCCGCGCGTCACTCGGATTGGCAGATATTTGCGAAATACCCGGCTCGACGAAATTCCGCAACTATGGAACGTTCTTCGCGGGGATATGGCTTTTGTCGGTCCTCGCCCGGAGCGCCCGGAATTTGTGCAATGGCTCAGCAAGGAGATTCCCTTTTACGACCTTCGCCACATGATTCGCCCAGGGATTACCGGATGGGCGCAGGTGCGCTACCGGTATGGCGCAAGCCTGGAAGAGACCAAGCGTAAACTCGAATACGATCTTTATTACGTCAAGCACCAGTCAATCGGTCTCGATCTGCTGATCATGTTCGAGACCATTAAAACCATCATTCTGCGAAGGGGCGCGCAGTGAGGATTGTTTTCTGGCTGTCGATGACCGGCATCCTCTACACCTACCTGGGATATCCCATGGTGATGTGGATGCTAGCACGGTTGCGGCCACGGCCCTGGATCGCGGGCCCGATTTCTCCCAGTGTGAGTATTGTGCTTGCGGTGCATAACGGCACCGCGCTGCTCTCACGCAAGATCGAGCATCTGCTTGGCCTTGACTATCCCGGCATTAAAGAGATCATCCTCGTTTCCGACGGCTCGACCGACGGCACGGTGGAATTGCTGGCGCGCCAACACCATCCGCGTCTCACCACGGTCATTCTTGATGAGCATGGCGGCAAGGCGGTTGCTGTCAATGCCGGTGTGGCGAAAGCCACGGCTGATGTGATTCTCTTCGTGGACATCCGGCCGGAGATTGCTCCGGGCGCGATTCAGCAACTCGTGACTAACTTCGCTGATCCGATGGTCGGTTGCGTAGCCGGTGAACTGATTCTGCGAACAGAAAGCCACGACGACGCCTCCGGGGCTGTCAGCGGGCTCTACTGGCGCTATGAAAAGTGGATCAGGACGTGCGAGTCTATCTGCGGTTCCCCGGTAGGCGTTTATGGCGGCTTCTACGCGATTCGCCGCGAGCTCTTCGTGCCGCAACCAGCGGGAATGATTCTCGATGATATGTTCCAGCCGCTTTCGATTATCCGGCGGGGCTATCGGTCAGTTCTTGATCCGCAGGCTTACGTCTACGACATCTGGCCCAAAACAATTGGAGAAGAATTTCATCGGAAGGTGCGCACACTGGCGGGAAACTTTCAGTTATTCCGTCTTGCGCCCTGGACGCTTTCTCCTGGGAATCCGGTTCTTTTTCAGCTTGTCTCGCACAAGGTCATGCGTCTTGTGGCTCCTTACCTCTTGATATTGCTGCTTATCTCCACGTTGGCGCTTTCGGGCGGATCACTTATCTTCGCCTCATTTGCCGCTCTTCAGATCTTTGGTTTGCTTGTTGCTATCGCCGGGCTGCGCTTCAGGATACCGGTATTGCATCGCGTTGCGGCTCCAGCCAGCGCGGTGCTCATACTCGAAGCGGCCGCCGTTGTGGGGTTCTACAAGTTTGTTGTCACGCGCGGTCCGCTTTGGAAGATATGGACTTCTCATGAGCCGGGAAAGCTGACTATAACTCCTAAGACGGCGGACCCTGCGCCCCAGTAGCCGTTCGCAACCACCGCGGGAAATTGCCGGGTGTAAAATTCCTCTGAGTGACTCGAATCAATAAGAGGGGTATCAGGACGTCATGAACCACTCTAGGGTGCTGCTTATTTCCATACTGGGAATCGGGGCCATCGCGGCTGGCTACGGTCTTCACAGCCGTATCGTCAGCGTGCGGGCAGCGAAGCTAGACCATATCGCCGCGCCCGCGCCCTATTTCCCTCCTGGCGCCATCTGGACACAGGACATTAGTCATGCTCCGCTCGATCCCCAATCGTCCACAATCATCGGCTGGCTCGAGGACGCGGGCGGATGGGGAACCGGAAAGATGCGCGCTGATTTCAGCCTCCGGGTAATGAATGCCGACGCCTCCACTCCGCAAGTTCCCTTCCGTAAGGCTCCGGGTTTCGATGCAGCAGACTCCGACATTATCCCAACCATTCCGCTCCCCGCCGGCGGCGGCATTGAAGGTCAGAGTGGTTATCAGTGTCCTGTTGAAGAGAACGATTGCCACCTGATTGTGGTGGATCGCAGCCACGGCAAACTGTATGAAGCCTTCCAGGCTAACTACGCGGATAGCGCCCTTTCAGCAACCGGCGTCGTGGTGTGGGATCTCAACCGAGTTTATCCGCCTTCGGGGAGAGGAGATCAATGCTCCAGCACCGACGCGGCAGGATTCCCGATTGCCCCGCTGGTCTTTAATGCCGACGAACTCGCTCTTGGAAGAATCGACCACGCCATCCGCTTTACTCTTCCCAACCCGCGAATTCGTGCGCACGTATTTGTTCATCCAGCCACGCATGCCGGTTCTCCGCGCGGGCCCGTTACCGCTCCGCCGATGGGCGCGCGCTTCCGCTTGAAAGCCTCGTTCGATATGTCGCAGTTGACTCCCGCGGCACAAGTCGTGGCGCGTGCGATGCAGAAATACGGTATGTTCCTGTCAGACGGCGGCAACATCGCACTTACGGCGCAGAACGACGCCGATACAAAAGCAAAGTACGCCGACATGGATTTTGGTACACGCGATTTAGCGGATCTGAAGGTGACGGATTTTGAAATTGTCGATATGGGAACGCCAATCCGATTGACCGATGACTGTGTGCGGAATCGATGATGCGTCATGCAGCTTTTGCAAGTTAACACTATTTCCGAAAATTCCGTAAGTCTGCGCAATGGCGGCGCGTCTGAAAGCTGCGGGTGCGGAAGATAGAAGCAATCCGTGTGTCGAACACGTTTCTCGCACCCGGAAGATTACCAAAGGGGATTTTGAATGAGCGCTCCTGCTGACTGCCAGCCATTGCTTTCCATCGTTGTGCCTGCCTACAACGAGGAAGCCACGTTACCCGAAATCGTCGCGCGGCTGCTGGCGGTTCCGAATGCCGGTGAAATCGTCATCGTGGACGATTGTTCCACCGATGGAACTCTGGCAATTGCCAACAAGCTGGCAGCAGAGCATCCCACGATCAAAGTCGCGCACCATCCCAAGAATGAGGGCAAGACCGAGGCGCTGAAGACGGGATTTTCGCTGACGACAGGCCAAATCGTCATCGTTCAGGATGCCGATCTGGAATATGACCCCGCGGAGATCGGCGACGTGATTGCGCCTATCGTGGAAGGCTATGCCGATGTGGTTTATGGTTCGCGCTTTCTGGTGCGCAAGGCATCGCGTGTATTGTACTTTTACCATTATCTCGGCAATAAAGCGCTGACGTTTCTTTCGAACCTGTGCACGAACATCAATATGACCGATGTTGAAACGTGTTACAAGGCGTTTCGCGGCGAGATCATCCGCAATATGACGATCACAAGCACCGGGTTTGGCTTCGAAATTGAAGTTACGGCTAAAGTGGCGAAACTTGGCGTTGCTATCTACGAAGTGCCTATCTCCTATCACGGCCGGACTTACGAAGAGGGAAAGAAGATCGGAATGAAGGATGGCATCGCGGCGCTATGGTATATCTTGCGATTCAACTTTCTATGCAGGCTCGATGATTCCTTCCGCGTGCTCCCCGAGGCGGGAAGCGCACAGCGCGCTGCCAGGCAGAAGAAACACTAGAAAACTTTTGCCGCTGAGACAAAATGTAAGATCGCCATCGTAACTCTCTTCATCCAAAGAAAACGCGCTCTTCCAAATCAGGCTCATCGAACTACGGTCGGCCTGCTCTGAGGCTGCCGGAGCACAGCCCGCGCAGTGTTGCGATAAAGGTTCATGTAAGCATCAACCATGGTTTGAAGTGTAAATCGCGATTGGAACGAGTCTCTCGCATTAGCCGAAAATCGCTGCCGTTCCGCATCGCCTGCCGCCATCCGAATAATTGCCGCAGCCATCCCGTCCGGGTCTGTTAACGGTACCGTGAATCCTGCCTGCGCCACCCGCACAACTTCCGCCATTCCGCCCACATCAGTGACTATGGCAGGCAATCCCAGAGAGAAAGCCTGCAAAAGCGACATAGGTAGTCCTTCCGAGCTGGAAGACATGATGAAGGTATCGGCCGCGGAAAAGAACTGCGCCACGTCTAGTTGCTGCCCCCAGAAAGTGATTTGCGAATCAATGCCTAACTCTTTAGCCAAACCCTCCAGAGCCTTCCGTTCGCTGCCGTCACCTACGATCCAAAGCCGTAAATCCGGCATGGAGCGAAGTGCGGCACGAAAGGCGGTCAGCAGCAGCTTATGGTTCTTCACGGGTTCAAGCCTGCCGACGTAAACCAGCGTGAATCCGTCCTTCTGAGGCCAGTGTTCTTTCGCTACGCGCGCCATCGGCGCGACGCCGTTGTAAATGCGCACAATCTTTTTTGGCGCGACACTGTGAATGCTCTTCATGTTATTCACCGTTGCGTCGCAAATTCCCACGGCCCAGTCGCAACAAGTAGCCGCAACAGCATATTTCAACTCCACAATGAGCCTGCGTGGCGGGCCGACGAGACTATGCCGGGTTGACACAATGCTCGGTACGCCGGCCATTCTGGCAGCGATGGCGGCATAAACCGTGGGCGTCGGATTATGAAGGTGGACCACTTCCGGGCGCGATTCCTTGAAGGTGCGGTAAAAACCGCGCGCGGCGTCCGGAAGATGTTGCCCCAGGTTTGCCTCCACGGCAAAACCATCTGCTCTCATCCGTTCGCCAAGCGGGCCAAGAGCCGCTATAGCGTATACGCGCGGATCATGGCCCTGCTCCCGTTGGAGACGGCACATCTGCGAGACGAGCGTTTCGGCTCCGCCGATCTCCATGCTGTCAACCACATGCGCAATTCTCATTCAGATTGCCTGAACCTCCGATAGCACGGTGCCGGTGAAGTCTGTATCTCCAACATGAATCGCAGCAAGCTGCCTGATCTCTGAAATCAATGCATCAGGTTCACAATCCGAAGCATAATGTACATGAACAGGAACAGTAAAACCACTATTACTGCAGCGTATGGCATTGCGCGCGCGAGCCGCAGGCGAGGAGCGACCATTCCTTGCCGCAGAGCGATTTCGAAAACCATCTCGGCCATGCCGCCCAAAAGAAAAAACGTCATGACAAAGGCGCGCGAAAGAAACCATCCCGCAACCAGAAAGCCCAAGAGCGACAAAATCATTAAGCGCCCCAGGCGGTTGACCTCCGCCTTGTCAATAACCTCAATCTTCCTTGCTACAGCGGGAAAGAGCCCTTTCTCGAGTAGAATCGGTGCGGCCTCGCTTACTTTTGCCGGCGAAGCAATCTCCATAACGTCCCTCGCTGTACAAAACAGAAACAGACACCAGAAGTAAAACCCGAATAGGCCTAACTCTGCCAGGCAGACTGCAACCGAGTTGTGCGCGGTATGTCCGAGATAATTCGGCAAATTTCCGAACCCTACGCCGAACATTGGATGAGTCTTCAACAACTCCAGGCTTTCACCCCAGAGACCTGTCCGGCCGGACCCGGATTGAACTGAAATCTCCCGTCCGCCCGTAAAGTTCAGGGCTGTCGCGGCTAAGAACAGCCCGCCCCCCAAAAGCAATGAAGGCAGCGTCCCAATGCGCCGCCGCGCCGCCAGAATCGCCACCGCCATCAAGGCCAGCAGGCCGCCGCGCGAGTGCGTCAAGAATACGCCATATACCAGCACGCACACCGGCAGCATCACAAATAGAGTATTTCTGAACGTCTTTTTTGGCTTCCACAAAAAGAACATCAGCGGAATCACGCAGACGATCAGTTGGCCAAGGTCGTTGGGATCGCTGATCTCTCCCTGTCCTCTCAGCCGATAGAACCACTTTCCACTATCGTTTTGCATCGCAAGCATATATGGATGCTGCGTGTTCCATAAACCCACATCGGGATCCCCTGTGGTCGCTGAAGGGGGAGGCCCGCTGGCCGGAAGACCATGATGCAGATCGATAACCCCATGCGCGATCGCAAACAGGCAAACGAACAGCAGCAAGAGAATCAGAACCTGCAACCGGAACTTCGAGTTGAAGTGCAAACATACAAGAAAGTATGCAAAGGCGCTGGGAAGAAAAATAAGAAACGCTTGAACAGCGCCCCCCGGCCAATGCACCCCGATAAGCACGGACAGAAGGACAGCAACCGCCAACCCGATCACGGCCAGTGACTGAGGCGTCTTAAAAAGGAATGACTTCATCAGCGCTGGCAGCGAGACTAAGGCGACCAGCGTCGCAACAATCTGCTGAGTATGAATTTCGGTTGCTAGTACCCCAAAGACGGTGGTCGTTCCAAGGTATGAAGCGGCGAAATAGAGAACAGATAAGACGAATCCCATAGTGTATGGCCTGAGCAAACATGGCTGGTTGAAGAGGAGTAACCCATGCGGCGCCAGGGCCATTCCTATGGATGGCTCCGGGGAAAGAAGCCTGCAACCAACCTGTGCATTTCTACGCTGTATTGTAGCAAAGAGCTAACAAATGCGTGAGAAGATTGGGCAAGGTCCTGATAAGATGTGATGGATGCCTTTCCCCGCACTTTGGATCGTTTGGACGAACAGTGTAAGTGGACAGGCAACGGCGAGCCTGTAGCGTCGAGATTGCTGAGCCGCATTCCCCTCGGAAGAGGTACAATTCGAGGCAAACGGAGCCGGCAGAGGTTTCATCGGTAGCCATGGCTTTGCGTGGCCCCGGATGCGATGACCTTGGGGTTGAAGAGGGACAATAGCCACATTTTTGCAGGTTAGTGAGGTAATTTTCCGCAATGGATGAGCCACAAATCTACGCTCGTTTGACAGAGATATTCCACGACGTATTCGATGAAGACTCAATCGAATTAACGCCCGAACTGTCGGCCAAGGACGTCGATGGGTGGGATAGTCTCGCTCATATCCGGCTGATCCTCACAGTCGAGAAGGCTTTCAAGATCAAGTTCTCCACATCGGAGATCGGGAAACTCGAGAATGTGGGCGACCTTGTGAAGCTGATCGAAGCGCGGGCCTAGAGCGAAGCGTCTGGGCATACAGCTTCCTTTATTGTGTGAAGAAACCGGGACGGTCATTTACCAATGAACGCACTTTATTCGGAATTACAATGGCTGCCGCGCGCGCCTGAGGAGCTGCCTCAGAGGCTAAAGGCTTTGGGAAACTCGGCTGGCACGCTGGGGCGCGAACTGCAGGCGCTGGCCTCGTACGCCCAGGATTTGAACCAGTTAACAAGGCTGGCCAAGGCCATCGAAAAGGCGCGTGTGGGCGGCAAGTCTCTGGACCCACTTGTGCCGTTCCGGTTGGCGGTGCTGAGTAACTCGACGATTGATCTGATCGTGCCGGCATTGGTGGCCACCGCCGCGCGTCATGGCGTCGCGCTGGAAGTCATTCAGCCCTCGTACGACCAGGTGGCTCAGGAAGCCTTGACTCCCGACTCAAAGGTGAATAGCTCAAAGCCGGACGCGGTGCTTCTGGCGCTCGATTATCGCGCCTTGCCTTTGAAACTCACACTAGGTGACAGAGCAGCTTCTTCAGCCACGGTACAAGGAGTTCTCGGCTATCTACAGGCGCTTCGCAACGGGATCAAAGCCAATTCCAAAGCTGTTTGCATCTTCCAGAACTTCGCGCCGCCTGTAGAGTCACTTTTTGGCAGCCTTGACCGCGCGCTGCCTGGAACACTGAGGAGCCTGATCGACGCCATCAACAGCCAGCTGGCCGAGTTTGTGCTTGGCTCGGGAGACGTTCTGCTGGACGTGGCCGGGCTCGCGGAAACAGTGGGCCTTGCCGATTGGCACAACACGCAGTTGTGGAATATGGCAAAGTTTTCCTTTTCCGACGAGCTCATTCCCCTGTACGCCGATCATATTGGCCGGACGATTGCTGCCATTCGCGGCAAAAGCAAAAAGGCGCTGATCCTGGACCTCGACAACACGGTCTGGGGCGGAGTGATTGGGGATGACGGACTGGAAGGCATTCAGATTGCCCAGGGCGACGCGCGGGGTGAGGCGCACCTGGCAGTGCAGCGCCTTGCGCTCGACCTGCGTCAACGCGGAATCGTGCTGGCCGTGTCTTCAAAGAATACCGACGAAGTGGCTCGCAAGCCTTTTGAAAAGCACCCGGAGATGCTGCTGAAGTTGGAACACATCGCTGTCTTTCAGGCTAACTGGAACGATAAGGCGACCAACATTCAGGCCATCGCCGAAGAGCTTTCGCTGGGCCTGGACGCAATGGTGCTTCTGGATGACAATCCGGTGGAGCGCGGGCTGGTGCGCAAACTGCTTCCGCAAGTAGCTGTGCCGGAGTTGCCGGAGGAGCCAGCCTGGTATGCGAGAACGCTCGCGGCGGCAGGCTACTTTGAAGCAATTGCTTTTGCTGCCGAGGATATGAAGCGAGCGGATTTCTACCAGGACAATGCCAAGCGCGTAAGCCTGCAAAAGCAAGTCGGTGGCGTGGACGCATATCTGGCATCGCTGGACATGACTATCACTTTTCAGCCTTTTGACGCGACGGGAAGAGCGCGCATCGTCCAGCTCATCAATAAATCCAACCAATATAATCTGACCACGCGCCGATACACAGATCCAGAGGTGACAGAGGCGGAGAACGACCCTGAAGTCTTCACGCTGCAAGTGCGCCTTGCGGATATTTTCGGCGATAACGGCATGATCAGCGTAGTCATTTGCCGGCCGGGCGAAGCCGGAGTATGGGAGATCGATACCTGGCTGATGAGTTGCCGCGTGCTGGGACGCAAGGTGGAGCAGATGGTGCTGCGCGAGATACTCGACCATGCGCGGGCAAAGGGGATTCGCAAGCTGGCTGGAACCTACCGTCCTACTGACCGCAACAAACTGGTCGTCGATCACTATGCCAGGCTTGGGTTCACAAAAGTGCGCGAAGATGGGTCCGGGCTGACTCGCTGGGAGCTTGCTGTCGAGGGCGCTGACCCGGAGAGCGCGCCGATGAAGGTCGTCTCGCAGGGATTTGCCGAGGCAAAGGAGAAGCCGATCGCGTGAGCCAATCGAATGCCATCGCACCAGAGGGCGCGCAGGAAGCAAAGCTGCCTTGGCGGGACTGGATCATACTTCCGCTGCTGAGTCTGCTCACTATTTCTGTTCTTCTTCTTGCCGCTGAAGGGGCAGCGCGATATTTTTTCGTCGCAGTGCATGACAATAGCTGCTCTATCGACGATCCGGTGATTAGCTTCCGGTACCGCCCCAATTGCACCACCCATGCCAAGGCCGCTGAGGGCGTGTGGATTGCGCATCATTTCAATGACTGCGGATACCGCACTACGGAATCCTGCGGCCCAAAGCCCCCCGGAACCACAAGGATTGCGATGCTAGGAGCTTCGGAAGCTGAAGGACATCTTGTTGCATACGATGAGACCTTCTCGGCTCGCGCTGCAAAGCAACTGACGCTCGAACTTGGAAGGCCGGTCGAGATTCAGAATCTGGGCAGGGAGCAATGCTATCCGATTTGCGCTTTCCATCGCGTCGATGAAGCCCTCGCGCTCAAGCCGGATTTGCTGCTTATAGTGGTGAATCCAACCGATATTGAACGTATGGATCCTTCTGAGGTTTCCAACCGCAACAAGCCGATGCCGCCGCAAGTCCTCGATCAAGCCCAATTGCGGCATAAGATGGATCCCCACCAAGCCCTCAATGCAGTGGAGGACATCGTGGGGCATAGCCACATAGGGATTGCGGCTATGCATTTTCTTTTTCAAAATACCGCGACATATGTGCGCATGTTTCTGGTCAGCGGCGAACGCGCAGCCTTTCTACGGCTTCCCTTGTCGCCCGCCTGGGAAAAGCGCCTGGAGGGTTACGACCTCCTGCTCGGTGAGATGGCGCAGAAAGCGCGCGATGCAAATGTCCCCGTCGTCCTGGTGGGAGTTCCAAGTTTGGCCCAAGCCTCACTGGTGTCAATGAATAATATTCCTTCCGGGTTGGATCCATATGCTTTCAATGATAGGTTGAGGCAGATTTCAGTTCGTCATGGGATTCAGTTCATTGATGGTTTGGACGCTTTCAAGCATGGACCGGAGGCAAATAAGCTCTTCTATGTCGTCGATGGCCATATGAACGGGGAAGGTTGCGCGCTGCTCAGCAGCGTTCTTGTCGAGCAACTAATGAAGGAGCAAAGGGCCGCACTGCTCGGAGAGAATGCAACGCAGCAGTGGGTAGTCTCGGAGCACGGAAGATAATTATGGACACAGCCTCAATCCAATTTGTGCTCCTCGGCCTGGCGGCGGCGGTAATTTCCAACTTCAGCCGCTCGCGCGTCTGGCGCTCTATCGTGCTTCTTTTGACGAGCCTTCTGTTCCTTGCTCTCCTGGCGCACAATCCCATAGTACTTTTGCCCTTGGCCGGTTTCCTCTTACTGGGCTATTTCGGACTTATCCTGCTGGAACGTGGCAAGTTCAGGCCGTTAGTGTGGATACTTCTCGCGGTGATCTTTGCCTATGTATGGCTGAAAAAGTACACCTTTCTGCCGGGTGGCATCTTTCTGCACTTCCCTTATTTCACCCTGGGGCTCTCTTACATTTTCTTTCGCGTGCTCCATCTGTTGATCGAGACGGGAGATGGAGACGAAAAGCGGCACATCGGGCTGGGCGCTTACCTGCTCTATACGCTCAACTTCACAACCCTCATTTCCGGTCCCATCCAGCGCTACGATGAATTCGCCCGCGATCAGTTTGCGCCCGAGCCGATTTCTCTTGGACCGCGCGTGATCGGACTGCAACTAGAGCGCATTATTCGTGGCTTTTTCAAGGTCAACGTGCTGGCGATGCTGCTCGATATGGCGCGCAACGACGCGTTGACGCAGATTTTCCAACCCTTGCCGTTGTCGCTCAAGCTATATGCGGCCTTCAAGTTAGCCGTTGTCTACCCATTCTTCCTGTACGCAAATTTCTCCGGTTATATCGATATAGTGATTGCCCTGGCGCGGTTGATGCGCGTGCGTCTCCCCGAGAACTTCGACCGCCCCTTCTCGGCTACCTCATTCATCGATTTTTGGAACCGGTGGCATATCACGCTTTCTATGTGGCTCAAGACCTACGTATACAACCCGCTGCTTGTCGCGCTGATGCGGCGGGTTTCATCGTTGTCGCTAGAGCCGCTGTTGGGTGTTTTCTGCTTTTTCGTCACGTTCTTCCTGATCGGTGTTTGGCACGGACGCACGTCTGAATTCATCATCTTCGGTGTGTTTCAGGGTAGCGGGGTCTCGATCAACAAACTCTGGCAGTTGGGTATGACTCGCGCTATGGGCCGCAAGGGTTACAAGGCGCTGGCGAAGACTTTCGTCTATATTGCTTTTGCCCGCGGCCTTACGTTCAGTTGGTTCGCCTTCACGCTCTTCTGGTTCTGGGCTAGTTGGAAGCAGATTGATAGCATCTTTGCTGGCTTGAGCTTAGCGAAGTGGTGCGGAGTTTGGATGGCAATCTGGTTGTGCGCGTCAGCAACTCTGGCTGCGTGGGAAGGGCTGCGAATCGCGTTGCTTTCTATTAAGACCACAGAGGGCCCAGTGCTTACCAGCCGCTATGCGCGTGTGGTTTATGCGTCCGCCTTGGGACTGGTTGCCCTGGCCACAACCGTTTTGCTCAATCAGGCTGCCCCAGATATAGTCTACAAGGCATTTTAGACGTCTTCATATAGAGCGCTGGCTTTCGCGCTGTTCACGGCTGCATAGCATCCGGGCTTTACAATATCGTCTTTGAGATTGCAGTAAGATGACTGACGGCAGGCACGAAAACGAACATTGCGGGAAAGGAATAAATGGGGATGAATTCGGCGATGGTGTATCAATGAAGAGGCTACTATATGTGTCGGTGCTGTTGCTTGCATCTTCCGGCCCAATGCTTGCCAAGACATTTTACATTGCGGCCAGCGGCGGCTCTGACTCGCATCCCGGCACATCGTCAAAGCCATGGGCCACCTTCGACCATGCATTGGGTTCGATGGCCAGCGGCGATGCATTGATTGTGGGCGATGGCACATACTACCAGGCGATTCTTCCCAAGGCCCGCAATTCCGGGACCGCCAAAGCGTACACCATCATTAAAGCCGAAAACGATGGAAAGGTTACCGTAGATGGGAGCAAGGTGTCGCCCGCGCCCAACGGCACATTGTTTATGTACGGCCTAAGGTACATTCAAGTTGAAGGACTTCGGATAGCTGGCGATCCCACAGGCACCACAGGCGTCAATTCGATTTTTATTGACGGGTCGGACCACATCAAGCTGATTCGGATGGCTGCGTACAACGCGCCCTGTGCGGGAAATGTCGCCGTGTTTACTATTGGCCCAGGCTCAAGTTATGTTCTGGTTGAGGACTCTCATGCCTGGGGATGCGGAAGATACAAATTTTTGGTCTACCAGTCCAATCATGTGATCTTGCGCCGCAACGTGGCGCGGCACGATTATCACGATAACACGGGATGGCCAAGACAGATTACCGGATGGGGCCGGCAATGCGCTGACTTTACTTCCTACGATGCCACTGACATATTGTTCCAGAATGATATCGCGATCGACTCCGGTCTTGCCGATAATTCCGCTGGATATTTGTACGGCGGCTTATGGGTCGAAAACAACCTTGTGGTGGACAACAGTCTTGAAGTCGAAGGATCGCTATTTCTAAATCTGCGCGGCCTGGGTGGCATTAACGATGGAAAAGAAGGCGGAACGCACACCTACATCAACGATGTGCTCTGGGACACCATGGGAGGGTTAGGGGTTGGGTATCTCCGAGGTGTAAAAACGGCTCCTACGTTGTTAGTGCAGCATCTGACCATCGGCAACATTTCCGGAAAGGCGCAAGATACAAGTCATGCGTGGGGTGTCGGAGTCGAGAATGGTTCTAAGTTCTCCGATTTTGCGAGTCAAATGGTTGAGAATTCGATCATCCAGCAAGCTGCAGACTTTGGCGTGGGCGACTATGTTACTACCGACTATGATGTGTTTTACAAGAACAAGGCGAACTACGGCATCACCTATTATGAAGGAAATATGCCCGCTGCTGGCGCGCACAGCCGAACCGTGAATCCGCAACTGAAGTACATCACCCGCGCAGAAGCAGGTTCGCCCTTGATAGGCGCGGCGTCGGATGGCGGCAATATTGGCGCGACGATCCTCTACGAAATCGGCGAGCCCGGAACGCTCTGGGGCGAAACTGGATACAATTCGGTCACATCGACGCCGCTATGGCCGTTTCCGAATGAGGCGGCAATCAAAACCGACATGGCTTCGTACAAGGGACCAGGGCCAGCGGGAGCTCGCGGGTTTGCAGCGCCTGGAGTTGGCCTCTACGGCGGACCCATTACGCTTACCAGCTACATTTGGGAGTACCTTGGCTATGCCTGCCCTGCGAGTGTTTGCACCACAGCAAAGATAACGAGCACCGCAGTGTCTCGTTCGGGGGAAGACAGGCAATAAATGAATCATAACTACGCTGCCTACGCAGGTGCTTGTTTGGACCCCTGACGGTAGTGGGAACTGCTCTTCAAGAATCTCTTTTCGACCAGATGCCACATAAGTACACTTGCAGGGCCTATAAGCAAGAGGCTGACAGCAAGAAATATTGCCGGGTTCATCGCGGCAAGCCCGATCGCAGCTAATACCTGCAATATCGGGAAATGAACTATGTATACGCCGTACGAGAAATCGCCGTACTTTGAGAAGCTCCCGAAATACCGCCAGAAGCCAAAGACGAAAACCAATCCGGATATCCATAGGACATCAAGCGTTCCTCTTGTGAGCCAATGGTCGAGAAGGAATAATCCCGTTGAAATAACGGCAATGCCAAGAAAATGATGCTTCAGTGTGTCGAAACAGACCAAAAGCAATATTCCAGCACAGAAGTATAAGAGCTGCCCCGGAAACTGCGTCTCCATCTGGGAGTAAAAGCTACGCGAGCTATCCAAAGAATAGATGCCGTGCGAGCTATACATGGTGTCAAGCAATGCAAAACCGTACTTCCAAATGCAGGAGAGCAGGAAAAGCCCCCCGACAATTATCTTAGTTCCGAAACGGTTGCTCAAATAGTGAATAATGGGAACAAATAGATAGAAAACCACCTCAATCTTGAGTGTCCATAAAGCGCCGTTTACTGCGGGCATGACATTCGCCGTAAACACTCCCGGCAGCGAAGGCGCAAGAAAGTTGAGAAACAGCAGGTTCGCAACAAGATACTTCCAAAAACCAGCCCCAAAGTACTGCGCAGGGGGCAGTGTGCTCAACAGGCACAACCCAACAGCAGCTAGCGTCACAACGGTAAAGTAGGCGGGATAGATGCGCCGGACTCGCTTATCCAGGTACGACTTGAGAGAAGATGACCGGGTATAACTCTGATAAATCAGCATGCCGCTGATTACAAAGAACGCTCTTACGGCAAAATGTGGAGACAAAAATCTGTTAAAAAGAACGAATGCAGAGAGAAGCGTCACTGCGTAAACGTGATACAAAGCAACGGTGGATGCTAGGATCAGGCGGAGGCAGTCCAGGTTGTTCCTGCTTAAGTCAGCTGTTCCTCTCATGTTGAGGTCTCCCGGGATTCCAAAAAGATGATTGTGAATGGCCGTTGTCTGATTGAAATCAACCCAGATGCACGTTCCGATAGTAATAGATGAAGCTGGATAGCGCTAGCATTTTTAGGAAGTGTTGCCTTCCTAAAGCGCATGTGGGTGATGGGCTGCGGATCGGTAGCTTCCCTCGACGATTTTGACAGATAAGGGAAGAGTGCTCGATACTCGTGGGGAAACTTCGATTGGCGCACATTGGCAGCGGTTCGGAAATGACCGGCGGACGCAAGACGAGGCCAAGGTTTGCAGCAACACTAAAAGTTCGCAATGGAAATTCTGGTTCAGGAAAGGAATCTCAGAATGAAAGTGCTACACGTCGTTGGAGCGCGGCCAAACTTCATGAAGGCGGCTCCCGTTTATCGCGCCCTGGCGGGCTGTGGAACCGAGCAGGCGCTGGTGCATACAGGCCAGCACTATGACGCGCTGATGTCGGATGTATTCTTCAAGGCATTGGGGATTCCAAATCCTGACGAAAGCCTGAATGTTGGATCGGGATCGCACGCGCAGCAAACCGCCGCAATTATGAGCCTATTTGAGCCGGTTGTACTCGCGCATAAGCCGGACATTGTGCTCGTTTATGGCGACGTAAATTCTACTGTAGCTGCGGCGCTGGTATGTGCAAAGCTCGGCATTCGCGTGGGGCACGTCGAGGCAGGACTGCGATCATTTGATCGCACCATGCCGGAAGAAATCAACCGCCTGGTTACCGACCAGCTCGCGGATCTCCTTTTCACTCCATCAGCCGATGGCGATGAAAACCTGGCGCGCGAAGGCGTAGCCAAGGAGAAGATATTCCTTGTAGGCAACGTAATGATCGACACCCTGATTCAGTTCCTTCCCAAAGCAGACGAAGTATTTCCACAACTCAAGGCGGAGCTATCCCTGGATTCTTTTGGACTGGTGACTCTTCATCGCCCATCGAATGTCGACGATGAATCGACGTTTTTGCCTATGTTACAGGTGCTTAATAGTTTGAGCAGGGAGCTGCCCCTGATCTTCCCGGTCCATCCGAGGACGCGCCAGAAGTGGTCAAACGAATTGGCGCAGTGTAACCCAAACCTCCGCGCCATTAAGCCTTTGGGGTACCTTGAGTTTCTTGCGCTTCAGAAGAATGCGAAGGTTGTCATCACCGATTCGGGAGGGATTCAAGAGGAAACCACCTATCTGGGAACGCCATGCCTCACTCTGCGCGAAAACACGGAGCGCCCCATCACTGTGACCCTCGGTACAAATGTCCTGATAGGGCGCGATTGGGAATTACTCCGAAAGAAGTTTCATGAAGCACTGAGCGGCGGACACAAGCAGAAAGGCCGTCCGCCCCTGTGGGATGGCAAAGCCTCGGAACGGATCGCCGAAATCCTCACTCATCAGACTCGATAGTATAGAGTCGCTGTGGGCGCTGATAAGTACTTACACCGAGGGATGCGGGAGTCTTTGACAGGAAAGAGAAACGTGTTCGATACTCAGATATGGTTGGGGTTTCAGGCACGCCTTCCGCAAGTTAATATGCAAAGAGGAAAGTCAACTTCATGAAGCTTCCTCGCCACGCAGAGATTTGGCTTTTTCCGTATCTGATAGACCGCTTACGAAAACGCACGCGGCCCGCAAAGCCGAAGCGCGCCTGGGTAGTCATTACCGATCACTATGAACCGCTTGGCATGGGCGCATCCGTTGAAACTGCGCTTCGCCGTGTCGCCGAGTGGCGTGATAAGTGGCCGAGCATTGCTGATGCCGCTCCCAGGGACGCGGTGGGCCAGCGCCCTCAATACACGTTCTTCTATCCGCAGGAAGAATACCGGCGCGATCTACTCGACGGCATCGCGGAGATGGTCCGCTTGGGCGTGGGGGATGTGGAAGTGCATCTCCATCACGACAACGAGCAGCGCGATTCCTTTATTCGGAAATTAACAGAATATTGTTGCCGCTTGACAAACGACCACGGCCTGCTTCGGCAGCAAGAGGGCCGCACCGTATTCGGTTTCATCCATGGCAACTGGGCGCTGGATAACTCGCGTCCAGATGGCAAGTGGTGCGGCCTGAATGGCGAGATTGCCTTACTGCGCGATCTTGGCTGCTACGCCGACTTCACCATGCCCTCTGCTCCTTCGGCGACCCAGGGACGCGTGCTAAACCAGATTTACTGGTGTACAAACAACCATGGCAATCTTCCCAAGTCCTTCGACCACGGGATTGAAGCCACAGTTGGCGGCGGCAGGCAAGGCGACCTGCTGATGATTACCGGGCCGTTTGGCTTGCGATTTGGCGGACGGCTGCTGCCGCGGCTGGAAAACGGCGAACTTTCCGGTTACGATATGCCGGCGCCCTCGCGGGTAAGCCAGTGGTTCGATCTGGCGCCAACCATCGGTGAAGATATCTTTTTGAAGCTCTACACCCATGGCGCGCAAGATAGAAATCTTGGGCCGTTGCTGAACGGAGGCCTCGGCAACCTGTTCCATTGGCTCGCGGAAGAAGCTGGCCGAAGAGACCTCGAGATACACTGGGCAACAGCCTGGCAGATGTACCAGGCCGCAGATGCGCTGATTCAGGGCCGTGAACTCGCTACGCACACCGGCGTCGTAGGGGCTTCTCAAGCCTGATGCTCCCGGTCCAGTTACGCGCCTGACGCATCCTCTTGCGCGCAGAGCAGACGCTCGCGTATCAGAGCCAGGTCCTCGATGGTAAAGCGATCGCTCTCGACCGCGCGAACATTGGCGAGCAGGTGGTCCTCTTGCATCATGGAGAGCACCAGTGCGTGAATGCCAGAACTGTTCAAGATCACTCCAAAGATAGCTTCAGTGATTGTCTCCCAGTCCGCGTAACGCAGTTTATCGCGGAGTTCGGCAGGCGTAGTCTTATCGGAAGAGATTGCCTCGAGCGTCGACTGCACCAGCGTGACGCGCTGTTCATCGCCGAAGGGATGGTTGCCAATCAGAAGCATCCCGCGCCGGTTGTGCCGCGGAATTGCGGATACCACAGGATCAAAAGGATTGGCGTCAAACTGCATTGCGCTCAGCGTCACCAATCCACTGCCCATGCCTTCGGCGACCACGCTGGTGTCAGCATTCAAGCCGACACGCCGCACCTTGCCCGCCTGCACCAATCTGTCGAGAGCTTCCATTAAATCGTGCTGGCGCAGTACGTCCGCGGTAGCCTCATGCAGAAAAAGGACATCGACGTAATCGGTCTTGAGCTGGCGCAAGCTGCACTCGAGCGATGCTCGCAATCCTTCCACAGTGAATTCAGGAAGCGGGACTTCATAGTTGGTGTCTTGCGCGAAAAATTTGCGCAATCTCGGCACATTCCGTGTAGCGCGCTCCATCTTGCTCAGCTTCTGTGGAATAATGCCAAACTTCGTCGCCACGGTGGCCTGCACGCGTTTGCCGTGAAGGAACTCGCCCAGCACAGCCTCTGCTTCGCCAAATCCGTAGCTCCGGGCGGTATCGAATAGCGTGATTCCCTGGTCCCAGGCTATGTTCATTGCGCGCAGCGAGTCGCGGCGGCCCATGCGTCCCATCACTGACCCGCATCCAAACCCGAGCACAGATGTCCGTATCTCCCCGCATATGCTCTGTCGCATGGCTCTATTTTATAGCTGATTCGGGTTAGTCAACCTTTTTCTACTCGTTACAAAGGATGTTTACAGAGCCTTCGAGGGCATGAAATCCGCTTTCAATTCAGGTAAAATCCTGGTAAGGGTCGTATTGTGCCTTCCGTACGCATCTAAACACTACTAAGGTAAACAGCATCATGAGCCGCCTGAATGTTCTACTTATCACCTATTCATTTCCTCCTGCTGGGGGTACTGGGGTTATGCGCGCGGCAAGCCTGGCGCGCTACTTCCCCGCCGAAGGAATTCACCTCGACGTGCTCACCACTCGCAATCCATCCTCCGTGGGCGTCGACTCCTCGCTCCTCCAGGATATTCCAGCCGAAGTTAACATTCATCGCACCATGACCCTTGATCTTCCCTTCGGAATCAAGAAGCGGCTCAAGCGGCTTGTCACGGGGTCAAAACCGCCCAACAGCCAAGCTGACAGCACCACCAACACCGTGAAGCCCAACTTACTGAAGAGGGTTTTTCAGAACCTTCTTTTGCCTGACCCGCAGATCACCTGGCTGCCCGTGCTTACCCGCGCTGCGCGCCGCATCGTTAGACAGCGAAAGATCGACCTCGTTCTCATTACGGTGCCGCCTTTTTCCAGTGTTCTTCTAGTGGAGAGGCTCCGTAAGGAGTTTCCTCGCCTGGCTATCGTCGTCGATTTTCGAGACGAATGGCTCTCCACGACTTTTGATCTGGTCAGCTTCCTCTTCACCCGCAGTGAGCGCGCCCGCAGCGTTGCCCGCGACGCTGAAGCAAGCGCAGTGACGAATGCAACCGCAGTTGTGGCAGTGACCGAGGCCGCGCGGCACGAGATTCTAGCTCGTTATCCGCAGGAGCCTGATAGCAAGTTTCATCTCATCCCCAACGGATTCGACGCCTCAAGACTGGGCCCTCCCGCGTCCTCGCCTGAGATCCGGCCCGACGGCAAAATCGTTCTAACCCACATCGGCACAATTTACGCTACAACCGAGCCAGCCACGCTGGTTGAAGCTGTGCAATCGCTTCCGCCGGAGGTGAAGTCGCGATTTATACTCCGCTTTATCGGTCACATTGAAGAACCGAGGTTCCGCGAGGCGCTTCTGCAACTGGGCGAGATGGTTGAGTTAAAGGGTTTCCTGCAGCAACGTGAAGCTTTGGCTGCGATGAATACAACTGACTACGTGCTGCTGATCAACCATGATCCACTCAACGTCGGGGGCAAGTTCTACGACTATGTAGGTGGGGGCAAGCCTATTCTTGGTTTTGTTCATCCCGAGGGCGAAACGCGCCGTCTGCTCGAGGAGATGCGGGCTGGATGGTGGGCAGGCAACCACGACGTGGAAGGCATCCGCCAGCTCTTTATCGATGCTGCTGCTCGCGGCAGTTCGTTGAGCAAAGAATTTCAGCCCGACAGCGAGAAGATCGCGCAATACGAACGCAAGGTTCTCGCGCAGCGTTACGCCGCTCTTCTGCACTCCATCGCCCGCATTCCGAGCGAGCGCGAATCAGAAACGCCGGTCGTCCAGCACGCAGGAGCGTAATAAGAGTCATGCTCAAGATTGCTGTTGTCACCGCGCATTTTCCTAGTTCAGCGCAACCCACGCATGGCAAGCCAGCCTATGAAACGCTGCGTGTCTTATCCCGGGAATCCGATGTGCGAGTCTTTTATCCCCACGCCGTATACCCTTCCTTACTCAAGCCAAAGAGCCGGATTTACGATGCCCTCGATAGCAACTACAGCTTGCCAGGGGTGAAAGCTGGCTATTACGACTACCCTGTTTTGCCCCTTGTTTCCCGGCCGTTCAACGGATGGATGATCGCTCGCGTCCTGCTTCCTTATGTTCGCAGCTTTGCGCCGGATCTCATCTTCAGCTACTTTCTTTACCCGGACGGATATGCAGCTCTCAAGATAGGCAAGGCGCTCGGTGTTCCTGTCGTCGCCATGGGCGTTGGGTCCGATGTTCACAACATTGGCGACCGGTTTTCCGCGATGCACACACGCACCGTGCTGCGCAAGGCAGATTTTCTGGCCGCCATCAGCGGCGACCTGCGCAAGAGGATGATTGCCATGGGCGCCCCGCCGGAGAAGACTCGCGCGGTCATCAGCGGCTGCGATCTCTCTGTCTTCCATCCGGCAGACCGCTTGGCGGCGCGACAGAAGCTCGGCATAGACCCGGCGGCGGAGGCCGTCGTTTACATCGGACGCATGGACGTAAAAAAGGGCCTGCGTGAACTGGTAGAAGCGGCAGTATCGCTTCATCCACGTTGTCCTGACCTGCATGTTTATATGGTCGGCGAAGGGTCGTCTGATAAGTCTCTGATCGAAGGCGCTATTCAGACCAGCAACGCGGCCAGCTACATTCACGCACTGCCTGAGTGCACCTTTGACGATGTCGCGGTCTGGATGGCGGCGGCCGATTTGGTTACTCTGCCGAGTTACATGGAAGGCTGCCCCAACGTGGTGCTTGAGGCGCTCGCGTGCGGCCGGCCTGTCGTCGCCACGAATGTGGGCGGCATCCCTGAGATTCTGAGTAACGAGTGCGGATGTCTCGTGCCTCCCCGCGAACCGGCCATGCTGGCCGAGGCCCTCGCCTCGGTCCTCGACAGAACCTGGGACGCCAAGGCCATCTCCGCGCACGGCAGCCGAAGTTGGGAGATGGTTGCGGGAGAGGTCTTCGAGATCTTCATGTCGCTTGTACCCACGCATCCGGAAGTCAGAGTATGAGAACAATTCACAAAGCTGGCACTTGGCTCAACCGCTCTCTCGCGGCTATCGGACTTATCACTGTGCTTGTAATTGCCACGCCGATCGTCTCGTGGTGGGCGCGTGCCTACTCTGGTCCCATCGAGAGGCCAAGAGGCGACGTGCTTATTCTCCTCAGCGCGGCGAGCGACGACCGGGGTGGCATCTCCTATTCCTCTTATTGGCGTGCGCGCGAGGCGATTTTTGCATGGCAGACAGCGGGCTTCAAGAAGATTGTGATCAGCGGCGGCGGAGGTCCTGGCATCCGCAATTACCTGCTCGCCGAGGGCATTCCCAGTGATGTCATTGTTGCCGAGTGGCGATCCACCAGCACGCGCGAAAACGGAATCGAGACGGGACGACTGATCCAGGGTATGCCGGGCAAGAAGGTTCTGCTGACCAGCGACTTTCATATGTACCGGGCGCAGCGCGTATTCCGCAAGCTGGGCATTGAAGTCACGCCCATGGCTGTTCCGGATGCGCTTCACTTGACCGAGCACTGGAACGGCCGCTTCCCCGCCTTCGAGACGATGCTGGTCGAATCCGTCAAGATCGTCTACTATGCCCTGCGCCAGTGGATTTAGGGAGGTTCTCCATCGTTGTATCATTGTTATGCGTCGGCACGAGAAAGATATCAGCCGATAGATGCATTCAAGAACTACGGACCCTGAAACCATAGTCGTGATCCATGTTTCATTGGGAAGGAAGAGACAGTGAGCTTGAAGATAGCGATTGTTGGATGCGGAAAAATCGCGGACGCACACGTTGAGGAGATCAGAAAAATTCCCTCGGTTCAACTGTGCGCAGTCTGCGACCTGGAACCGATCATGGCTGAACAGTTAGCCGTCCGTTACGCGGTTCCTCGATGGTACAGCGATGTTTCCAAAATGCTGGAAGAGGAAAAGCCCGATGTTTTGCACATCACAACGCCGCCACAATCGCATCTCGCCCTTACGCGGCAGGCGGTTGCGGCAGGCTGTCATATATTCCTCGAAAAGCCCGTCGCGCTTCACCACAGCGATGCTGAAGCTATCGTCAAGACCGTAGTCGATGCGGGACGAAAACTTGCGGTGAATTACTGGCCAAAGTTTGAGGCTCCAGCGCTCGAATTGCGCCGCCTGTATGAAACAGGAGTGCTCGGCAAGCCCGTTCATGTCGAAAGCTCGATTGGCTATGACCTGGGCGGCGAATTTGGGATGGCGTTGCAGCGGGACCCCGAACACTGGGTGCATCGGCTTCCCGGCAAGTTATTCCAGAATGTACTTGACCATGTGATAAATAAGATTACGCCGTTTGTGGACGATGACCATCCTTTCATCGAGGCCATCGCATGGCGCGGCGAGGCCGGACCAGGCGCGGCTGCGGGTAGTGAGCTTCTCGATGAGTTGCGCGTTTTTATACGGGGCGCGCAGACAAGCGCTTATGCGACGTTCAGCGCGCATGCCCGCCCGGTCGGACAGACTCTGCGCGTCTACGGGACAAAGAACACTGCCTTTGTCGACTACATGGCGCGTACGGTTGTGCTTGAGCGCAAACAGGGATTTCCGTCCGCTCTGGGCCGGCTCTTTCCTCCGTTCCTGGTCGCAAAGGATTATCTGGGGCAGGGGATGAAGAATGTAAGCAGCTTTGCTCATGCGCGCTTTCATTTCTTCGATGGCATGCGCCGCCTGCTGACCGAGTATTATCTCTCCATTGAAAAGGATTCTCCGCCGCCGATTTCCTATGGTGAGATTTTGCGTGTCTCGGCGATGATGGAACGAATCTTTGAGCAGGTTTATCCGGAGGTGCGCGCGTGAAAGTTCTGGTTACAGGCGCAGGCGGTTTCCTCGGAGTAAATGTTGTCACACGCCTGCTCGCTCAGGGGTACACCGATATTCGTTGCTTCCTTCGCGACCGCGGCAAGGCTGAACGGCTTCTGGCGTTGCAGGAATCTTATCCCGGCGCGCAACTGGAGTTATGCTACGGAAACTTGCGGTCAAAATCCGAATGCGCGAAAGCTGTAGCGGGAGCTTCGCTGATCGTGCATCTGGCCGCGGGAATGAAAGGCGCGCCGGCAGAGCTGTTTGCCGACTCAGTGGTTGTCTCCCGCAACTTGCTTGAGGCTCTGGAGACTCGCGCGGATATTCCAATCAAAGAGACGCGCGTGGTTCTTGTCAGCTCTTTCGGCGTGTACGGGGTTGTGCCGCTGGGACGCGGCGCGCGCGTCGACGAGACCACGCCACTCGAAGATCACCCTGAACTGCGAGACGTTTATTCCCATTCCAAGCTGAGGCAGGAGCAATTGTTCTGGGAGTATCAGAAGAAGGACGGTTTCGAACTTGTTGTGCTGCGTCCGGGCGTGATCTACGGGCCGGGTGGCGGAGCCTTCTCCAGCCGGGTGGGTTTGCAGATTGGACCGGTGTTTTTCCACCTGGGTGGAAGCAATCTGTTGCCATTGACCTTTGTCGCCAACTGCGCGGAAGCGATTGTGGTGGCGGCCGGCGATTCGGACTCCGCCGGTCAGGTCTACAACGTACACGATGACGATCTGCCGACCGCGTCGCAGTATTTGCGCGAATACAAGAAGCATGTCAAACGGATACGGTCGATCCGCCTGCCGTATTTTGCAACCAGGCTGCTGGCTCGGTGGTTGGAGGCATATCATCGCCGTTCCCAGGGGCAGCTGCCCGGAATCCTTACGCTCTACAAGGTTGCCGCGGCGTGGGGCGGCAACAGGTTCAGCAACGCAAAGCTGCACGCGTTGGGCTGGCAACAATTAGTCTCAACGCCGGACGGGATGGCGCAGACCTTCGAGTACCTGCGCCAGCAGAAGGTGAAGCAGTAGCGCAGGCGCTTCAACTCGGCGCTCAGGCAGGGCAACCGCATGAACATACACAACACGGGGATGGGAGTTTTGAAAGGGCACGACTTTAGTCGTGCCGCAAATGCGCCAGGAGATTTTCGGGCTTTAGCCCCTGAGGGAAGGTTCTAAATCGCTCCCAAACATCCCTCAGCGGCTAAAGCCGGCACATTTTTGGCCTGGAAATCGGCACGGCTGAAGCCGTGCCCTTTCAAAGCTGTTGCTCTTCGTGATTCACGATCTTCATGCGATTGCCCTGGAGCCCACAGGTAGATTCAGAGGTTCGTCAATCGGCCCGTTCGACCAGCAGAACCTGCTCGTCGTTGTCGACTTCCCGGAACTTGACCTCGATGATCTCGCGGCTGCTGGTGGGCACATGCTTGCCAACGTATGTGGCTTCGATGGGCAGCTCGCGGTGGCCCCGGTCGATGAGCACGGCGAGTTGCACGCGGCGCGGCCGGCCGTGATCGAAGAGTGCATCGAGCGCGGCGCGGACAGTGCGGCCAGTGTAAAGCACATCGTCGCAGATGACCACATCGCGGCCCTCGATGTCGATCCCGATGGCGCCTGGGGTGACCACCGGGCGAATGTCTGCCGTGGTCAGATCATCGCGGTAGAACTGGATATCGAGCACGCCCGTGGCGACCGTGCGCTTCTCGATGCCGGAGATCAGCTTGCCCAGCCGCTCGGCCAGCGGAACGCCGCGCCGCTTGATGCCGACCAGGGCTAAGTCGGCGCTGCCATTGCTCTTTTCAACAATCTCGTGGGCCAGACGCACCAGCGTGCGCTCGACCTCGGAGGCGGACATCAGCCTGCCCTTGATGCGCAGGAGGGGTTTGCTTTCAGCTTCGCTCATTGATCTTCTCTTACCTGGCTGTCGCAGCCAGCCTCTCGCAGGATGATACGAGGGTTTGGCCGTGCGAGCAAGTTGTGGAGAACAAAAATTGGAATTCAAGGGCACTGACAAGGCCGGAAATCAGGCGATTACAGCGCAGAAAAAGCCTGCAAAACCACCGCTTAGACCTCCGGTTGCCGTGTGCGCCCCATCAGCCGCGCACCCAGCGCGCCTCCCGCAGCCGCAAAAGCGACCAAAGCGAGGACCAGAAAAAGCATTACGCTAAAGGTCACGCCACCTCGCCCTTCCGGGGAATTCAGCAGCGCTTTTGTGGCAAGAATCGTCTGCGCATCAATCCCAGAGGTTGCCCACTGTTGGCTGACTTTCTCAATGAATTGGCTCTGCCAGAAGTCGTCCATTCCCTTGCCCCAGTGGAGAAAAAAGCGCATCACGAAAAGCCAGGCGCTCATGGTGGCCGCCGCTGCCCACGCGCCCAGCAAGCCGGTGACGAGGCCGATGCGGGCGCCGGCTCCGATAGTGATCCATGCCGGCCGCTGGCTGCGCATATAAATCGCA